>Ga0209830_10000092_pt1 | contig 103513 bp, 91 predicted proteins | sample ArcticOcean_MG_C_12_FD_187439 | JGI IMG/M metagenome (GOLD analysis project Ga0209830, IMG submission 187439) | Marine microbial communities from western Arctic Ocean - ArcticOcean_MG_CB8_130 (SPAdes) (version 2) | ecosystem: Environmental > Aquatic > Marine > Oceanic | place: Arctic Ocean...
CGCAGCGCGCAGGACCCGGTAGGTGCCCCGCAAGGTGCCCCGCAAGGTGCCCCGCAAGGTGCCCCGCAACGCCCGTATCAAGAGATGTACTTGAGTTGGGACTAAAGGCTTAGGTTCCTGAATCAATGATGGCGCTGATGCTGACTAGGAAGATGAGATGTCAGGGTGAAATACGCAACTGGATACTAGCGGGGGTGTAAGCTTTGCAGGGGGAACCCTCTGGAAAGCACCGGCCTAGGAAGGTAGTTCTTTGACGAGCATGACGTTGCCATCCACCGAGGCGATAATACATTGATCGTCCTTAGCGATGAACGTGTCATTAGCCCCAGGGTCAAGGCGAGCTTGCCAATTAATGCCGGAATAACGGATGGCACCGCCCTCTGCGGTAATGTCCTTGCTCGCAGGGACAACGCGGCTGATCATGTCGCTGCTAGTATCAGTACCGCCACCTGAATTCTGAAAGTTTTTTAGCGGTCGCCACAGAAACAAGGCGATCAGCCCCGTCAGTACGGCCGTGGTGAAGAACTCGACCTCCCAGCCGGATAACAGCCCAAAGCTGATTAACAGCGCGGTGACCAGACTGGCCATCGCGAAAAAAAGCAGTGGGCCGCTTAAGCCTAAGACGCTCAACTCCAGGATAAAACTTATCCCAGCTAAAATATAAAAGAAGTGATCATGATTAGCATTGATGAGCGCGAAGATGTCCATGGCTTAGATCCCTGCATCCGAGCTCGATAATTTCAGCGCACTGGATACGGCAATCGCTTGAGCTACTGTATTGGCGATGTTGTCGCTCGTTTTACCGTCAGTCAGCACGATGGTGCTTTCTGCGGCAATCTGGCGATGAGCGCCGATAGCGTCTTGTGCAAGGGTTAGTAAGACGGCGGCTTCGCCCGACTTCGTGTTAGCAGCGTCTCCGACGGTCGTCAAAGCGGCGGCCTCGGCATGTGCGACTAACCGGATCGCCTCGGCTTTACCGGTGGCCTCAAGAATTTGTTGTTCCTTGTTAGCTTCTGCGGCTAATACTTGTTCCGATTTTGCTGCTTCGGCATCTAAAACCCGAGCCGCTTTCAGGCCCTCTGCTTCTGTAATGGCTGCTGTTTTAACGCCCTCGGCTGTCAGAATCACGGAACGCTTCTCGCGCTCAGCGGTCATCTGCTTTTCCATGTCTTCCCGGATAGATTGAGGTGGTGATATATCCTTTATTTCGTAACGGGTGACCATCACGCCCCAAGGCTGCGTAGCTTCGGTCATGGCCGCCAGAATGACAGCGTTAATAACATCCCGACTCTGAAAACACTCATCCAATTCCATAGAGCCAATGGCGTTACGCATGGTGGTCATAGCAAGTTGTATGACAGCCACTTTGTAATCGGTAATATTATTGGTGGCGGCGCCGGCATCAGTGACCTTCATGAATAAAATACCATCGATATCGAGCGAGATATTATCCTTGGTGATTGCTGACTGAGAGGAAATGTCTAGTGACTGTTCTTTTAGGTTGCGATCTGCAGCTACGGTCTGGACGAAAGGAATAATGAAATTCAGGCCTGCGCTTAACGTTTGGTCGTATTTACCAAATGTGTAGATTACATAGCCTCGATTCTGCGGTACAAAGTATATGGACTTTTTAACGGTGTAGAGAATGACAAGTGTTATCCATAAATAGGGGCTTGATAGGAGGTTCGCGATTATATCCATCGTATGTTGCTCAGTTGGTGTAGGCTAGAAGTTACATAGTAGCGCACAAATTGATACTCATCTATTTAGAGTATGCCGATGGTTGATTTGCCTGGGTCCGCTGCCGCAGGAAAGGACATTAGGAACTTTAGGCATAATGTGAGGCATAAGTTTTTTGCTCTAAAACGAGCAGCGCGACTGGAAAGTGCTTAGAAGCTACCGCGATTTTAGAAAAACGCGGTAGTTTCCTCTACTTTCACCAAATATCTGCAAACATCAGATTGCTGCAAAAAATGAGACAAACTGCTTAGATTTCGCGGTTCACCCATTTTTCAAGTAAACGGTGGTGCCAGCGGACTTTGATATCCTGATAGTTCCCCAGCGTCAGGCCGCCGGGTGGTTTAGCGGCTTTCAGACCCCGTTGTACCTGAGCAACATTTTCGACGTCTTGATTAAAGATGCTACCAAACTGCTCATCTGGTCCGAGCCAGTTGATCTTTGCCGCTGGCGGTCTTTCGGCACCTTCCGGCAACGCGACCATCATCATGATTTCCATAATACACTTATCGGGATCACGTCCGTACGGGCGATGTCGATAGAAAATCGGGCCCGGCCACGGAGAGATGTTGGGAAATATGTGGTACTGAATGGCAGAGGTAAGTTCAACGTCCGTTGGTTCGCCGCCCACATAGCCTTTTGGCCCGTTCTTGCGAGCGGTATCTGCGAGAAGTTTACGCGTAGTGATGCCGTCGGGCAGGTCATCGACGCTGCCTTCCATTTTTTGCACACCCATTTCACTAACGCTTTCACCCCGGAAGAACATTTCTTCAATAAGCTCCTGCTCGGTAAGTTCATAGGGCAGGTTAGGGTTAGGCATGGGCGGCGCCATGGTCATCCGGCTCCAATTAGCATCGCCGTTGTCGTAAATGTTGTACTCGGTATTTGATCCATCGCCACCGAGTAGACCAATACTCATTTGTGGATGTGTCGCCAACACATGGAATGCCTCCATGAAAGCTTCCTGAGCGAGTTTCCAATTAGAGTCGACAATCTTGGCGCTGTGCGTCGCCTTCCAGCGATTAGCAAATGGCCAGCGTTCAAAGTGTTTAGTAATGTCCCCAAGGAAGTCCATCAAGGGTTCGGCGTCGTCATCGATATTGATAAAAATAAAGCCGTCCCATCGCTCGCATCGGACCTCTGGCAAACTAAATTTATCTTTGTCAACATGCGGAAAGTCGAATTCGATCGATGGCGGGATGGCTTTTAGTGATCCGTTTACGTTCCAGGTGATCCCGTGGAACGGGCAGCGAAATTCAGGTTTGTTGGCGGAAGCAAGTTCGTTGGTACACAGCCGGCGACCGCGGTGCAGGCATGAATTATAAAATGCTTTAATTGTGTCGGGCTCGGTGCGCACAACAATAAAAGACCAATCAACGATATCGTAGACAATATGATCGCCCACTTCGGGAATATCTTGTTCAAAGCATGCCAGTTGCCACACCCGTGACCAAAGGTTTTCGGTTTCTTTGTCGCACCATTCTTGAGAGATGTAATGATTGCGGTCCAGGGGTTCTGAGCCTAGGTAGGTGTAATCTGCGTCGCGCAATTGCCAGGGTACCTCGACAGTTTCATCATCGAGCAGATCCTGAATTTGCTTTCCTCGGGAGCGAGCCTCACCGGGTGCCAACTTGCTGTCCATTTCCTGTTTTGTCGTAGCCATGTTGCTTGCTCCTATTTGGTTGCCACTTGTCTTATTTGTGTCTTACGCCTGCCTTACACCGATTTTTCTTAATTTGACGTCACCTGTCGCTTTAGCCTGGCATGCTAGCCTAAAGCCTTGGCCCCGGTTCGGTAGGGTATCAATGATCGAGTCCAATGCCTGCTCTTCCCAGGGCTCAACGTCAACCAGGTTTCTCTGACCTTCCAGCGTCAAAAATACGCAAGTCTTACACGTACCCTGCCCACCGCAAATAGTGGGCCACGTGTACCCGTTGCGAATTGCAGCGGCCATAATTGTCTCGTCTTCCTTTGCTTCAAAGGAGACGCCTGTCGGTTCAACGTGAATCAACGGCGTCGATTGGAAAACTCGCCAAGGCTGGTCGCACCCTCGGCGGTCTTTCCTCCTATATGTCCAATCATATGATGATCGCCGTACTTCAATGATCCGGAAATCCAAACAGCGTCGCGGGTGAAAACACCGGAGTCACCTGTTTTTGGGTCTTGTACGCTGATGTTACCGTCGTCCATGGACTCGTAAATGAATCCGCTATAAGCGTGCCGTATACGCATATCTCGTTACCTCCAGGTGCTAGCATCGGGTTCCAAAAGTTAAGGAAACCACCTTGTATACCAAGGCCGTTCTTGGCTTTTGATTTTAATTCTTAATCTTAATCTTAATTTTAATCTTGGTTCTTGGTTTTTATTTCTGGTCCCCGATCCTGATTTTTATTAATAGTATTTATTTCCAGTGTTTATTTTTAGTGCTTATTAGGTGGGTTCCCAGACAAGTAGTCGTTCAGGATCTCATGAAATCGTCGCACCCTTGTTTCCTGAGCCGCCAGATAGGGTTCCTGATAGCCGCGCGAACGCCATCCCGATTTCTGACCCGCGTTCAACTGCCAATCTTGGTAGACGACTTGGTCGGACAAGTCTTGAACGCCTTCACCGTTATTATATTCACGAAAATCAAATTCTGCTTCGTCTATGGCGATAGGGTTTAGTGCGGTGCGATTGACAAATTTGGTCTCCCCCGCGATCGGGTAAGCCATGGTCCAGATATCGAAGAAGCACTTTTCTGGATCGTCTGGATGCGGTAACCAGCGAAAAATTGAAAACGCATCGGCGGATGCGCCAAAGGCGATGTTTGGGAAGATTTCTGTAAAGGGGCTTTCCGTCAACTCCTCGTCGGTCAGGTTTTCGTAGTGCAAGTAGCCTTTTTCTTTCCAAAGGCGCTTCTTGGCTTTTTTAAGATCAAGCCAACCTTGCATCACTTTTGATTCATAATCAGGATAAGACTCGGGGTCGATTCCCCAGCGTTGTAACACCTCATCAAAAGGGTGCGGCTCGCCTTCGGGTACTCGGTCCCTTAGCGACGGTCGCCCCATTTGAATAATGCGTGCATGGCCCATGGGGAACATTTCATACCTGGAGGTAAAATGGTCCTGGTCAATAATGGGCGCAACCTGCGGATGAGCGGTTCTGGTGTGGTAGGACTCGGCAAAGTTGTCCGACCAAAACTTCCAATTGCAATCAAGTGCGACGCGGATCCATTGCACTCTTACGGTTTTTTCAAACTGATGGTTTTTGTACACATCGGGTAATGGTGCCAGGTAATCTATCAGTTCGGGCGCGTTATTATCCATGGTGTACCAGATTAGTCCGGCCCAAGTATCAACACGGACATCGATTAGCGTTAATTTACCCACCGGATCACCCTGCGGAAAATCATCTCTATCGGGACAATCTTTGAGCCCGCCGTCCAGGCCCCATGTCCAACCGTGATACGAGCAAATGAATTGATCTACAGAGCCTTTATCCCATGCAAGTCTTTGGGCCCTGTGCCCACACGCGTTGTAATATCCTTTTAGGGAGCCATCTTGCTGCCTGGTAATAATGACGGATTCATGCATGAAGTCGTCAACAATGAAATCGCCAGGCTCAGCTAACTGATTAACCCGTCCACCGATGTGCCAGACCTTGGTCCATAACTGTTCCCACTCCCGGGCCATGAATTCACGACTGTAATATCTATCCTGGGGAATTGGATCCCCGCGCAAATTGTTGGGGTTTTTACCATCGATAGCCATTGGGTGCTTCACATCTGACGTCATCATCGCCCTCGAATGTTTGAAGTTTCCTTAAAAAATAATAATCCTCTCATCGTAAAATGTATAGCTGACTACAATTACTTGAAAAACTTATTGTTAATCAATGACCTGATAGGTTTGTCCGTGACAAAAATGGTGCTCGGGTGAATCAATATGCCGATACAACGACCGTTCGTCTAAATCGATTGCCGGCCGCTACCGGTTCTTTACCCACTAGTGACTGGCTTTCTGAGTAATTTTGGTCGTCGTGGCGTTAAAATAAAAAATCAGAAATTTCAGACTTTGCTCGCAACGTCGAAAAGGCTATAGTCCGCGCCTCTCAAAGATGACCCCGGAGTAGTTCTCTAACCCATGTTGCCTTCAATTTCCGTGCGCATTGCGTCTGAACTCAGTGTCCGTCCCGCGCAAGTTCAATCCGCTATAAATCTACTCGATGAGGGCTCGACGGTGCCGTTTATTGCGCGCTATCGAAAGGAAGCAACGGATAGTCTGGACGATACTCAACTTCGACATTTAGACGAACGTCTGCTTTATCTGCGTGAGCTTGAAGATCGACGTAAGTCAGTGCTTGAAACAATTAAAGGGCAAGGCAAACTGACGCCAAGTTTACAGCAGAGTATTGAGCAGGCAGAAACCAAACAACGGCTTGAAGATTTGTATCTGCCGTTTAAGGTCAAACGCCGAACCAAAGCCCAAATCGCAATTGAAGCCGGTTTAGAACCTTTGGCTGTTTCGCTTTTCGCTGATCCAAATAAACAGCCGGAAGCAGAAGCAAAAGCTTTTCTTAGAGAAGCGTTCAGTACCGCAGCGGGTGACAACCCCGGCGTTGCAGATATTAAAGCAGCGCTGGAAGGCGCGACCTTTATTCTCATGGAGCGTTTCGCGGAAGACGCAGATCTGATCGCTCAATTAAGGGCGCAGCAATGGGCGGGTGCGTTAATCGTATCCAAAGTCGTCGAGGCTAATGCTGAAAAAGGCGTAAAGTTTCGTGATTATTTCGATTATTCCGAACAGATTAGAAAAATTCCGCCTCATCGGGCATTAGCGCTCTTTCGGGGTCGAACCGAAGATGTGGTGCGCATCAGCTTAAAATTACCAGAGGAAGTAGAAGCATCATGGAGCCTGGCGCTAGGCGCGCAAGAAGGGTGTATTGCGACGCATTTTGGTTGGTCGAATCAAAGCCGGCCTGGTGATGAGTTTATTGCGAATGTCGTTCGCCTGACGTGGCGCGGCAAGCTCTCCATGTCCATAGAGACGCAACTATTCTCTGAGTTGAGAGCAACAGCAGAAGCTGAAGCTATTCGAGTGTTCGCACGCAACCTACGAGACCTGCTGTTGGCGGCGCCGGCTGGCACGAAGCATACCATGGGCCTTGATCCAGGTATTCGCACCGGGGTGAAGGTTGCCGTGGTTGACGGTACGGGGAAACTATTAGATACCGCGACTATCTATCCTTTCGCCCCTAAGAACGATACCAAGGGTAGTCTTGCGACGCTCTCGGCACTGGCCAAAAAGCATGACGTTTCTCTTGTTGCGATTGGCAACGGCACAGCCTCACGGGAAACCGATAGCTTAATGAGCACCTTAAAGAAGGAGATGCCAGGGTTGGGTTTACATTCGATTATCGTTTCAGAGGCTGGTGCGTCTGTATATAGCGCTTCAGCATTGGCCGCAAAGGAGTTCCCCGAACTCGACGTGAGTTTGCGGGGTGCGGTTTCCATCGCCCGGCGTTTGCAAGACCCACTGGCAGAACTCGTGAAGATCGAGCCAAAGTCGATAGGCGTTGGTCAATATCAACATGATGCCAACCCACTCAAGCTAGACCGGGCGCTTGATGCGATAGTGGAAGATTGTGTGAATAGCGTCGGTGTTGATGTGAATACCGCGTCAGCGCCCCTGCTTGCACGGATTTCTGGATTAAGCTCCTCGTTAGCAGAAAACCTGGTCGCTTTGCGTAATGAGCGCGGGGCCTATCGTTCAAGACAAGAACTGTTGGACGTTCCTAGACTGGGGCCTAAGGCGTTTGAACAAGCTGCAGGTTTCTTGCGTATTCGTGGCGGTGAAAACCCCCTGGATGCCTCTGCAGTTCACCCGGAGGCCTACCCGGTAGCAGAAAAAATGCTGAGCGACTTAAACGAGTCCATCAAAGCTGTGATGCAAAAACCACAGTTGCTCAAAGCGGTCATTGCCCAAAATTATGTTGACGCCAAGTTTGGTTTGCCGACGATCCAAGATATCCTTGCTGAGCTTGAAAAGCCTGGGCGGGATCCGAGGCCAGAGTTCAAAACGGCAAAGTTCAGTGACGCCGTGAATAAGATGACGGACCTAACACCAGAGATGATGTTGGAAGGCGTTGTGACTAACGTGACAAATTTTGGGGCATTTGTTGACGTTGGAGTCCATCAGGATGGATTGGTCCACATTTCAGCACTGGCGAATCGATTCATCAAAGATCCTCACGAAGTGGTTAAGGCAGGTGACATTGTTAAAGTGAAGGTGATGGAGGTTGATGTCGATAGAAAGCGAATCGGCCTAAGTATGCGGTTGGATAATCCGGTCGAAGAAGGCGTCGCACCCCGCAAGAAGGAAAAGACAGGACAAGTTAAAGCGAGTAATAAACCAGATGGTGCCAAGCGGGGGCGTTCAAGTAAAGACCGAGAGCCTGCCCCTGCAAACGCTATGGCGGAGGCCTTCGCAAACGCGCGAAAGAAGTAGGGTTGGAACATTCATGTCGTTAACGAATGACAGATCTGTTGTTGTGAATAATGTTGTGAAAAAGTTGTGAAAAATGTTGACCGTTTTAACCTGATCAAACTCCCGTCATCAGCGTTTGACCGGTCTACGGGGGTGGCATGCTGTTGCTAGTGTCGGTTTGATCATTGGATCCTGACTTCGTTATCGGGAGAATCATTGATACTGTGGTCCCTACGTCGATCACTGAGGAAATTGTGCAATATCCGCCACTTTCCTGGCAAAATTTATCCACCATCGCGAGTCCTAAACCGGTGCCCTGATCTGGGCCTTTCGTTGTGTAAAAGGGTTCCAACACCCTTGTTAATGAAGCATTAGTGATTCCACAACCTTCGTCAGTGACCGAAATACGAAGGACCTTGGTTGACGACCCCGAGATCTTAGCGCTTGACGAGTTTTCAACGACCGCTGTGACAGTGATTGTGCCTGCTTTCATTGATTCTGCGGCGTTGTTGATCAGGTTCAGCAAGCAGTTTTTGAACCAGACGAAGTCTATGTTTACCCTGGCTTCATCGTTAAAATCATCGAACGCCAAAAGAATATTGGACGATTTTTTTAATCGGCGCGCTAATTTTTCACCCTCGTCAATAATAGTTTTAGCAGGCATTTCAGTGGGTGCGGTGGGGCGTTCTCGACTGAAAGACAAAAGTCGGTTGACTAAATCAACGGCGTCAACGGCCGCAGACTCGATATCTTCGATCAGTTCTTCTGCGTCGGTGTCTTTAACGCCGGGAGAATCCTGGAGGAACCGTATATTCCCAGCGATGATATTAAGCATATTGTTAAGGTCGTGGGCCACGCCGCCGGTTAATTGACCAATTCTTGCAAGTTGCTGCTCCCTGTTGATCTGGGCTTCTTGATGACGCAACTGTGTAATATCCTGACCAAATATCACAAAACCATCCACCTCCTTTAGGATGTTCAGTCTGACTTTAGCGCTGATTAAAACCAATTTGGTGCCACCGACGGCATCTATCAGGGGTATTTCCACGTTTTGAAGCTCTTTGGTCTGCAACAACTCTGTAAACACAGCCAGGTTTTTATCCTGAGCATCAGCTTTAACAAAATCTCTCAGGATGTTTTTGCCAATAATTTCTGTCGAAGGAAAGCCCAGTAATTTCCCGGCGGCCTCATTGCAGTTTTCCACGGTGCCATTAATTCTGATCATAATGATGGGGATGTTTGCGACAGAAAGAGCCTTCATGTACTCCTCTTCGATGATTGATCTTGCTGCACCCAGTTTCCGGACCTGGGAACCGAAAATTAAAAACACCAGACCTAATACGAAAGGCGCGAGATCAATAATAAAAAGAAGTGGAAATGTCTTATGAGCGAGCCAAATATCGTCGGGGGTCCCGGGTTCATTGATGCCGTAAATGACCCATATTAAAGCCGCGCTCGGAAACACAAGGCCAATCAGAGAGCCTGCCAGCAAAAATTTAAACCAAGTCTTCATCAGTGTTTATTAACTCGAAATAGAAAATCACTTTACGCCTAGTATAGATAAATACGGCGTTACCACCTAAAGCGGTGTCAGATATAGCGTTTTATGATGTAAAAAAGGCTTTTTGGGCGAGTTCACGGGGTTCTTTTGTGCTTAGCGCCAACATCTAGGGCCAGAATGTTGGTGTAGAAGGGCAAGTAATCAGGTCATGTCAAAGATGCAGGTTCTCTTGCGGGGTGTCGATGAAAAGCACATTAAGGCTTTGTTTTAGCCACCCTGTTTTAGCCACCCTGTTTTAGCCACCTTGTTTTAGCCACTTTGTCTTAACCACTTTGGCTAACGCTGCTGGTCGGTCAAATGCTGCCACAAGTCCCGATAATCATAGTCAGTTTGCAGTGCCAGGTTTAGGGTGTTGTAAGACGAGAAGTCGCTAACAACATGGGTAAGTTGCACGATGCCCTTGTCAGTAAGGTCGACGTCTCTCAGGTGATCTACCTGAGCGTCCGTAACATCCGCCGGGTTGCTGTTAACCTGCAAAGCATAGTCCAGAATAGCTCCTAGCCGTTCGCCTTTCGCTGCCTTAGTGCCTGACGCCAGTAATGATTGGATATAGTCTTCTGACGTACCCATGCCGTGGTTGAGGATCGTGCAGAATGCGGCAGTGCAATATGAGCATCCGTTCGCCTGGGAAACAAGGATGCCAACGTGTTGAATCTCTTCCATCAAAAGTTCGCCAGCTTCCCACAGTACTTTGGTGGCGCCGAGTTTGGCTGTGAAAAATTCCGGAAAGTTGAGTTCTACATAAAAATGATTCGGTACCTTTCCTTCCATTTCTGTGACCCATTCGAATATACCCTGAATAGCCGGGTCATCTATTTTTTCTGGTTTGGCGATACGTACTCTGGCCACGTTCTGCTCCCTGCGATGGTCGTCATATTAAGCTGCGATTAATTAAAGTGCTTGCGTACCTCAAGCTGCCATTGCCGGCCGCGATTATAGGTGCCTTCGTAGGACTGAAAGGCAGTACCGTAAACACCTGTTACCAAAAACTCTTCGTTGGTCAGGTTTCGGCCTGAAAGTACAACCGTCCAGTCTTCCTGCCGGTTTGACCAGCGAACGCTAGCGTCAAACAGGTCATAGCTGTCTGTCTCGAGTAACGTGGTGTTGTAGGCGTCGTTAAAGGTTTCTGAACGGTAGCTCCAGTCCGCTCTGAACGTCAAAATACCCAGATCGCTTAACGAAATTTCTTTTGATACGCCAAGACTAACGGTGGTTTCCGGGACACGTTCAAAATCGAAGTTTTTGCCGATCAGAGTAATACTGGTATCGATATCATCATAACCGGCATCAAGCAGAGCAAGGCTTGCCTCAAAAAACCAGCCGTTACCGGGTGAGGCCATTAATTCCAGTTCAAGTCCGTTAATCGTCGCAGCGCCTATGTTCTGGGTGACGGGTGCTACGCTGTTAAAGACTTGAACCTGTAAGTCCTCGTAATCTGTTTGGAAGATAGCACCATTGAGGCGTACCTTGTTGTCCATAAAACTGGTTTTGAAGCCAAACTCCAGCACCTCAACAAATTCGGGCTCGTAGGTTGGGATAAGGTCGATATCCGGCGTACCGGGTGGGGCAGTAAACCCAGCAACCACGGGAGGGAAAACTCGCTGCGTAAAGCCACCCGACTTGAAGCCTTCTGAATAGCTCAAGTACAACATGGCGTCGTCGGTGGCATTAAAGGATAGGTTCACCATTGGGGTGAACTCGTCTATGTCGATTTGCTTTTCAACAAAGGGCAGGATTCTTTCACCGGCCTGCAAAAAAGGCGCGTCCAGCGGGGCAAGCGGATTGCCCGGGGGCACTACTTGGCTGATGCCGGCAAAATAGTTAGTGAAAATGATCTGGTCAGGCCGGAAAGACTTTTGTTCGTCCGTATATCTGCCGCCAACACTGAGGTGCAGCCTATCGGTAAGGTCGTAGGTTAACTGGGCGAACGCGGCCCACGCTTCGTTGTCGAATGCACCACCCGAACGAAAGTTAGAAACCGTGAAATCCAGGATGTTTTCATTGCTGCCGTCTTCGCTGAAGTAGTAAAGACCAACAATCCAGTTTAGGCGATCATGGCTACCCAAAAGTTGTAGTTCCTGGCTGAATTGGTCCTGCTGAAGGTCGTCATAAAACTGCGATATCCTGTGTGGCGAATGATCGCCATCCCGAGCGAACTCAGAGTCGAGTTCCCGCCAGGCGGTGATCGACTTCAGGGTCAAGGCATCATTAACGTTGTAGTTCAAGGTCACAGATGTGCCGAAGACATCAGTCTCAGAGAAGGCTGGGGCAGTGCCTTCGTTACTGCCATCGGCGCCGATAAAGCGATCGTCATAACAGTTGGCGATAGATGGGTTTGATGTAATCCCGTTACCTAGCGCATTAGTCGCGGCGCAGGGCACGCCCGGAGCGACGGCTGCGAACGTGACGTTATGGATAAATGCCATTGGGGGGGGCGGTGCCAAGACAACGCCAATGAGTTGGCTAAGGTCAGTAAAGTCTATGCCGATCAGTTCCATGGCCGGACCATTTTCGCGATCCCGGGTCATATCAAAGGCGATGTCAGCAGAGAATTTGTCGTTAGGCTGCCAGGCGAATGTCCACCGGGCTGTGAGGGTGTCGTCGTCGCCAAGATCGATGCCGTCTGTTCTTTTTACATAGCCATCCTGTTCCAAAGACGCCAGGGATAGGCGAGTTGCAAACGTATCGCTGATGGGTACATGAATGACGCCCTTCACCCTGAGTAGGCTATCAGTACCCGCAGAAACCGAGAGTTCGCCCTCTAGTTCGCCGCCGGGTTCTGGCTTAATAGTATTGATTGATATGGCGCCGCCAATCGTGTTTCGGCCAAACAGCGTGCCTTGGGGCCCCCTTAATACTTCCAAGCGGTCTACATCTACAATATCCAGGATAGCGCCGACTGATCTAGCGACGTAAACCCCGTCAACATACAGGCCAACGCCGGGTTCTGTCGTTGGCAAGAATTCTTTCTGGCCAACACCTCGTAGGTAAATGGCGGCTGAATTGGAAGCTCCGCCAAAGCTCGGGTTATTTTCCAAAGTTAATCCGGGCACAAAACGGGCGATTTCATCCAGTCGCGTTACGCCGCGATAGTCCAGCGTTTCTTTGGTGTAGGCTGAAACCGCGAGAGGAGCGTCCTGCAGGCCTTCTTCTCTTCGGCGGGCAGTCACGACAAGCTCTTCCATAAGCTGTGAGGCCTGGTCCTGTCTATCAGCGTTTTCGGCCTGTGATGGCAACGACAGCAGTCCGGTGCCCAAAAGCGCCGCGATTTTTAAGGTCATAAATCCAGTGTGTTTCATAGTTTCTTCCCGTATTTTATTGCGGTTCGTGGATCGCGCTGGTTAGCCAATGACAGGTACGCCTTTCATGGCGGCTTCAATGACATCGTCCGATAGGTCCAGATCAACCATCTCGCCCGACATATATTTATCGTAAGAAGCCAGGTCCAGGTGACCATGGCCGCATAGGGCTGTGAGAATCGTCTTTTCTTCTCCGGTTTCTTTGCACAACAGAGCTTCGCGGATAGCGGCGGCAATAGCGTGGGTTGGCTCAGGTGCAGGAACAATGCCCTCGCTTTGGGCGAACTGTAGGGCGCCCGCGAAACACTCTGTCTGGGGTATGGCGATTGCTTCAACCAGACCTAGTTCGTAAATATGAGAGACCAGCGGTGCCATTCCGTGATATCGAAGGCCTCCTGCATGTATGGGTTCTGGAATAAACGAAGCACCCAGCGTGTGCATCTTCATTAACGGGGTTAGCCCGGCTGTGTCTCCAAAGTCATAACGGTACTGGCCTTTGGTAAGGGTAGGGCACGCCGTTGGTTCGACACAGCGAATGATCGGATTCATCTTACCTTTGAGCTTCTCGCGAAGAAACGGGAAGGCAAGGCCTCCAAAATTTGAACCACCGCCGGTACAACCAACGAGCACGTCGGGAACCTCGCCAACCTTGGCAAGTTGCAGTAGCGCTTCCTCGCCAATAATCGTCTGGTGAAGTAGCACATGATTAAGCACGCTGCCGAGCGCGTAGCGTGTCTTGGGGTCTTCAATAGCCTGACTTACCGCTTCAGATATTGCGATGCCCAATGACCCAGGATGATCAGGATCCTGGGCTAACAGCGAACGTCCGAATTCAGTGACGTCAGAAGGGCTAGGGTGAACTTTACCGCCCCAGATTTCCATCATCGTGCGTCTATGTGGTTTGGCTCGATACGAGGCAGCCACCTGCCAAATTTCGGATTCCAGACCAAACTGGGCGCAGGCGAACGCCAAAGAGCTTCCCCACTGACCTGCGCCGGTTTCTGTCGTTAGCTTGGTAATACCTTCCTGGGCGTTATACCAGACCTGTGGAACCGCTGTATTGGGTTTATGGGATCCTGCGGGTGAAACACCTTCGTACTTGTAATAGATTTTTGCGGGTGTATCCAGGAGCTTTTCCAGACGATGTGCACGGAATAGGGGGCTGGGTCTCCAAAGTCGATAGACATCCAGAACCTCTCCTGGGATATCAATGTAACGTTCCTGGGACATTTCCTGGGCTATTAACGCCTTTGGAAAAAGCGCGCTAAAATCTTCAGCGGTTGCAGGCTCGTGAGTACCGGGGTGAAGCGGTGGAGGGGGAGGCTCTGGCAAGTCTGCCACAATGTTGTACCACTGCGTTGGCATCTCTGTTTCATCTAGCAGGATTTTGGTCAACTCAGTCATAGCGGTGTTCCTGTTGTCGGCGGCTAGGCAGCCTAAAAAACGCATCATGATATGTATTAGTGCCTTAAAAATCTATTGGCAATATCATGGCGGCCGATACGGCTAGTCGAGTATTTAGGACATTTTAGGAAATTTGTTCAGGATAGGGCTTCAGGGCATTGTTCCAGGGCCTGTTCCAGGGCCTGTTTCAGGGCAATGGTTTTGTCATTCTCCTTGCTACTGGCTGTGGTTTATTGGATCTTGTCTTCAAATCCCGCAGTTGTCGCTCTTAGTGGCTGAAATTACCAAGTTGGCTCTCGGCGCTGTAGGTCGGGAGCTTGTTAATTCACATTGGTTTTTTGCTGACCACATGAATATCCTAGAGGAGGGAGATGCCCATTAATTTATGTAGGAGTCAATCGTGGCAACACTACTGTCATATATAAAGGTAAAAGCAGGTCAAGAAACCGCGTACGAAGATATGCAAGCAGTGCTCTACCAGGATACCTGGTCAACTGAACCCGGATGCCGTAGATATGAGTTCTTTCGCGGTCCGGTGCGCGGTGAGTATTATGCGCTGCTGTCGTTTGACGATTTTCAAGCTTTTTTGATTCATCAAAGTAGTGACCACCACGAAGACTTTGGTGAGAAGTTCGGCGAAATCATTGAAGACCACTGGGTCAAGTGGGTGGATCCTATGGATAGGGGGTCTGAGGGACTCGTGCCCTCTAATCCTCAAGAACCTCAAATAGATGCAACGCCGTTAATGATAGCAAACAGCCAAGCGATGCCGATTGAGGTGCCTGATTGGTGGCGCGAGCAACGGACTTAGTCTTTGCATTGGCTGACGGTCTGTAACGGCGAGAGACTGTTCATCGGCTTGTGCCTGATGTTTTCTTGAAGCGTGCTTTGCTCGCTTTTCGATCTTTAGTTGTTGTAACGAAGTGAGCTGCTCATATGCGATAAACGACGTCCATCTATTCTCGCTCTGAGGAACAGGAACAGGAACAGGAACAGGAACAGTGAAAAGCTTGAAAGATGTTGCATCAAAAGACCCCGTTCACGGTAATCCCAGTGAACGTTGTTAGCCAAAGATGGGCGCATTTTTAAAGCGTTGTCATTAATCCTTCGATTTGGTCGGGATGACATCTGGTCGAGCCGGCGCGAAGTCGGGCGGACCTGCCACCCCTTCCCGTCATTTCGACCGTAGCGAAGCGAATTGGAGAAATCTCATGCTAGCGAGGATGTCTTTTGATGCATAAGTCGGTGCCCGACCCAGCTAACGGTACCTCTGCCCTACTAGTGTTGCTTGCTGATGCCTGCGGTTCGTCGCTGATTAGGCGGGGTTGGCGTATTCAAAAAAGTGAAAAACAGATGGACCAAAATCAGGAAAGCAATATCTTCAGTAGATGTCATCAGGCGGCTTAGGCCCAAACCTGCAAAAAAGACCCCGACGCAGTTTATAAACTTCCAGCGCAACGTGACGAAGTGGATGCCTGCAAACAGCAGATTACTCACTATTGTCGCGAAGGTCATATCAATAGACCCCGCGAGTTGACTCGGTAAGATCAATCGAAAAGCCAGTTCCTCTGCGGTAGAAATAAATAACAGGTAAGCGAGCCAAGCACTTTCAACATGTTTGATTTTATGGCCCTTAAAGACGAGAAAAAGGACACAGAAAAGCAGCAGGGCAGACAGGGCCGCAAGGTAATAAAAGGCCGCTGATAACAGAGAGGCTGAACTCCACCCAATCGCCGTCTGGGCAACGGGTAACAAGAGACAGCCCAGTGCAATAAAACCCATGGTTAAGCCATGGCGAAAAAAGACTTGGCGAAACGTAGCAACAAAACTGCCCTTGGCCGATCTGGTTCTTTGCAAGCGTCTTTCTAACGGAGTGTTTCTTGCGGTGTTTTGGGTCATATATTTACTTAAACCAAAGGCCCCTTTTTGATAAGAGAAATTATTTATGAACGCTCAATTAAATTTCGATGCTGTAAACATGTACGACGCTGATGAGCTCATTGGCTTCTTGCTGCAACTCGATGAACCTAATTTGGAGCCTGATTTAGGTAAACACCATATCTAGGATCAAACAACTGAAGAGTTAGTCGCCTTTTTCAGTAGAGCTCTAACGTCGGGGCTTGTTGGTGGATGGGTCCATATGGCTATTAATAGGTATCGACGTTAGACAGCTAACACGTCGTGCATGATGTCACTTTGCTGCACCGCGAACAGCCTGTTTTATTTCGTTTGTCACGCCAATTTATCGCAATAACTATCACCCCGTGAGAATTTGAAAATATAAAAACTAGTTCTAAATTAGTCCGGCTTTTTGTCTTAATATCCGCGCGGGAAAGCTAAAAAAAAGAGATATAAATATAGCGGATGCGCTAATCATAACGACCGTAAGGGCGCTCTTGTGAAGCGCTAGGCTGGTCACCCATGTATAAATTGAGGATAGGAATGATAACAGGGCTTTTCGATCGAAAGTTTGATTATCGAGTCAGTGCGGTTGCCTGCTTGTTTATGAAAGAGTGGTGCATTATAAATAGCATTGGTTGACCGGTACCAGACTTTGTGTTTTTTGGCTGACCTGGCGATGGTCGATTAGCCAACATAATGTTCTGTCGGCGCTAAATGATTGGGCGTTTAGTGGTTGCTTATTCGCTAACCAAAATCGAACTAATCTTGTGTAGGCTCTGCCGTAATGTTCAAGTGCCTCCCCGCAGATAACGAGCCATGTTTGTTTGGAGGGTTGATTTGTATTCGGATAAGCTTGTAGCGTAGGGGAATAGATAATATGTGGAAAGAAAATAATTAGTTCAGACGTACTATGGTGTTCGTGGGTCATGATTTGGGTTAATATCAAAGAGATTCTAAATCGACCACCTCGAAAGAGCGTCGGGGCTGCCATAGCGTGAATAAAAAGTGACGGGTTATGGCTGAGTTAGAAACAATGCCTGAGTTAGAAGCAATGCCTGAGTTAGAGGAAAATCGCAATGGAGGTCCCCGCACTTCTTTGTAACAATTATTTTTTTAACAACTATTTTTGCAACAACTATCTGCGAAAGATAGCGGTGCTTTTTACAGCTGTAATTTTCTGGTGTCCCAATCTATATGCTGTTCAGGGCGAAAACGGTTGGCGAAATGCCTTTGAAATAGTTGCTGGAGGCACTTATCTTGCTGATGCCGACGCCGACAAGATGGGCCTTCTTTATACAACCGGTATTGACGCTCGAAAGGTCTTTGCTGGCAGTAAAAGTAATATCGCTACTGTTAATCTTCAGCTCGACATGTGGTGCACGGACAACCAAACACGCAGGCCAGGTTTTTTTGAAAAGGATCACGATTGTGATCCAGTAGTAAGAAACGCCTTCGTTAACTTTCACGCTAGCGGTGATGGCAAACTAAATATTTTATTGGGCCATACTGAGCTACCCTTTGGCCTTGAAGTGCCTGTTTCTACTAGCAAAAGCCTGCGAACGCTGTTAACCCCAAAAGATCTGGCGATGAAACTCGACTGGGGTGTTGGTATTAATGGTACTTTAGGGAAGTTCGATTATTCAGCATTGCTCTCGCGGGGGAGTGGGATCGAATATAGACACAATAAAGATCCATGGTCGTTCACCGCTAGGGTCGGTCACTCAATCAACCGTCAGAGGTTTTTACCGGAGCCTGGTTTAGGGTTATCCATCTTTCGAGGTAACGTACTTTTGACCAATGGTAACATCTCCGAACGGGAACGAATTGCGCTGGACGGTGTGAGATACTTTAAACGCTTTGGGGTAGTGTCACAATTCTCTTTTGGGGATACGGACGATAGAGAGACCTGGAATGGTCTCGTAGAGCTAAATTGGAGCAACTCAATTGAGTCTGCGGTGGGTTATATCCAGTATAAGAGCTACAATCAGGAGTTCTTGGACGGCTGGAAGCGAGAGAAGAGTGGGTCTATAGGGGCGCGTTTCGGACAGATTGCTGGGTTTACCTGGGCAGTCCAGTATACGAGAGAGTTCAGTTCATTTAAGAGCAATGGGGACCAAGACGTTCTTGGGTTTCAGTTAAAATACCGCTGGGAATAGTTTGGAGATGACATGAAATATGATGATGGAAGGACGCATGGTCATAAAACACCTCTTTTACGTCGAGGGATTTTGTGGATGCTTAGCCTACTTTTGCTACAACTATCAGCCGCGAAAGCTTATGCCATTGCGTATTGTGCAATACGTGAACCAGTTTCTGTTATCCAAGAGTTTTTCCCTACCTACACTTCATATCGAACGCTGGAAGGTCTGATTGATGAAAATGTGCGACAAGAGATTGTAGAAGTTTTGCCGGAGTCTCACTTTCAGGAATTCGGTATCCACAGTCTCTACGTAGTCTACCGGGAAGAAACGCTTATTGGGTTTGTTCATGCCAGAACGGAAAAGGGGCGCTTTGGCCTCGACGAAATTATTTGGATTTTGGGCTCGGATATGAGGCTCAAAACATTCAAGTTCCAAAAAAATAGAAGCGGCGCCATTCCGCAGAGTATGCTGGTTCGCCTGACAAACATGCTGGCAGGCTTGGATCTGATTAGAGTGACAAACGTACTGCGGACCGAGCCCAACTTAAATCAGCGTGATAGAGTTATCATCAGTTCTGCTGTTAAAGCCTTGTTTGTTACAAAAGCGATTTGGCCTCAAACTCAGAGTCCTTTGACCCAAAGTTCAGAGCTCTCAGGAAGCGCACTAAGTAGCGTGCTTTAAGAATAGTATCCGCGGGCCCTAGCGCAATAATATGAATTCAATACGGACATACTTCATTTTTGTTTTGGTGCTTTCGGTTTTGGGAGGAACGGGTCTTTCGTTGGTCGCAAAATTGGCAGCTGACCGATTAGAAGACACTCAGTCGGTCGTAATACAAGCCACTGCAGCTGAAACTTCTTTCGCTGCAATTAAAATTCAGCTGGACGCTCTCATCACGGTGTCAGATCTTGTGTTTGGTAGTGATGTCAGTTACCTGGCAGGCCCCCAGCGCGTTCAGATTACGGCGCTTGAAGACTCGCTTGAAACGTTTCGCGTCAATGATCAAAAACAATTTGATTATGCGGAAATGCAATCAATTGTAGATGAACTAAGTGGAATGCGGCTTCTTTTAAGTAAAAAAGTTAAGGATAAAAATGCAGACCTGTTGGTCCTTTACGAAGAATGCGTCGCGACGCTGATTAGCAGTTATGAAAGTTCTTCCAGCGCGTTAAAGCGTCAAAGCGCTTTAACTGGGGCTGAGTTTGAGAAGGTCAAAAAAAGTAACAGCGCAATAGCGTTAAGCAGTAGCATACTTTTTTTCCTGGGAGCAGTATTAATATTTATTTACGTCGTGAGGCGCATCTCAACGCCCATAACAACACTTGCTACGATAGAAACCGCGGAAGATATTGATTCGAGTAAGTTAATGCAGGATCAGAGAATACCTGTCGAGGTCAAGGCGCTTACACAGCATCTTCTTAAATTACTGGGAAATCTTGAGGAGACAGTTTCTGAACGTACTCAGTCACTAAAGCTACGAACCGAACAGCTAGAGTCTCAAGCGATAGTCTTAAGAGCAGCGAAGGACGCTGCGGAGAAGGCCGATAGTGCTAAAAGCGTATTCTTGGCGAATATGAGTCATGAGATAAGAACCCCGTTGAATGCCGTCATCGGAATATCTGATCTACTCGTTGAGCAGGATCTTGACCAAGAGCAAATTGAGCTTGTGCGTGCGATTGGTAGTTCAGGGCACCATCTTTTGGACATGATTAGCGATATACTGGATTTCTCTAAAATAGAGCACGGTGAAATCATACAAAAGGTAGCCGAGGTAGATCTGCGCAGGCATATTGCTGAATGTGTCACGCTTTCTAGTTCGGCGGTTAAGCATTCCACCGCCCATATAGAACTCGATATCCCGGAATCAATTCCGCCATTAATCACCGTAGATCCTGTCTGCCTAAAGCAAATATTAGTCAATTTACTTAGCAACGCATTGAAATTTACTCATGATGGATCGATAACCTTACGATGCAGGGTAAAAACGTCAGATAACCTAGAGAGCATTAGCATCTCTATCGAGGACGAGGGAATTGGTATCAAGGAAGAGCATTGCAAGATGATCTTCGATCCTTTTGAACAAGTTGATTCATCACTAACAAGAGGGTTCGAAGGCACGGGGCTAGGACTCTGTATTTCTAAACGTGTTAGCGAAGCGATGGATGGATCCCTTACAGTCGTTAGTGAATTTGGCGTCGGTTCAACTTTTACACTAGAGTTTCCGTTTGAGCGGTCTGGCTTGATCCAGGGAGATGCTCCGGCAGAAGGCCGGACCCCAACTTCATTAAAGGTGTTAATCGTCGACGACAATGACGTAAATGTCACCCTTCTAAAGCATGTGCTGGAAACGAAAGGCTTTTCTCCCGACGTTGCCGTTAATGGCAAAGACGCCGTCGATCAAGTCAGTGTTAAGGGTTTTGACATCGTGTTAATGGATCTGCAAATGCCCGTGATGGACGGCTATGAGGCGATAAGGCTCATCAGAGAAAATGCAGAAATCACCCAACCTCGGATTGTCGTCGTGACAGCCTACATTGCTGAGGAAAATAGAGAAATGGCTAGAGCGGCTGGGGCCAATGGATTTATCAGTAAACCAATCGATCAAGACGAACTATTCCACGCTATGTACGGCTAACCACGAGCGTCGTTTGTACCGGAAGTTGAACGTTTTCGGCCAACAGTCTTCGAACGTCGGAGAGGGGATGCTTTTAGCCACTTTCAGAGATCCGACTCCAGTGCTTATTCTGCCCACGGAGGGACTGCGCGCCAGGTCGCGAATGGCTCCGCTTATAAACCTCGCGAGCAGCAGCAGTTCGCCCAGCGGTGGTACCTAATCTGGACATCAATGTATATTGATTCCTGATTTGCCGACGCCAGTTAGGCAGAGTTGAATTGGATATGCCCTCTTTGTTTACTCGTACTGCTGCGGACTGACTCCCTGGTGATCGCTTCCTCTTCAACGTTGCCGTTATTTTCTTCAGGCGACATCCTATGGCGAACTTCATTCAAGTCCCGCAGGTTAGTCGTTTTCCCATCCTGACTAATCCCACTATTGTAGTGACCCCGGCGACTAGTAACCCCGCTACCAGCGACCTCGCAGGGCAACAGTACGACTATTCTGACAGAGAGAGGTGTTGGTGCCCTATATCACTGACGAGATGGGATGGTGCGAACCCGCTAAGGCCCTATTGGTGTCCGATGTGTGATAATTTAAATCACATAATGCTGCAGGAAATAAAGGCATATACATGCCTCACAAAATGCAACGATAATAGGTTCGGCTAAAATTAAACATAAGATGTCGAAAGTACCGAAAATTATCGCCAATTACGTAAACAAGTTATCGTTGATCCAAGATGAATAAAGTACCAATATTAATAGTCGATGACACCCCCGAAAACCTTTTGGTTTTAAAACTTACCTTTAGGGTCCTCGACATCGAATGCCACCAATGCTTAAGTGCAATGGAAGCTGTGGACTTATGCGAAAGCATCGAATTTGCGTTTATTGTCCTTGATGTTCACATGCCCAAGGTCAACGGTATTGAGGCGGCAAGGAAAATAAGGCAAACAGCGAAAAACAAGCACACCCCCATATTGTTTTTAACGGCCGACGTTTATGCAACCGATCTTATTGATGAGGGATACGATTGCGGCGCAGTCGACTTTTTGTTCAAGCCATTTAATACAAAGCAACTCCGAGCTAAGGCGAAGACGTTTATTGATCTGTTTGAAAAACGAATTGAGTCGATGGAAGCTAAAAGAGTCATAGAGGAACAAACAGCTTTCCTTGTGAGTAACGAAAAGCATCAAGCTATCATGAGACTTGCGGCAGGGCTTTCACATAACCTCAACAATCGATTAACTGTCGTTAAGGGTAACGTTGATTATTTTTCAGCTGAACTTGGTTACGAGCCGGACTGGCTTGTTGATACTAAAGACTCTCTTGACGAATGCGTAAAAATTGTTGATGCCTTGCAAGGATACGCGGGCTATGACGATGAGTTTAAAACCGAGCGAGGTAGTCTTAAATCGGTTTTTGAAAACATTCAACGTTTATTGGGCACTGCAATTACTAGCGAAGAAAGCTCATTAGTCTTTGAGTCTTATGGCAGTAGCGCTCTGTTTGAAGTCCCCTTTACCTTGATTACTGAAATTGTCTTGCCTATGGTTATTAATGCACTGCAGTCAGTAACCGCTGATCCAACACCGGTATTGTTGAAAAGCTCATTGACGGAACAAGAATTGCTAATCGAGGTGTCAGACCTTGGCATCGGCATGGACGAAGAAACACAGTCTCATATTTTTGAACCGTTCTATTCTTCTCGGGAGTTATATGAGAGCAAGGGGTTAGGGTTGTCTCGGGTTAAAGGCCTGGTAGATTTTGTTGGCGGCAGGATTGAGGTCAAAAGTAACAAGCCAAAGGGAACGAGTTTTGTGGTGAGCCTGCCAATCAATAAGTTAGAGCAACTGAGTCGAGACGAGCAGGGCGGTTGGGTATCTGGCTAGGGGTGTGATGGCGCCTGACAGGCGCTTACTGTGATTGTTTAACTCGCGATCGCAGTTTGGATGGCGCTGGTCGCTGCTCGCTGCTCACAGGGAGACGAAACAAGTCGTACCGTCTAAGTCGTACCGTCTAAGTCGTACCGTCTAAGTCGTACCGTCCAGTTCTTCTGGCCTTATAAAACCGCCAATCTCACGGGATATCAGGCGTGTAAACTCTATCGTTCGGTAGTCCCTGTAAGGCGCGCTTATTGCCTGCAGGCCAATGGGTAGTCCTTCTCGGGACAGACCTGTCGGAAACACGGTGCTTGGAAGGTAGGCGTTTACTGCCATCCCCGCCCAGAATATTTGTTGTAAATAATCCTGTTCTTCATTATCAACTTTTAAAGTACGTTCACTCATCTGACGATGATCGTGAGGAAAAGCAGTAGTTGCCATCTGTGGGCAGATCAAAATATCCCACTCTTCAAAGAATGTACGCCACGCATGCCTAAGTTGTTCCCGTTGGGCATTACTTCTCATCCAATCTCGATGCGACAGGACTAACGATCGCGCAGTTATCGCTGCCATTGAGTTGTCTGAAGAATCGAACTGATCAGCGTTTCTCTGCGCGGCGGCGACAGCATCATCATCCATCGCCCCGCTCATTACCGTATTAAGCAAGGTGTGGTAGTTGCCTTGGGCTCGGTAAAGGTCAATATCGGGGCGAGCTAAATCTGAAACGGTGGCACCTAGTTTAGATAAGGTTTCACCAACCATGGTTGCCCGGTCTGCGATCTCTGCAGTCACAGGGGCCATTTCATCGGTAGGCCAGATCGCGACGCGAAAATCTCGCAGATTTTTTTTATCGGAGGCTGGAAGCGAGAGCCGCCAACCTACTGCCTGTTGGTCTGCCGGTCCCGCCATGATGTTCAGCGCTAGTTCAAGGTCTTCGGCTGTTCTTGCAAGGGGTCCACATACCGCCAGATCTGCCTCGGGCATATTGGCAACAAGCTCATGACCTTGCATCGGTACGATTCCATAGGTGGGTTTGTGACCGTATACGCCACAGTAGTGGGCTGGGTTACGTATCGAGCCACCTATATCTGAACCGGCCTCTAGCCCGGTAAAGCCTGCGGCCAATGCGGCGGCGCTGCCACCTGATGACCCTCCTGGTGTTTTTGTGGTATCAAAGGGGTTACCGGTGGTGCCGTAAATAGGGTTATAACTCTGAAAGTCTGCAAGTTCGACGGGGACGTTTGTTTTCCCCAGAAAATGCGCGCCATTCCCCCGAAAGCGCTGCACCGTTAATCCATCGCTCTTGGCTACGTTATGCCTGAACCCTTCGATCCCCCAGGTAGTTGGGGTATTCGCCATGACATACGATTCCTTAATCGTCATGGGCACGCCATGCAGACGCCCTAGGGATTGGCCGGGTCCACGCTTTGCCGCGCCAAGCGCTGCATCGGCTGCAGCCGCTTTTTCCAGCGCATCCTCAAAGGTTCGAACGACCACTGCATTGATTGAGTCGTCGTACTTTTCAATGCGGTCAATGTAGTGCTGGGTGATTTCAACGGAACTGATTTGCTTATCCCGAATCTTGCTGGCTAGTTCTAAAGCTGACAAATAGGCAATCGATGACATAACAAGCTCTCCCGCAGATGACTCGATATTAAAGACCGGATGCGGTGTTATTGTCTAGTCAAAAGGGTTTTCGGTGTCAGCATCCCGCCGGTCATCAAGATTCAATAACGATATCCTGCTGCTGACCCTGATTAGCGTAGACGCGGCCCGAGCTTCTTCACCATTTTTTGAGTGTCATTCAAAGAAATTAAGAACCGCATCATTAATAAGTTTTCTGAGCTCTGGCCGCGAGAGCTCGCCGGACAATCCAAACCGTTTGGTTAGGTTAGAAAACTGCGGTGCATCCGAGTAGTCAAAGTGCTTGGTGCCTGGCTCCAGCTGTTTGCGGGCGAGGGGGGAAGCCTTCAAATACTTGTCGAGTTTTTTGTAATTGATGGAGTCGTCCCATTCGGCCTGCCCTAGATAATAAAATGGCTTCTCTGTGCCAGCGGAAATAACTTCTGGTGGCACTGGTACCATCCAGCCATCTAAGGCTAAGGCTTTGGTTACTCGATTGTCTTTTGCTGACAGCACAAGTGCCGTCGTGCCACCGAAGGAATGTCCAAACACACCAACCGAATCAGTCCTCAGGTTGGCCCAAAGGCTACCGGCCTCGTCACGTCGCCGCTCTATTTCGTTTAGCACAAAGACAAGATCGGAAACTCGGGTGTTCAATTGTGGTAGTCGAAAGGCGAAAAAATCCTCTCCGGTACGGTTTTCTGTATCCGATGATCGATAATCCGCCTCGGACCCGTCGGCGAAAATCGTCAGGTAAGCATCATAGGCGTGGTCGACACTGATGACCGTGATGCCGTGGCTGGCCAACATCTCTGCCTGTATGGTGTTCTGGTTTTTCATACCGCTCAAGCCGTGAGAAAACAGAACGACTGGCATTTTCTGGTCTTGCATTAAAAAAGTAGCATTCAAAACAGAATTGGTTTGAACCCGCTGCATATGTGCGATCATAAATCGAGGTAGTCCCGATTGATAAGCCACCATGTCCAAACGTCTTGCCGGAAAGTCCAAGTACGGTTGGCGCGCTGCGTCACTCGTTGCCGTCGCTGGATACCAGACCTGACCCGCCAACCGGCGTTGGTCACTCGGGTCATCGGTAAAAAGCTCGTCGCGGGACTCATCGACCCACTCAAAAAACTGAGTGCCAACGGCGTGGGGCCCCGTGGGCGATGGCAAGTCATCCAAAGGGAATACCTTCGAAATCACGGAAGAACAGCCCGACGCTAGCAACGCCAAAATAACGGCTGAGATTGACTGCAGTTTCATATGTTTCCTGAATGTTTACGACCTGTCCTCAGTTTCGCACTTTAAAAAAGCAGGGGAAAGATGTCGGATGTCGATAACGTATCGTGAATACCTGCCTCACATCAATACTGCTAGGAATACCAAATTAACAGGATGCCGGTGCGGTGATTTATTCCCTTATGCACCGCTAGTGGGATGCTTTATAAAGGGTTAAAGATGCATCGTTTGGAAGCGACATCATCAACCGTTCGCTGATCGGAAATAACCAAGTGGTCACTATTTCCCAATGCCCGTTATCTGGTTGAGCGTACTGAAGTTGATTATGTGAATAGTGAACAGGAAGCTGAAGAGGTTGAACAATGGGTGCAAGATTCGAACCGGCAGGTACTCTCAGATTCCATCCAACCCGTTCTGGGCGTTGGCCTGGTCATTGGAACACATTGGCCAAAACCCACCGCAGGGTGGATTGTTCGCGACAAGCGTGTTTTAGATTGAACGCGTATGAGAGGAAAACTGGCGATATCCAAAAACGAAACAGTGTCGGCAGTATTTGATGCCTCGGCAGAAAGAGGCTGGGGCACAGCTCTGACATCCATACGATGTATGAGGCGCTTACTCGGCTCGTTGACCTAAACAAGCGCCGTATTAAAGCTATCAGACGAAAGGTAGTGGGGTTAATCCTGCTTGCTTGGGTTCCTGTCTGCCTTTCTTACCCTTTCTTACCCTTTCTTACCCTTTCTTTCCCTTTCTTTCCCTTTTTTTCCCTGGGCTTGCCACGGTTACTACCTGTAAGGTGTTGGCGGCTAAGGCCTTGTTAACGTATTAAAAATTTCATCCAGTCGTCATAGGTCTCCGTTTTCACCTCTTGCCAGTCCATGACCGGTGGGTTAAATAACGCCGTGGAAGACGCTTCAACGATCATGTCAAGACTAGTGACCAGAACCAGCCTGGCGCTTTGGCTGCAAGCGCCAATAAAGGCTTCGGTCTCTGATGCTTTTCGGGTCAGGTCACAGTAGTCACGGTTGATATTGGCAAGGTAGGTATTCCTTGTTTTTGGGGCGACAAGCCGGATGGCGTAGATTCGCTCTGCCAGACCATTGCCGCGCCAGCTAACCAGGTGGAGGAGTGCCGGGGCGGCACATTCCTCGCATTTTACCAGTGCCAGAGTCGGCCCCAGCCAGTCATCCAATATGGTATCCAGCGCGAGTTTTCTGCCGCGGTGCATCCAGCTATGTTGGCAATCGGTCATCAGTACGAGCTTAGCACTAACCGCGTGGTTAGATGTATCTACAAGCGCAGTGTCACTGCGGTATAGTGTCGAGTAGATCCAAAGTTTGGTTTTGCAATGCGGACGTGCCAAAGCGCGTCTGCGAGCAATTTGCTTGTCAATAAAAGGAGTGATCATGAAAATCGGATGCCAGATGGCGTTTAACGAATACACCAGCCCATCGTACATTATTGAGGCTGCCCAGCATGTGGAAGAGGTTGGGTTTTATGGTTTCTGGGTGCCAGAACATGTGATGTTTTTTCCTGAATATGAATCACGTTACCCGTATACAGAAGATGGCAGAATCGCCGGTGAACCTCGAAGTCTGCTCGATCCGTTCAGTGCGCTGACTTTCGTGGCAGCACACACGTCCAAGATAAAGTTGGCTACCGGCATCTGCCTGGTTCCCCAGAGGAACCCTGTGTACACGGCGAAGGTCTGCGCAGATCTGGATTACTTGTCCGGCGGGCGATTTGAACTTGGTGTTGGTATTGGTTGGCTTAAAGAAGAATTCGATGCCTTGGGTGTACCGTGGGAAGACAGGGCTGGTCGAACGCTCGAGTGCCTTGCTGTTATGAAGACACTTTGGTGTGACGAAGTCTCTAGTTTTGAGGGTAAATACTATTCCGTACGAGCGTCGTACCAGAACCCTAAGCCGATTCAGAAGCCTCATCCGCCTATTATCTTCGGGGGCGAAAGTGATCCTGCACTTCGGCGGGTAGCTCAGGTCGGTCAAGGCTGGTACGGCTTCAACCTAACGCCGGATTCGCTTGAAGAGAGATTGGCGTACCTGAACGATCAATTAGAGGAAAATGGCCGATCAATGTCGGAAATTAAGCTTTATGTCAGTCCTCATGCCAGCGTCAGATCGCTTGAGGATATGCGCAGGTTTGAAGCGCTGGGCGTTGAACAGATGATCTTGCCAGTGATGGCGGCCAAAATAGAGACGCTCAAAGAACGCGCCCAAAAGGCTATGGCCCGCGTCTACGGCTAACTTCTAAGCTTTTAAGGGAGATATTTTTTAAAGGGGACGAAGGAATTTAGAGGGAACGGAAAGCTTTAACTCTCTGCGACTCCTCTAAATTATGCTGTCTGTTAGGCTAATTCCTTGAATTAGAAGGGCCTTCAGGTTTACCCTTGACACCTTTGTAATTTATCACTGAGGTAAAGAATGTCTGAAAAACCGAAGGACAAGGGGCCATTGCCAGTTGTATCCTGGCTGAAAGGCGCTGGCACAAATGACCCGTATCTGGAGGGTCAAAAATGCGAATGTGGTGCAATTTTTCTTGGCGAAAGAAGCAACTGTTCAAGTTGTGGTGCCCGTGATCAGTTAACACCGACGCGGTTATCTAATAAAGGCAAATTGTATGTCTACAGCATTGTGCATCGAAGCTTTCCAGGGATTGAAGTACCTTACATATCCGCGATTGTCGATCTTGAGGGTGGCGGCACAGTGAAGGGTAATTTGATCAATGTTGAACCGGATCCGGCTAATATTGAGTTCGACATGCCTGTTGATGTCGTGTTCGATGACGCCCTTGGGCGAAAGGATAAAGACGGCAACAGCTATATTAGTTATTTTTTTCAACCAGCAGCTTGAGCGCAACAGTTAATCAAGGAGAGACTTATGAGTGATGTATATGTAATGGGTATCGACATGATCAAGTTTGGTCGGTTTCCCGATAGGACCGTTCCACAGTTAGGTGCGACCGCTGCACTAATGGCACTGGACGACGCTGGATTAACCATCCAGGATATGCAGGCGTTGTATTGCGGTAATTTGGGGCAGGCGAGTGCAATGGTAGGGCAGCGAATCCTGCAGGAAATTGGCCAGACTGGTATTGGTGTGGTGAACTGCGCAAATGCTTGTGCAACCGGTGCGACAGCATTCCGTGAAGCATGGATGTCAATTAAAGCGGGCGTCAATGATGTTGTTCTGGCCGTCGGCGTTGAGCAAATGGGTAAAGGGTTACTCGGCGGTGGTGGTGGTGGTACGGGGATCTCGAAGGAAGGTTTGCTTGGTTCCGGTACTATGCCAGCGGTTTTCGCTGAGGCCGGTATGGAGCATTCGCGCCACTATGGCACGACCTTTGAACAATTCGCCAAAGTGTCGGTGAAAAACCATCATCATTCGACTTTAAATCCGAAAGCGATGTATCAGATAGAAACGCCTCTTGAAACCGTTATGAATGCGGAGATGATTTCATACCCAAACACGAAACTGATGTGCTCAGTTAATGTGGATGGTGCTGCAGCCGCAGTGCTGGTGTCTGAAAAGAAAGCTAGAGAGTTGGGTATGTCTCGTGCCGTCAGGGTTAAGGCTTCCATTCTGACCAGCGACCCATATTCCGATCGTGACCTGGTCATGCCTGATGTCAACGCAGTGACCCGACGTGCAGCAAAGGAAGCCTATGAAATGGCCGGTATTGGTCCGGATGACATTAGCCTGGTTGAGCTACACGACTGCTTTGCGACTGCCGAGATTCTTCATTACGAGAATCTAGGGCTTTGTAAAGATGGTGACGCAGGCCGCATGATAGACGAGGGTGAAGTCGCACTTGGCGGCAGGATTCCTGTAAACGTGTCCGGAGGCTTGCTCTCTAAAGGGCACCCCCTTGGTGCCACTGGCATTGCTAATATTTATGAGGTTAGCACTCATCTTCGTGGTGAAGCCGATAAGCGCCAGGTAGCGGGTGCCCGGTTCGGTATGACTCACGTGATCGGCTTAGGCAGCGCCTGTGGTATTCACATACTAGAAAAAGTCGCCTGAGAAACAATCGTCTGAGGAATAACAAAAAGTAGAACAAAAAGAGCCGGGTATTGCCCGGCTCTTTGGTTCTTATTGCTATAGAAAAAAAGAACAAAGGCGCTATGAAAAACGGTGTGTTTAGCGATACAAATAATAACCCTAAGCGCTGCAAAGCGCCTGCGGCGGTGAACGAATTGAGGACCTTATGAAAGTCGGTGTGGTTAGTGACACGCATAATAATCTGAAGAATTGTAATAAGATCGTTGCGTTGTTTAACGAGGCAGGGGTTGACCGTGTTATTCATACGGGCGACATCACGCAGGCGAAAACCCTGGAAGTATTTTCTGGGCTCAATGCGCCCCTATGGGGAGTATTTGGCAACAACGATATTGGTGAGCGGGACTCGCTGGCAAGGGCGGTTATCCAGTTTGGCTTTGAGTTTATCGAGCCGCCACTGTCGTTGGACTGGTTGGGGAAAAAGATAGTAGTAGTTCACGATCCGCTAGAGCTTTCGATGGTAAACACAGGTGACTACGATGTCATCCTGCACGGCCATACGCACCGCAAGACGATTAAGTATGATGGAGATCAACTCATGTTTAATCCTGGCGAATGTGCCGGCCATATGGCCGGGTACAATGCGATCGGAGTTCTGGACTTGCAAGAACTCAGTGTAGAAATACTTAATTTCTAGGAGCTCTTAGTTGATCCTGCGATTTATCGTCACTGCACTTTATGTCCTGTTTTCGGCATCAGCCTTCGCAGCGACTCCCAATATCCTGATTATCTACGTGGATGACCTGGGTTATGGCGATACCGCTGTGTATGGACATCCAGTCGTGAAAACGCCGAATATCGATCGGTTGGCACTGGAGGGGATTCGTTTTACCCAGTTTTATGCGCCCTCTGCGCTATGTTCTCCTTCACGCGCAGGGCTGCTAACGGGAAGAACCCCTTATCGAACGGGTGTTAAATCATGGATCCCCGATAACTCCGATGTGTCTCTTGCGAGAGATGAGTTTACGATCGCCCAGTTGGTTAAGCCCCTCGGATACCGAACCGCGGTGATCGGTAAATGGCACCTCAACGGTGGTCTGCATCTAGAAAATGTACCGCAACCTCGAGATTTCGGGTTTGACTACCAGTATGGCCTTGCAGCCTGGGTCAAGAATGAAAAGTCTGAAAAGACGAAGAGCGGAAAGTTGTATCCAGACAATATGTATCGAAACAACGAACCGGTTGGCCAGACGGACAAATTTTCTGCGGAACTGATAACTGACGAAGCTATCCAGTGGCTGTCCAACGTTCACGATGAACCATTTTTTCTCCTACTGACTTACAGTGAAGTTCACACGCCCGTTGCTTCGCCCGAAGAGTACCTTGTTCAATACGACCAGTTCCTAACTGATGAGTCGAGGGGGGATCGTTGGCGCTACTACATGGACTGGGCGGACAGGCCGAGCAGGGGCAAAGGTGAATACTATGCAAATGTTACCTACATGGATGCCCAGATGGGTCGAGTGCTGGAATTATTACGACAGTCCGGCAGGCTGGAGGACACTTTAGTGATATTCAGTAGCGACAATGGGCCCGTGACCAGTGATCCACAGGAAGCCTGGGAGCTCAACATGGCGGGTGAGACGGGAGGCTTCAGGGGCCGGAAGCGATACCTGTTTGAAGGTGGGCTTCGAGTTCCGGGGATATTTCGTTGGCCCGGCACCGTGGCAAACGGGGTCTTAGTAGACACACCCGTCACGGCGCTGGATATTCTCCCGACAATTGCTGATTATCTTGATGTGACGCTACCGGAGGGCCGGGTAGTAGATGGGCAATCTATTGCTGGCTTGCTGGATAAAGATGAAACTACGTCACTGAAACGGCGAGGGATTTTTTACTGGTCCATACCGACACCGGATGGGATGGAATATGCTGTACGGGATGGGTGGTGGAAAATGATTCTTGACCCAGATGGTCAGCCGCAATACCTGTTCAACTTGTTACACGATCGGTATGAGGTTCATAACCTGCTAAAACGCGAGCCTGATCGGGCAGACACGTTGAGGAAAAAGTTCGATAGCTACCGTTCTAGTGTTGAAGGTTAAACATACAGTAATTTAACCGGTCACCAATGCCCTTAAAAGTTATGCTTTGACGAAGGTGAAAAGACTAAAAAGGCACTCCGACAGAATCACTAATATGAAGGTAATCCTTTCTGTAGAAAAGCAACGGCAAAAAGCCGAAGACAGAAAAAACGAAAGATCATAAAGATCGCACTGTGGTCATCAATTTGGGGCTGACGTTCGCGGATAGTGTTCTTTTAGGTTAAGCAGTAAGAAACGAGGATTTTTCTGACTGTCCATTTCTCTGCATCCGTGCGGGAATTGGCAATCGTCAAGGCTCTGTTATGTGTGGCGGGCCTTGTTGCCCGCGACGAACGAACCAGATAACAAAATACACAAACGGCGTATCGATCAATGCGATGACCACCTTAAAGATATAGGTTGCAAGGATAAGTTGTATTAACTGTGCCGTAGGGATGATGCCAAAAAAGGCTATCCCGTAGAAGATCGAAGTATCCAGTAACTGGCTGGCAACGGTTGATCCGTTGTTCCTTAGCCATAACTTTGCATCGCCGGTCCGGGCCTTTATGCGGTGAAAGGCCCAAACATCAAAAGTTTGGCTTACCAGGTAACTCAGTAGGGATGCCACAGTGACTCTTCCGGCAAAACTCATCACGGACTCAAAGGACAACTGGTTCGTATAGAGATGACTGGGTTCCCAGTAAAGACTAAATTGTGTGGCGAGCAGTACGATGGGATAACACAAGGCGGTTCCAACCACGGCGGCATGGGCAAATTTTTTGCCGTAAAGTTCAGACATGACATCGGTCAGTAGAAATGTGCTGGAGTAAATGAGAATAGAACCAGAAATCGAGATGATGCCTAAGCCGGGTAAATGAATATCACCGAGCTTTTCTGAAATGAAGATGCTGGTCACCACGGAACCTGCCAACAGCGGTGGCAAGACGTTTGGCCCCAAGTATCTTGCCGAACAGCAAAGTGCAGTGGCAGTGACTACCGTAAAGATAAGTGCGAACAGTTCGTACAAGGAAAACTCGAAATCGGTTAGGGCTTTTGAGTGTAAACTATAGCGATGATTAGGGGCCAGCATAGACAAAGTAAGTCAAGCCTCCGTCGAGTCAGGACCCTGAACCATTTATCAAATGGAGAAGCTCAAGGTCTGCCGTCATCCAAATAGGAAGTGCGAACGCTAATGGGGATGTTTCGCTCATCGCTGAGTTTGGTCTTTTGTTAAAAGCGTTGATCAGCCAAAAAGAATGAAGATCAACGTTGAGCATTATCAACTCTGTTGGGAGTTGGATCAGGGATATAGATAGCAGAGCAGGCAGCAAGATGTTTGGGATAAAGATAAGTTTTTTTGCGATGGTATTCTCAATAATACCTTTATTGGCCGTTGCGGCGCCGATCCCCATCAAAGTGGTGGTGGTTTCTATGTTTGAATATGGGGAAATAACGGGTGATCGGCCCGGGGAGTTCCAGTTCTGGGCTGAAAGATTGCCGATGGAAAAGAGCCTGCCTTTCCCTGCGGGTGAGTTTGACCTTCGGCTTAGCGAAGACGGCGTGTTAGGAATATGTACAGGCGGTGGCATTGCCAATGCGACAGCATCGGTGATGGCGCTCGGTATGGATGATCGCTTCGATTTATCAAAAGCTTATTGGTTGGTAGCAGGTATCGCCGGGGGAGACCCGGAAGATTTATCGCTTGGTTCGGCGGCCTGGGCCAGGTTTGTTATAGACGGTGATCTGTTGGTTCAGATAGACGCGCGGGAAATACCGGATGATTGGCCCTACGGCATTATTCCGTTGGGTGGTGACAAGCCAGCGAAAGTACAGTCAGACCTTTCTACAGGCTGGACGGTTGACACCATCAAGTTTGCGCTTAACGGTTCCCTGGTGAATTGGGCGTATAGACTGACTAAAGACGTTGAAATTCCAGAATTCGATGCACTGGCAAAATTCCGGGCACAATTTAGTGACAATTCAAATGCGATTAAGCCTCCGTTTGTGACCATCGGTGACACCTTGTCCTCAAGCACTTATTGGCATGGGCATCATTTCAATCATTGGGCAAATGATTGGGTAAAACTCCACTCAGAGCAGCAAGGAAACTTTATGACCAGCAATATGGAGGACAGTGGCACAATGACTGCGCTTCACAGACTCGCCCGCATTAATAAAGTAGATAAAGATAGGGTTCTGGTGCTACGAACCGTGAGCAATTTTACGGTGCCACCTCCGGGTAAGGCGGCGACATGGAGTGCCACTGCGGAGTATCCAGATAAGGGTCGTGCAGCGCTAGAAGCAGCGTACAGGGTAGGGAGTGTCGTTGTTAAGGACCTCGTCGCGAACTGGGGCCGGTACAAGAACGAACAGCCCCGATAGATGGTTAACCGGTAAGTTTTACAGCGGCTTTTTTTTGGTCGTTCATCACCTGTGCAAGGTTAATATCGACGAGTTGATGTTCTTTTACGCGCCACTTGCCCGCCACCATGACAGCCTCTGCGCGGTGCGCGCCACACAGCACTAGGGCGGCTATTGGGTCTCCTGCGCCAGTAAATCTAAGTTCTTCAAGGTTGAATAAGGCGACATCCGCTTGTTTACCTACGGCTATTTCTCCAATGTCCTGACGATGAAAAAGTGCCGCACCGCCAGTTGTTCCAAGACGCAGTGCATCTTCATGGCTGACGTTCGCCGAGCCATACTTCAATCGTTGGATCAGAAAAGCCTGCCTGAGTTCCTGGATTAAATTCGAAGCATCATTTGATGCTGAGCCGTCTACGCCGATCCCAACCGCACATCCTGCTTTGATGAGTTCTTTTACTGGACTAATTCCAGAAGCCAAAATCATATTGGAAGAGGGACAGTGCGAAATAGCAACCCCTGCACTACCAAGTCGATTGATTTCCTGGGTGTTAAAATGAATGCCATGTGCCAGCCAGACATCGTTCGCCAGCCAGCCAACTTGTTCAAGATAATCTACTGGCCTGACGCCGAACTTCTCGATGCAAAAATCATTTTCATCCATTGTCTCGGCAAGGTGAGTGTGCAGCAAGACGCCCTGTTCCCGGGCAAGTATGGCACTGTCTCTCATCAACTCTGTGGTGACCGAAAACGGCGAGCAGGGCGCCAGTGCGATTTGTAACATTGCCCCTTCATCCGATTGATGGAATCGCTTTATGAGGCGTTCGCTATCCTTCAGTATGTCATCTGCGTTTTGTACAACCTGGTCTGGCGGGAGACCTCCGTCGGATTTTCCCAGGCTCATTGAGCCCCTGGTGAGAATGGCGCGAATGCCGAGTCGTTCGGTGACTTCAGCCTGGATGTCGATGGCGTGTGTTGTCTGGTCTGAAAAAACGTAGTGATGATCGGTTGTGGTGGTGCATCCTGACAGCAAAAGTTCACAGACAGCTGTCGTTGTAGCGGTGCGGATAGCCTCTTCATCAAGGTTGGCCCAGATTGGGTAAAGGCTAACCAGCCAGTCAAAAAGTTCTTTGTTTAAAGCACCAGGCAGCGCCCTGGTTAGGGTCTGATAAAAGTGATGATGACAATTCACAAGGCCCGGCAAAAGCACACATTTCTCTGCGTCGTAGATTTCATCAACCGGTGATTCAGGTTCGCCGTTCACCAGTTCTGTAATGACGTTGCCCTCGACAATGATCCCGTTTTCGGCAGATGTTTGATTACCGGTCCAGGTTGCGGCAGGGTTTTTGATCCATGTTTTCATTGATTACCCCTGGCGTTGGTGTTGGGTGGTTCCAACCCGCAACCGCGAAGGATTGTCTGGCTGGTGAAGTTCGATACCTGGTTGATCAAATCGTCGTCATATTCTTTTCTACCCATGATTCCCAGGACCTGGGCTTGAAAGTCAGCGTAGTGCTGTGTCGTTGCCCAGATCATAAAGATGAGGAGTACGGGGTCAGTGGCAGTCATTTTCCCCGCATTCATCCATTCTTCAATGACCTTTGTCCGATTAATGACCCGTGGCCGTAAGACTTCGCTAATGTAGTTAGAGAGGTAGGGTGCGCCCTGAAGAATTTCGTTCGCGAATAGTCTGGATGCGGTTGGGTTTTCAAAAGAAAGGCGAACCTTGGCGCGAATGAAGGTGTCTAGCGCAATAGCAGGATCATCATCGACATTCACGTCATTAAGGAAGTCATCCCAAGTGGCTATAATGTTATCAAGCACAGCCAGATATAGACTCACCTTGTTTTTGAAGTAGTAGTGCACGTTCGCTTTGGGTAGGTCTGCCCGATCAGCAATCGCCTGCATGCGCGCACCTTTTAATCCATGGGTTGCAAATTCTTCCTGCGCAGCCAAAAGAATCGTCGTGAAATGTTTATCCCGTGGTTTCTTTACCGTTTTGGGGCTCATTCTAGTTGGGGCTCATTCTAGGGGCCGTAATCGATACATGAGGGGTGCTATTTCTGGCGAGTTGCGCTAAATTAACACAAAACCTGTCTAAATGGTCAAGATTTGAAATTAGTCATTAACCAACAAACTGTCGAGGTTAACGCGCCGGCGGACAGGACTGCCTTGCAATATTTGCGTGCCAGTGGGTTGACTGGCACCAAAGAAGGCTGCGCCTCTGGCGACTGCGGTGCTTGTACCGTCATGGTGGGTGAACTGAAAGCGGGACAGGTGCAGTTTAAAACTATCAATTCCTGCATTGTGCCAATAGGTCAGTTAGCAGGTACGCATGTCGTTACGGTAGAAGGGCTAGCTGATCAGTCTGGACTGCATCCTGTTCAAGATGAGATGGTGGTCTGTCATGGCTCGCAGTGCGGATTTTGCACGCCCGGGTTCGTGATGTCGCTCGCCGCTATGCTTGAAAATGGAGACCCGGCAAAAACCGAAACGGTACAACAGGGTATTTCCGGTAACCTGTGTCGCTGCACCGGGTATCGACCGATCGTGCAGGCTGGTATGAATGCGCTAGGTCGTGATTATGAATCAAGGCTGCAGGACCCGGGACTACTCAACGACATAAAACCGGCGTTATCCGGGAGCGTTCAGCAACCAATAAACGAATCAGCGCTTCGAGCGGTAATGGTCCAGTATCCAAGGGCGCCGCTGATCGCGGGCGGGACTGACCTGATGTTGGAAGTCACCCAACGCTACCAAGGTATTGAGCGTCTGATTGACGTTTCGCGGGTGAAGGAACTCAGGTTGATCACTGAAACACAAGATACCTACGGTATCGGCGCCTCGGTTACTTACACAGAGCTGGAAGCTTTTTTTTCGCCGCGTTCACCAGCACTTGTGTCGTTATTGCATCGGTTTGGTTCTCGTCAGATTCGCAATAGCGGCACAATTGGGGGGAACCTGGCCAATGGCTCGCCAATAGCGGATATGCCGCCAATTTTGATTTGCTGGGACGCGACGCTCGAGCTCTGTTCCAGTTCGGGTCAGACCCGGGAAGTGGACATTAGTGAATTCTATACGGGGTATCGGCAAACTGTTTTGAAGGCCGATGAATATATTGCCGGGATTAGGATTCCAAAAAGATCACTCAATTCTTTTACGCGGTGCTACAAGTCTTCCAAGCGCATAGAAGACGATATTTCTTCCGTGATGGGTGCTTTCTTGTTTGAAGGTGATAGCTCGAATTTGTTGGAAGGTGGTGGCTCGAAGATCACCGCAGCGAGAATCGCGTTCGGTGGCATGGCCGCGACACCCGTTCGCTTGACTGGCATCGAAGACCGCCTGGTTGGAAAAACTGTCAGTGAAGAACTGTTAACAGACGTTAGCGAGGCGCTAGGTGAGGCGATGTCCCCATTAACAGATGTTAGAGCATCGGCTGAATACAGAACCGCCATGGCTCGGTCCATGGTAGTCCGGGCCCTTAATGAATTTTCAGGTATTTCAAAGCCCCTCGTCATGGAGTTGGAACTCCATGCGTAAGTTAACCAATAACGAAGCGGGTGCCGGCGTGGGTTCGGTGACATTGGGAATGGGTGATTCCCTAGCTCATGAATCTGCTATTAAGCATGTCACCGGTGGAGCTCAATATGTTGATGATATTCTAGAGCCAGCAGACTTGCTGCACGTTGCGACCGGCCAATCTACGATTGCGCATGGCCGCATTAAATTGCTGAACCTTGACGCGGTTCGCGTCGCTGAAGGTGTTGTTGATGTCATAACTATTAAGGATGTCCCAGGAGACCCTGATGTGAGTCCGGTTTACACCGGTGATATGCTTTTGGCCTCGGAAGAGGTGGTCTACATTGGTCAGCCGATTTTCGCCGTGGCGGCGATATCGCTTGAGTTGGCTAAGAAAGCATGCCTTCAGGCTAAAATTGAATACGAAGTGCTGGAGGCTGTGCTGACACCGCAGCAGGCCCTGGCGAAAGCGGCTTTTGTTTTACCGACACGCAGTTTCGTTAAGGGAGAGGTAGACCAGGCGATTGAATCGGCAGCCCACGTTGTAGAAGCAGAACAGTTTGTTCGTGGGCAGGAGCACTTTTATCTGGAGGGCCAGATAAGTCTGGCTTTGCCAACGGAAGACGGCGGCGTTCATGTTATCTCTTCTTCCCAACATCCATCGGAGATACAAAAACTGGTTGCATCGGTACTCGGGCTCAATATTCACCAGGTGCAGTCGGAGACGCGTCGAATGGGCGGGGGGTTTGGTGGTAAAGAATCTCAAGCAGCGATACTAGGGTGTACCGCAAGTCTGTTCGCGGTGCGTAACCGCCGATCGGTGAAATATCGGATGCCTCGTCAGGACGATATGGTACAAACGGGCAAACGGCATGACTTCTGGAATCGTTATCGAGCAGGTGTCACCGATCAAGGGATCATTACGGGCGTCCAGATGGAATTGGCGGGTCTTTGTGGCTGCACGGCTGATCTGTCGGAGGGTATTGTGGATCGGGCCATGTTTCATGCGGACAACGCCTACTATTATCCCGCAGCCCGTATCAATGGTTATCGCTGCAAAACGAATACGGTTTCGAACACGGCGTTTAGGGGCTTCGGTGGCCCAAAGGGAATGATCGCAGCTGAATCAATGATGGATGACATTGCCAGAAAGGTTGGTCGTGACCCTTTTGATGTGCGGTTGGACAACCTTTATGCGCCGGGCAGAGATGAAACCCCATACGGTCAGAAAATTGAGCAGCATATGCTGCGCGACATGATGGAAAAACTGGCAGATGATGCCGGTTATCGAGATCGAAGAAATGCCATCTCTGCTTTCAACAAAGAAAACGCTGACGTAAGAAAAGGGTTGGCGTTAACACCGATCAAGTTCGGTATTTCCTTTACCTCAACGCACCTCAACCAGGCAGGCGCGCTATTACATATTTACACCGACGGCAGCGTCCACATCAATCATGGCGGCACAGAAATGGGCCAGGGTTTGTACACCAAGATTGCACAGGTGGTAGCGAGTACGCTGGGTGTTTCGTACGAGCGGGTGATGGTCTCTTCAACTCGGACTGACAAGGTACCCAACACATCACCGACTGCCGCATCCGCTGGTACAGACCTTAACGGAATGGCTGCTCAGAATGCAGCGCAAAAAATCAAGCGGCGTCTGATCGAGTTTGTTGCAATTGATTCTGGTGTTTCAAGCAACGAAGTGACCATTGAAAACGATAAGGTTATGGTGCGCGGAGACGCTCGTTCATTCGATGATGTGGTTAAATCTGCGTATATGAATCGGATACAGTTGTCTGCCACTGGATTCTACAAAACACCGAAGATTAATTTTGACAAGGAAACGGGTAAAGGGCACCCGTTCTTTTATTTTGCCAATGGTGCTGCACTATCTGAGGTTATTGTTGATGGGCTTACCGGAGAATACCGTGTCTCGCAGGTCGACATTCTTCATGACGTCGGTAATTCTATTAACCCCGCTATTGATATTGGCCAGATAGAAGGCGGATTTGTTCAGGGTATGGGGTGGCTGACCACCGAAGAGCTGCTCTGGGATGATACGGGCCGGTTGATCTCAAATAGCCCTGCCAACTACAAGATCCCCACAGCCTATGACGTACCAGAGAAGTTTTCAGTGCAGCTTTATCATGAGCCCAACCAGGAGAAAACTATCTACCAGTCTAAAGCGGTGGGTGAACCACCCTTGATGCTGGCGTTGTCGGTCTGGTGCGCGCTTCGCGATGCTGCCGCTAGTTTTTCAGACTATCAAATTAACCCGCCAATGAATGCCCCGGCGACCCCGGAAGAGGTTTATTACGCGATCAATGCTGCAAAAGAGTATTCCACGAAATGAGTATGAATTGGCAACAGGCTGTGATGCATTGTCACAATGCCGGGGATCCGTTTGCGGTTGCAACGGTCATCAGCACCACGGGTTCGACCCCAAGGGATGGGTCGGCAAAGATGGTGGTTACGCAAGCCACGATCTTCGACACTATTGGTGGCGGGCAACTCGAGTTTAAAGTGACCGAGGCGGCAAGAGAGATGCTCGCCTCTCGAGTACCTGCGCAGAAAATTGATCATTATCCACTTGCCACCAAGGCTGATCAGTGTTGTGGCGGCAGTGTGACGGTGCTCGTTGAATCCTTTCCAGTGACAGCCATGCGACTGGCCCTTTTTGGCGCAGGCCATGTGGCAAGCGCGCTAATGCAGGTATTGGCGCAATGCGACGCACGAATTGAGTGGGTCGATTCCCGTCAGGAACAGTTCCCGGTTTCTGTCTCCGCGAATGTGAGGCTGGTGTGCGTCGACGACCCGGTTGCCTACGTCAATGAGCTTACCGATGCTCATCGTTGCATCATCATTACTCATGATCATGCGCTGGACTACCAATTAACGCATAAGGTGTTAACTGAAACTGAAATTGACTACGTTGGCTTGATAGGCTCCGATACCAAGGCGAAACGCTTTTATTCCAGGCTTGAGAAGGATGGCGTGAGCGAGGACGACCGCAAACGTTGTCGCTGCCCGATTGGAATGCCGGCGGTGAAAGGAAAATTACCGATGGAGATCGCCGTTTCTGTAGCGGCACAGATCCTGTCATTGGATCGAGTGAAAGCGAGTCAGATTAAGCCCGACCTAACCTGGAAAGAAATTCGAGCGGCGTTCCCTCCGCAGACATGAATATCAATGCGATCAACGACCTCACGACGGGAGAGCTTAGGACGCGACTCCTAGGGTGCTGCAGTGGCTCAGCATGGGCAGAACGGGTGGCCCTGTCCGCGCCATTTTCCACAACTGACGATCTAAGGGAGTGTTGTGTGACTGAGTGGCGAAGGGCGACAGAAGAAGAAATATTGGAAGCTTTTTCGGGTCACCCACAAATTGGTGACATGAACGCGTTACGTGACAAGTACGCGTCCACAGCTAGCGCCGAGCAAGGGCAGGTGATCGATGCTGCTGAAGTTGTCTTACTGGCGTTACGTCAGCAAAACCAGGTGTATCTGGAAAAATTTGGCTTTATTTTTATAATCTGTGCGACCGGTAAGTCAGCGTCAGAAATGCTTGCGCTGCTGGAAGAGCGTGTCAACAACAGGCCTGATGAAGAGTTGGCTAATGGTGCAATAGAGCAGGGTAAGATTATGAACCTTCGCCTGTCGATATTACTGGAGGATGACTAAATGAGTGATCGGCGACCCATTACCACCCATATTCTTGATTTGGTTACAGGTAAACCGGCTGCGGGGATAGCTGTCAGCTTGTACTCAGGCGATCAGCTAATCTCAAACGGGCAGACGGATGCTGATGGTCGGGTGGAATCCTGGGAGCAGGCGTTCGACATTACCGCGGGGAAGTATCGGCTGGAATTTGATGTTGAGCCGTGGTTCACCTTAAAGGGTGAAAGTACTTTTTACGAAGATGTCCATATTTCGTTTCGGGTTGATGATACCAGTGAGCACTATCACGTACCGTTGCTCCTGAGCCCTTATGGCTACTCGACATACCGGGGTAGCTGATCTTCCGTCAATGAAAATGAAGAACACACTATTGAAGCGAATTGTTGAAGCGAATTGTTGATGAGTAATCAGGCCTACCGCTCTCGTATTCTGCACGTGACGTCAACGGACCCTCTTAGGTATGAATATCTGGTCGACGGCGTGTTGCTGGTTGAAGACGGAAAAATCAAAGATATTGGGCCAGCAGAGCGATTTTCGCAGGCGGGGTTTCAGCTGACAGTTTGCCAGCACGAACCAGACTATCTCATTGTGCCAGGGTTCATTGATACCCATGTTCATTCACCACAGATCGATATTGTTGGTTCGTATGGTGAGCAGTTACTAGACTGGCTGAACAAATACACCTTTCCGGCCGAAGCTCGTTATGCGGATGTTGCTTATGCGGCAACGTCCGCGGTGGCTTTCCTGGATGGCCTGCTTGATGCTGGTACGACGACTGCCCTCGTGTTTTCAACCAGTCACCTGCAGGCGACGGATCAATTATTTGAGGCGGCTAACAAGAAAGGCATGCGCCTGATTGCCGGGAAGGTCCTGATGGATCAAAACGCGCCGCTGGAAATACTCGACACCGCTGTTGGGGGAGTTGCGGACAGTGAAACACTGATCAACAAATGGCATGGTAAGGGTCGATTAGGGTACGCCATCACACCGCGATTCGCCGGGTCCTCAAGCGCGCAGCAACTCCGATTGGCGGGCGAACTTCATAAAAAGTACCCGGACACCTGGGTGCAGACACACCTTTCCGAAAACCGTGACGAACTTGATTGGGTATCAAAAATCCATCCGGATACTTCGGATTACTTAAATGCCTACGAGAAATATGAACTGGTGGGCGAGCGTTCAGTCTTTGCTCATTGTATTCACCTTACCCAGTCGGAGCGCGGCAGACTTGCTGAAGCGGGAGGGAAAGTGGCTTTCTGTCCTTCATCCAATATGTTTCTGGGTAGTGGTTTACTTGACCTTGAGCAACTCAAGCGTGAGAAAATCGCCGTCAGTCTGGCGACGGATGTTGGCGCGGGCACAAGCCTTTCCATGCTTCGAACGATGGGGGACGCCTACAAAGTCTGCCAGTTACGCGGTTACTCGTTAAGCGCGATGGAAGCCTTCTCGATGTCTACACTTGGCAATGCGCAGTGTCTGCACCTGGATAAGTACATTGGTAATTTCGAGGTAGGTAAAGAAGCTGATTTTTTAATGCTCGACCCTAATGCCACTAACCTGTCTGCCAGAAGGATAGGCTTATCTGAAACGATAGAAGATGAACTTTTTGTGATGATGACCGTCGGTGACGAAAGAATGGTGGCGGCAACTTATGTTGATGGTGGTCTAACAAGACAGTAATGGAGTAGTTTTGGAAGCGTATTTTGTCGATTGGTTTAGCGTCATCGTTCGATGGCTGCACTTGATCACGGGGATTGCCTGGATCGGTGCGTCTCTGCATTTTGCCTGGCTTGATAATAGCCTTGAAGAACCCGACGAGGAAAAGAAAGCTCTGGGTATTAAGGGAGATCTTTGGTCTATTCATGGTGGTGGTATCTACAATTTTAACAAGTACGCGCTGGCGCCACCGACCTGGCCGTCGGTCCTGCATTGGTCAAAATGGGAAGCCTACATGACATGGATAACCGGCATTTTGCTAATGGTTGCCGTGTATTACCTTCAGGCTCAGTCCTACCTGGTGGGCTCAGGTAAATGGATCGCCGATCCAAATGTTGCAGTAGCGGCGAGTGTCGGATTCCTCCTGTCAGGTCTGCTGGTCTATGAAGCCATGGTGCGCTCGCCGCTCCGCCATCAAACATTGTTGTTTGCCATATTGCTGTTTATGTTTGCTATTTTGCAGTGCTGGTTGGCAACAAAGTTGTTCTCAGACCGCGCCGCTTTTCTGCATGTTGGGGCATTGATGGGCACGATCATGGCGGGCAATGTTTTCCTTGGCATTATTCCTGCCCAGAAAAAATTTATCGCCGTAGTACGGGCGGGGCAGGATCCTGATCCTGTGCCCGCGGCGATTGCCAAACAGCGCTCAACACATAACAATTATTTTACGTTGCCTGTGCTGTTCTGCATGATCAGCAATCACTATCCGTTTCTGTATGGGCACGTCTATAATTGGGCTATCTTGGCCGCTATTATCGCGATCACAGCCTATGCTAGGCATTTCTTTAACCTGCGGCATCAAGGCGTGGTCCATTATGCAATATTGATTAAAGCCTTCATTGCGTTTGTGCTGCTGTTCAGTTGGCTCGGTGTGGAACGCTACGAACAAAAGCAGGCCTCTCTTGCAACAACCGTGACTGATGGCGCTGCCTTCGCATTGATCAACACGCATTGCGCAGTATGTCATTCACGATCACCGACTCAACCAGGTTTTTTTGCGCCGCCAGCGGGAATGCTGATGGATGACCAGGATGTGATCTTGCAATCAGCCTCCCAGATTCTGACGGCGGTTCAGGCTGGCTATATGCCGCTGGGTAATTTGACGGGTATGACAGTTGATGAGAGGGGGAAATTGATCAGCTGGCTTGAAAAGAATGTAAACCCTTAGAGGAGTGGATGGGTGTCTGTGTTCATACCAACAATAGATTTTCAGCGATACGACGAGCAGGACGATGCCGCGCTCGAAGATCTGGCAAACCAAGTATCCCGAGCATTAACCCGTTCGGGATTTATGAGGATAATGAACTTAGGGATTGCGTCGGCGCAGGTTGACCATGTCTTTGCCTTGTCAAAGTGGTTCTTCTCTCTTTCCGAAGAGCAAAAATTAACCTCTGCCTACACGAGCGCGGTAGAGAATTTTGGTTATCAGTCTTTGGGAGTAGAGCACCTTAATCCCAGTAAACCCGCTGACCTTAAGCAAACCTTCACACTTCGCGACCTGCTTCGACATGACAAGGACGATCCGCGGTGGCCTAAGCCTGAATTCAGAGACCAGAGCACAGATTTTTATAAAGCCTGCCTGGAAGGTGCTCACCGTATCCAGCGAGTACTGTCGAAAGCGCTTGGAATGGAGCAGGATTTTTTTGTGCAATATCATCAGGGCGAAAATGTCAGTTTGCGTTTACTCTATTACCCATCTTCAGGGGTCGACGATATTTCGGAGGGTCAGCTTGGCGCAGGCGCGCATACTGACTACGGCATGATTACTTTGTTGTTCCAAAAAGATATTGGTGGCCTTGAGGTGCAGGACGAGGCGGGTGTCTGGCATCCCGTTGCACCTGAGAACGATTCCATTGTCATAAATACCGGAGACCTGATGGAGCGCTGGACGAACGGGAAATATCGGTCTACCCCGCATCGTGTGCAACCTAAACTAGGCGATGTTGATCGATACAGTATTGCTGTATTTGTTGATCCTGATACTGAAACGCCGGTAAGAGTGCTTGATAGCTGTTTGAAACTTGGTGAGAAACCCAGATATCCCGAGATAACCGCGGGGGAGTATATCCAGAAAAGGATTAGTGCCAGTCACGTCCGACAGGAATATGACGTTTGACTAATTGTTATCGTTTGTTGTGTTCAGTTCGGCTAAATTCGTGACGAACGTTTAGGCTGGACACTACAGGTCACTGACGATTTTTGATTTAGTGTCTTTCTTTGCTTTCTTTTGCGCTTTTTTTTCTTTTTGCGACAACAGCGCTGTTTTTTTGCCTTCCTTATTGGTTTTTTGTTCCCTGCCCATTGGATTCCCCTCAAATTGAGTGGTGAGCTTGTTCCTCAGGGCAGAGATTAGCAACAGGTTTGTTGTTATCGAACGTTAGTCTGACCGCCATCTACGGGTATCAGTTGTCCCGAGATAAAACGTGACGCATCCGATGCGAAAAACACCATGACTGGACCAAGATCCTTGTCCGGGTCGCCATATTTACCGCCCATGGCAATCGGTTGATGGTTCCGCCAGTAACTGGCTTCAGTGGTGGCTTTGTCGTACCGTGCTTGGGCCTCAAGGTACATGGGTGTGGCGATGGCAGGCAGGATGGCGTTAACCCTTATATTGTCGGCTCCCCAGGTTCCTGCCGCCGTTCGTGTCCATGAGTGAACTGCGCCTTTTGAAGCAGAGTAGGCAGCAGCGACGGGTTCAGGTCGCAGTCCCGAAATAGAGCCAAAATTGATAATCGAGCCACCGCCAGATAATTTCATATGACGATGGGCAACCTGGTTAGTAATCATTGTGCCCCGAACGTTTACCGCGAACATAAGGTCCCAGTCTTCTACCGTGACCTCGGAAGCGTCAGAAGATCTTTGAATTGCTGCAGGATGAGCAAGCGCGTCCAGCCCCCCTAATTCATCGACGGCTTTGCCGAATGCTGCCTCAACGCTGTCGATATCGGCGATATCGACATGAAGATAGCTGGCGCTTCCTGGTCCCGCTTTGCTAGCTTCCGCAGCAAGGGTTGTGCCGGTTTGATCGGTTATATCCATCCCTACCACATGAGCACCTGCCTTAACGTAAGCGCGCAGGGTTGCTTCACCCATTCCCCTGGCTGAACCGGTGACAATGATCCGTTTTCCTTTGAGTTCCATCTTTGTCCCTTCCTGATTTTTTAATTGATTCTTTTAATTGATTTTTCTAACTCGTGGTGCCGTAACGAATGGATCTTTAATCGCTATAATTTTGGTTGGAGGTTGCTTAACGGTAAGCAGCAGTGACGGTCTTAAGATAACCATCAACCAGCGCGGTTGAATTTACGGATAGGCAGACCCGATGGTTCCCTGATGCGGCAGGTTCAAAGACAGTTCTGCCCCGCGCTTCTCCATTCAGCGTGCAGGTAATCTGGCCTCGCTCGGTGCCAAACAGCTTGGGGTTGTGTGCATAGGCAATGGCTGAGGAGTCGTGGACAGGAAACTCGTCCCAGTTTTGTCTGGTTTTGTAAGAATTAGCGTAGACGTTGTTGATTGAGAGCAGCAGGGGTTTAAGTTGCGCCATACCGGAGGTCATAGAATCCAGAATATCAAGTGACAGCCAGGTCTGCATAGTGACATCCAGGCCAACCATCACCATGGGAATGCCAGCGTTAAACACCGTGGAAGCGGCTTCCGGATCGCCAATAATATTAGCTTCTGCCCAGGTGGTGACGTTTCCTTCGCAATTGGCTGCGCCCCCCATGAAGATAATTTCCTTAACTCGGCTGGCAAACGTAGGGTCTTTGTTGATAGCAAGGGCGATATTGGTGAGCCTGGCGATTGCGATAATCGTGATCTCGTTGGGGTTGGCTTTAGTTGCTTCAATCAGAAAGTGACTGGCCTCCTGATCTTCAGCTGTTTTTTCGGCAACCGTCACATCGATGTCTGCCAGGCCGTTTTTTCCATGAACAAAGTCCGGGTATTCTTCGGGTGTTTCCCCATTCAGTAGTCGATCAGCGCCGCGATATACTGGTGCGATAACGCCAAACTGCTCGCAAAGGAAAAGTGTATTAGTGGTGCAATCGTCAATGCTTGCGTTACCAAAAACAGTCGTAACACCCAACAGTTCCAGACTGTCGCAGGCATGCAGGTAAAGTAGTGCCATGGCATCGTCTATGCCAGGGTCTGTATCCAAAACCACTTTCCGGCGCAAGCGGCTCATGAAGGGCGAAGCTCTATTGAGTTGATTTCTGATAGACGCTCGTGAAGGTAGGACTTTGCTGTATATCTGTCAGAGAGCACCATCTCTGGATAGGGATGGCAGAACACTGGTGCGGTGAGGCGAGCCTTGTTCGCCGCATCACCGGTTGGATTCACTACCTGGTGAGTTGTCGAAGGCATCGCGCCATTGGTGAGTTCCTGAAGCATATCTCCAACGTTGATCACGATTGAACCTGGCGGTGCTTCGACGGGTATCCAGTCGTCCGTGCCCTTCGGCTTAATCTGCAGACCAGACTCGCTGGCCGCAGGTAACATAGTGATTAGGTTGATATCCTCGTGAGCGCCAGCACGTATTGCTTCTGGCGCCTCATTCCCCGTGAGTGGAGGATACCGAAGAATACGTAGTAATGTCTGGTCGCGTGACAGGTATTCTTCGAAAGGCTTGTCGATAGAATGCCAGAGCGTGGTTGGCGAGTTAGCCTGAAGCCAAGCCATCACATCTTTGCCCAGTTCAAAGATGGCGTCGTAGTAATGTAGGGTCAGCTTTTCAACGGCGGCCGGTAGAACACCGCCCGGCCAGTAATGAAAGTACTCTTTCAGGTCCTGTGCTTCGTGCCCCTTCGCTGTTTCGGCGAAATAAGTAGAAAAATAACCGGCCTGGGATTCGGCGTCGGTAATGTACTGATCCCGACTGCCGTCAAGAAAAAAATCATCCCAGCCTGAATATAGATCATTGAGTGCCGAGACCGGTATCTTGTGGTTTTCAACCACGGCAAAGCCGGATTCGACCAGGGACTCTGTGACAAGTTGTTGCGCGTCATTCGCGTTCAGATCTACGATACCGACTTTCATGGCTAGCGCTTGTCTGGATTTGCTTTCATGGATGATATTGTCTTCCAGATCTCCGGTTTGGCGGTGGCAATTTCGTCATCGCTTAAACCCGACAACTCATGGGGAAACACCAGCCATTGGTCTGTTTCGTGAACAAAGAAATCTGGCACGATATCTGTCGTGTTCTTGTCAGGTTTGTACCAGGGTGTGGCAACCTTGATCGTTTTAGGTAGATTGGCGCGGGTTTTATCAGATAATTCGTTCAAAACGGCTTTGATACTTCGACCAGAATCAAACACGTCGTCGACAAGCAGCAGGGTATCATCGGCGTTAACGTTATCGATGATGTAGTTTAATCCGTGCACCCGAACATCCTTATCCTGCTTGCCTATTGAGTAGTAAGAGGATGTACGGATAGCAATATGATCTGTTTCGATGCCACGATAATCGAGGTATTCCTGAACCGCGATACCAACCGGCGCGCCACCGCGCCAGACGCCAACAATAAAATGAGGTTTAAAGCCGCTCTGAAAGATCTGATCGGCCAGTTTAAAAGAATCGATGAGCAACTCATCGGCGGAAATGAAGCGTTTTTTCATGGGCCGCAGAGTAGCATTGCCGGACGCTATTTGTCATTGTTACGTGAATTATAAAACCATCAGGTGAAACATTGCGGGATTTTCTTCAGCGCTATTTTCAATTGGATCATCACCGCACTGATGTGCGAACTGAACTCATCGCAGGTGCCACCACTTTTCTTTCTATGGCCTACATTACTGTCGTTAATCCCACGATCTTGTCAGATGCGGGTATGGATTTTGGGGCCGTATTTGTTGCGACCTGTATCGCTGCAGCGGTGGGTTCACTTTTCATGGGTTTATGGGCGAATTACCCGATCGCTCAGGCGCCGGGTATGGGTCAAAATGCTTTTTTCACCTATGGCATCGTACTTGGTTTAGGACACACTTGGGAGGCAGCGCTGGGGGCTGTTTTCGTCTCCGGCGTTATTTTTGTGATCTTGAGTGTATTGCCCGTTCGTGAATGGCTGATCAATGCCATCCCAAAGAACCTTAAACTCGGCATCGCCGCGGGTATTGGCCTATTTCTTGGTTTCATCGCGCTCAAAAATGCTGGCGTGGTGGTGGCTAATCCAGCAACACTGATAACCTTTGGCGATATGGCGGCGCCCGGCGTTATTATTTGCCTGGCTGGCTTTGCTTTAATCGTCGCGTTGACGGCACGAGGTGTCACAGGCGCTGTCATTATCGGTATGCTGGTGGCGACTGCCCTTGGTTTGGCCGTTGGTGCAGCAGAATATCAAGGCGTTGTTGCCGCGCCCCCCTCGCTCTCTCCGGTGTTGTTTAAATTTGATCTGATGGCGGTTTTGGACGTCTCTATGGTCACGGTCGTGTTAACAATGCTGCTCGTGGATGTGTTTGACACAGCGGGGACCTTGGTGGGGGTTTCTAATCGGGCGGGTTTAACAGACGCTGATGGCAAACTGCCTAGGTTAGGTAGGGCGCTATTGTCTGATTCAACAGCAACGGTTGTAGGGGCAGTCGCAGGAACCTCTTCGACGACGTCGTATATAGAAAGTGCGGCCGGAGTGGAATCTGGTGGTCGGACTGGACTGGTAGCAGTAACAGCGGCAGGGCTTTTTCTTCTTTGCTTGTTTTTTGCGCCGCTTGCCCAAACTATTCCTCCGTTTGCGACATCGGCGGCGCTATTGTTTGTGGCTTGCCTGATGGCAAAGAGCTTGTCTGAGTTGGATTGGCAAGATCCTACCGAAAGCGCACCGGCTATTGTTTGTGCGCTCGGTATGCCTTTTTCTTTCTCGATTGCTGACGGGATAGGACTTGGCTTTATCACCTATGTTGCGATTAAAGTGATGAGCGGCAGAGCCGCAGAATGTCCTGTTGCAGTTTATGTGATTGGTGCGATTTTTCTGGGTAAGTTCCTGTTTTTGTCATGAGATGTGCAGAGCGGTGACGAAAGTGAGCAATCAGCATTTTGAGCGCCTCGTGCTCGAGCCGGTTAGTCAACGTCAGGTTGGGTCTGAAAACATGGCAGGTTGCTGATGTTGATGCGCGGTTATATGGCCGTGAGTTACAGCAGTTGCATGTGACGATCTAGAACCGGGGCTGCTATGAGGTAGAGGCACACCGGTTTCTGATCGAAGCCAAATGTCTTAGCTGACTAGTCCTCGCTCACCACAGCTTTGTAATCTTCAAAGAGCTTAAGGTGATGATCAACGGAGGTAGCGCCAGCATTGTGGGTGGCAATGGCCATATGCGTCGCACCAAGGTCATGCCACTTGTTGTAGTGGCTACTCCATCGTTCTGGTGTGCCGCCACCGGCTTGAGCCTGTGCCTGTATGCCGAACCCTTCCCATGACAGGCCTGCTGCTTCTCTTTTAGTTCTCATTCTATCCAGCATGGCTTTCGCTGCATCGTTGGGGCCAGTGAGGGGCATCCATCCGTCACCAAGTCGTGCGCAACGATCGAGCAGAGCGGGGGCTCCGCCGCCAAACCAGACCGGTATGGGTTGGGTTGGTCTTGGGTTAATGCCCGCAAGGGTTATCTTGTGGTACTCACCGTCAAACGAAAATGAGTCCTCGCTCCACAGACGTCGCAATAACGTCACTTGTTCAGTTTGCCGTTTGCCCCTGGTCGTAAACTCTTCGTTTAGCGCTTCATATTCGATCGCGTTCCAGCCTGTGCCAACCCCCATACGGAATCGGTTGTTGGACAGTATCGCTAGCTGTGCAGCTTGCTTGGCGACCAACGCTGTTTGTCTCTGCGGCAGGATCAAAACGGTTGTGACGAGTTCGATCGTGTTGGTTAACGCAGCGATGTAGGAAAAGGTCGTTAGCGGCTCATGAAACTGGGTATCTTTGTCGTAAGGTCCCTGGAATCCCCCCGGCCGCTCCCGGTCGGCGCCAAGTACATGGTCATATAACAGGATGTGATCTGCGCCAAGCTCTTCCGCGCCAGTGGCGAAAGCCTTTATGGCGCCTGGGTCAGCGCCGATTTCGTGGTGGGGCAGTACAATACCTATTTTCATGTGAACTCCAAGGGTTGATTATGTGTTTGCATAGGCCTGTAATTGATCGAGATAGTGTTGCCTGCGATCTTCCGGTAGCCATGCGATGTCAAAAGCGTTTCGGGAGAGTTGCACTAGCTCATCTTTGCTGAAATCGCCTTCTTCTGTCAGGGCTATAAAATTTTCGTTCATGTAAGCTCGAAAATAGGCAGGATCATCTGAGTTTACCGTCGCCTTGATGCCTTTCTCCAGCATTGTGCGAATTTCATTGCTGGTAAGCGATTGCACCACGAATCGATTTGACACCGGGCATACAGTGAGACCTATACCGCGATCAGCAATGTCCTGAAGCAGGGATTCATCTTCCAGCGCGTTGACGCCGTGATCAATCCTGTCGACTTTTATCAGATCCAGGCATTGACGAATGTGATCAACAATATCTTTTTGGTTAACATCACAGTGCATGGTGAGCTTAAAGCCTTCGCCTCGCGCCTTGGCGAAAACCTTCGCAAATTTGGCCGGTGGGTTATCCCTTTCATCCGAATCCAGGCCGACGCCGACAATCCAGTCTTTGAATGGCAAGCTTAGCTTAAGGTGTTCCATGGCTGACTCGGCGCTCATATCCCGCAGGAAACACATGATCAACTTTGATTCCACACCCAGTTTGGCTTCTGCCTCTATTTGCGCCCGATGGATACCAGAGATGACCGTTTCAAAATCTACGCCGCGCGAAGTGTGGGCTTGTGGATCGAAGAAGGGTTCTACGTAAACCACGTTGTTTTGTGCGGCTTTCTCGAAATATTGATAGGTAAGTTCGTAAAAGTCTTCTTCTTCGCGCAGGACATTCATAGCAGCATAGTAGATGGCCAGGAATGAGGGCAGGTCGTGGAAATCATAGGCAGCCGTGACTTCTTCCGGTGTGGCATAGGCCAGTGCTATGCCGTTGCGTTTTGCGAGTGCAAAGATGTGTTCTGGCTCCAATGTGCCTTCAAGGTGGACGTGCAGTTCTGCCTTTGGCATACCTTCAATGAACGCTTTCATGAATGATCATCTCTTGAACGAAAGAGCGGTAAGATAACAAATGCGGCAACGCTTGTGCAGTCGGTTTACAGTGCAGTTGGTTTACAGTGCAGTTGGTTTACAGTGCAGTCGGTTTTGCGAAAGGTGCAAGGGAGCCTCTTGATCAGAGGCTCCCTTGCTTTGTTACATTAAGTTATTTAACACGGTAGATTACATGTCTCAGGATACGTTACAGCCCCAGTTGCTTTATAAGCTTGATGAAAAACCTCCCGTTTTGAGCGCTGCTTTCGTGGGCTTCCAACACTTTTTGGCTATTATCGGCGGCATCCTGACGGCGCCTTTCCTGATAGCGCTCGGCATGGGTTTGAACGCGCAAGACAGTGCGTATGTCATCAGTTCAGCATTGGTGGTGTCTGGGTTCGCGACACTGCTCCAGATAAATCGCGTGGGTATGCTGGGGGCCGGGTTACTTAGCATTCAGGGAACCAGCTTTGCGTTTATCGGCATTATGATCTTTGCCTACCAAAAACTGGCACTCAATATGACATCCGGCGAAGCGCTTGGTGCCATTTTTGGCTCATCCGCGGCTTGTGCGGCGCTGATGTTGGTTCTTTCGCTTGTTGTGCGTCGACTGAAAAGCATTATCACGACGAATGTTGCTGGTGCGACTATTATTCTGATTGGACTGTCACTCATTCAAGCGACCTTGCAAAACCTGTGGGGTGCTTTTAATGCTGCTGGTGGGTTGGAGGGTTCCGGGGTCTCGCACCTTGTGCTGGCGGGGGTGGTTTTTGCCGTTATTGCGGTTGTCGCTAACCTTCACTGGGTTTGGCTGCGTTTGAGCAGCATCACAATCGGTCTAATCATTGGTATTCTGGCAGCGCTTCAGATGGGTCTTGCTGATTTCTCAGGGGTTACCGAAGGCAACATTCTGTTTATTCCCGAGTTTTGGCGCTACCCCCTGACTGTAAATCTCCAGGTGATGGTATTGATCATGCCCATTTTTCTAGTTTCAGCGATGGAATCGATAGGAGACATCACAGCGACCAATCACCTGTCCGAGAAGAAAACAGGCACACCCAACTATTGGTTGCGTATCCGTGGCGGCATTATGGCGGAGGCCTTAAGCTCATTTGTGGCTGCTCTGTTTTGTACATTTCCCAGTACGACCTTTAGTCAGAACAATGGCGTAATCAGGTTAACCGGTGTCTGTAGTAGATACGTTGGTAACTACGTGGCCGGCTTTCTTGTGATATTGGGTTGCTTGCCAATCTTTACAGCGGTATTTCAGCGTATTCCGTCGGAGGTGATTTTTGGTGCCACGTTATTAATGTTTATGCTGGTTGTCGTTTCCGGATTTCGGGTTGTTGAGATGGCTCAGCCAAAAGCCCGGGACTGGACCGTCGTGGTGCTAGCGATTGTATTGGGATACGTCATTTCAATGTCTGTAGATCGGGTGCCTGATCTGTCGCCAGAGATTGTCATTTTGTTTCAGTTCCCGGTCTCCACCGGGGCGCTGGTAGCACTGGTACTGGAATTCGTTATACCGTCTGGTGATGCTGATGCCAGTGATTAGCGATATCCATCCTGCGAGTGATCCAGACATCCGGTTTCGTTGCAACATATTCCAGGAATCTCTCCAGTGAGGCGGCCCGACCGGGTTTGCCGACAACACGGCAATGCAGGCCGACATTCATCATCCTGCCGCCTTCTGCGTAAAGGATGTCAAAACTGTCTTTGAGATAAGTGTAAAACTGGTCGCCGGCGTTAAACCCCTGGGGCGCAACAAACTTCATATCATTATTATCGAGGGTGTAGGGAATGACCAGATGGTTCCCCCCCTGATGTTGATGCCAATAGGGCAGGTCATCAGCATAGGAATCGCTGTCATAAAGAAAATGGTCATGTTCCAGAACCAGTTTACGGGTGTTTGGGCTATCGCGGCCGGTGTACCAGCCAAGGGGCTTGCTACCCGTCAGCCGTTCGTGAATATCAATGGCCTTGGTCATGTGTTCCCGTTCTGTCTCTTCAGACACAAACTGGTAGTCGATCCACCGATAGCCGTGTGAAGCGATTTCCCAGTTTGCTTCCAGCATTGCGCTGACGACGTCGGGGTTTCGTTCCATCGCCATGGCGATGCCATAGACAGTGACGGGCAATTGATGGCGTTGAAACAAGCGGTGCAAACGCCAGAAACCGGCACGACTGCCATATTCGTACATTGATTCCATGCTCATGTGCCGGGCTTCATAGGGCTTGGCGCCAACGATTTCAGAAAGAAACGTCTCTGATGCCGGGTCATCGTGCAGAATGTTATTCTCGCCACCTTCTTCGTAGTTGATGACAAAGCTAAGGGCGAGCCGGGCACCCCCTGGCCAGTTGGCCGCGGGTGGGGTTGCGCCATATCCGATCATATCCCTGGGGTAGTCGTTACTCATCAGTGCTGTCCTGGTTCCACATGTTGATAATTGTACTAGCCCTGATAGGTGACGATCTAATATAATATGAGGTCATCGGCGCCGATATTCCTGGGGTGCCGGCACCTGTCAGGAGATAGCAAAGTGAATGTAAAATGTCTCGTCCTATCCCTGTGGCTGTTCGTTTTGTCAGAGGGCGCGTCGGCTGACTGGTTCGAAGACTTTAAGGATGAGGCAACAAAAGAGCAGCTCCACCAGTTTCTCTATGAAATGCCCAAAGGCGGAGATCTTCATCTGCATATGTCCGGATCCGGATTCTCTGAATGGTGGTTTGAGCTGGCCCTTGCGGCGAAAGCCGATGGGTACCTTTATTACACCAAGGTTAAGTTAAATAACTGCCGTGAACATGGCTGGCAGAGCTTTAAAACAACGCCCTACCATCTGATGTTTCAAACCATCGTGCAGCACAGTTGGCAGGCGTTACCATCATGCGAACGCGATGAGTACCTGCCACTTGCCAAGCTAAGTGACAAACAGAAAGCGGCCTGGATGAACGCTATTCGGCTGGATAAGCCCTATGAAGGTAGGGAGGAATTCTTTGAAACCCACTGGCAACGACTTGGAGATCTGACGGCGAACCCGTACCTGCGAGGTGACCTGATCCAAAGGAATTTTCAGGCCTTTGCAGATGAAGGCCTGATCTATTTAGAGCCGCAGGTCTCGGGGTTTGGGTATACAAAGCCCGACGGAACGCCGATCCCGCCAGATGACGTCGCGGCGATTCTGCGAGCCAGGCTTGCCAAACCGGATGTCAAGGCAACGGGCATGACGTATCGCTTCCAGCAGGCAATATTGAGATTTCTCCCCAATGCAGAGCAGGCGCTTCAAGAGGCGTATCGGTTTGTGTCAGAGAATGAGCCCTATGTCGCCGTCAATATGGTCGGTCGGGAAGATAATGACAAGGGATATCCTCTGAGGTTTTTATCGACCCTGCGGGAACTTCGACATGAATACAATAATGTTCGATTGTCTATTCATGCGGGGGAGGTTGATGAACCGAATTACCACATACGAGATACCTTGCTCCTGGGCGCTGACAGGATTGGGCATGGCAGCAACCTGATCACCGATGATGATACGATGCGACTCATGCGGCATGGGCCGTACATGGTCGAAATTAGTCTGATAAGCAACCTGATGCTTGAGTATTACGCAGACTTCAGCCGCCACCCCTTTCCAGAGTATCTTCGGATAGGTATACCGGTGGCGCTCGCGACGGATGATCGGGGTATGTGGGATTCAACCATGACTGACGAGTTTTATGTGGCCGTCACCGAGTTCAACCTTTCTTGGGCTGAGATCAAATTGCTTAGCGAGAATTCCCTGCGGTATGCCTTTGTCGACGAATCAGTCAGGGAAGATCTGCTTGAAACCTTTCGAAAACGTATCAGTGAGTTTGAAATAAGGGCTTCAAGTTCAGGCGCTGCCGGTTTTAACGCACAAAGTGCACCAAAAAGGCTATTTATCTGCAGAAGTTATGATATTTGTAAGTCTTAAGGGTGCACATACGGTTAGCAATTTGTGATAATGCGCTCCCGCAATATTAGGACTATCGATAAGCTCAGTACGAGTAGGGAACTCGAGCGAGTCGGTATAATAACCAAACTGCTGTAAAAAACGTGTGCACTGCTTTGTTTAAATAAGAAGACTGGCATTTAACCTAGATCGGTGGCCTTGAAGGTTACCACCATAATTTTGATCAACATCGGGGAGTCAATTAATGAAGCTTAGAAAGACGAGCTTTACTAAAAACGTTATTGCTTGCGCCATCCTGTCGGCAGGGCTATCCAGCCATGCAGGGGCAATGGAGGAAATAGTCGTCAAGGGTGATCTTGGCAGCCTACCTGGGGAAAATGTTAAATCCGTATTCGGGTTCAACAAATCTATTCTTGAAACACCACGTTCAGTGTCCACCATTTCGGAAGAAATGCTGGAACGGTTCAACATGACCGATATTGATGACCTGGTTGCTGTAGCGCCGGGTACTTTTACGCAGTCATTTTTTGGGGTTGCTGGTGGACTTGATGTTCGAGGGACACCTGGAGAGACATATTTCAGGGGCGTTCGTCGTCTGGATAACCCTGGTAACTATCCGACACCGATTGGTGCGTCTGATCGAATTGATGTGGTGCGTGGTCCAGCATCACCGATTTACGGTCCCTCAAAGATTGGCGGTTATTTGAATTTCAGCCCGAAGTCATCTCGAATTGAAGAAACAGGTCAGTTCATTCCGGAACCAACCGGTGCGCTTTCTTTTTCAACGGGCAGTTGGGATAGATCAGTGATAACCGCTGAAATTGGTGGCCCAGGTAAGTTGGGTGGTCGGGAGTTTGGTTATGACATCTACGGAGAAGTGGAAAACTCAGGCAGTTACTACGATAACTCTGCTGTCGACCAGAACCTGTTACAAATGTCATTTGACATGGATCTCAACGACAACGTCCGGATTCAGTTTGGTGGCATGTGGCACGACTTCTCGGGCAACCAGATTGCCGGTTGGAACCGTTTGACTCAAGACCTGATTGACCACGGAACCTACGTTACAGGTACCGCTCAACCGCTTGATACAGATGGCGACGGGCGTATTTCTCATCAGGAATTTGACACGGATGGAGACGGTTTCACTAATCTCAATCCATTCCGCTTCGACTTCATAAATCAAGGCGCCAACGGTGGTGAATTGCTTCCGGGCAATACAGAGGACATTGGCTTCCTTGAGATTTTGACCGGCGACCTTTCTGCACTCGCGTTGGACAACCCTGGTGTTGGAAAAATCAGCGGCAACAATGTGCTCGTTGCACCAGAAGATAGGCTTGAAAACACGGTGACTACGCTTTATTTCGACGTAATCGTGACGACGGATAGCGGCTGGGAGTTTAAGAATCAGTTGTTCTATGAGCAGTACGATAATCTCAATGAGAATGCTTACGGATTCTCTCAGTTTCACGATAGCTGGGTTATCGAAGACAAGTTGGTCATTTCTAAGACCTTTCCTATGGATAATATGACCGCTTCAGTTCAGATTTCTCCGTCTATTCGACACACTGATTTTGAACACGGTGATGATTACACGAACGAGTATTTTGACCGGCGTGACCTGACGCAGCGGTCTACGGCGCTAGATAAGCGTCTTCTGTCGACCCAGATCGATGATGACTACACCGAATACTATGTCGGTGACTATACGGATCTCGGCTTTGCTGTGATGGGTGATTTCGTATTCGACAATGGTTTAAGCGTGTTACTGGGTGTTCGATATGACACGATTGATGTTGAAAGTAAGCAACCAGTCGACAAATTACTGTTCGCGAGTTCCAATAACTTTTGTCCTGTCGCGGGTTGTGAAAACAGCGAAGCCAGCGATGATGTTGATGGCGTCTCTTGGACAGCTAGCCTTAGTTACGAGTTCGACAATGGTCTTATTCCTTACATCACCGCTTCAACGCAGGCAACGATGATTGTAGGTCAGGGTGCAGAAGCGGTGACTAGCAACATAACCAGTGGTGGCATCTTTGATGAATCAGAGCTTCAGGAAGTGGGTTTGAAAGGTAGCTTGCTGGACAATGCGCTCTTTTTTGGCGTTTCGCTTTACAGGCAGGAGCGAACAGACTTCTCAGCGCAGTCCATCGTAACGAATCAGACAACAGAGACTGAAGGTGCTGAGGTTGAAGTACGATGGGTTGTGAACGAAAAGCTGCTGCTCACATTCGGCTACACAAACATTGAGGTGACGAACCTAAGCACTCAGGAAGATGGCCGCCGATTTAGCTTTATTGGCTGTGACGATTTGCAGGGTATCCCGTGTGACTTGCTCTACGGTGGTACGCTAGGTGGAAACATCAGCAATATCGCCAGTGGCTCCAGGCGAGCGGGTATGCCTGAAAATATCTACTCAATGACCGGTACGTATGACTTTGGCAACGGCTGGACCGTCAATGGATCTATTGTCGATGTAGACGAAGTGGCCTCAGGTTATTCTAATGCGGTGATGTTGCCCGAATATACGCTGGTCAATTTAGGTGTGGCTTACCAGACTGAGGATTGGATGGTTAGCGTTAATGGTAAGAACATCACTGATGAAGAGTATTTTCGTTCAAACTTCCCCAACCTGTTCGGCGGCACAATTGTTTTGCCTGAGCTACCAAGGCATTTCAATGCTCGGTTCCAGTACAAGTTCTAGAAGCGCTTATGCCGATAAGGGCATAAGGTAGCTGGACAACAGTGTAAAAAAGGGCGGCATTAGCGGCCCTTTTTTTTGCACGGTAAACGCGGTTAGGATGAGGGTTGTCACGTTGAGCCCTGGAAAAATGGAGTAGGAAATGCTGTTACGAGTCATTAGTCTAACGATCGTCTTTATGCTGTCTGCCTGCGGCGCCCCAGATGGTGATGTTGCAGTCGAGGAAACTGAAAAAGAAAAACCCCGGCCAGTCAAAGTGGTCGTGGTGACCCTGTTCGAAATTGGTGATGATACCGGTGACCGAGCGGGAGAGTTCCAGCTATGGAAAGAACGGCGACAGTTTGATGAGATTCTGCCATTCCACGGTTACAAGAACCTGCACTACAACAGTGAGGACGGGTTGCTGGTTATGGTGACCGGCATTGGCACCGCAAGGGCAGCGGCAGCAACCATGGCGGTAGGGATGGACCCGCGCTTTGACCTGTCGAAAGCCTACTGGCTGACTGCTGGCATTGCCGGTATTGATCCTGAAGATGCGACCGTCGGGTCGGCTGCCTGGGCGGAATACCTCGTTGATGGAGACCTTGGTCACCACATTGATGCGAGAGAAATTCCTGAAGACTGGCCGTTCGGCTATTTTCCAAGGTATACAACCCGTCCGTTTGATCCGGAGAAACCTGAACCCAGTGGCGAGATGTACCGACTTAACCCGGGGCTGACGGAATGGGCCTATCAACTAACCAAAGATATTGCATTACCGGACGACCCCAGTGTGCAACTTGAAAGGGATCTCTATACGGAGCACCCAAATGCCCGGGGCAAGCCTAAGGTCATCAAGGGTGATCATATTGCTGCCTTAACCTTTTGGCATGGCGCATTGCTTAATGATTGGGCCAATCAACTTGTGGAATACTGGAGCGAGGGTAAAGGTAATATGGTGACTTCTGCAATGGAAGATACGGGCTCGTATCTGTCCATTTCCTGGCTGGATAAGATTGGCCGGGCAGATAAAGATCGCTTTATGGTGCTTCGAATGGGTAGTAACTTTACGATGCAGCCGCCAACGCGGACGGCGGCTGAGAACTTGCTTAAAGAAACCCAAGGATACAAATACGCGGGTCTTGAGATCGCAGTTGAGTCGGGATACATCGTCGCGTCTAGAGTCGTGGATGAGCTTTTAGAAAATTGGGCTCAGTATGAAGACACTATCCCGACCATTGAGTAGGGTGTTGGTTGAATGAGTGAGTTTGTTGATTACGTCAGGTCTTTGCCGAAAGCAGAGTTGCATTTGCATATTGAAGGAACACTGGAACCCGCAATGCTGATGAACTTGGCTGAAAAGCACCAGGTTGGCCTGCCTTATTCGACTGCAGCGGAGGTTGAGCGTGCCTACGACTTTGCGGACCTGCAGAGTTTTCTTGATCTTTACTATCTGGGTGCCAGTGTGCTCATCGACGCAGGTGATTTCTATTCGTTGATGTTTCGCTATCTTGAAAGATGTCGTGATGAGGGCATCGTCCATACAGAAATGATGTTTGACCCGCAGACGCATACCGAACGGGGCATTAGCTTTCAGGTGTTTATGTCTGGGTTTGGTCAGGCGATGGACGAGGCGAAACGTCAATGGGGACAGTCATCCTCTTTAATCATGTGCTTTCTCAGGCACCTGCCAGAAGAGAGCGCGTTTGAGACGCTGAAAGCTGCTGAGCCTTTTAAAAGCCAGATATTATCCATTGGTTTGGACAGTGCCGAGCTTGGTCACCCCCCAGGAAAGTTCGAGCGAGTGTATGCAGCTGCGGGACAACAAGGTTATCGACTGGTTGCTCATGCGGGGGAAGAGGGGCCCCCGGCCTATATTGTTGATGCCCTTGATCGGCTAAAGGTGGAGCGAGTCGACCATGGCGTGCGCTGCTTAGAGGACGAAGCGTTAGTTGAGCGGTTAGTTAGGGAAAAAACGCCTTTGACAGTCTGTCCATTATCAAACGTCCGGTTACGTGTTTTTGCGACCATGGTCGATCACCCGATTCGCCAAATGCTGGAGCGGGGTCTAAATGTCAGTGTTAACTCTGACGATCCGCCCTATTTTGGGGGTTATCTGTTGGATAACTTCGAAGCGCTGCATCGCGAGTTGGGTTTAACGAGGGAAGCAGCGCGGTTGCTGGCTGTTAATAGTATCCGCAGCAGTTTTATTGACGAGGCTTCCCGTAAGGACTGGTTAGATCAGCTGGGGGTGCCGACCCCGTAGGCTTTCAGCCCGTGGATCCCGCCATTGGGGTAATGGCTGTAAAGGATGTGTGTCACAGGGTCCTGATGCTCTATCTCCCTGAACCGGTGCCAGGTATCCGCGCGCAGACGGCCAAATGATACCAGTGGTTTCCAAATGTCGGGATACTGGTTGTCCAATGTGATCGTGAACATGGATGGGTCATCAGTCGGCTCTTTGCGGTAGTACTTTCCCTGCATATAGGCCGTAAAGTCGACCGGTATGACCTGAAGCCCGTCGGCGAATTCAATCTTCCAGGATGGTCGCTGCTGCCAGATTTCTGCCAGTCTATTGTCGTTTGGTAGATTGATGCCGAAAATATGGCAGCTGAGCGGAGGATTTAATCGGTGTAGGTAGGTATCTACAATGATCTCTGAAACAGCGTGCGCTTTATCTAGATGGAACAAGGCGTGCTCACCAAACCCTGTCCTGGCCGACTCCCAACCTAGCATATAATCTACCTCTCGGTTTCCTGTGACAGCATCACGTGGTTTCCCATAGTGTTCGTTAGAGACGTGAGAGATGGTTGTCTGCTCGAGCAGGTTAATCTGGCTGGTTTCATCGGGCTGGCTTTGACCGAACAGGTTGACTCTGGCAATACCGCCTTCGTGATAGCACCTAACCAGACATTCACGGGCTTCGGTGGGTTCTATGTCAAAAGTGTGCTCCGCGTCCGGTGATAAAGGTGTTCGCGTGACGACTTCAGTTCGGCCCTGGTCATCAACCAGTTCGATGGCAACTTCAGGGACCTGGTTACCGGTAAACCATTTTGTACTGATACTTATTCGCGATACCGCTGCACGCCGCTTTAGCCCGATATGTATCCAGTGATAGGCGTCATCGTTAAAGCTGAATTCGTTATTGTCATTCAGGCTGGTTGCCTTGTGCCTTGCGGTTTCGAACCCCCAGTATTTGGCCCCCATATGAGTAAAGTTACCGGTACATTCTGCCGGTTCATCGGGTCTTACGACCTCGTGGGGGTTAGTGAACGATGAGTCACTGTACGAGATTAAAAAGGCATCCAGAAAGTTCACAGGTTTATGCTGCCTAGATCTATTTTTATTCTATCTTCACCGGTTAATCTGACTTCGTCACAGTTTTCATCGTCCGAGATTCGATCGACGACAAGGAAGTCTGAAACACTTCCCAATGCCAAGCTGTAGTGATGCCAGGTTCCCTTTTGGTAGTTCACGCCCTGGTTGGGCTGCGCAAGAAATGCAACGATGGCGGCCGAGTTCAGTTCTCCCGGCGGTGCAACCACCACAAGGTAAGGAGCATTCCCCAGTGGGTAAAACGCCTGGCTACTTAGTGGGTGACGCTCCATTAGTTCCAGGATGATGGGTTGCGGTAGTGGCTTCGATCTGAAGATGTTGAGGCCAGGCTTTCCGCCGTCGGCAGACAAGTCCAGCTTGGCCAGATCATGGTAGCGTGTGGTGTTGCCTTGGTTAATTGATTTTGTTTTCGCATCGTCAGCTTGGATGACCTCACCGAAGGGTTTGAAGTCCGCATAATTTAAGGGGATTGGTATTATTGATCGTGTCACTTATTTCTCACAGTATCTCTCACGGTATCTTTCTGTTGCGACGTAATACTGGATATGTTTTCACCAGAATCTATAGCATGGCTAATAACCCGAAAGCAGTAGCTGATAGCTAGGGGCTTCTGTTGAGCCGCTTTGTACAGGGTTCTTCGCGATGAATCCCTTTTTCCCCGTGATAACATCAGGGCTAACGTTTATTCAGCCATATTGCTTCTACTGCGTCACAAAATACGATCGGTGTCGCGTATGGCGTCAGTGTAGCAATGTTGGGACACAGCTCAAACAACGCGTGAACCTGTTTGTACAACCACGCGTGCCGGTCGGTGAAACTTAGGCGGCCCTGAGAACAGATTAAGGATCAGAGAAAAATGAGTCATCCTGAATTACCGTATTCTCTTATGTCCGAACTTGGAAAGGTTCAGGAAAACGAGCATCCTCCCGTTCACCTTTGGCATCCCGACGTCGAAAGAGACATAGACATAGTGGTTTCTAGAGATGGCGTGTGGAATTATCTTGAGTCGCCCATTAAGCGACCAAGGCTGGTTCGGCTGTTTGCTTCTGTGCTTCGGCGCGACGGTGATGAATATTATCTGGTGACGCCGGTCGAAAAGTGCCGCATCACAGTAGATGACGTCCCCTTCCAGGTAGTCTTAATGAGTGTTACGGGTGAGGGGATGGCTACTTGCCTGCAGATGACAACAGACATGGGAGAGGTGATTCCGGTTGACGATGAACATCCGCTTAGGATTACCCAAGATGGGGAAGAGTGGATTCCCTATGTTGTGATTCGCGATGGTATGGAAGGCAGGCTGAACAGGAATGTGTACTATCAGTTGGCAGACCTGATGATCCCCGGTAAACATCCGACATTGGAAGGAGAATGGCTGGGCGTCTGGAGTCATGAAAGCTTCTTCCCGATGCTGCCAGCCTGACCTGATGTTGCTCATCAAGACCCCCCGCAAGAAGGATCTGCAGAAAATCATCACGGCACTTCTTACGGGTGAAATTTCTCGTGAGGAGGTGCTTAGCTGGCAGAAAGGGGTGGTATCCTCTTGCGGTTGGGATATTCCAATCGGCAAGTTAGATGGATACTGGTATCTCTACTCTCTCAGGTATATCGAAGCGCCGTTCCCCGGAGGGTATTTTCTAAGGGAGGGCGACCTTGAGGAGTATCTGCGGGACCTTGACGTTGTGCCCGGTGGTGAAATTCAACCCGGGTTAAGCCATTTACGTTCCCACGAAATCAATCTAGATGAACTCCGCTGGCCGATCGCAACGTTGACGGATCATCATGATGTGATGTCGGGTTTACCTGGCGTTCGTGGCACATTTGAGAAAGGAATGGATATGGTGGAGCACTGTCACTTGCGACACGAGCGGGTGAATTACCTGCTCGTCAAACAGTTTGACGAGCAGGCAGGACAGGTGTTGTTACTGGGCGGCAATCGGGATAAACCCAAGGCAGAGCAGTTACTAGGCCTGTTAGGGGTTACCGACTACATGTTGCCATAGTTAGGGCCGCCGTTACCTTCCGGTACTACCCAGTTGATGTTCTGTGAAGGGTCCTTAATGTCGCAGGTCTTGCAGTGAATACAGTTCTGGGCATTAATCTGGAACCGCTTCGAACCATCTTCTTCCTCCATCACTTCATAAACCCCGGCAGGGCAGTAACGCTGCGCGGGCTCGTCAAAAAGGGGCAGGTTGGTGTTAATCGGAATATCAGGATCACGCAATTGCAAGTGACATGGCTGGTCTTCTTCATGATTGGTCGCTGTCAGGAATACGGACGACAATTTATCAAAAGATAGGACCCCATCCGGCTTTGGATAATCAGGCTTTTTGGACTTGGAAGCCAGTTTCAAGCGCGCGTGGTCCGGGGTCGGGTCCTTGAGCGTGAAAGGCAATCTGCCACGGAAAATGTACTGATCGACCCACGCAGCAGCGGCCCCCATAAATAACCCGAGCCTGTGCTGTAGTGGCATGATATTTCGAGCAGTATAGAGCTCTTCATACAACCAAGAGTTCTCATAGGCCGTTACGTAACCATCGAGTTCTTCGCCGCCTGTCGAGCCACCTTTGACGGAGGCATAAACGGCCTCTGCGGCCAACATGCCTGATTTCATCGCTGTGTGTGAGCCCTTTTGTTTCAGGTTGTTCAGGAACCCTGCGTCGTCACCGACAAGTAATCCCCCTGGCATGATCAGTTTAGGTAGCGCTTGATGACCACCCTTTACCACTGCGCGGGCGCCATAGGAAACTCTTTTCCCGCCCTCCAGGAACTGCCTGATAATTTTGTGTTGCTTGAATCGCTGGAATTCATCGAACGGACTAAAGTGTGGATTGCTGTATCCCAGATCGATAATCAGCCCCAGGGCTACTTGATTATTTTCCAGGTGATATACATAGGATCCGCCAAGTGTCTGGCCCGGGAAATGACCAAGGGGCCATCCAACAGTATGCATGACCTTTCCCGGTATGTGCTTTTCTGGATCGATCTCCCAGATTTCTTTAAAACCAATACCATAGTGCTGTGTGTCAGAATCCGCCTGCAGGTCAAACTTCTCCATCACCTGTTTACCCAGGTGGCCGCGACAACCCTCGGCGAATACGGTGTATTTAGCATGCAGTTCGTAACCAGCTTGGAAAGTACCCTTCTGCTCACCTGATGCGCTAATACCCATGTCGCCGGTGGCAACGCCTTTAATCGAGCCGTCCTCGTTATAGAGAACCTCACTTGCAGCAAAGCCTGGAAATAACATGACCCCTAGTTCTTCTGCTTGTTCACCTAGCCAGCGACAAAGATTACCGAGGCTGGTTGCATGACTTTCAGTGGAATTATGCAAAGCCCTCGGAACCGCGATGCCAGGCACTCGCATGCCCTGTTTTTCATCGATCAGGTAGTAGACGTCGTCTTCGGTTACGGGATTATTGAGTGGGGCGCCTTTTTCTTTCCAGTCTGGGATTAGCTCATTCAATGCGCGAGGTTCAATGACGGCGCCGGAAAGAATATGCGCACCTATCTCAGAACCCTTTTCGACGAGACAAACCGTGAATTCGTCACCTGCCTGAGCAGCGAGTTGGGAAAAACGGATCGCGGTGGCGAGCCCTGCAGGGCCTCCGCCAATAACGACCATGTCGAATTCCATGGATTCTCTTTCCATGTTGGTATCTCCTTAAAAGTAGGTTAAATCTAGAAAGGTCCATTGTAAGGAAAGAAGGGCGCTAAAGAAACTTAAGCGGGATGTTTTCTTTACTGGTTCGGCGGTTAAAGTACTGATTTTATAGAAAAATAGTTAAAATTGTGCAGGTTCTCACTATTGATTATAGTGGCATTAACCGGCAGAATACGCGCTTTTGAAATCTGGCCTATCTGGCACCCGGGAATTCTCACCGGGCCCGATTAATTATTACGCGAATAGAGGAAATACATGAAAGTCCTTGTAACTGTCAAGCGTGTTGTCGACTACAACGTGAATGTGCGTGTGTTGTCCGATCACTCCGGCGTTGACCTGAATAATGTGAAGATGTCCGTTAACCCCTTTGATGAAATTGCAATTGAAGAGGCTGTACGTCTTAAAGAAGCGGGAACGGCAGAAGAAGTTGTTGTGGTATCTATTGGCACAAGTGCCTGTAAGGAGCAGATTCGAACTGCTTTGGCGCTGGGCGCAGACCGCGGGATTCTGGTTGAAAGCGACGAAATCATGCAGCCGCTGGCGATTGCCAAGCTAATGAAGGTTCTGATCGAAAAGGAACAGCCGGGGCTAGTCATTACTGGTAAACAGGCCATCGATGATGACAACAGCCAGACGGGTCAGATGATCGCTGCGCTTGCGGGTCTGTCACAGGCGACTTTTGCGTCAGAGTTGGTTATTGGTGATGGAACGGCGACAGTGACGCGTGAGATCGATGGTGGACTTGAAACGATTACAGTGAAACTACCGGCGATCGTAACGACAGATCTTCGATTGAATGAACCGCGCTACGCTTCTTTGCCTAACATTATGAAGGCAAAGAAAAAGCCAATCGATACCTACACACCTGCAGACCTTGGTGTGGACGTCGCGCCACGGGTTAAGACGCTAAAGGTAACCCCTCCCGCAGAGCGTAAGGCCGGTATTATCGTTGAGTCAGTTGAAGAACTGGTCGATAAACTCAGGAACGAAGCGAAGGTGATCTCATGAGTATTTTAGTAGTAGCAGACCACGACAATCAGACAATCAAGGCTTCAACGCTGGTTACAGTGGCTGCCGCTGCTGCTATCGGTGGTGATATTGAAGTGTTGGTAGCGGGTGAGAATTGTGGTGCAGCGGGTGAGGCTGCAGCAAAAATTGCAGGTGTCAGCAAGGTACTGGTTGCGGATAACGCGGCGTATGCACATGCGCTGGCAGAAAATGTTGCAGCACTTGTTGTAGAACTGGGCGTTAATTACTCACATATCCTGACAGCAACAACGACCTCCGGTAAGAACTTCATGCCAAGAGTCGCTGCTCTCCTTGATGTAGCCCAGATCTCAGACATCTCTGCTGTCGTTAGTGAAGATACTTTTGAGCGTCCAATTTATGCGGGTAACGGTATCGCGACAGTTCAATCAAGTGACTCAATCAAGGTCCTGACGGTTCGTGGTACTGCTTTTGATCCTGTTGCTGCCGAAGGTGGTAGTGCGTCGATTGAGGTTGTTGATATTGCCACGGAAACAGGCCTTACGACCTGGGAGCGGGACGAAATCGTCAAGCTTGAGAGGCCTGAACTGACCGCCGCTTCGATCATCATTTCAGGTGGTCGTGGTATGCAGAACGGTGAGAATTTTGCATTACTTGAATCAGTCGCAGACAAGCTGGGTGCTGCCATGGGTGCATCTCGGGCGGCAGTTGATGCTGGGTTCGTGCCTAATGATATGCAGGTAGGCCAGACGGGTAAAATTGTGGCGCCTGACCTTTACATCGCCGTTGGTATCAGCGGTGCGATCCAGCATCTTGCTGGTATGAAGGACAGTAAAGTCATTGTTGCGATTAACAAGGACGAGGACGCGCCGATATTTCAGGTCGCTGACTACGGGTTGGTCGCTGACCTGTTCAAAGCGGTCCCAGAGCTTGATGCCCTTTTGTAGCAAGTAAAAGTCCTAGGAAGTAAATCTGCGCTAAAAAGCCCCGCTAGTCGGGGCTTTTTTATGCGAGTTTAAGAAGAGTCCTCAACTTCATTTAATAAAGAGTCCTCAACCTTATCTAATAAAGAGTCCTCAACTTCATTTAATAAAGAGTCCTCAACCTTATCTAATAAAGAGTCCTCAACCTCATGTAATAAAGAGTCCTCAACTTCATGTGATAGAGAGTCCTCAACCTCATTTAATAAAGAGTCCTCAACCTTATCTAATAAAGAGTCCTCAACTTCATGTAATAAAGAGCCCTCAACTTCATGTGATAAAGAGTCCTCTATCTCATGCAGAAGCCGCTGAAAGTGAAGCTTGTACGAAGTCTCATCCAGCGTAATTAGTGCTTTGCAAAAACCCTCTACAGGGTATCTTCATCTGAGCCTTCGCTGATGCCTGCGAATAGTGGCGTTGACAGGTAACGTTCACCCGTATCAGGCAGCATGACCAGAAAAGTGCTGCTATCTGGTGCGTTTTCCGCCACAGTTAATGCGGCTGTCAAGGTAGCACCACCAGAAACCCCGACAAATATACCTTCCTCGCTAGCAAGTCTAAGCGTATTGGCAATAGAGGTATCGTCGGCAACAGGAACGATTTCGTCAGCGATATCTTTGTTAAGAACGCCAGGAATAAAATCCGGTGTCCAACCCTGGATCTTGTGGGGTGACCATTCGTTACCTGAAAGCAAGGCAGCATTTTCTGGCTCTGCCGCAACAATTTTTGTCTCAGGTCTTGCCATTTTGATTGCTTCACCGGTGCCGGTAATAGTGCCGCCGGTTCCCCAGCCACTGACAAAATAGTCGAGACGCTTGCCAGCAAAGTCTCGGAGTATTTCAGGGCCTGTAGTGTTTCTGTGATACGCAGGGTTTGCTTCGTTTTCAAACTGCCTGGCCAAAAACCAACCATGTTTTTCAGCAAGCTCTTCGGCCTTCTTCACCATCCCAGAGCCTCTTTCCGCTGCGGGAGTAAGGACTACTTTGGCGCCCAGAGCCTTCATGATTTTGCGGCGCTCAATGGAAAAGGAATCCGCCATGGTAGCCACGAATGGGTAGCCCTTTACCGCGCAAACCATCGCTAGGGCGATGCCCGTGTTGCCCGAAGTCGCTTCTACAACTGTCTGGCCGGGGGTCAGTGTTCCCCGACGTTCCGCGTCTTCGATAATTGCAATGGCAAGCCGGTCTTTAACGGAAGCAAGAGGATTGAAGGACTCTACCTTGACGTAGATCGTGTGGTTGGCAGGCGCAATACGATTAAGTTTTACAACAGGCGTGTTGCCGATGGTATCCAGTATGCTGTTGTAGATCATGTGAGTTCTCTTTAAGTACTAATGTGGTCGTGAAGGATAAGCAAAACACGCGCCGGTGTCATCTTGTTCAAGCGTGTCGCTGCTTTTAGAGTTTTACCGTCCTGTGGGTTGAACGCCAAAGTCAGTGGCGTCGGAATTGGTTCGTAAGTGATTTTCCATCGGCGTATTATATCGTCAGGGTCGTTACCCATATCCGTAAGCAGAAACAGCCTTGAAACAGGTAAACGATTCAATTAAATCATTGGCTGGTGTTCGATAACAGTCAGCTAAAATAGCCTGCTGCTGAGGGTGATCTATGGTTGTTATTTTTTGTATCATTAAGGATATCCGGCATTAATAACGACAATCTTGCTGCGTCAGGAAAACCTGCAAAATGAACAATCGATTTGAGGCGTTTCGTGAGGGTGATGTTCGCGGCATCTATCCGGACGAGATCGACGAGCAGTTTGTCGAAGGTTTCGCGCATGCATTCGTCGGGTATTTTGGTTTGACCGGGAAAGTTGCGACCGGACGTGACATGCGAAGCTCCAGCCAATCCTTGCAGGATGCGTTAAATGAGGCGTTGGTGTCGATCGGCATCGATGTTGTCGATATTGGTCTTTGTCCAACTGAACTAGGGTACTTTGCTTCTGGTATGCCTGAGATCGACGCTGCTATTGTCGTAACCGCAAGCCACAACCCTGCAAACTACAATGGCCTAAAGTGTGTTTTGAAAAACGGCCAGGCGATTAGTCATAACAGGGGTCTGTCGGACCTTAAACGTCTGATGTCAGGTCATTATCGTCATCGTGCTGCCAGGGGGTCTTTGTCGCGGGTTGATTATCATGTTCTTTATTTGACCTTTTTGAAGCAGCATTTTACGGCCGAAAACCTTCGCGGTGGTCAAGTTGCGCTTAATGGACTAAACGGTACGGCGGCGACCATGGCGGAACTGGTCGCAACAGAGTTTGAGCTGCCGGTTACCTGGTTCAGAAAATCGCCAGGGCCTATTCCCGAACAAGGCGCAGATCCTGCTAATCCTCGCTTGGCAGAAGAGATGCACGGGTTTATGCGTGGCGGGGGTTTTTCTCTTGGCGTTGCCTGGGATGGTGACTGCGATCGATGTGTTTGCTTTGATGGCTCAGGAGAGTTGATTCCGACTTATTACCTGGTGGGACTTCTTGTTGATCACTTTCTCACACAAAAGCCAGGCGGAGCGATCGTCTTTGATACCAAGCTTTGCTGGAACACGTTAGCGATGATTAAGCGGCGTGGTGGCAAGGCGGTTCCCGCTGAAACCGGTCACGCGTTCATGAAACAGAAAATGCATCAGTACGGTGCAGTTTATGGCGGAGAACTGTCGGGTCACCACTACTTCGGCGATTTTTTGGGTTGCGATTCCGGAATGTTCGCGTGGTTGACAGTACTCAAATTGCTCGACGAAAAAGGAGAGTCAATTCAGGCGTTAATCCGGGAACGGCGGGCCGAGATCTGTTGTACGCCAGAGATCACGCTGTCACTGTCGGATGTAGATGCGGCGTTTGCCTCGATCATTAAAGCCTACGGCGACAAGGCTTCTGATATTGACCATTTCGACGGTTTGAGTTTTGTGATGCCTGGTGACTGGAGGTTTTCACTTCGGCGGTCAAAGACAGAACCTGTCGTTAGGCTTAATTTCGAGGCGAGGAAAACAACTGAGACGTTGCTTGAAGAAGGGGCCAAGGTGTTTGATCTACTCGAGCCGTTTCGCGTTGATGATGCTAGCTGGCTAGCCAACTTTAGAATTCAATAAAGTTATTAAGAAATGTCTTTAACACGGCTAATGGCTACCTGAATCGACCTGCCGTGTACCAGTTGACGTCCCTCGCAGATTTCTCTACCTGGTCCGCTACATCCAGGATAAGGGCAAACAGAGCCATTCTGATCACGACGCCATTGTCCGTTTGCCTGAATATAGCAAGATTGGGGTTTTCATTCAGGTCATCGTCCAGCTCCCGGGCGCCGCCGCGACTATCTCTTGGGAGCGGATGCATGATAACGGTATTGGGTTCGCAGTTTTCCGTGTAGATGGTCTGGTTCAGTCGGAACAGTCCCTTGTACTTATCGGCCTCTTCCTGGCTGGGGAAGCGTTCTTCCTGTGTTCTTGTGACGTACAAAATATCCGCATGTGCAATACCTGCCTGCAGATCTTCTGATTCCACCACCACATGACCCGATGCCTTGATGTCTTTGACGTAAGCCTCTGGCAACCGTAATTCTGCGGGACTAACCAGCGTGAAGTGGATCTTCTTATAGAGTGACAGCAGTTTGCACAGGCTATGAACGGCACGACCGTAACGCAAGTCACCGATCAGTGCGATACGCAGATCATCTACGGCCTTGCCTCTACCCTCCATTTCTTTTCGTATGGTGTAAAGGTCCAGAAGAGCCTGACTAGGGTGTTCGTTTGAGCCGTCGCCGCCATTAATTACCGGGACCCGACTCGCGGCCGAAAATTCCTCAACAGAGCCTTCCGTTTGGTGGCGCATGACGATCATATCGCTGTAACCGGAGAGAACCCGTGCTGTGTCATAGAAAGATTCGCCCTTGGCCAGGGCTGATGCTTTGACCTCGGTGGTTTCTCGCACTTCACCACCAAGCAGGTTCCAGGCGCAGCCAAAGCTGACCCGGGTCCGGGTGCTGGGTTCAAAGAACATATTGCCTAATATGGCACCCTCAAGCACGCGCGTAACACGATCGCGGCTAGCGTAAGGGATCATCTTGTCGGCGACATTAAACACGGTCTCGATATCGCCACGCTGGAACTGCGACACTGAAAGAATATGCGAACCGATAAAATTCATGTGGGGCGGTTTTCTACCTTGATAGTGTTGAGTGTTGAGCGTTTAGTCTTTATAGCCGGCAACGATCAACTCGCGCATCCAGATGTTAGCCTGGTCTCGATCTGTGCTCTCGTGCCAGTAAAGGAATGACTCCAGGTTTGGTACTTCAAAGGGTAAGTCCAGATATCGTGTAGACGACCCTGCGACCAGAAATTCTGCGAAACTCTTTGGAACAGTTAACGCAAAATTGGTGTTGGCAACAAGCGTTGGTGTTGACAGGTAGTGCTGGGTTCGAAGGACGATGTCCCTCTTTTTACCCATTTTCCCCAGTGTAAGGTCGACATGGCCCAGTCCACCACGTCTGGTAGAAATATGAATGTGTTGCAGCTTTAAATAGGTCTCTACGTCGAGTTTATCGCCGACAAATTCGTTGTCTTTATTGATTACGCAGACGTAGGGGTGGGAGAAGAGTGCGGTCTGCTTGATCTGGGGGTCCGGGGTCAATGGAATATCGATTGCCAGGTCAAGATTTCCGGATGCGAGTTCAATATTCATGTCACGGCGATGTACCTGATAGCAATCCACTGAGACCGAAGGAGCTTGTTTTTTTATCTGGTTAAACAGGTTCGGTAAGACAATAGCCTGATTCAGGTCGGTCATACTGACTCGAAAACGCTTATCCGAGACCTTTGGATCAAAAGATTCACTCTCCTGTACGCTACAGCGTATAAGGCCCAAGGCCTGCCTAACTGACCCAATAATGTTTTGGGCAACCGGGGTAGGCACCATGCCCTCGGCTGTCCGCACGAACAGAGGGTCATCAAACAGGTTTCTTAACCGGGACAATGAGTTTGAAACGGCTGGTTGAGTAATGCCTATTATTTCGCCTGCTCTGGTCAGGTTACCTTCAGTATAGATGGCGTCGAATACGACAAATAGGTTCAGGTCAATGTCGCTAAGTTTCATGTTTCTGATCCTTCTTTATCAGAAGTTTGGTGAGTAACATGATGATCTTTGTATTGTTGTAGGATCATCATGTCGGTTGCGCTGGTAATGTTATCACGCTACTGAATTAAAAAACTAAAGCAGATAACTAAGGCTTATAGTATGCTGAGCGGGAGAAGGAATGAAGCATTTATTCCAAATAAGCTCCCTCAAAGTTAAGGTGGCTGGCGCAAAAAAATTCGCTGTTGGGTTACAATAGAAGAATGTACATCCGCTCGCACAAAAAAACCAGAGCTTTTAAAAGCTTGCAAACACCAAAGAAAATGGTCCCTCGTCATGAATGATCCGTCAGTTGTTAAGGTACTACCTTTTGGATTCGCTAAAAGGCATGGGGTTATCGTTGTTCCCGGTACAATAGTCTCGGGAGCAGACTCGGGAGGGGTGGATCTGGTCTTTCGTGAAGGACTTACCGCCGGTGTTCTCGCGGAAGTTAGGCGGGTCTGTCAGCGTCCAATAACACCACGGCTTGTCGACCAGACGATGTTTGACCGTTACCTCTCGGAGACTTACCAGAACGACTCGGGTGCTGCAATGCAGATGATCGAGGACTTAGGTGACGAAGTGGACCTGTCGAGCCTCGCGGAAGCGATTCCAGAAACAGGGGATCTGCTCGAGCAGGAAGATGATGCACCTATTATTAAGTTGATTAACAGTTTGCTCGGCGAGGCGGTCAAACTGGCTGCATCAGATATTCATATTGAAACCTATGAAACACGGTTAGTGGTCCGTTTCCGGGTTGATGGGGTTTTGCGGGAAATAGTGAGTCCCCGCCGTGCGCTTGCGCCGCTGCTGGTGTCTCGAATTAAAGTCATGGCGAAGCTTGATATCGCTGAAAAGAGACTTCCCCAGGATGGGCGTATTTCCATTCGCATTGGCGGCAAAGAGGTCGATGTCAGGGTGTCGACCATACCTGCCAGCAACGGTGAACGGGTCGTCATGCGGTTGTTGGACAAGCACGAGGGTATGCGTGATCTCTCGCATCTGGGTATGAGCCCGCGGGACAAGGAAGCCATGTCAGCGCTAGTGCAAAAGCCCCATGGCATAATATTAGTGACCGGTCCTACAGGTTCCGGAAAATCCACCACACTCTACGCTTGTCTAGATCAACTCAACGACCAAAGTCGGAATATTCTGACGGTGGAAGATCCTATTGAATACGATATAGAGGGGATAGGGCAGACCCAGGTAAATGCCAAGGCAGATATGACTTTCGCTAAGGGTCTTAGGGCAATTTTAAGGCAAGACCCCGATGTGGTGATGGTGGGTGAGATTCGTGATTTTGAAACGGCGGATATCTCGGTTCAGGCGAGTCTGACCGGACACATGGTGCTATCCACCCTGCACACAAACACAGCGATCGGTGCAGTAACCCGGCTTGCTAACATGGGTGTGCAGCCTTATTTGCTGAGCAACTCATTAATAGGTTTGGTCTCCCAGCGATTAGTCCGTGTGCTTTGTAAACACTGTCGCGAGGCTTACGCCGCAGACGAGTATGAATGCGGATTCCTAAAAGCGGATTCTTCGAACCCGCCGACGATATACCGAATAGCAGGGTGCGAAGCGTGCGCTAATGAAGGTTATCGGGGAAGAATGGGTATCTATGAGGTGGTGTCGCTGGATGATGAGCTAAGGCGCATGATTCATAGCGGCGCTTCAGAGCTTGACATGGCTAAGCACGTGAAAGGACAGACGACAAGCATCAGGGATGATGGCAGAGCGCGCGTGCTGCAAGGACTGACCACCGTCGATGAAGTCCTTAGAATAACAATGGAAGAGTAGGCTGCGAGTTAAACCGCAATGTTGAACCTTCATGACCAAGAATAGAGCTTTTAGAATGGGAACCAGTTAGGTGGCGGCATTTGAGTACAAGGCGTTAAACGTCCAGGGTAAAGAGCAAAAGGGCGTCCTTGAAGCTGACAGTATTCGTCAAGTCAGGCAGTTGCTTCGCGATAAGGGACTCACGCCGCTTGGCGTTAATCCGACTCGAAAGAAAGACTCCGCTGACAGGTTAGGGTTCCTCTCGGATCTGCTAAAGCCCACCCTGTCTGTCAGCGAAAGAGCCCTGGTCACGCGTCAACTGGCAACATTAATAGGCGCTGGCCTGCCGATAGAGGAAGCGCTGCTGGCTGTCTCCAAACAGAGTGAAAAACCTTCGATTCAGAGCATGATGTTAACGGTCCGGTCCAAGGTGATGGAGGGGTTCTCTCTGGCGAATGCCTTGGGTGAGTATCCACGGGCTTTCCCTAACCTGCATAGAGCGACGGTGGCTGCAGGGGAATCTGCGGGTCACCTTGATCTGGTATTGAACCGGTTGGCCGAGTTTACCGAAACTCAACATGAGTCTTCCTCAAAGGTTAAGCAGGCGCTGGTATATCCGATTATTCTGTTTGTGCTGACGATCATGATTCTCGCGGGTTTGCTTGGGTATGTCGTGCCAGACATTGTGAAGGTTTTTGCGGAATCTGAGCAGCAACTGCCGTGGCTGACGATCGCGGTGATTTCGACAAGTGATTTTATCGTTGCTTACGGGTTGGTGATTGTGGTGATGCTGGTGGTGATGGCTTTGAGTATTCGCCGGTTGCTGCAGGTGCCCTCTGCCTTGCTCGGATACGATCGTCGTATTCTGGCCATGCCGTTGGTAGGAAAGTTGTCTCGCGGCACCAATACCGCGCAATTTGCCAGTACCCTGAGTATTCTTTCTTCCAGTGGGGTTCCTCTGGTGGACGCGATGAAAATTGCAGGCGAGGTGCTTTCTAATACCTGGCTTCGCTTAAAAGTAACTGAGGCGACTATTCGTGTAAGCGAAGGTAGCAGTTTGTCGGGTTCGCTAGAGCAAAGCGGTAACTTCCCGCCAATGATGCTGCATATGGTTGCATCAGGTGAATCCAGCGGGGAGTTGGATGACATGCTCGCAAGGGTCGCGAGAAACCAGCAACAGGATGCGGATTTGTTAATGAGCCTTTTGCTTAGTCTGTTTGGGCCCTTGATGTTAATTGTCATGGGCGGCGCGGTGTTTACCATTGTAATGGCAATTCTTTTGCCCATCATTAATCTGAACCAACTGGTCGTTTAGTCGACCTGTTAGCGGTTCAGCGAACTTATTTAAAAGTCAGCTTTAGGGAGTGTAAAAAACCATGAAAGCATCAGTCCATGGGTTCACCTTGATCGAGATAATGGTCGTGGTGGTTATTTTGGGTGTGCTGTCAGCACTCATCGTTCCTAATGTCATAGGTCGTCCTGACGAGGCCAGAGCTGCCGCGGCAAAGTTGGGTGTTCAACAGGTCGGCAATGCGCTGGAATATTATCGTTTAGATAATGGTTTTTATCCCTCTTCTGACCAAGGGCTGGAGGCACTGATCACCGAACCCGCCGGGTTTCCCGAGCCAAAGAACTGGAGCGAAGAAGGGTATCTAGGGAATTTACCGGAAGACCCTTGGGGCGAACCCTACCTGTATTTTAATGAAGGCAGGTCTATTGATGTTTACAGTTTTGGTGCAGATCGCGAGGAAGGCGGTGAAGGTGTAGACGCTGATATTCTCCTGTCCGAGCTTTAACATCCGCGAATGCCATATGAAGATGACGGCGCGACCCAGTTCTAAAGGTTTCACGCTTATTGAGATATTGGTTGTCTTGCTGATCGTGACGATTTTGGCAGGCGTTACTGTTGCAAGATTGCCGACTTTTTCACGAGACGCAGAGTTTGAGACGGAAACACGCCGTCTTCAGCTTTTGTTTAGTATGGCTCGCCAGGAGTCTATCCTGGACTCTACAGAGTTTGGCTTTCGTCTCACCGACGAGGGTTACAAATTTCTGAAGTATGATGATGGTAGTCAGAGCTGGGGAGATGCTGAAAGTCCTTTTCAGGAAAGATCGCTACCGGATGGACTGAAATTAGTTATCGAGGCTGACAAAGATGATTTTAGTTCGCTAGGTGAGAACCTACCGCCTGTTCTCATCTTATCCAGTGGTGAAAACACGCCGTTTAGGCTAACCCTACAATCCTTGTCACAACAAACCTCAAAAACATTGACGTCAGAGGGTTACGGTGAGTTTGTGTGGGACAGGCAATGAAACGTGTTTTGGGTTTCACGCTGATTGAAGTGATGGTTGCGCTGGTGGTGTTTTCGGTCGTGTCCGTCGCGTTGGTCAAAAACACCACAACGAGCCTCAGACAATCTGGAATGATTGAGGATCGCACGATAGCCTGGTGGTTGGCGGAGAATGAAATGACCAGTTTGCGAATGCTACCCCGCAGTGATGCTGACTATCCCAATAGTGGCACCTCTCGCGAGGTGGTCGAAATGAATGACACATCTTGGGATGTAGAGACAACCGTAGAGACAACTGAGAACGATGATGTGCGACGAATCGTGATTAGCGTCTACAGAGAAAACCAGGAAGATGCCAAGGCAAGGTTAATCGGTTTTCTGGGTAGATATTGATGAAAGAGCTGTCGTGAAAAAAGAAATGAGACAGAAAATACTCGGCTTCACCCTTTTAGAGCTTCTGGTTTCTATGTCTATTTTCGCGACGCTTGGCCTGGGTGCATACCAGATGTTGCGAACGGTTGCCGACAGTCATGAGCGGGTGCGGTCCAGTGCAGATGCCTTTACTGGCCTGAATCTCGCCTATTCGATCATACAACGTGACTTCAATCAGTTTGCACCTCGCGGAATAAGGGATGAGTATGGCGAAGTCCAGCCAGCCATTGTCTTTGATGATGAAGACTACATTATCCAATTAACGCGCAGAGGTTGGAGTAACCCAGCGGGTCGGCAGCGAAGTCGGTTACAAAGGGTCGCTTACAGTCTTGATTTTGAAGAGGAGACCCTGACTCGTCACTTTTGGGAAGTGCTAGATCGAGCCGAGGATTCTGAGCCGATTTCTCAGGTTCTACTGGAAGGCGTGACAGACTTTCGGGTGACCGGATTTTCAGGTGACGAATCATCGATAGATGAACAATTCTCATTGGATGAGACGGAGGAGGCCGACCCCCTTGGGGTGGAGGTCGTCATTAGCACCAACGAACTGGGCGAAAGCTATCGGTTGCTCCAGATGGTTGAGCCCTATTTACCCGAACCCGGCGGTGAATCCGAAGACTTGGGTGAAGATAACGCCGATAACCAGAGGGAACCTGATGAACGCTAAACAGTCCGGTGTAGCGTTGGTGACCGTACTGTTAGTTGTGGCGATTGCGACCGTGATGGCCGTCGCGATGGTACAGGAACAGCAGGGTTCAATACATATCACGCGTAGTTTTCTGAGCCGCGGCCAGGCAGGTCAATATGCGCTTGGCGGTGAGGAGCTTGCACGTCAGATACTTCAGGAAGACCACGAAGAGGGTGACAACCGGGACTACTTGACCGAAGAATGGGCGGATCCTGACTTGCACTTTGAGTTTGAGGATGGCGAGGTAAATTTGCAGATCACCGATCTGCAGAGTCTGTTCAACATCAATCTATTGTCCAGTGAAAATGCACTTGTTGGGATTTCGAGACTAAGGCTGATTAACCTGCTTAACGCTTTGGGCGCGGACCCACTGTTGTCCGATCGGATACAGGACTGGATTGACGCCGATACAAGTGCGCGACCCGCTGGGGCGGAAGACTATGATTATCTTGTTTATGAGCCGCCGTACAGGACTGGAAATGCGATGATTCAGGATGTTTCCGAGCTAGGCTTACTCGGGTTCGAGCCGGAAGTGCTGCAGCAGATCATCCCCTTTTTTACCGCGTTACCGGATGCCCAAACGCTGATTAATATCAACACAGCGACGCCTTACATTCTGCAATCGCTTGCATCTGAGTTGTCCCGCGAAGGGGCTGAAAGGTTGGCTGAGAATAGAGATGAGCAGGAGAAAGGCTTTGAGTCTGTTGAGGCATTTCTTAGATTCCCAGAACTTGCCGGCCTTGCCGTGAATAGTGGTGGACTTGGTGTACAATCAACATTTTTCGAGGTTCGAACTATTGCTCGTTACCAGACACGGTTCAGTTACTTGACGAGCGTTCTTTACCGAAACCCGCTGGATGGAAGTATCCAAGTTATCTATCGTGATTTCTCAAAGAACTTCCGCCCCGAACAAGTCACTGAGGACGACACCGATGGCTGATACCTTATTTTTAAAATTAAGGCAGGACGAATTTGAATGGTTGATATTCGACCACTCAGGTCGAAAGAAAACTGAAGGGTTTGGCCCGGCCAGTCAGCTTAATGAGAGCCTTGAGCAGCCTTTTGACGGGCGCGTGGTGTTTGTTGCGCCCGGTGAAGAAGTCCTGCTTACGACCGCAAATGTACCCTCGAAGCAACACCGTCAGATTGTACAAGCAGTGCCATATGCCATTGAAGAGCGATTGGCGATGGACGTAGAGGAGTGTTTTTTCTCGCTTGGCTCACGTAATGTTAACGATCAGGTTCAGGTTGCAGTTGTTGAACGATCCCTGATAAAAGGCTGGTTGGATAGGCTTGAAGCGCTAGAAGTTGCAATTAACGTTATGGTAGCTGAAGCAAATTTGCTTTCTTGCGATAATGGAATTTCTGTCCTCATCGACCAGGATCGAGCGCATGTCCGGTGGCCCGATGGAACGGGTATCACGACCTCCAGGGCATCGTTACCGCTCGCGCTGTCAGTGGGTGCAACTGATTTGCCCATTAACGTAGTCGGTAATGAAGCAGATATTGACGCGGCTCGAATGCAGTTGAGTGAACTTGAAGCGAGTGGCGAAGTGTTAAATCAGCGAGTGGTGAATGAGTCGGGCTTCTATCTACTTTGCTGTGAATTTTCTGGTACCGAGAACAATCTACTGCAGGGTGAGTTTAAAGTTGAGGAAGCAGTTTCCAGTTTTCAGCTAGTCTGGAAGTCGGTGGCGGTGCTTGCTCTGGTGGCCGTTGCGCTACATTTTTCGACACTAGCAGCCGAGGTTTGGTTACTCGACCGAAAGTCGAGTGAATATAAGGCAGAGGCTAATGCACTATATGCATCGGTGTTTCCCAAGGACCGTAACGTCCGAGATCTGCGAAGAAGATGGAAAGCAAACCTTGGTCGCTCTGAATCAGGCGTGAATGAGTTCCTGAGTCTGTTTGCGGGTTCGAGCCGTGGGCTGCCAGAAGCTGGCCTGACGCTCAATAACCTCAATTATAATGAAAGCCGTGGCGACTTGATCCTACAGGTGATTGGTAAACGTAGTGAAGAACTGGTCGAGTTTACCCAGCGACTCACCCGTGAAGGGCTCGACGCAGAAATAGGTACTATCAACCAGGATTCTGGAACCGTTCGAGGTAGCATTAAGATTCGTTCCGGGGAGGAGGGCTCATGAGAGACTATTTTCGTGATTTGATGAAGCAATTTAAGGAGTTGGAAAGACGTGAGCGTGCAGCGGTACTGTCTCTTTCAATATTTCTTTTTGGGGTTGTTCTTTACGCCGGTATCTGGGCTCCGTTGAACAGTTATGCTTTGGAGGCCCGGGTTGATCATGATCGCTACCTGAGTTTGTTAACCTATCTTAAGTCTACTGAATCACAGGCAAGGAACGCCTCTGGTAATCAGGGCGCAGGAATGACTGGTGGCCAATCCTTGCTTAGTGCGGTATCAAAATCTGCTCGAAGCGTTGGTATCAACCCTAGCAGGCTTCAGCCTGAAGGTGGTGAGGCCGTGAGTGTCTGGTTTGATGCCGTCCCGTTTACCAAGCTCATGTTATGGTTGGAGCGACTTGAATCAGGACAGGGCATCGTGGTGCAGCAAATCACCATCGATCGTCGAGATTTACCCGGACAGGTGTCAGCTCGACTGGTACTGCGACCCTAACAAGTTTCGCTTAAACAGCCAGTATCCAAAGCGCGGCACCAGCAAGGATACCAACCGTACGCGGTGTGTTCCCGGATTCGCGCTGACGGGTGCTAATCGTCTCAGCGGGTTCTTGACCGTACATAACTGCTTTGATAATCGGAAATTCAAAGACAGAAACGCTCACGGCAATCGCGAACGATGTTGCAAGCAACATTGCCTGGGACCAGGTGTTTAGCGGCAGAAGCAGAAATATCATCGCGAACAAGGTCCAGTTTGCCAAAGGGCCGCCAGCGCTCATCCAGAGAAACTGCCTCCGGGTGTTGAGTTCAGTTTTGAAATTGAACATAAAGAATGAAACAGGCGCTTTGGCGACGGGTGAGACCGCACCGGAAACCCTGGCGCCACTAAAATGCCCCCATTCATGAGCAATGTAGGCAACGACAGTGCCCGCAAAAATTGCATTTAATATGGCAATGGTCTCTGCCAAAAGCCAGCCCGAGGATAATGCCCAGGCATCGGCCACCCCCCAAAGCGTGAATGCAGCCAAGACGATCGTACTATGGCGCAGTGCGATTTTCTTTAATCGGGCTTGATCACGTGTTTTTCGCTCGGCAACATCAGTGGCCGCTTCGGTAGACTGGTTTTGCTCTTCGTTCATGTCGTTTGTCTCTAAATTCCGGGGTCATTTTACTAAGCGTTCGGGGCACTATCCATTTTTACCTGTAATCTTCGCATCCCTGTCAGCCATCTTTCGGGATCGTTGGTCTTTCTTTCCATCCATGTTTGAGCAATCGGATCAGTCAGAATAAGAAATGACTCTGACTGGACGCCCAAGACTACCATGTCTGCGACGTCCTCAGGTTCCTTGATAGGTCCTGCGGCGGATACGGCAAAGGGAGAGCTTATGTCTCCCAGCATTGGCGTACGCACGCCTAGTGGTGCTAGCAGAGAAACTCGGATACCTTTGTCGTGATAGCTGATCGAAAGCCACTCAGCAAGGCCAACGACCGCATGTTTGGTCGTCGCGTAGGGCAGGTTCCCCTGGGATGTCAAGATGCCTGCCATGGATGCAGTGTGCAAAAGGTAGCCTTGGCCACGTGCCAACATGCCGGGTAGGACTGCACGCACGGCGTATACGTGTGCCATGACATTGATATTCCACTGGTCCTGCCAGACGTCAATCGGTGTCTCCAGAGGGTTCCCTCCGGTTGCAACAGCAGCGTTATTGAAGAAGAGGTCAATCGGCCCAAATTGCTTTTCGGACTCAGCCACCAGGTTGTTCACCTCGGCTTCGACGGAGACGTCGCAGGCAATCGCGTGTCCGCCAATTTCCTCTGCCACTTGCCTGGCACCTTCCATGTTGATGTCAGCGACAACGACCCTGGCGCCTTTGGCTGCAAAGGCTCGGCATGTTGCTGCACCAATGCCGCTGGCGGCGCCAGTAATGACGCAAACCTTATTGTCTAATTCCATCTTGCTCCTCTCACTTTTTTTTAGTGGAACGTAAACCCTTCATAACCCTTTGCGGTGACTTGATTACACACTTCCCTGTAAGCGCCAACGCCTGCTGCGTACGGCATAAAAATGCGCGGCTTACCCTTGACGTTGGCTCCCAGGTACCAGGACCCCCCTTTAGGGAAAAGAGTCATATTAGCGACTTCATTAACGTGACTAACCCAATCGTCCTCAGCCTGGGGCTGCGCTTCGATCACCTTCAGGTCTTGCTCCTTCATGTGCGCCATGCAATCAACCATCCAGTCGACGTGTTGTTCAATTGACACCAGCATATTGCTTAATACAGAAGGACTGCCGGGACCCGTAACGGTGAACAGGTTAGGGAAATCAGCGACAGCAATGCCAAGGTAGGACCTGGGGCCGGCATGCCATTTATCTGATAGCGCCAAACCCTCTTTGCCTCGGATATCTATCTTCAGTAGGGCGCCAGTCATGGCGTCAAAACCGGTTGCCAGGACAAGGGTATCTAGCGCCGTTAGCTCGCCGTTGACCATGACCCCGCTTTCTGTGATCTTTTCGATGGGGTTGTCTTTCACGGACAGAAGGGTGACGTTTTCCCGGTTATAGGTTTCGTAATAGCCTATGTCGACGCAAATTCGCCGGGTGCCAATGGGATGATTAGTAGGGCATAGCAGGTTCGCCGTTTCCTGATCTATTACCGTTTCCTGAATTTTACGGTGGACGAATTCCTTGGCGAATTGGTTGGCTTCCTCGTTCATCAGCTGGTCGCTGATCGCACCCATGAATTTGGCACCGCCGGTTTCCCAGGCTTCTTCAAGAATCAGGGTCGCCTTGTCCTCAGACAACTGGCTCCGCAGGATGGGTTCCGCGGGCCCGTCCCTGGGCTCTATCTTCAGATCGCCGAAACCTGAACCGATAGCATGTTTGTGGTTTTCCCGGTGGGCACGGTAATTTTTCTTAAATTCGTCGACCCATCCCTGGTCAAGGGGTTCGTTTTTTGCTGGAACGCTAAAGTTTGGGGTGCGTTGAAACACCGTCAGATGGTCGGCTTCCTCTGCGATGACAGGAATCGCCTGAATACCAGATGAACCGGTACCGATGATGCCAACTCTTTGGTTTTTGAAACTGACGGGTTCGTGAGGCCACCTACTGGCCTGATATAGGTTTCCTTTGAAATTTTGTACCCCGGGTATGTCTGGAAGCTGTGGAACAGATAGACAACCGGTTGCCATCACGCAGAAGCGAGCAACCACCCTGTGACCTTTATCGGTCTCCAGGTGCCAGTTGAGCGAATCATCCTGGTAGTGGGCGGTGGTCACGCGTGTTTCGAAGTGAATGTCCTTTCGCAGGTCAAACCGACGACTGACGTGTCGCGCGTATTCCAGAATCTCGGGTTGTGGTGCGTATCGTTCGGACCATTCCCACTCTTGTTCAAGTTCGGGAGAAAAAGAGAAAGAGTAGGCGAGGCTCTCAGCATCACAACGAGCGCCGGGGTACCTGTTCCAGTACCAGGTGCCGCCCACATCGTCTCCAGCCTCAAATACAACGGCAGACATACCGAGTTGCCGGAGTTTATGTAACATGTACATGCCGGCGAATCCTGCTCCTACGATAGCGACATCGAACTTCAGACTTTTGGGTAGCATGAACGTTGGTATCCAAAATAAAGGGGTTCTAGTGTCGCCGCGTTGATTTCCAAGGTCAACGGATGGTGTTACAAGAGATCAAGAAAAGATTCGCCATGGACTAGTGGTGGTAGTTTGAAAAAACCTGCCAGGGTCTGTCCTACATCGGAAAAACTGGTTCTAGCGCCAAGATCTACGGATTTTATCCCGTGTCGATAGGCCAGAATCGGGACGTATTCACGCGTGTGATCTGATCCGACCCAGGTAGGGTCGCAGCCGTGGTCAGCAGTGATGAGCAGTAAATCTTGTTCAGTCATGCCGGCGGTGACGTCTTCAAGTCGCTGGTCAAAATAGGTGAGGGCATCTGCATATCCGGCGGGATCTCTTCGATGTCCGAAGTCCTGGTCAAAGTTAACAAGGTTGGTAAATATTAGTGTGTTGTCAGATTCCGTCTTGATCTTCTCAATGGTGGCATCGATCAGCGCGGGCAATCCAGTCGCTTTCGTACTGGTTGTGATGCCTCGGTGGGCAAAGATGTCCGATATCTTTCCTATCGCTGCAACCGTCATTCGCTGCTCCGTCATGACATCAAGCAGGGTAGGATTGTGTGGCTCAAAGGAGTAATCCCTGCGGTTTCCTGTTCTTGTGAAGTCAGCAGCATCTGATCCAACGAAAGGGCGAGCTATCACCCTGCCAATGTTCGCTGCATACAATAGCTCACGTGCTGTCGCACAAAATTCGTAAAGCCTGTCCAGTCCAAAACGCTCTTCATGTGCCGCGACCTGAAACACACTGTCCGCGGAGGTATAGCAAATTGGTTTACCCGTTCGCAGATGTTCTTCGCCGAGATCGCGAATAATGTCAGTGCCCGATGCGTGACATCTCCCCAGCAAGCCAGGAATGTCTGTTAACCGAGTAAGCTCATCCATGAATGCCGCCGGGAAACATTCGGGTGTTTTTGGGAAGTATCCCCAGTCATACATCACGGGTACCCCGGTCATTTCCCAGTGACCACTGGGTGTATCCTTTCCGGTACTGATTTGGGCTGCGGCACCATAGGCACCTGACCGCGGCGTCTCATCTTCCAGGGAAAAGACCTCAGGGCTTATAGCTTTCGTCGCGGCAACCAGGCCAAGGCCGGCAAGGTTTGGCAATGCCAGTGGCTTTCCTGTTTGTTGCTCGAAGGATTGCGCAACGTGTGCAAAGGTATTCGCACCGGTATCTCCGAACGCTTTAGCATCCGGCGCAGCACCTATGCCAAAGCCGTCTACCACCAGAATAATTGCCCGTCCCATGATCACTCAAGTAAAGATTGTCAGTCTCCAGTATACCGGTAAATGATGGTAACCTGCTGCCTTTCGGAACTAACCTCGGAGCGTCATGCTCGTTGTCGGACAAAGCTTATTGGGGATGTCGTTGATTATCCTGACGGGATATCTGCTGTCTTCAGAGCGATCAAAGATTAATTGGCGCACCGTGCTGGGTGCATTTGGTATTCAGCTCGCAATCGGTGTATTTGTTCTTTATTTCCCCCCTGGCATGCGGGCACTGGAAGCGGTTGCCGGTGTCGTTGCTAGTGTTCTGACTTACGCCCAAGCTGGAATAGATTTTATGTTTGGCGACTTTGCCTCGGGGAACCACGGGTTTGTCTTTGCGCTCCAGGTGCTGCCTATTATTGTGTTCTTTGCATCCCTGATTGCCGTGCTTTATCACCTGGGTATCATGGAGCGCCTTGTCGGCCTGATCGGTGGGTTCATTCAACTCGTGCTGGGTACCAGTAAAGCGGAATCCATGGCTGCGGCGACTAATATATTTATTGGCCAGTCTGAAGCACCGATCGCGATCAAACCCTATCTGTCTTCCATGTCGTCATCTGAGATATTTGCGGTGATGGTTGGCGGCATGGCGACGGTGTCTGGCAGCGTGTTGGGTGGCTATGCGGCGGCAGGTGTTGAAATGAAATACTTGATAGCCGCGAGTTTTATGGCGGCACCGGCAGGACTCATGATGGCAAAGCTTATCAAGCCTGAGTCCGGCGATGTGTCATCGGATGAGTCTGATGTTCATGAAGAAATCGTGGCGCATCGTGCGGCGAACGTTATTGATGCCGCTGCGACCGGCGCGCTGCAGGGAATGCAACTAGCATTCGCTATCGGGGCGCTATTGCTGGCGTTCATTGGTTTAATTGCGCTTGTTAACGGCATGATTAGCTGGGGTGGTAGTTTTTTCGGGGTTGAAAACCTGACGATGCAACAGATCCTGGGTTACCTTTTCCAGCCGGTGGCGTTTCTGATCGGTGTTCCATGGGAAGAGACCAGGCAGGTAGGCAGTTTGCTCGGCCAAAAATTGATGTTGAATGAATTTATTGCCTACCTTGATTTTGTTGCCAACTACCAGAGCGAATTAACGCCGCGAACACAGGCTATCGTCACTTTTGCTTTGTGTGGGTTCGCCTGTTTGTCCTCGATTGCTATTGTTGTCGGGGGCATAGGAATCCTTGTGCCGGAAAGAAGGACTGAAATGTCAAAGCTTGGTTTGCTTGCCGTGGTGGGGGCCACGCTGGCAAATCTCATGAGTGCGACTATCGCTGGTTTAATGTTAACGCTGAGTTAACGATGTTTAGGAAAAGATCATGACTACACCACACATCGAGGCAAAACCGGGCGAAATCGCAGAGACCGTGTTACTGCCCGGAGACCCATTAAGGGCGAAGTTTGTTGTCGAAAATTATTTATCGGATGTGGTTTGCGTTAACCAGGTCCGCAATATGCTGGGATTTACCGGGATATATAAAGGGGAACGACTGTCGGTGATGTCGAGCGGTATGGGGATGCCAAGTATGTCTATTTACGCGACCGAGTTATTCCAGTTTTTTGACGTTCAGCGAGTGATTCGACTCGGCTCTTGCGGATCAATTCACCCCGATGTTAATTTAGGCGATCTGGTGGTTGCGATGGGCGCGTCTACTGACTCCAACGTCAACCGGCTTAGATTCAATGGGCACGACTATGCCGCCATTGCAGACTACGGGCTGTTGCGAAACTGGGTTGACGCCGCTGAATCCCTGGCAGCTAACTTTACTGTCGCGAATGTCTTTACCTCTGATACTTTTTATCACCTTGGTGATGAGATCTACGATATTGCCCGTCGGCTGGGAATTGTTGCGGTTGAAATGGAGGCTGCAGCGCTATATCGGATTGCAGCAGAACAGGGAAAGGCAGCACTTGGCGTAATGACGGTCAGTGATCACATTACGAAAGGGCAGCATTTGAGCGCTGAAGAAAGAGAGACGAACTTTGGTGAAATGATGGAAATTACTCTGGCTAGTTTGTAGAGAAAGATTACCTTCAATACGGACTGTAAAAACAGGAATAACAAACCGATGACTTATGAAACGATTGCGACAGAACTCGAGTCCCGAATTCTGACGATTACCCTAAACCGGCCAGAGGCCATGAACTCTTTCACCGTGGAGATGGCAGAAGAGTTGGTGAGTGTTTTTAACTTAGCGAGTGAGGATGATGATGTGAGCTGCATTATCGTTACGGGTGCTGGAAAGGCTTTTTGCGCGGGGATGGACCTGTCTATTGGTGGCAATGTATTTGGCCTTGACGAATCGATTAGTCCCAATCTTGGTGAAGTCAGGCGTCGTTACAGCGACGCAGATATGGTCGCGGGCGTTCGAGATACGGGCGGCCGAGTTAGTTTGGCGATTTTTGAATGTAAGAAGCCGGTGATTGGTGCGATCAACGGTGCCGCAGTTGGGGTCGGCGCAACGATGACGCTGGGTATGGATATTCGTATGGTCTCTGAAAAAGCCCGTATTGGATTTGTGTTTGGGAAAATTGGTGTGACCCCTGAAGCTTGCTCAACCTGGTTTCTGCCTCGAATCGTTGGCATGCAGACGGCGCTTGAATGGGTTTATAGCGCTGATATTCTAAGCGCTAGTCAGGTCGTGGAAGCCGGCCTGGCTCGCTCGGTGCATGCGCCAGAAGACCTGCTACCCGCGGCGAGGGCGCTCGCGTTAAAATTCGTTGCTAATCGATCTCCTGTTGCCACAGCGTTGGCCCGACAGATGATGTACCGAAACTCTGCTATGTCATCACCAAGAGCGGCCCATGAGGTGGACTCGCTGTCTATGTATTACAGCAGCCTTGGGGACGGAAAAGAAGGCGTGCAATCGTTCCTTGAAAAGCGCGACCCGGTATTCACTTCAAAGGCCTCTGAAATGCCGGACTTTTATCCCTGGTGGGAAAGCGAACAGTAAAGAATATTTGTCCAGGTGGAAATAAAAGGCTACGGCTGTAGAGATAGAGATAGAGATAGAGATAGAGATAGAGATAGAGATAGAGATAGAGATAGAGAAACAGGGGCACCTTGCGATTATTACCCTGAATCGCCCCGAGGCTCGAAATGCGATCAATGGCGAGATGGCGCAAACGATGGAAAGTTGTCTTGATGAATTTGAGCGCGACCCAGAGCTCAGGGTCTGCCAGTGGTAACGGATTTCAAAGCGTGGCGAGTACCCAGGATTACCAGGAAGGGCCGCGGACATTCATTGAAAAATGCCCGCCTGTTTGGCAAGGAAAATAACCTGGCTTGAGAACGTTGACCAGTATCATGCTGATGATGATACTGGTCACATCTCGGCAGGCGGACTACTTGTTGGGGTTTATCAGGTACTTTTCGCCAGTGGACTGTTGTCCATAGACACTAATAGCGTCCAGCGATAGCGCTTCAGCCAGCGAAACTTCCTGCGTGTAGTGGCTAGCGAAAGTGGTTTTTATTTCGTCGGCGACCCGCTGTCTCAGTCTCTCAGCTTCTTCGAAGCCAACTTTTTGGAGGAACGGTGTTAATAGCCAGCCACCAAGATTCCATGAGAAGCCAAAGTTCCTGTTTAGCGTCGTTGGTGACCGATCCAAGCCACCGTAAATGTAAACCTGCTTGAACTGATCCGAGCCATATCGATTGTAATCACCAGCCGATTTCATCGCTGCCGCTTCCATAGCCGTGAGTAGCTGGCCTGCCAGCTTGCCACCCCCAGTTGCGTCGAAGGCGATATACGCGCCGGTCTCAGCGAAGGCGTTAGTCAGGTCTTCCATAAACGAATCTGAGCTGGAATTGCAGATATATTTGGCGCCGATACCTTTTAGCAGGTCTACCTGCTCCTGCTTGCGCACAACGTTAACCAGGTCGACGTTATCCTTAAGGCAGATTTTTTGGAGCATCTGGCCGAGGTTCGAGGCTGCGGCGGTATGACATAGCGCTGTAAACCCTTCGGCTTTCATGGTTTCAACCATACCAAGCGCGGTCAACGGGTTAACGAAGCAAGAGGCACTCTCAGCGGATGTAACGCCATCGTGCATCATTAAGCATTGCTTGGCCTTAACGACACGATACTGTGTGTACATCGCGCCGCCGAGTATACCAACCGTCTTGCCTAGCAGCGCCTGGGCTTCGTCACTGGTGCCTGCCTCTACTACAACACCGCCGCCTTCGTTACCGACGGGCAACGACTGACCAGCCCGTGCGGCGACAACCTTCCTGAGTCCCTCTGGGATTGTTGCGGTAACGATGGGAGAATCCGGGGATCCAGAAACCGCCGCTGTTGTCATATCCGCCATACCGAACAACAAACCAAGGTCGGATGGGTTGATTGGCGATGCTTCTACGCGCACCAGCACTTCATCATGGGCGGGCTTGGGAACGGGTATTGCTGCTAGCGATAATTCAAGTGTGCCCTCTTTTGTCACCAGAGACTGTATTTGCAATTGATCGGACATGATATTCCCTTAAGGGTTAATGGTTTATTCCGACAACCTGTCGGCTTCTATTTGGAGTGATCTTAATTCATCTCCGGTGAAAATCTCTTGGATTTTCTCGATTTCGTCTGCTGCTTCTTTTTGTCGCCGCCACATTTCTGCGTACGTGCCATCGGCTTTTACCAGCGCCATGTGGGAGCCACGCTCGATGATTTTTCCAGCAGAGAGCACCAGAATTTCATCCGCGTTGACGATAGTCGACAGCCTGTGCGCGATGACAAGCGTGGTTCGATTCCTGGCGACATCTTCCAGAGCTGCCTGAATTTCCCGTTCGGTCTTGATATCCAGTGCTGACGTGGCTTCGTCTAGAACCAGTATTTTAGGGTTTTTCAGCACTGTGCGGGCTATTGCGACCCGCTGTTTTTCGCCGCCAGACAGCTTTAATCCTCTTTCACCCACGCGTGCTTCATATCCCTGTGGAAGGGACATAATAAACTCGTGGATGCTCGCAAGTTTTGCGGCGTTTTCGACCTCTTCGTCAGTCGCCTGTGGGTTCCCGTACCGGATGTTGTATCGAATGGTGTCGTTAAATAGGACCGTATCCTGAGGAACGATACCAATAGTATTTCTGAGGCTTGCCTGGGTGACATGGGTAATGTCCTGACCGTCAATAAAAATGCTGCCTTCCTGAGTGTCATAAAATCGGTACAGCAGTCGTGAAAGGGTCGACTTACCGGCCCCGCTGGGGCCGACAACAGCCACAGTTCGGCCTTCATCGATAGAAAAGTTGATTTCACTGAGCACCTTGCGTCCGCGTTCGTAGGTGAAACTGACGTTCTTAAACTGAATCTCACCCTGATTGACCTTAAGCGGTGCGGCGTCTTTGTCGTCACGAACCTCGGGGTTCAAATCAAGTAACTGAAACATGTACTCCATATCCACCATTGACTGACGGATCATGCGATAAGAGGAGCCTAGGAAACCGAGTGGGATAAACAGTTGCAGCATAAAGGTGTTTATCATCACCACCTCGCCGGTCGAGAGCAGTCCTGCGGCATGGTCCTGGACCGCCAGAACAAGAATTGTCACCTGACAGAGTACTCGCGCGATTAGTTGCCCTGCGTTGAGCAGGCCAAGGGTGTCTTGGCTCTTTACAGCCGCGTCCATGTACTTCAGCAAGGCATGGTTGTACCTGTCAGCTTCATACTTTTCGTTGCCAAAATATTTGACTGTTTCAAAGTTGAGCAGACTGTCGACACCAATCGACGTGGCACGTGATTCCTGACTCACCATTTCGCGTCTGAACTTGGTACGCCACTCTGTAAACACCAACGTGAAAGCAATGTACCCGACGACTGCAACCAGGATCACCAAGACATACTTAACGGGGTAACTGACGGCCAGGTAAATTGAAACCAGTGCTATCTCGAACAACGTGGGTGCTATGTTAAAAGCAAACAAACCCGTAATTTGTTGCAGCGCTCGGGTGCCGCGTTCGATTGCCCGAGACAGGCCGCCGGTGCGTCTGTCCAGGTGAAATCTCATGCTCAGATCATGAATATGGCTGAAAGTTTTCAGCCCGATGACTCGTTGCGCGAACTCTGAAACAGGCGTGAATACCGCTGACCGCAGTTCGGTCAAGGCCCCTGGCAGAAAAATCATTAGGCCATACAAAAGGGCAAGACTGACCAGTCCCGCGATGGCTGAACTAGGGTTAACGGTTATATCAATCGACTGGGTGGTTCGAACCAGAGACTCCAGGCCATCAATTAGATCCTTAAGAACGATCGGGCCGTAAACGTTAGCGGTTCGTCCCATTAGCAGACATACAACGGCGATGGCGACACGGGCCTGCATGTCAGGGCGCTGTTTTGGCCAGAGAAAAGGCAAGATAGATTTGATGGTCTGCCAGGCAGTCCGTTTAGGAGCGCCGTCAACACTGAGTGGATCGGCGAAGGCCATCGCGTGGCTAAAATGTTCCATCAGTTGGTTGCGCCTAATAGTTCGTGTCTAAGGCGCGCGGGGTTCTTTATTGGTTTGTGGCGATAATGATTTATTTCGGACTCCAGGAACGGTTGGTAGGATGGTTGGTCAGCGTACATAGTCAGTATCCAGTTAAGAACACCAGCAAGGTCGGCATCATCAATAGGAGATTGCGACGCGCCCGGCACTGCCACGAGGTACTCTCTGCCTTTGCCAGATGCAGCGAGAATGCCGAGTTTATTGTCGAAGGCCGGAACTTCTGGTGGCAGACCGCTACCGTCTTTAAGGTGGCAGCCCATACAATGAATCATATAGTGACTTTTGGGATCAGCTGCTGCGATAGCACACAACAAAGTTAGTGATAGGAGTGTCCAGCGCATTAGCTCTCATCGACGCCCACCACGACTGCCGTTGAACAGTGGTAGGCATTGGTTTTGGTGCCTACGCACCAGTTGATGTCGTTGTTCTTGGGAGGGTAATAGGTGGGCTTGTCTCCCTCGTTGCGGTTGCAGAAACACCGCCCACATTCTCCCTTTCCGCAACAGTCATTGTAGGAAATGATATAGCGCTTGCCGTCCGCCGGGTTTTCGCACGTACCAATCCAGGTGACAGGCGAGGGTTCAGCGCCAGGCGGGCATTTTGATTCACTGCCACCGCAGCAACTGCACAGGTAGCCGTCTACAGCGCAATAGCGCCAGTAGTCACAGTCCTGTGGGTCGCCGATTTCGGGAAGCTGGAGGCGGGTTTCGGCGGCACGGGCAACGGGTAGGACAGGGACCAGCGCGATGCCAACCATGAGTTTTCCTAAACGGGAAAGAAAATGCCGACGTGAAAGCTGGCGGGCAGATTTCACCGTTCTGGCAGTAACCCATTTGTCGGCTAGTTGAATTAAAACATCTGGCTTCATTGGTGGTTCGGTTCCTCAGCCAGTCCAAGATACTCTTGCAGGCTGGATACGTCCAACTCATCGGCGGCTAGTAGGCTCTCTAGATGTTCACGGTTATTGACAAGGCCCCTTGCCCTGAGTACCCCATCGCGATTGATCAGTGCGGCAAAAGGCAGTTTATTGACGCCCAGTGAAATCCCGAGTTCCCTTGATAACAGGTAATCGGAAACCGGTATGCCGTGTTCGATTGCATATCGTTCATGGGTGGCAGTCGTTTCTCCATCCGATGCATACCGAACGGTAACGCCAGACTCCTGTTTTGCGATTTCCTGGACGACTGGCAACAGCGATTTGCAAACAGGACAGCCAGGAGACAGAAAGTAGATCAATAGATTGTCATCCATACCCGCGCCGATAGTTATCGAAGTGCCGTCTAGTAACGGCGCTTTGATCGGTTCCACTCGTTCACCAATCTTGGGACCATTCATTGGCATGAGCGCACCGACAGGGGCGACTCTTTCGTGTAGAACGCCGATTTGGCGAGCTAGCGCAAAGACGATCACCAGCAGCAGGATGACCAGCAGCCAGAGTAAAAAGTTTGATGCAATTAGTGCTGTTTCCATTAGGACCACCAGAGTCTGTGTTGGTTAGCGTGGGCAATCATCAGGTTTGCAGTGGCATAGATTGCAGCGCTTGCACCAAGAAACAGAACGATCGTCGAGTAGTCCAGCCAGACCAGTTGGCGATCGGTGATGGGTATGAAGCAGACTAACAATAAGAGTAGTAAGGTGCTGTTTCTGAGCAGATGGTAGCCACTGATGCCTTCGCCCTGGGACCCAAGACAACCACAGTCTATATGCGTTCTTCCTCTTGCGAGGTTAAAGGCTATCCCCGAGGTGTATGCCAAAATCAGTATCGCTGACAGGGCGGCGCCATAAAGATAGGCGGGTGTTAATAACAATGTTGTGGCCACAATTTCCATTATAAAAACGACATTTGCCATCCCGGCCGTGAGTGCTGTAGGAAGCATCTGGTAGTTTTCCAGTTTGAGTTGAAATACGGTCATGTCCTGATACTTTTCCAGCGCAGACAGCGCAAAGAGCAGGGCAAATCCACCGACAAGGCTGTAAAGAACAACAGGGTCAAGCATTTAGAGGTTCTGTAGAATTGTTGGTAGCCCAATGTCTGAAATCGTGCCTTTGGACACCGTCGTTTTCAGATCGTATATCTGTACCTGGTCTTCAGCAATGGAACCCGCATAGAGTAATGCAGATTCATCCTGTGACACTTGGATAGAGTTGGCAGGTACCGCTAGGGTAAGGCGGTGAGTCGTAGCGCCTGTCGCCAAGCTGACATACCAGACTTCGGTGCCGGGATCCTTGTGGGTGTCTACGCCACCTTGGTGCATTAATAGAAGAAGCAGTTGTGAAGGCTTATGGAAAGCAACTGGCTGCATGCCACCAATTCGCCAACCTTCGTCATCGCCGCCGACGTTAAACAGTAAGCTTATGCTAATTTTCCCTGACTCTGCGGCAATTTGAAACACCTTTCCACGGAAGGTGTTGAACACCCATCCAGCTTCGCTTTTGGCAGGCTTCTCCATCAGTGGATCGGTCTCTAGGTCGAAGAATACTTCGGAGCGAACCCGCGATTTTTCTTCGCCTTTTTTATCGAGGGTGATCAGTTGGGCCCTGCCGTCTCCGCAAAGTTGCAGGAATGACAAGTTTTCTGAGGGATAAACCAGGCCGCACCCTGCGGTGGGTATCTCTCTCAGGAAGGTTCCTGATTTCAGGTCAACGACAGAAACGGACATGGCCGGCGTAATGTTGGTGACCAGCATCAGTTCAGTTTCAGAGTCCTTCACAATACCCGTGTAGTGGCGCATTGGCGAACCACTGGGATGTTTGGGGGCGATAGTGATTTCGCCGATGGGTGATAGTGTCTTTATATCGTAAGTACTGATGACATCGGTACGCTGTCCTCTGGTGTGCCTGCTAAGGTAAGTCTCTGCTGTGTGGACGATGCCTTTTTCGCGATCAACTTCAAAGGCATTGGCGCCGATACCGGTCGAGATCATACCTAGCATTCGCTGGGTGTCTGCATCGAATAGAACGGCATTATGGCTAAAGGTATTAATCAACAGTGTGTGCTGCGGTAGCGGGTCCAGCGTTAACTGTCCGTAACTTTCCAGAGGCAACTCGGACCTTGCGTTCATCGCCAATAAGCACAACAAGCTGAGGGTGAAAATGATTTTCATCGTGTTTCCTGAAGTCAGACGGGTAGTTTCCCTGTTAGTGGTTTGCGTTGCAATGTCCGGTAGCGATTAGGCGTCCGACGGTCGATTAAAAGGGGCTTGTTAGGGCCAGTTGAAACAAATCAAAGCACTGACAAATCAAAGCACTGACAAATAAAATTGAAAACCGAGGGTCAGCTTTCTGGAGTAACGAATGAGTGATCCGCGATCCCCCAGGGTGAGGAATGAATCCCGTTTACCCATGAAGAGCGCGAGGGATTGATACGCGCACACGTCAGGATTGTTGATGACATCAACGACTGACTTAACCGTATCTTTGGTCGTGTCTGAAAATGTGCGGATAAGCTTCATCACAGGGAGAAGGCTCTAGGCCTTGATGCATACAAGACCCCAATAGCGCTTAAAAAACTCGTCGACGATGTGCCGTTCTGGATCAAATATGAACTTGATGAAACCGCCGTGCGGTTGCATCATTGGCCGGTCTACATCCAGCGCTATCTGAATGGCAGCAGTCACCATGTCCGCTGAATGTCTGCTTAAATCGATGGACCAAGAACCATTCGCCTGCGGCGGTGAAAGCCTGGCCGCCCCTGGCGACACAAGAAGGCAATACATCGAAGCGCCATACGCGGCAGACAACCTGCCTGGGCACTTTCGGAAGTTAGGAAAACTGCGGGTTAAATGAATGATTTTTTCGGGATCATTGCGATCGTTTATTGCGTAGACCTATTAACGACGCGAAAGCTCTTTACTTATTCGTCTATCCGGTGGCTGACGGAAGGCCATTTTTACTCCCGCTGCAATATCTAGTATGTTGACGCATCTTGATGCACCGACAAAAAATTTTGGAGTTCGAACATGACACAAAGTAGTGAAGTTCACCTGAAGTCACGGCCTAAGGGTAATCCTGTCGCCACGGATTTCGAGATAGTGAAAGTGAATATGGAGGACCCTGCAGCAGGGCAGGTTCTGGTAAAGAACATCTACATGTCCGTGGACCCCTATATGCGCGGTCGAATGCGCTTTGCAAAACCGAATGAATTATTAATGGGTGGCGCGGTAGGTAAAGTCGTCGCGTCAAACAATACTAATTTTGCCGAAGGCGACTACGTTAGTAACGGATCTGGGTGGCGTGAATACTTTTTGTCAGATGGAGCGGACCTAAGCAAGGTTGATCCAGGTCTCGCTCCGCTTAGTGCCTACCTTGGTGTTATGGGCATGCCTGGGCTTACTGCTTATGGTGGCCTTTTGGTGACCGGTGAAATGAAAGAGGGTGAGGCGGTTTTTGTTTCTGCTGCATCAGGCGCAGTGGGCAGTGTCGTTGGTCAGATTGCAAAAATTAGGGGCGGTATCGCAATTGGTAGTGCAGGCAGCGATGACAAGGTTACGCAACTCGTTGAAGAATTCGGTTTTGATCATGCTTTTAACTACAAGACCGCTGATCCGTTGGAAGAACTAAGGCGTGGTGCACCCGATGGAATCGATATCTATTTTGAAAATGTTGGCGGGGCACAGCTTGAAGCCGCACTGACCCACATCAAGCCCTATGGTCGTATTCCTATCTGCGGCATGATTGCGCACTACAATGACGGTGATACCTTGACGCCGGGTCCTAGAAATTTGATGGAAACGATCTACAAATTTGTACATCTGAAAGGTTTCGTTGTCTCTGCATTTGAAGACCAAAGGGAACAGTTTGTGAAAGATATGTCCGGTTGGATAAGCTCAGGGAACGTGAAGTATCACGAGACGATACATGAAGGCATTGAAAATGCGCCAAGTGCGTTTATGGGGCTATTTACGGGCGCTAACAATGGCAAGATGCTGGTGAGACTCGCGGAGGATTAAGCCTAGTCGCGTGGTTTCATTTAAGAGAGGTTTCATTTAAGAGGGGTGTCATGTAACAGGGGTGTCATGTAAAAGGCATGCCAGGTAAAAGGGGACGGTGGGAGTTAAAATAGACGAGTATCTGAGTAGGGTTTTAGGGTTCTAACTCCCGCCGTCCTTTTTGAACGCAGAATCTGACATTGAGCGGTGGACCAGGTTATCAAGACACTGAAATCACCAGTAATACCGAAGCTAAAATTACCGGTAGCTTCACAGTTGATTTGCAAGGTTTGGAAATCCCTAAAGCGCCTGAACTAACCGCAAATTTCGTCGCGGAGTATCGCTGGATAATGTTCGATAAGGAATATGCCAAACGGTGAATTTCCTTACCTTAGTCCTGACTACAACTTAGTGAACTTGCGCGCAGGTATGAATATGGACCAATGGCGGTTTAACCCCTATTTCCAAAACCTGAATGATGCGGAGTACTGAACCGGTACGCAGGAAAACGGTGGTGCCAGTGGTATTCGTTTACGCCCACACCCACACCCACACCCACGGATAGTTGCCTGCAGCATCAGCTACAGCGTTTAGCGTGCCGCTTTAACACAAGGTTCCATCAAGCCCGAAGCGTCGTACGCTTTGGTTTCTTTTAGCCTGTCTCTACCCTGCGTGACACGGTATTTAGACTCGTAGACTCGTAGAGTCGTCCGCAGAGCTTACTTCGCGATATTGAAGACAAGAGTTACCGCATAAAGCATAACTAATGCCAAAGCTAACTAGTAACTGCGTCAAGTAATGATTATGGTATCTGGCATTAGTTCTCAGTAAAAAATATTGAATCGAAATAAAAAGGAGCAACCCGAATGCCCAGTGTTGAACATGAAGCTTTTGTAACGGTACTAACGACTGCACCTGCCCCAGAGGTCGCGCCCACGCTGCAGGAGCAACGCGATAATTACCGCGCAATGCTTGGTGCGAACCCTATAGCGGATGACATTACCATCGAAGAAACTACGATCGCTGGTTGTGCCGCAGACTGGGTGAGTGCTCCGAACAGTGACAAGGGGAAAGCCATACTGTATCTGCATGGTGGTGGCTATATTATCGGGGACAACATTGCATACCGGGAGTTTGCCAGTCGGTTAGCCCGTGCTACTGGCGCTCGCATTTGTGTTCTTCACTACAGTCTGGCGCCAGAAGCCGAGTGTCCTGCGGCACTTGACGATTCCGTTGCGGCGTTTAAAGAAATCGTTGCCTCAGGCATTAGTGTGGCAAACATGGCAATTGTTGGAGATTCGGCCGGAGGTGGGTTGGCAATCTCGACACTCGTGGCTTTGCGTGATGGGGGCGTGGCGTTACCACCCTGCGCAATCGGCTTCTCACCGTGGACAGACTTGGCGTTAACTGGCGATTCTATTGACGATCCGAAATCAAACGATCCGTTTGTGTCGAAAGAAGCCCTGCAAGGAATGGCATTCGCCTATGCGCCTAATGATCCGGGTAATGCAGTTGCATCGCCGCTTAACGCAGATTGTAGTGGCTTACCACCACTTCATATTGAAACTGGTACCAGAGAAATACTGTTGTCAGATTCAAGGCGCTTTGTTGAAAAAGCCAGAGCCGAGGGTGTAGATGTCGATTACTTCGAAGGTGAAGGGCTAGTACACGTCTGGCCTGTGGTTGTGCCAGAAGGCGCAGAATCGAAAGAAGCACTAAAGCGGTGCGGCGACTTTTTAGCAAAACACTGGGGTTAGATACCCTGTTAGATACACTAGTCGATACTTTTGCTGCCCGCGACAGGGCACATTATTGGTTGTAGGCCTTGCGTTACTGATTGTCTCGCTGTTCGCAAACGACATCGAGCCGCAATACCGCCAACCTTTTTTATGGGCATTGGCCTTGGCGGGCTAACCGGCTTTAGTTGTGCGCTGTATTGCGTGGCAATGCGTGTTTTTTGGCGAATGACTGGTTTCTATCGAAAGTCCCGGGACTTCAGTGAAAAGTGTTCAAGGTATTCGCTAAGGTCCTCAACGTGCCCAGCGATGACGTGAATAGTAGAAGCCTGGCGTTCCATTACGCCTTTGATCTTGAGCAGCCGCCCCTGCACGACAGCGGCGCGATAGGTTTCAATGATACGAGCCCAGACCACTACGTTAATGTTGTCGGTTTCATCTTCCAGAGTAAGGAACAATACTCCGGAGGCGGTCGAAGGTCGCTGTCTGCCGGTCACAATGCCCGAGACCTGGACGAACCTGCCGTGATTGAGGGTTTGAAGCTCAACTGCCGTTTTGCATTGCCGGAAGGGTGCGTTTGGCTTTTCCCTCAGTAATGCCATTGGGTGCCTTCCCAGTGTTAGGCCAAGGCTGGTGTAGTCCGCTCGAAGGTTATCGGTTTCAAGTGGCGGGGGCAGGACGACAGGCGTTTCTTCCTGATACTGTTGGGGAACGTATTGTTGACTTGGTTCCGCAACTTCAAGCTCTTTATCAAGGAGGGGAGAGGGTGGTAATAGTCCGCTGACCTGCCAGTGGGTCTGGTAGCGATGTCCTGAGAGGCTTTTAAAAGCACCGCCCTCTGTCAGCCTGGCCAGGTCACCTTTGTCCAATCGCGCGCGCTTGGCAATATCTTTGATGTTCTGGATAGGGTGGTGATTTCTTGCATGGATAACCCGGTCTGCTGAATCTGCTCTAAAACCCTTGATCCGCTGAAACCCCAAGCGAATCGCGGGTTGTTTGGCCGCAATTTCACCCCGGTAAGAGGGTGCTTCAAGTGTGGACTCCCATTCGCTTTCCAGTATGTCAACTGGCCGTATTTCAATCTGATGTCTTCTGGCGTCCTGAACCAGTTGTGAGGGCGAGTAGAACCCCATCGGTTGGCTGTTCAGCAAGCCGCAGTAAAAAGCTGCAGGCTCATGCCGTTTCAGCCAGGCAGAAAAATATACCAGCAGGGCAAAGCTGGCAGCATGGGACTCCGGAAAACCATAATCACCAAAACCCTTGATTTGTTCGAAGATGCGCTCAGCAAAGTCTCGGTCATGGCCTCTCTCCAACATGCCATTAACAAGCTTTTCCTGAAATTCCCCCAAGCCACCTTTTCGCTTCCAGGCGGCCATTGCGCGTCTTAGTTGATCGGCCTCACCGGGAGTAAAACCGGCGGCAACCACCGCAAGTTTTATGACCTGTTCCTGGAAGATAGGAATGCCAAGTGTGCGCCCAAGTACCGACTTAACAGCATCGTTAGCATAGGTGACTTTCTCTTCACCATTACGTCGCTTCAGGTAAGGGTGGACCATATTCCCTTGTATTGGCCCTGGTCGAACAATCGCTACTTCAATCACCAGATCGTAGAATTTTTTGGGTTTGAGCCTTGGCAACATGGAAATCTGCGCTCGAGATTCGACCTGGAACACCCCGATGCTGTCGCCTGCCTGCAACATTTTGTAAGTGAGTGGGTCTTCTGGAGGAATACTTGCAATGCTGAGGTTCGAGCTCCGATAGTGATTGATCATGTCGATGCTCTTACGAATCGACGTCAATATGCCAAGAGCCAGGATATCTACTTTGAGTAGCCCAAGTGATTCAATGTCATTCTTATCCCACTGAATAATCGTTCGGTCATCCATGGCCGCATTTTCAACGGGTACCAGATGAGACAGGGGCCCGTTTGAAATGATGAACCCGCCTACGTGTTGGGACAAGTGACGTGGAAACCCGAGGATAGCGACCACAAGGGTCAGGAATTGGTCAATAATCGCGCTGCGCGGGTTAACACCGGCTTCTTCGAAGCGGGCTTGTAGTTCTTCCCGTTTATCCCACCATGACAGTGATTTGGCAAGATGCTCTACCAGTTGCAGGTCCAGACCAAGTGCTTTGCCAACGTCCCTGATGGCACTTTTGGGTCGGTAGGTCACCACAGTTGCGGCAATGGCCGCTCGGTGTCGGCCATATTTTTTATAGATGTACTGGATAACTTCTTCGCGTCTTTCATGTTCAAAATCAACATCGATATCAGGTGGCTCGTCCCGTTCTTTTGAGATGAACCGTTCAAACAACAGGTTGATTTTTACCGGGTCTACCTCTGTTATCTCAAGACAATAACAGACGGCGCTGTTTGCAGCAGAGCCACGCCCCTGACACAGGATTTGCTGACTTCTTGCAAACTGGACAATGTCGAACACTGTCAGGAAGTAATACTCGTATCGCATCTCTTTAACCAAAGAGAGTTCCTTTTCGATTAGTTCACGGACATGTCCGGGTTCCCCTGCCGGCCATCGTTTCCTTACGCCGTGTTCCGTGAGTTGCCTAAGATATTGTGATGATGTGAGCCCTGGGGGAACGAGCTCTTCAGGATATTCGTAACGAAGTTCATCCAGTGAAAACTGGCAAAGGTCTGCAATATGAACCGAGGCATTTAAAAGGCCTGCAGGATAGAGTTGGCTAAGCGTTGCGTAGTTTCGTAGGTATTTCTCCCTGTTAGAGAAGAGCAGTCGGCCAGCCAGTTGGATAGATTGCCGCATCCTAATGGCAGAAACCACATCCAGCAGGGCGCTTCGGTCAGGATGATGTATATGGACATCGCCACTTGCGACCAGTGGTAAGTCAAACTCGCGGGAAAGGTTGAATGCGTGTTCATAGCGGCCAATAGATTGGCCATCGGGGAAAACTTCTAGACCTAGCCATAGTCGGCTGCCAAAAATATCCTTAAGTTTCTTGCTGCTTTTATAGTGATGTTCCTCTTCTTTACTTGAAATAGCTTTGCCGGGAATCCAGATAGCAAGGCACTGGTTGGTTGCCAGCTCAAGGTCCCTAAGTGATATCCGGTACTCGCCTTTATCGGCACGTCGCCGCGCAATGGTGATCAGGTTGCATATCTGGCCATAGGCCATTCTGTTGGGGGCGATTAGTACCAGCAGTAATTCTTCGTCCAGCTGGAATTCGCTGCCAACAATCAGTTTTATATCGCATTCCTTTGCGGCAACATGGGCCTTTACAATGCCAGCCATGGTGCATTCGTCAGTAATCGCGATTGCCGAGTAACCCAGGTCAGCCGCTTGCTTTACCAGTTCTTCAGGGTGTGAAGCCCCTCTTAAAAAGGAGTAGTTACTTATACAATGCAGTTCTGCGTACATATGTGAGGTTACTGTGCGTTCAAAAGTACTGGATATATGTACAGTATTATATCTGTGATCTCAGGAAAAGAGCCAGAAAAAAATCAGGAGAAGTCGTGCCAATCGAAAAAAACAAAGTCGTTGCCTTTCATTATGTTCTGAAAAATGAAGCAGGGGAGGAAGTGGAAAATAATATGAAGGGTGAACCCATGGTGTACCTCCATGGTGGTTATCGAAATCTGATGCCGGCGCTGGAGCGGGCCTTGGAAGGAAAAGATAAAGGAGAGCAGGTGAGCGTCACCCTGCGTCCGGAAGAAGCCTATGGGATCCGTAAGGAAGATTCGGTTCAGCGCGTACCGATCAAACACCTGCTAAACAAGAAAAAACGCTACCAGCCTGGGATGGCCGTTCGCGTCAATACCAAAGACGGGGCTAAAGACGTGGTTATCATCAAGGTCGGAAAATTTAATGTCGATGTCGATACCAATCATCCCTTGGCAGGGATAGTGGTGACATTTAATATCTCAATCGAGGATATCCGTGATGCCAGGTCTGAAGAGATTACTCATGGCCATAGTCATGGTTGGGAAGGTGCGGCTGATCATTAACCATGCTTAAAGAGGTGCGTGCGGTTATGTTTAAAGTAGCCTCACATTGGGTAGCGTTAGAATGCCATGACCCTGCCTTAGACCGCTTTAAGTTCGTTAAGCAATTTTAGGTTGTTCATAAGGAATGGTGGGACAACCGCTAGAATAGGTGAAGCCCAGATAAGCTCGACATTAAACTCGGCGCGTCCTTCATGGTTATCGATGTGAAAAGATTCTGCATCCCGTATCGGCCAGCCGATCCGTTGCCGGCCATCGCCTAGCAGCAGTAAACAGCGATTACCCCAAGCGTGTTCCGGCACGCCATTATTGTGCGCGTAGTAAAACATGTAGTGTCCGTGCATTGGCATGAGTTGGTTTTTTGGCTCCCAGCCAAGCGCCGCAACGTTTTGCATGTCTTGGACTAGTCGTGGCGACACGACCTGTTTCGGGCTAGTCGGGGTTAGCGGAAGTACTTCGTAGGCATCGTCAACAACGCCTGTTACCGGAACGCTACCTGAAAATTCAAATAGATCGGCAGGACTCGTATTAAGTGCTTCGCAGAATTCGAACAGCATTGTGACGGTCAGTCGACGTAGACCGTTTTCCAGGCGATGAACCTGCGTTGTACTGGTCCCTAGTTTTTTGGCAAGCGCAGTAATAGTCATGCCTTGTTGTACACGCAGGCGTTTTAGCTGCAGGGGCTCAAATTTTTCCATTTAATACAGTTCTGGACTAATTGAGTAGGATATTACCTTTTTGGTAACAATTTTTGTCTTTTTATTTTTATCACTCGATAAACACTGCCAATATGGTTGTGACCCGTTGGCTTCCGGTGCAGAATCGAGCGCGCTATCGATAAACATAAACCAAGATAAACCAAGATAAACGAGCAGCAATACCATTATCTCTGTCGGTGGTGCTTGTTTTCTCGACGCTTCGTGCTTTTTTAATGGTGCGTACTGTAGGCGTTTTGATGAGTCTGCTTATACGTTACTGTTTATAACAAAAACAAGATGAAGATCATTATGCCAATTCAGTTAAATATACTAATACTGGGGTTGCTGTTGGGGTTTGGCGCGACGGCACAGCCGCAGCCGTATTCCGTGCCGGTAGACAGTGATTACCCCAAAAATGTTTACTGGGGCGATACACACCTGCACACACGCAATTCTGCTGATGCCTATTCCT
>Ga0209830_10000093_pt1 | contig 102956 bp, 102 predicted proteins | sample ArcticOcean_MG_C_12_FD_187439 | JGI IMG/M metagenome (GOLD analysis project Ga0209830, IMG submission 187439) | Marine microbial communities from western Arctic Ocean - ArcticOcean_MG_CB8_130 (SPAdes) (version 2) | ecosystem: Environmental > Aquatic > Marine > Oceanic | place: Arctic Ocean...
TGGGCAACGTATGGACAACAGTCACCAGCTTCGGTGTGCACAGGGCGGGGTAACAGGGCGGGATACTCGGTCCAAACCGTCGTAGTAATCGGTCCGAACCGTCACCGTACTCGGTCCGAACCGTCACAGGCGCGTTCACGGCGAAACCGTGTGTGCCGGATTTGGGAGAAAAGTCCCGACGCGTACCTCGCACCACGCGTCGCTTGGCTCGTCCCACGACTTTTGACTGGTACGACCACCCGATGAAAGCCCGGCAGCTAATCAAAGCCCTCCGGGTAGCCAAGGCTCGGGTTATTTTCTTTGTCCGCGTTTGCTGTTTCCGCTGTTTTGTTATGAAAATCACGCTCCACGCGCGCCACGCCGAGTGTAGCGAGCGTTTTTTGTGAAAAGAAATCGAGCCTTGATTTTTGATTTTTTTGGAAACTCTTCTCGCAAGGAAACGCACCCACACCCGCAGCGCTTTTCCCGATAAATACCTCAACGCCTGCGTATCCGCGGCTTTGTTGCGTCGCGCGCGTTGCAGTGGCACCAAAAAGCCGTCACGGAAACCGTTTCGCAACCACTTCACACGAAGCCCAGTCGCGAACTTCCGCAAACGGAACTCGAGTTTCGCGTCGCGAATTTGGTCGGTAGTGACCAAGCGCCAGTCTCGAAAAACCGCGAGTTTCTTCTTTTCTTCCAAAGAGACTCGAAACGTCTCCGCTTTAGCGACGCGCCACCGGCAGTGCGTAACTTCGCTGGTCCACTCACTCCACACGTCACGCACCAACAACCGGTCAGCGCGTAAATCGGGTACACGAAACACCCAGCTCCGCCAGGCTTTTTCAACCGACGAAGCGTTTCGTTTTTTTCGCAACGCCGCCGAAAACGTTTTCACTCGAACTCGCGGCTTGACGAAAAAGTCCCGCCAGCTCAAAAAGGCGTTTCTTGAAACGGCCGTTCGTCGTGTGCGCACGTGCCTCGCTTCGTTGATCGCGTCGATAACGCGTTGGCGAACCACGGTGTCTCGCCACAGGGTGAAGTTCCTTCGTTCGCGGTTGACGCCGATGGATTTTGTCACCGAGTTGACGATTTTGGTTTTGTAGATTCGCCGCGCCGTTCGCGCCGTCGCGTACGCGCGCCAGTGCCCAAGTATTGCTTTCCGTAATTTGCGCCCTCGCGAAGCGCACCGCGCTGCTGCCATGCTGTCTAACACCCGCCCTCGTGTCTTTTTCGTAACACTCCGCAAAGTGAACCGCCGCCACCGTCGCCACCGCGTGACCAGCAAGGCCGCCGCTTCCGAAGCGAAGACGCGGGTTGACGTTGAAGTTGCGGTTGATTCATCCTGCGTAGGTTGGGTATCCGTCATCCCGCCGAAAATGTCATCAACATCAACAGGAAGCAGCTCCTCACGTCGCATCGCGTCGCTCCGTTCCTGAAAAGCCGCGACTGTTTTCGCCAGCCGCGCCGTTCGCGCCGCCGCGACTTTAAGAAAAGAAAAGTGTCAGTATTGTATGGTCAAACAGTTGTTGGATTTGGGAAATGCAATTACGTACCTTGCCGAAGCGCCGCAAGCGAACTCTCCTCCACCGCGACCCTGTGCCATTGTTTCAATACGTTGTTTTTCACCCGCCATCGCTGATGCATCGTACCCGGTAAACACTCCAGCGCGTCCCCCGCGAAGAACCGCCACTGCGACACGACGATTTTCGCGAGGCGCTTGCGGTGCCGGCGGCGGGCGTCGCGCGCGGCGGCGGTTTCAGCCGTTTCAAAAGCCGTTTCAGCAGCCGTTTCGTTTGTTTCATTGTTAGCGACGTAGTGCCGACTTTCGTCAATCGCGCTTGACGGTGATGGTCTCACGTTCGTACGTTCCGCGCTCCACGCCGAACTCGTCGAGGCTATCGAAAAACTCGGGGAAAAATCCACCGCGCTTCGGGAAAAATCCACGACGGCGTCGGGTGTCGCCGTATGGGCAATCAGTCTGGATTTTACACCCAACGCGCTGTCACTCGGCGACGACCCACTGCCCACGCTGATCGTGACCCCAGGGGACAGGTCCATTTCGTTGGACAACAAACCTCGCACTTGCGCCACCTTGCGGTGCAGGGTTTTGTTACCGGGGACCAGTTTTTGTAGTGGGACGCGAGTTGTGTTTGGATTTGTCACTGGAGGATCTCGATGCGCACTGCCAACATCCGCACCCCCCCTCGCTTCGCGTAACGTCCTCGCCACCGCGACGCCGTCGCAGTCGAAGTCGTTTGGTGTGAGGGGAACCCGTTTCCGTCGTAACGGACTGACGCGCGTGGAAAACACGTCGAAACCGGCGACGTGCCAGGTATCGTCGGGGTGGCGGGTACCATCTTGATGGGGGTCGTTTTCGGAGGTGTCTTGCCGTAGACTAGGGGCATTTCCGCTGGACACCGCGGAGTTCTCGGAATCCCCAACCTCTGCGCTCGCCACGTACCGCCTCGGCGGCCGTGTTTCACCCGGCGCCTCGTCCACCACCGCGTCTTCGTGACGCGGCGCCCTCATCACCCGCGCGGCGCGGGGCGGTGTGACTCGGGTCACGCCGAGCGGACGACTTCGGCGGGTCCGACGACTGAACGAAGGCGGTTTCGCCAGCTTTCCGGTGGATTTCAAAAAAAATACTGTCGATTTCAAATCGTCGTGGCGCCAACGAAGCAACGTGTCTCCCCGTCGATCGTTCCAACGTGACACGCCGGTGCGCCTGTCAGTTCGCTACCGCGCTTCCGGCGGGTATGGCGTCGCCGCTTGCGTCGTGCTGGACCCCGGTTGGTCGGTGCGCGTCTGGGCCGGCGTCGAGTAGCGAGACCGCTGTGCGCGTGACCCATGGGTTGCCAACACGACGAACCACCCGGCACCGAGCAGGCGTCTCAAACGGCGGCAACTCGATTCCGAGTGTTTCTGCTGCAACGCGCCCGCCGCGTCGCCCTCAAACGCGCGCTCTTCGCGCGTTCGCGGTGGACCGCAACGAGGTCCTTGAAGACAACGAGTCGGGGCTTCTTCCCTCGAGTCAAAGGTCCTTTGACAAACGCTCTGGAAAGGCATCGGGAGCGGTCGACGCGCCATTGCGATCCCGTGATGATTCTGCGTCTTCACAAAAAACAGTCACTCGCGCAAACGCGTCGTTAGCGGACTACTGCACTTTGGGCGTCGGCGGCCCCGCGAGATTCTTAGTAGAGGCGTATACCACCCACCAGCTCGTACAAACCCTACGCGCAAACGCTCAGGAAAAAATAAACACCGTGGTCATAGGAAAAGGAAGCAACGTTTTGTTCGAAGACAAAGGCTTCGACGGGTGCGCGCTCGTGAACAAGATCGAGTTCGTCGAGGAGGTTTTTTCTGACGACGCGTTGGATGACGCGATTGATGACGACGCGACAGAAGCGGTTTCCCTGTTGGGGGTGTGTTCCATAGGAGAACGCCACGAAAATATACACCCTCTTCACCAAAACAGGCGGACGAACAAGTCACACGCCGAGAGCGACGACGCGGCGGCGGCGGCGGCCACGGCGACACAAAAACACGAAAACAGGCGGACAGACAACAAGTCACGCGCCGAAACACAAAACAAGTCAACAAGTCTTGAGTCGAGTCTTGAGTCAAACAACAACCCACAGCACAAATTCATAAAAGTCGGCAGCGGCACTGCTTTCAACCACCTCGGGGTCGCGTTTTCAAAACGCGGCTGGGCTGGGCTGGAGTTCGCGGTTGGGGTTCCCGGCACCGCGGGCGGCGCTGTGTTTATGAACGCGGGCGCGGATGGGCAGGACACGGCGAGTGTTTTGTGGCAAGTCGAAGTGGTGTCACCTGATGGGTCGGAGATTCGATCCCTGGCGAGGGGAGATTTGGTGGGGAGGTTCGGGTACCGAACAAGTCCCTTCATGGAGGATGATACGGGACGTGTTTTTACGGAGGATCAGGAGGAGGGGAAGCATTTCAAAGCTACTGGTGTTTTTGGCGATGCTCCGGAGGATGCGAACAATTTCAAGCAAGTTGCTTCCTCAAATTCCCCCGCGTACGCGGGTTGGATCATTCTTTCCGCGACGTTCCGCCTCACGAAAGATTCAAACGCGCCTTCAACCGCGAAGGCGTGTATGCGCCGGCGCCGAACGACGCAGCCGCTTTCGGAGCGGAGCGTGGGGTGCTGGTTCCGTAATCCCGGAACCGGGGCGGAATCAGCAGGCGCGCTCATCGACAAAGGTACGTCCCCGCATCTCCCAAATCATAGACGACTGTTTTACCTCTCAGCTGGTGACTGTTTGTCCATACATCGCGATATACACTACTGACACTTTTCGGGTAAAACTCAACAGCCGGGCTGAAAGGGTTGCAAGTAGGAAACGCCGCCGTGTCGCACAAGCACGCCAATTTCCTGGTGTACCGAGACAACGCGAGTCCTATGAGTAAACAGTCAGGGGACAAAAAAACAGGTGACACGAGTAAACAGTCTGTTACCAAGAAAACGGCCCACGAAACGGCCGCCAGCGCGTCTGATATGTGCGCCCTGATAACACAAGTGCGCGCTAAAGTTTTCGCGACGAACGGCGTTTTGCTGGAGGAGGAGGTGCGGCGAGTGCCGTTTGCGGGAAAACTAACGAGTGCATCATCTGTCGACTCAGTGAGCAAACAGTCAGGGACTTTGGACGATTATCCTTTCGAGAAACCTGTAGTGCCGAAACCCAAAAGCCATCCCCGGTGAGGGTCTTCCGTCCGGGGGAGTGTATTTATGTTAGGAAGTGTTAATGTGAAGAACACTGAACACGAGCGCTTGAAGATGAGGGCCGTTTTTTTCCGTGGGACACGTCCATCTCTAAAACTCTGCAGATTTCGTCTTTTCGCTCGACGCGTTTTTATTTTGTGCCTCATCGGCAGATCTGATTAGGTCATCGCGCGCGCGCCGTGGGGTTCGAACCGGTGCGGGCGATTGCGCGGTGCTCGTGACGTTCGGTACCGTACATAGCAATTGGTGCGAGGGTCGGGTAACCAAGAAGGCCTGGATAGACTCGGGGGTTACGTCAATAGAGTAAACAGTCATCAACAAACACGTCATGGCGGCTTTCTCGCCCAACCCACTGAGTTTATCGTTTTCCAACCAAGACATTAACCAATGGGTCAGGGAGGGGGAAGCGCTTGAAAGACAACGGGTTGCGGATGAAACACGACGCAAGGAAGGACTAGGCGCAGGTGGAGCAGGTGGTCACAGTGGCGGGAGTGGTAAGCACGGCGCCTTGGGAAACGCCAAGCCGCGGTTCAAAACCCCGTACCTCACCGTGAGCGATCTTAAGAAACCGGCGAAAGGGTGGAGAGAGTTTTTCGCGGCGGATTTTTTCTGGCGAAGCTACAAAGGTACGTGATGCGCGTTTACCAAATTCAAACACTGTTTACTCGCCCCTCTGTGACTGTTTCAGCACACGGCCGTCATCAGAAGGAATCGTACTACATACATCACAAGTGCACTGTTTGCTGCCCCAGGACGACTGCGCTACGTACAACACTACAGTACACCCATACTCGAGACATAAAAAGACTGACACTTTTCGTCCACAACCGCAGTCCCGAGAACCCTAACCGAACTAAAACTAACCCTGGACGGTAACGTGTTTGAGTTTTTCGGGAACTACGTCACGTTAGCCTTTGTGTTTCTGTGTTGCGTGCTTTACAACAAACCCAAAGCTTTGTTAGGGGGGTATTTACTCATAAAACTCTGGGCGTGGGTGCGGAGCTTCGACGAGTCTCCGGATTCTTTTAGCTACAAAACGCGGAACTTATCCGCGACGCTAATTAGCTGGTTAGTAGGTAAGGGCCTTTCCCGTTCACCACGTCCCGCCTCCCTGAATGCCCATACTCGTCCTGACAAAGGGACGGTTATTACCTCTGACTGTTTACGTAATACACGTGGCCCGAGAGACTGACCCTTTCGGCGTTAATCATGCCAGGCGTCTACTGCAAAGTAACCATAGCCGCGTCCTACGCGGTACTAGTAACCTTCGTGTTCGCGTTGACGCACGGGTGTTTAAGAAAAAGAGACGCCCCGGGGCCGGACTTTGGCAGGTCGCCGAAACGGGGGAAAAGCGCGCTGGGAAAGCTGCGGTTGAATGAATGACGAATGGGACGAACGAGTTTTAGGGAAGAGTTTTTAGTGAAATCCCTTTTGGGATCAAAACACTACTCTACTGTCCAAATCTCGCGTTTGCGCACCCCCCGTACTTATTTTGGATCCAATCTGTTCACTCTCTTCGCGTCTCGCGCCCGAAATAGTTCGTCTCTCTCTTTCCAATCCAAGCCTACCTCCTCTTAAAAAGCGCATCCGAACTGTTTCCCAAGCTCATGCTCCGTGAGGCCGTGTCCCAAATCCGCCAACCTGCAAGGCAATCTCGATACCACTCTCCGCAGCCTTGATAATGAAATCTAAAGAGGTCTCGTAGTTTTGTTCCACACCAAGCCCGTATTCGTAGCATAATCCGAGGCCGTGTTGAGCGGCGGTGTGGCCTTGAGCGGCGGTCTTCTCCCAGTGCGACACGCTCTTCTCGTACTCCTGGGTTTGGACGTAGTGAAGGCCGAGAACGTGCAGCGCGTTGACATCACCTTGCTCCGCAGATTTTTCCAACCACTTCAGACCCAGCTCGACATCTTGTACGATACCTTCACTTCCCCCTCTGTACATACATCATCCCGAGTTCGAGCTGGGCCGAGGGGTGACCTTGTTCCGCTGCCTTTTCCATGTACTCGACGCCGAGCGTCGCGTCTTTGTCGACCCCGGGATGCCCGTGCAGATACGTTTGCCCCAAAATGACCAGGGATGCCGGGTGATCGCCCTCTGCGACAGCCTGTTCAAGCCACATGACTGACATCCCTCTGTCTTTCTCCACGGCATTCAAGCCTTTAGAGTATGCAGATCCGAGGGTTTCCATTGCTTGCGTGCAACCAGCCTCTGCGGCGCGTTTGCACCACTTCAAGGCTTCGTTCGATTTTTTCTCGACGCCTTGCCCTTGTTCCAAACAGATCGCGAGGTTGTACATAGAGTCGCGGTTGTTGAACGTAGCCTGCCCTTGGTCTTGCTCGCTCGCTTTCTTGAACCACTCGTACGCGTCCTTGAAATTCCCCGACCCATAGCAGATCTCGCCGAACCTGTGCGTCGTCCCAACGTCCACAGGCGTCGAAGGCTCTTGCTGCTCCGCGATAAAAAAGGCGGTGCTCACCGCCCTGAGGTTGAGCCGCGTTTTGAGGTCCGTCACGTTGGAGAGAAGCACGGAGACGAGCTGCTCGTTGGGATCGAACGTGGGGATATCGGGGTGGATTGGGGTGTTGTTGGTAGGGTTCATGCCAGCAGGCGGGGAAACAAGTGCGAAAGACGAAAAGACGAGAGACGAGGTCGTCGCTTTCAAATACCTTTTCCTCGGAAGACGACGAAAGTTTTAGCGGCCAAAACGTCGTTTTCTTCGAGGCGCTTTTTTTTCTTTCGACGTTCGTCCGCGCCGAGGAGGTCGCGTCACTTCTCGCTCGCGCGCGCTTCGCCGTCATCACGCTTCTCGCAGTCTAATCGCGTAAACACACGCCGCGTATTCGTGCTCCATGCCTTCCCTCGCCGCGCACCTCGGTTTGCGCCAGCCCCGGGGGGGAACCACTGGCGGCGGCGTTTCCTCTCCGTCGTCTTCGTCGGTTGGACTTGCGAAAGGCGAAACCACACACACGACCAACGAAGACCTTCCCGCTTCTTCCTCTGCACCCGTAGCACCGGTAAGCACCAGCACCCCCCCCATCCCCCGCCGTCCGAGCATCTCCATCACCAGAGTTCCATCGCGAAGGGGGAGTTTAGTGGCGCGGCGAAACTCGAGTTTAGCGAACGTCGCGGACCGGTTGGCGGAAGGTGAGGGCCTTTCCCAATCACCACATTCCGCCGACTGATTGCCCACACACGATTGACATTTCTTTTTTACAATCTCAGAACAAAGGACGGTACCGGACGAAGCGTTCGATGTGCAAGAGTTGAACGTGCCAGGTACGTGTCGGGGCGTTCCCGAATCAGGCGGCACACTGTTGGACGCCCCTTCGTGGCCACTGTTTTACGTCCACAGCCGTCGTTAAAAGGAAGTACTACGCACAGCACAGTTGGACTGTTTTACCTCTAACGCGCCTGTGACTGTTCCGACCGAGTACCCCTCCCTGTTGACCAGGCCATCGTCCAATACATCGCGTCATACAGTACACCCGTATTCAAGACGTTAACCCCTTTTCTTTCGCAATCACCCAGACCCGCCGAACGCGAAAAACCAGCGCCAGCGAACGTACCGCCAGCCCGACGGGAGTTTATCTTCCGAAAAACCAAACCGAAACCCCTACGCCGTGGCTGCTAGGAGAGACTGGGCTGATTTAGTGCAGTACGCGCGGCTAAACGACGGCGACGCGAACACGACTAAGACGGGAAAGTGCTTCCGGCACGGCATCGGGGTAGGTGTTGGGGGTTTCCCAAATCGGAACGCGCCGTGGGGAGGCCGGATTACGGGTAACTGTTTACTCGTACACGCGGCCTGGCAAGACTGACGCTGACACGTCTCCTTTACGAAAACAGGTGACTTGGCCGGAGCACGCTTTGTATTTGAAAAAAATGAACCTAGAACCTGAGACCAATCCTGACGGCACGCACGTTGGATACGACCAAACGAAACAAAACCCCTTGAACGACCCGAAACATCCGTTTCACGCGTACGTCACGAACTTTGACGCAAAAATGGCGAGACTACAGAAACGAGTCGACCGAAGGGACGCGCGCTCGGAGAAGTTCGCGGATGAAGAAAACGATGAGCAAAACGACGCGAAAAACCACAAAGCCGACCTCGCCCTACCCGCGCTGCCGTGGCTCTCCGAACAACAAAGGAATTTAGTGCAGGACGAGGTTTTGAAATCCCGAGCGCGAGATGTGGAGCGAGGAGGGTTAGCGTCGCTAGATACCAAGGTTGCGATGACTCTTTAGGCGCCCGTTAGTGTTGTATAAAGCGCGGCGTAAGTCCTTCCGTGACATTTCGTAAAAAACGCAAAAACGCAGAAACTCAAGCGGTGTTGAAAATATTCTGGCTCGTGCTTTTCCCCGCCTGATTGTAAAAAGAAAAGTGTCAGTCGTGCATGGGCAATCAGTCTGCGGAATGTGGTACATGGGAAATACTTACCGCTGCCGCCGCCTTGTCCAGCTCAAAAACCTCGCCTTCTGTGAGCCGCCATCCGAGCGCGCCGAGGTTGTCGTTTAATTGAGCGATGTTTTTCGCCCCCGGAATCGGCGTGGTGTCTTGCGATGAATAAAAGAAAACGTCAGTCTTGTATGGGGAAACAGTGTGCCTGGATTTGGGAAAGACCCAACACGTACCTTTGCACAGGCACCAGTTCAAGGCGACTTGCGGTAAGGTTTTTGGAACTCCAGTTCTTTTGTCGGTATGTTCGTTCCCGACGATTCGCATCACGTCCAGTAACCCCGGCAACGCGGGTAACACTTCCTTATACGCAAAACCCCGTAACCCTGGAGGAGGATTTTGCGTGGAGTACTTACCTGTTAACAAACCCAGCCCCAGCGGGCTGTACGCAATCAGCCTGGTACGATAAAAAAGAAAGTGTCAGTCTCGTATGGGCAATCAGGGAGGCGGTGTGTGGTGATTGGGAAAGGCCCTTACCTAATCCCGAGCTCGTCGCACGTCTCCCGCGTGCCGTTGGTTTCGGGGAAGCGCGACAGCAGGTGGTACTGCACCTGCAGCGTCGCGATCGGGACGTTGCGCTTCGCCATGTATTTCGCCACCGCCTTCGTCGTGAAAAAAAATGTCAGTCTTTGAAGAAGCAAACAGTCGGCGGGATTCGGTGAAGGCCCCAAGGCCGTGCCGTACCTTGAGTTGCTTCGGTCCGTAGTTCGACAACCCAACCGCTCGGATCACGCCTTGGTCGTACGCATCCGCGATCCCTTGCCAAAGCGCCGTTTCCTGCTGCGGCTGGTAATTCCCCGTGCTCCAGTGCAGTTGCCCGAGCTCGATTGAATCCTTGCCCAGACGCTCGCACGACTCTTTCGCCGCTTGCACTACTGACTTAGGGGTGACCCGCCACGGGTACGGCGCAAACTTGGACGCGATGTTCACCGACATTTGCCTCGCTATCTTAGCATCAAGCGAACCACGTAACTGTGACTTCAACGGGTAGTCCCTCAGAAACCTGCCAAGCAAAACCTCGGACCGGCCGTCCAAGCCGTTGCCCGTGCCGTACGAATCGGCGGTGTCGAATACGTTGATCCCGGCATCCACGGCTCGCACGAAAACTTTCTCCAGCTCGGGGTCTATTGACTCGTCGTACCCCCACACGAACTGGTTTCCCCATGACCAGGTGCCGACGCCCATCGGCGAGAGGAACAACGACCCGTTGCCCACCGACGTGTTCGCTTCGGTGCCGCTCCACCGCGCGTACGGGGACTTCCTTTGAACTGCATTTGAAGATTTGCCCGGCGATCTCGATTCAACGGATTGCACGTTCGTTCCATCCTCAACCCGGTCGGGGGTTACTCGGGGCGACGACGGGGACGCGGTCGCGCTGCCGGGCGAGAGGATCGACGAAGCGTCGACCAGTGCCAAACCAGACGCGCCGGACAACAGCAAACCGCGACGAGATGACGTGTTCGTAGTTTCCGGTTGGTTGGAATTCGGTTGGTTGTCGTCGTCTTTGCGTTTGGAAGACGACGTGGCGCGGACGGCGACGACCGCGCTTCTTGGCGATACGACGTGCGCGTGACGCGCACGTCGTATCGGCGCCACCGCGGACGTGACCGCGAACGAGGACATGGCGATGACCAAGCGCGCGGGTTGAAGTGATACGCGGACACGGAATGACGAGAGATGAGGAGTAGGATTTGACACCTGACAGTTTTGGATATTTCTGGGTCGAATGAAAAAGGATGCCGTTCGCCGTCGCAACCGTTACATCAGCTCCACGATCGCTTCCGCTTCCACGGGAATCCCTAGGGGTAGCCCGGAGCACCCCACCGCGGACCGCGAGCTTTTCCCGGCGGCGCCGAAAACCTCGATGAACAGATTCGCCAACCCGTTTACGACCAAAGGTTGCTGAGTGAAATCGTCTGCGCAGTTCACGAATCCGTTCACTTTTACAACTCGTTTGATGTTGTCCAGAGATCCGAACTGCTGCCGCATTGTGGCGAGCATGGTGAGCCCCACGACGCGCGCCGCTTCCACGGCTTCGTCTTCGGTTAAGTCGTCAGTACCGCACTTACCAAGGATCAAGGTTCCGTCGTTTAACCGGGGTACTTGGCCGGACACGTAGGCCAAGTCACCAACAAGCACGACCGGGTAAAACACCCCGGCTGGATTTGCCGCTACCCTTCCGTCGAGGTCCAGCCCTAACTGTTTCACGCGTTCTTCGGGGGACCCGGCTTCGTGCCACGAAGGTACCACTCGCAGGGATTCGATTTCTGGGGACGAGTTGACTTTCACGTTTCGCGTTGGCGTCGCAAGGGCTTCCGAACTCGAATTTGCTTTTCGTTTCTCCCGAACCCTTCGCGAAAACGCGGGATCCCTCCGTTCCCGAATCGCCCGCAACGTGTGTCCACTGGCGCACGTAAACGCGACACTTGACAGCGCGACGAGGACGTGCGCGGTGGGCATTTTTGTCAAACGCGGTTTCCTACCTGGGGTTGCTCAACCCTAAGGACGTGTGCGAGACTGTGAGGGGAGCGCGGAAAATACAACGTGGTCTCGTTCCGTTCGCTTTCGGAGACGCCGAAATCGCGAAAGCAAAGGTTTGGGGATGCACTCGGGTATCAGCGTCAACCAGGTGCCTATCAAGCCCTCGTTTGACCGAAACCTTCCAAGAAATCGACCCTGCATTGATTCACCGGGACCACCGGCGGGCACACCGAACGCGCCAAATCGAGACGTTCCTCAGACGGACCACATTCGGTCAAAGCAAACACAGAGGGCTCGCGCGCGCGGGTGCGGCGATTCGGAAGGGCGTGGCACGCGGACCGCGGCGCGCGCGGTGTGTTTGTAACTGTGTGAAACAGGGCTCGCGGGGTTGCGCGTGGACGAAACGGGTATCGGACGGGTCAAGGACGTCAGCTCGGTTGGTCCCTCCTACGACGACCATTTTTGCCCTCGGCTAAATAACATCATCGAGACAGGCCAAACCACGAGATGCCCGTCCCCGTCCCCACGGACATCATGGTAAGACCCCGTGTGCCTGAGGCGCCGTTACGGCTGCTGCCGCCGCGAGGGCTGTTAAACGCCAGCGCGGCTTTGCTGCGAAGTTTCAACGGGGACAAGATGACCCTCGATGCGCACGCGGATCAGTTCTTCGCATCCGCAGAGGAAGGCGCTTTCGGGTTGGAGCTGAAACGGTACGACTATTTGAAGAGCCACAGGTTGGCCGGCCGAGGCGGCTGGGGCCAGAAAGTACGGCACCCGCACGACCAGCTTTTTTGCCGGCAGGTTCTGTACGGCACGGTGCGCTACGAAAAGTTCCTGGACGCGTTCGTGGATGGGTTGTTTGAGGTTCACAAAGGTACGGCCTAGGGCGTTTCCCAATCCTGACACTCTGTTTACAACCCCTGGTCGAGTGCACTACTAGTCACATTTACCAGTACTGCGGTAAAGTGACACATCACTAGTAACTGTTACCATGGTAACTGTTACAACTACATACATCACAAGTGCACCGTTTGCCTATACAGTACACCCTTTCTCAAGACTGACACTTTTCTTTTAAACTCAAAGGCAAGCTGCATCGCAAAGAAAAATACGAAACCCGGATAGTTTCCTACTTAGCTCTGCTTCGCGCTGACGAACTCGGGTTCGGCGCTCTCGCGTCTTTGATCAACGCGCACCCGTCGTCCGTGAACTTCGGGGTGCCGTTTCTCGAGTTCTTATTTGACACTTCGGAGTTACGAACCGGCGAGGTCGGCAAAAAGTGGAAACAAACTTACGACGCCGCGTGGGTGGAAAACGTGCTGGGGGGCGTTGATTTGTATCGCGACGATGGTGAGTTGTTACTCAAGAAATTTAAGCAACAAGTGGAAGGGTTCGGGGGAGAGGTTAGCTCCAGTGACGACAGTGGTGACGATGACGGTGCTCGGCAACGAAGTGCCTCCAGACACGACGACGAAATGGGGGATGACTCTAGGGTAAGAGATGACGGCGGAAGAAACCTCGCGAAAGAATCGAGACAAACCAAAAAGGAAAAGTCCACAAAAAAAATCCTCACCGCCACGGTCCCCGAGCCGTTCGCGCTACGCCCGTCGCGCCCACGGCCTGCGTTACCTGACGAACCGCCGGTCGCGAAATTCAAGGCGAACCCGGTGCCGGTCGGGACGAACCGGCGTGGGCCGACGGTCGACGAAATCGCGGTCGAACGACAGAAACAAAAAAACAAAGAAACGGTGACTGAAAAGTACGTACCGCGGTATTGACGGCCTGATGTGACCTACGCTCTGACCCTCAGTACCACGCGACCGCACTACCCTCACTCCGTTCGATACTTAGTCTTGCACTGACTGTTTTTATTACGATTACTTACTGACTGTTTCCCCACACGCCGCTCGTTTTTTAAAACAGGTACGCCGACCCGAGCTTGGTTTTCAAACTAATCGCGTCCGAGCGCCCGTCCAACCTGGACAGGGTCATAGCCCAGGTAGACAAGGAGCGAATGGAGGCGCTTGAGAAGGTCAAGGCAGAGTTGGTGCCTATTGGAAAGCCGGTACCGAACTCGAACCAGCCCGGGTTCGTGAGCAAAAACGGCCCCGTCAAGACGAACGCCGCGTTCATTCTCCGAGCCGATTCGGTTTTGCAAAAGCACCGAGAAAAAGAAGTCGCCGCGATTGAGAATTTCGAGAGCGGTTTGCGGGACAGGTACGGCCTTGGGGCTTTCCCAAATCCCGCCTCCCTGTTTGCCCATACTCGTACCAGAAGGGACGTCTTACCTCTGCCCTGACTGTTTGTCCATACATCGCGATATACACGACTGACACTTTTGTTTCACAAAAACAGCTCGGGGTACGAAAACTGGCGGGCGAAGATGCGGGCGGAAGATGAAGCGGCGCGACTTGCGCAAATCGAGCAGACGCGGTTGGAGATGGAACGTTCCAACGACGACGCGAAAGCGGCGGTGGATGAAAAGTTCGTCGAAAACGCCAAGAAAGGAATGGACGCGAGAATCGAGAAGGATGTTTTAAAAGCCAAGCGGGAAGCGAACGAGTCCTCGCAAATGGAGCGCGCCAAGCACCTGAAAGAAAGAATCGAGCTGGAGAAGAAGAAGGCTGATCTGGCGAGAGAGGCGCTGCAATTGGAAAAAAAGGCAAACGCAGAATTGAGAGCTTTGGAGAAAACCAAAACAACGCAAAAACTGCAAATGACGAAAAAACGCGAACTGGAGCGCAAGGCGGATTTGGTGCGCCGGATCAAGGCGGCGGCGGCGGCGCCTGACGAAGGTCCGTCTGGTGCCGGGGCTTTTAGTCAGGCACATTCGAAAACGTCGATGGAGAGGTCGGTTCGGACCGCCGACGGTAACGGCATGGCCCGGACGGTGTTACTGGAGGACATGTCGATGGCGGAGTTGCGCGAGCGGTTGACGCTCGTCGCGAAAAGAGCCGAGCGGAAAGAAACCAACCGCAGGGAACGGTTTCGGACGCAGCGATTGGAAAAAGAAACCATGCTGGCGGATAAGCTAGCGGATGTGAACCGTCACCACGAAGGGATCGCGATGTCACTGAAAACACGAAGGGACACACGGGATTTAGAAGACGCGAAGCGACGGAGACAAGTCGTTACGAAACGGGAAACGGACGCGCGAACGGTTGAGGCTAAATTGAAAGCAAAAGAACGAGACGCCGAACGCGCTGAAAAGATCAAGCGCGCGCAAGCGGAAGCGGATGCGTTTCACGAATCAACGCGAACCGCGAGCGACCCGACCGCCGGCCAGCGAAAAGAGCGGTCAGGACTGGTCGGGCAGAACAGGACGCACGGGTTACAAAAATTGCTAGTCGCGAAAGAAAGGTTCGACGCGGCGAAGACCAGGAAGGTTGAGAGCCGAAGGGCGAAGGAAAGTCGCGAAAAGGAAAGCCGGGAAAAGAGCGCGTTTGAGATGGAGTACGAGAAAAAACTGCGCGCGGCGGGTAAGGAGGACGAGACCATGCGACGGGATGCGTTGCGTGAGAAACGGGAAGCGGTGGAAAAGGAACGCACTCGGGTGACAGAAATGCGACACACTTTTGGGAGACTGAATACCCCGGTGGACGGGGTTCCCGATGACGGAAAGTACGCCGCGGTTAAAAACGCGGTCGGGCCGGGGACTTTGAAACGCGAAGGCCTTTCATCGAATTTGACCCGAGGCGCGTTCGCGGGAACCGCCAAGGTCAACTTTGGCAAGCAACACGCGGCGGAAACCGCGCTTCGCGATGCGTACCAAATCGAGTTCGCGGGGACCCGGGATACTATGTTGGACGCGCCGATACAAACCGGGGGGGTCGCGCGAACCGCGGCGGAGTAGTACGTGTATTTTATTTATCATTTGTCAATCTTGCTCCGTCGCGCGAAGGCGCTTACACTCCACGCAGTAGCGTTTCATCTTACCGTGAGGGCATCCGACGCACTCCAAACAACTTTGTTTTCGCTTACCGTGGGGGCACGGGTTGCACTCCACGCAGCTCTGTTTCAGCTTACCGTGGGGGCACGGGTTGCAAACCTTGCAGCCGTGTTTCAGCTTGCCGTGCGGACAGGGGGTGAACTCCGCGCAGAAGCGTTGCAGCTTGCCTTGCGGACAGGGGTCGCACTCCGCGCAGCTGTTTTTCACCTTCCCGTGGGGGCAGGGGTTGCACTCCGCGCAGTGGCCCTTCCGCTTGCCGTGGGGGCAGGGGTTGCACTCCGCGCAGAAGCTTTTCACCTTGCCGTGCGGACAGGGGTCGCATTCCGCACAGTTGCGTTTCACCTTGCCGTGGGGGTAGGGAGTGCACTCCGCGCAGTCGCGTTTCAGCTTGCCGTGGGAGCAAGGGTTGCACTCCGCGCAGTGGCGTTTCAGTTTGCCATGAGGGCACGGGTTGCACTCGGTGCAGCTGTGTTTCTGCTTGCCATGAGGGCAGGGGGTGCACTCCGCGCAGTTGCTTTTCAACTTGCTGTGCGGACACGGATCGCACTCCACGCAGTTGTGTTTAAACTTGTCGTGAGCACATCGCTTCCATACCATCGCACCTAATAAGTCTTTTGCGGTATCCCGCACGCCGCTCTCGCGTCATGCGAAATGACGGCCAAGGTTTTCGGTGGTTGCCAAAAACGAAAATTTGGCACGAGCGTTTCGTTCCCCCGAAAGCGCCAAAGGATCTCGGTGCTGGACGAGTCGCACACCACGCGCGCGCGTTCGGCGACACACGCGCGTTCGACCACCTGTTCGTCTCGAGTACCGCTCGGGGCGTCGTCGTGCTTGTGCGACTTTCGCGGTTCTTGTCGTAAGCACAGGACAGGACAGGAAGGACTCGCGCGCGCGCACACCCGGTCCCCGAATCCAAAATGTCCAGTCTCCGCGAGGGGAACGACGAGGCGTCCGCGTTCCGTACCCGGATTCCGTTACCCACGCGAAAGCCCGCGAGCGCGTTAGCGGCGGCGACTGCGAACGTGGTGACCGCGACTACGACGAGGGCGAGCGTGAGCGATGTCAAGGCGGTGCTGGCCGCTGTGAGCGGGCGAGGAGCGCGCGGGAACAAGGAGAACGCGAACGCCGCAGAGCATGGGCAAAGCACGAAAGCTCGCGGTGCCGTGCCAAATGCGACGTCGTCTCGAGATTTGCCAAAAACCACCACCGTCCCCACGGTGCTGACGCACCACGCCGCGTCTGGCACCACGGTAGTGCGCACCGGAGGCAGCACCGGTGACTCCTACTCCGTGGTCACGGAACAGCTGCGCTCCCTTGACCCGGAGTACGAGTCCTTGCTGACGTGTAAGCTCGCGAGTAAAGACACCAAGTTCGACTTCAAAGCGCAGCTCGCCGTGGCGAAGGAGTTTCACCCTCGAGCGAAGACGCTTTTGAAACAGTTCCGGGGGGTCATTTTGGACATTGCGGGGGCGGTGGACACTGCGCGGCAAGAATCGTTCAATGAAATGCAGCGGCTTCTGGTCACCGCGGAGGATGCCGTTGCGGACCGCGACGAAACCTCGGGGGCGCTTGAAGCGGCGCGCGCGGAGGCGATGGCGGCGGCGGGCGAAGCGGCGACGGCGCAGAAGCAACAATCCGAAGCGCTTCGCGCGCTGAAAGAATCAGTGACGAAGAGTGACGAGCTGACCAGCGCGTATAACACCGCCAAGGCCTCCCTGGCCTCGGTAACGACCGAGCACAACTCGAAGAAGGAACAGGTGGCGAGTTTGAGTGCTTCTCTTGAAGCGGCGAATGAGCGCGTAGCTGAATTGAGCAAAGCCACCGAGCCGCTGCAGCACCAGATCGATTTACTTCAATCCGAAAAAGCGAAGACGCACGAAACCTTGGGGACGTTGAGAGGTGAGCTTTCGGGTACGGAGGCGCAGCTGGAGGCGGCGAAGACTGCTGCGTTGGAACACGAAAAAGAGAAAACGCAAGAAACGGCCAAGGCGAACAAACTGCACGGGGACTTGGCGCGGGCGGTTGCGGAGAAAGAGGGCGTTTCGGAACAGCTGCACGCGGCGCGGGAAGAAGCTTCAGCAGCGCGCGCGGCGGCGGCGGTGGCGAACGTTTCGTGCGCGGAGGCCAAGTCGCGGGCATCACGGTTGGAAGACGCGGTGGAGCACTCGTCTTCCGATTTAGCACGTGCCAGAAGTGATCTGGAAACGGCCACGAAACGGCTGGACGAGGTGAATAACGAATTGACCAGAGTCAAGAGCCAGCTCGCGGTGGCGGAGCAGCGACACGAATCGTCCGAGCGCGACGCGAACAACTTGCAAATCGCGCACAAACGGGAAACCGCGGCGTTACGTGACGAGCTTTCCGGGGCTAAAGCGCACCGGAACGCGCTGGAACCAAGAGTCGAGACTCTAGCCGCGGAGCTCGCGGAAGCAAAGGCGGACGCGAAAGTCGCCAAGGCGGAGAGGTACGGCGTTGGGGCTTTCCCAAATTCCGGCACTGTTTACAGCCCCTGGTCGAGTGCCACACTATTGTGACTGATTAGAATCCAACTCTCGACTGTTTGCTCAATACAAGTTACGAAAGACTGACACTTTTCTTTCACGAAAACAGCGAGTACCTTCGCAAATCCGGGGACGAGGCGCGAGAACGCGGGGTTTCGTCGGAAAGCGAACGCGTCGCCGCGACGAAACTTCTTGGCGAGTTGAAGGAAAGCACTTTGGCGTTGGAACAGTCGGTAGCCGTTTCCCAAGCCAAGGTATGCTCGCTCCAGTCCGAATTGGACTCGAACGGCGACAAGATTAACCGGTTGGAGAGCGAGCTTGACCTCGAATCGAAACGTCGGGTATCGGCAGAAAACGCGGCGGGTGACGCGTCTTCGTTGCAAACGCGACTGGAGGCGTTGCGGGTGACGCATGATGAGTGCGCCAACGCGCTTGCGAGTGCGAGACGGGAGCTTTCCGAAACCGCGGCCGGGGCGGCGGGGGCTTACACGAAAGCCACGGAGAAGGAACACGCCGCGAAAACTCTCGAGGAGCGATGCGCGATGCTTACGTCTTTGCTAAAATCGAAAGACGCCGAGCTGAAACAAGCCTCCGTGGTGCGACGCGCGCTACACAACCAGGTCCAGGAACTGAAAGGGAACATCCGGGTTTTTTGTCGGGTCCGGCCTGCGTGTGGGGATGAAACGGTTACCGGTACTACACAAGGCGGCGGTTTGAACTTGGACCAGTCATTGTTGAGTGTTCCCAAACTCGGCGAGAAAGCGGGCACGGTTATTTCCCTAGCCCCGCCTGGCAAGGACAAACCGTTCGCGTTTACGTACGACAAGGTGTTCGACGCGACTTGTACGCAGTCTGAAGTTTTCGAGGACGTGGAACACTTAGTGCGAAGCGCCCTGGACGGGTACAAGGTACGTCCCCGCATTTCCCAAATCATAGACTCCCTGTTTTACCGAAGCTGGTGACTGTTGTCCATACATCGCGATATACAAGATTGACACTTTGTTTTACCTACTCCAGGTGTGCATCTTTGCGTACGGCCAGACGGGGAGCGGGAAGACGTACACGATGTTGGGAGATACTGCTGTTGATTCGGGCGAGGTTGAGCCAGATGACGTCGCGAAAAACAAAAACCGAGGTTTAATTCCGCGGTGCGTGGAACAGATTTTCGCGGCGCGCGACGAAGCAAGCGGCTCTTCCAAAGAAAACAGCGACACTAATTGCCCACACAACTTCGTGGTCACCGCGACGATGGTGGAGATTTACAACGAGGACATTAAGGATTTGCTTGGCAGTGCTGGTTCCGCTTCGGTTGGCGAGAAGCACGAAGTGAAGCACTGCTTGAAAACCGGGGACACCACCGTGACGCATTTGAAAAGCGTCGAGGTACGAGACGGGGCTTTCCCAAATCCAGGCACTGGTTACTGCCCCTACGTGACTACACCCGTCAGTAAAAGGAATTATACTCTTATATCACAAGTAGAATGTTTGCCCATACAGTAAGACGGAAGAGACTGACACTTTTCTTTTGTACAGGTGAAATCTGTCGGCGAAATCACGAAGCTGATGCAGAAAGCGCAACACGCGCGGACCACCAAGGCGACCGCGATGAACGACCACTCGAGTCGGTCGCACATGGTGTTCACCCTGAAACTGTGTGGCTTTGACCAAAGCGGCCGGCCTTTGAACGGGGTTTTGAACCTCGTGGACCTGGCGGGGAGCGAGCGGCTTTCGCGCACCGGCGCGACGGGGGACCGGCTGAAAGAAGCGCAGAGTATCAACAAAAGCCTGTCCGCCCTCGGCGACGTGATCTCGGCGTTAGCGGAGAAGCAGCAACACATCCCGTACCGAAACAGTAAGCTGACTTACCTGTTACAAACCAGTTTAGGGGGGGACGCGAAGACGTTGATGGTCACCAACGTCGCGGGGAATCACGAAAGCTCGCAAGAAACGTTGTGCTCGCTGCGGTTCGCGCAGAAAGTCAACTCGTGCGCGGTTGGTAAAAAAGCGGCGTAAGAGATAGATATTAATACTGCATACACTTCGTTACGATTTATAAAGTACCCTCTCTAGTCAAAACATTTTTTCGATCATCGCGGCGTGTTTCGCGAGATCCGACGCGCTCGGCCGGTGCGTGGGTTCCGCGCGCAGACACATGGTTATGTATTTCCGCAACTCGTCCGAACGGCCCACAGGTAACTCCAGACCGTCCCAGTACGTCCGATTTTCACTTCCTTCTTCTTCAGGTGTAACGCCTTCCGTGACGCCTTTTTGCCCAGTGGTATCCGTAACGCCTTGTTCTTCACTCCACGTCGGCACCCCCAACCTCCATTCGCTCGGTAACCTCGCGCCGGCGGCGGCTTCAAACAAACTCGCGCCCAACGAAAACACATCCGCGCGGTCCGTCGGGGTTACCGGTTGTTTTTTACTCGTGGTAATCCGACCGTCGCTATGCGCAAACACCCTGCCACCAGTTGCAGCCGAGTTAGCCGCCAGGTCGGGAATCGAATCAAAGGCGTCGAGGCTGGCGGTCCTTTGGTCACCCACCTTCCCATCCATCCCGTCTTCTACGTGCAAACAGTCTCCAGAATTTCCAACCGAATCCCACTCCCCTCGCAAAACCTCGGGCGCCACGAACCCGCCGTCGCCATCCAGCACCTCCCACCTGTTTTGTCAAATTTGGTACGAGGAGGTGTACGGGTAACAGTCACGCGAAAGTGGGAAGAGGCGGGGAGGTGGTTAGTCGGTGTCAACACGAGTGTCATGAAGGTCGTCAGTTCGAAGCCGAGGGAGGGCGGGACGGGAGTCGGCTGACTGTACTCCATACACCAGAAACAGCCGAGTGTCGCAAAAAAAACGAAAAAGGAAACCCACCCCCTGTTCGCGATCCACGCCACGCCGAAATCGCCAATCTTGTAACACCCGTTACTCGAGATGAACACGTTTTCGGGCTTTATGTCTAAATGTAACACCCCATGAACGTGGCAGTGCGCCAGGCCGGACGCCACGTCGCTCGCGAACCGCCACACGTCGCGTTCCGCGAGCAGGTGCGTAGTTGGAACCGTTTCGTTTCCGTCGTCAAACGTCTTCGCGGAACTCGCGGAAGAATGTATGGAAGTGCTCCAGTCTGTTTGCCCATACCGGTCACCTGCCGCGGTGGTGGTTCCCTCAGCCCAACCCCGTAGCTTCCCCAAACACGCCCCGAAGCTCCCACGTTCGCAAACCTCCATCTGCGTAAAGAAGTGCCGGTCCTCCTGCCACGCGCGGTGGTATTTCACGACCTGATTTTGTGAACGAAAAGTGTCAGGAAGTCTTCCCGTAACGCGTACGCGTAAACAGGGAGGCGGGATTCGGGCCGAACAGTGCGTGTGTGAAGTACGTTTGGTGTGTCGCCGTCCTGGTACATGTTACGGTCGTGGTACACTCAAACCGTCAGGTAGGGTCCGTAAAAAGTGCTTGGATTTGGGAAACGCAACACGTACGTTTTCGTGCGCCGGCAGGTTCGTCACCGCGACGACTTCGTGCAGACAAAGTTCGCGTTCCCGCACGTTCCGAAACTGTTTCGTGATTCGCTTCACGCAGTACTGATACCGATAAAAGAAAGTGTCAATCTTGTGTATCGCGATGGCCTGGACAAACAGTCACCATCTTCGATACAACAGTGTGCCTGGATTTGGAAAATGCACTACGTACCTTGACCCCGCTCACTTTGCTGGTGACTAACCAAGCTTCCGAGGTGGGGGTTTTCCCTAAAACTTTGTGAAACGAGAAGTGGGACTCGAACGTGAACGTGTCGGGAATCGAGGACGGTTTTTGTTGGCGTCCCGACGGAGACGCGTTCGCGTCGACGTTCACGTCAACGTCGCCGAAAGCACTTCTTGAGTGAATAACTCCTCCTTCAGCACCAACCCCATCTCCGAACGGAAAGTCTTTCGCGTACTTCAAGCTCTCGCTGCGTTGTAACCCGGCTTGAGCTAAAAGTTTTGTTTGGGAGAGGGAATCGTTGCGCTCGAGCTTCGGCGCGCGGAACCCTCTGGAGTGCGTTTTTGTTTGTTTCCACTTTTCGTCAGTAACTCCTTCTTCGCCGGGCTGACGAACCCGCCGAGGTGGCTTTCCTTGAGATAACCCTTGAGTTAAACCTTGTTGAGTCGACCCTAGAGTCGACGCGTTGAACGAGAACGGTACCGGTTCCACGTTTCCATCGTCACCGCGGTCGCCGTCGCTGTTACTTGAAAGCTCCCAGTCGTCGTCGGTGACGTGGTCCGTCGATTTTGATTTCCCGTGATGAATGCGGAACTGCGGTTGTGTGAACGAAAAGTGTCAGTTGTGTGTGGGCAAACAGTGTGCCTTCTATTTGGGAAAGCCCAGGAGGCCGTACCTCCGAAGAGTCGTGTTCGACTTGGAACTGCGATCCGAACGCTTTCAACGGCTCGCCGTCGTCGTCATCGTCGTCGTCCTCGTCCAGCCGCCTCGGCCGAACCGGCGTCGGCGGAATCGCGCCGAAGCCGTTCTTGAACCCGCTGTCAATCTTGTTCGCATCACCAGCCGGGGTTCCGAAACCGTTCGTGGGGGCGTTTAGTCTGGCGCCCTTTGGCGTCGCCGCGGCATCCGCGTCTTGTTTGAACGAATCCGAACCAAGGTGCAGCGAAGGGCCGCCAGTTGTGTTTGTAGTCCGCGTTCCGAAACGAAACCCCGGCGAGGATTCGAACTTCGGACTTTTCGTGTTCTGTGGGTATGACGCGTAACCCCCTCCGTTACCCCCGTCCGTATCCATCGCGCTCCCACAATTACCCACGTCCATCTCGTCGTCGAAGGAAATGTCTACGCTCAGATCGAGCGCCGGAATCATGAGCACGCTGACTGGGGAAATTCGGGGGCCTTTTTTTAGTGTGGTGCCATCTTCGCTCCAGCGCGTGCCCTCCGCCGCGTCCACGGGGCTCGCGCTTAGCGGCGACACCCCGAAGTTCGACGGCGTCGGGGAGGTTCCGGAAAAGGGAAGTCGGTGGTGGTGGTGGTGGTGGTGTCGGTGGTGTTGCGTATCGGGAAACGTGTCGTCCATCATCGCGCAGGTCTGCGACACATTCCCCGCGTGGTCAAAACTCGCGGTCCTCGAGTGCCCGCGTTTAACGACCTCGAAATCCAAATCCCCATTCCCCGCGGACCTGGTCCGCATGTGCCCGCCCCGCCTCGGGCGTTGCGGCGTGTCATTTATGACACACGACACCGTAATGTGCGCCAGGGTGGGGAATTCAGAGATGGTGTCGAACGGCATCGTGGCGCGCGCGGCGCGCGCGGTCACACGCCGAGGAAGCACTGCACAAGCAACAAGCACTTGACGCCAACTTGACCCGCGGAGACGAGCTGAGCTGTCCAAGCGCGTTTTTGAACTTCGTTCTTGGACGCCAGCAGCAGACGCGCGTGTTCGTTGGTGTGACAAGTGAAGGTGTGATGGGTCGAGTTCCGGTTCCAGGGACGTCGACCCGCGTCCGCGACGAGGGTTCGCGCCGAGCCAGGGGGGTGCGGCGCACCAGGGAGTGGCAGATCTGGCGCGTTGCCTTGGACTGATTGCGAAGCGTGAGTGGAGAGTTGACTTGGAAATCGCGATGAACGGCTCTGCGCCATTTTTGCGCGAACTGCCGCTTGTCAGCTACATTCAAATTCACACGCGCAGACCATGAAGCGCGCGCGCGACGACGCTCCGGATGACACCCCGCGCGTCGTGGTGCGCGGTCCTACGCTCCTTGGCCTTTTCAAACAATTCATGGCGTACGCGCAACCCCCCGCGCCTAGAGTTCGAAAGAAATGTATGAAACAGTTGGAGCGGCACGTGCACGTGTATGGGTGGCGGCAATGCGCGTGCGGGTGCGTCGCCCCTTCCCCCGAGGAAAAGATGTGGGGGTCGTCGTTCCTGACGACGCACGGCGCATCGCACCTGTTCGAGAACATCTCCGATTTCCTGGACGAACGCGACAAGCCGATCCGGGAGAAGAAACAAATTGCGGAGACGCTCCTTGGGCTTGTCACGCACTGCGGCGACCACGGGCATCTGCTACACACGTTTTCGGCGGACGTGGTCGAGACCATGCTCGCCGAAATCCGCGCCTCGGGTACGTTCGACTCGGAGGGAATTCAGGAAGGGCTGCTTCGGTTACACAAAGAAGGGTACTAGCGCAAATTACAGGACCTACGTGAAGAGGCCGAGGGGGGGTTCGCGGATGATTTCGTACGCGCGCCTTGCGAGGGCGCGACGTGCAACGAAGTCAATGAAGATGGGTGGGTTTTCTATCACGACGACGATTGGAGCGGCGACGACGAAACGGACGACGTGTTCGTCAAACTGCCACCGTCCGTCGCGAAGCTAGGAAAAGTGGGCATGAAGTTCAGAGGCATAGACTTCATCTGCATAAGGAGTGTTTGGCGACCGGTCGGTCCGGACAGGATCGGCGACGACATCGTGTGCGCCAACGTGTACCCACTGCCGTGGTGATGAACAATTGCAAGTTGTGAAAAAGTAACACGAGTTGATAAACAAAAGTTACACTTTCAAAAAGCCAAACCTACCTGTCCCACCCGTGACACACGAAACCCCCAGTCTCGTCGTTCGCCCCGAAGGCTCTGGTGACTTCGGTTTGTAACAACTCCGCCGCGCATGTCCGAACCGCGCGTAGCATCGCGTCGGTTTCGCGTAACGTAACACCCAACCGCGCGACCGCGCCTTCCGACGTCTCGCGCGCGTCGAAGGAGCGCTTTCGATTTTCGCCGCGGTTGGTTTCCCCGAACCACGTTGAGTCACTTCTTTTTTGGTGAGTCACTTCCTGAGTTAATTCTTGTGTTGGAGCCTGAGTTGCCGTGTCTTCAGAAAAGAACACACCCGTGTCGAGACCCACGCACGCGCCGCTTTTAGTTAACAAGTCCACCACCCCCACCGGTGTGACGCGCGACGCGTTTTGACTCAAACTCAAGACGCACTTAGTCTGGAAGAACTTTGACAAAGAACACGCCGCGTTTTCTGTGTCGCCATCGTGACTGGAACCTACTGGAGCATCCTTACCACCTCCTGTTGTCGTGCCACTGTGTTTCTGGTCACCAAGTTTTGCGCTCGTAAGTTTTCCTGCAATCTTCCCCCGCGCCCCCGCTTCGAACCCGCCCATTCCGGGAAGTTTCGAACTCGCATCCTTGGCCAATATTTTCAAAGCAGTCGCCACGTCCGGATCCGTGGCGCTCGCCTCGCGTTCCAAACGCCACCGTTTCGCCACGGTTTCCACGTCCCGTCTGCGCGACCGAAGGAGCGGGCCTATTTTCCTCGCCAAAACCTCCACCTCGTCTGTTAGCGAGGTAACGGTACTACGGGAAGTTTGGTAACCACTACTGGAGGGACTTTCTTCCTCATTACCGTGGTTACTTTCCGTGGTAACTACCGTGCTTTCTTTCGTCTCCGCGAAGTTCGCATCATCACCGGAAGACCCACCCAAAGTGTCTTCCTTTTCCTCCAGCTCAAGCACCGACTTCATCCACGCCCAGAACGTTTTGGACATATCAATGCAGACGTCTCGCAGGTCTTTGACGATTAGTACGGAGTGCATCGCGCTTTGGGTTCGTCTTCGTGCGTTGACGTCCGTGGCCAATCGAACTTCAAACGCGGTTAACGGCACAGACCCGTCGCCCGGCGAGGAAGAGACTTTCCCCCGTCTCACCTTGATTCCAACTAACTGCGCCTGGTACAACTCACACCGACCCACCGCGCGTGCTTTTTCCAGGGAATGCGTGTGCGCCGCCATCTGCCAAGCACGCTGCGCGAACAAGGCGGTTTGCTTTTCCAGGTTCAATATTTTTTGGCTTTTATTTCCACCAACGCACGCCTTCGCCGCGTCGATGTATTCCGTCTCGCGCGCCGTCGCGTCGAGCGCCGCGGCGCGAGCGCTTTGAGACGACGAGGCGGCATCCAACGGGTACGGAGGCAAAGTGGGAGGTGGTGTGGTTCCCTGACTGTTTGCGCCTAGGGCCCCCAAACTTTGACCCAAAACGCACGCGCTTCGGTCGGCGTGCGCGATTTGAAACACGTCCAGTTTCTCGAGACTGGATGAAAAAAAGAAAGTGTCAGTTCTGTATGGGAAATCAGTCGTGGAATGTGGTAAATGGGAAATACTTACCTCCAGGCCAGCGCGATTAGTAACGACCGCGACGACGCACCGCCCACGTTGCCCCGGTTGCCCCCGCCCCCGACCATGAGTCGTAACTCGCCGATCCGGGGGTACTTTTCAATCGCCAGGTGTGTCAACGCCACCGCGGTGTACGTCGCGAGGGCTTTGTTGGAGGTACGGCTTGGGCGGTTCGCGCCGTTAGCTTCGGTAGCGTCGCTACCTTCGTCGTCGCCGTCTCCATCATTCGCGCCATCCTCATCTCGCATCCCTCGCAGCACCTCCCCGGAAACCTCCGGACCCGGAAACCCCGCCGCGCGGACTAAATACAAATCGTGCAACGCTACCCAAAGGGGTTCCACCGCGCATGGCTCGTCGAACTTCGCGCGGCGTAACAGCTCGGGGGATAACGAGGTTTCGTACCTACTTCCGCGAGAAAAAGTACCAACCCCGAGTCGTTTCAGGGATTCACACACGTGCGCCAAACACTGACGCGCGGTGTTCGTGGCGACAACGGAACCGCTTCCCGGGTTTGACTTAAGCGAGGTATTGCCGGACTCCGAGCCAGTCTCGCGGCCGCGCGTTGCCAATACCGACCCGCGCGGGCGACTCGCGCGCGTCGTCATCACGAACGCGCGCGGTCGCGATCTGATTCCGAAGCGAGGTGAGCACCACTGTTTTATGTTTGAAAATCGTTTGTTAACAGCTGGCGTTTTTAATGCTATTTTTGAGGCGTTTTTTGGCAATCGATCGTTGATGTCGATACTCCCTCCCACTACCTTCCCCTCCCAACGCTGGTTCGCAAAAAACCGTCCCGCGCGGTGGAACCAACCCGCTCGCCCCGCACGTACCCTAGGTCGATATTCCCGACCGAAGTGCCGTCGATAAATCCGAACCCGGAGCGAACGCCGGCGCACTCGTTATTTTTGCGGTGTCGCTGCCAATCTTCGGAAGCGCATTCCGGGCTGCAATAGAAAACATCGCCGCATCGCGCGCAAGGCGCGAAGTTTGAGGTACCACTGCCTAAGGGTTCTGTTATTTTTTTAGTCATGTTGACGCCTTGCGCTCCTTTCCGTATGACGCCTCGGTGCGTTCCCTGGTCCACCCACAGACCGTCCCTTCGTGAGTTATTTTGGGACGAGGTTACTAAAACGCTGCATTGCTTCGTTCCGCAATTACTACACTTCACCAAACCCAGCGTCGACGGCACGCCGCCGACTCGGGCGTTAGTCGTTGTTTTTTGGAAACTCGTGTTGCGTGCATCACACGATGTTTTTTCACGTGGTGCACCTTGATACGACCCTCCAGAGTGTTCCAAACTCGCGATCTTTGTGGCCCTGGCTTTCGCCCGAACCCGGGGCGGCACGTTTTTGAGCGACGGTTGAGACACGATTTCGCTTTTTTTCGAAAGGTTTCGTTTTTCGAAGGGTTCGTTTTCCCGTCGTAACCGCATCGGTTCCTGTCTCATCATCACCGTGGTGTTCACGTTACCTCCGATGGCCTGAAATTTCACCACGGGTGGTGACGCAACACCGTCGAGAAGATTCGCGTTCTTCTTTTTATTCACCGCGATCCCTCCGCCGCGCCATCCCGGGCGAGAAGGCGCGAACGTCGCGACACGTTTCGGTTTTTCGGTTTCGCGCGCTGCCAGTTTCGGTGGAATCTCCGGAACGTCGCGAAGCTTCTGCTTGTTTTTTTCCTCCCCATCAACGGCTCGTCCCGAAAACGAGTCATCCCGAGTCGTCTCCCTGTCCTCTCGAACCGTCGCACCCAATGTGTCCCACCACCGGTGAGGCGCTTTGTGTTTGTGTTGTCGCGAGATAACGTCCGAGTCACACGCCCTTTGCGTCGCGCGCGAGCTGGTGCTTCGCGACGACGTCGCGTGGAACGACGGAGCTTCATCAATGACCGAAGACGACGCAACACGCGCGCTACTGCTCGCCTCCCTCGCCGCCGCCCTGGCTCTCGCAGCCAAAAGCAACGCCCCTCTTGTGGGCGGGTACGACACCACCACACACACGTGACCAACCAAAGACACGAAATCTAAAGTCAACACCGCGCGGGGGGAATCGTCCGCCATCGTCGGGGACCTTCGGGAGCGCCAGGGGAAGTGCCGACTGCCGAGTTTTCACTCGGTTTTCACTCGGGCGATTTTTCGGGCGTCAATGACCTAGACCTGCTCACTCGTGCCACGCGCGGACCGGGTCGCGCCGCGCTCTCGTGCGAGGATGCGCGCCAAACTTTCATCTTTCGTCGGCATGCCGCCTCGGGGTCAGGTTCAGGCATCGCCCCGCGAGCCGGTTCCAGCGGCACCTGATCCGAATGATGAGGAGGAGGACGTCTCGGGGTCTGAAGAATCACAATCAGATTCGCATTCTACCGAATCCCAATCGATGGACCCCGAAACCTTGCCAAGCTTCGACGATATCCTCCCCAACGTTGGGACGTGCTCGTTTTTCCGGCAAACCTGGGGTAGCCACGTGGAGAACTGGAAGGTCTCGGCGAAAACGCTGGAGGGCTTACGTGCGGGGTTTCGAAATGGCAGTGTGTCCAAGCTAATCTCGAAAGATTGCGTTGATGAAAACAACAACGGGTACGATACCGACGACGCGGCCGAGATGGTCAACCGCACGGCGGCGCCACTGCGACACACCCTGAACCTACCGTTTTGCTACGCCCCTGGTGCGCACGCGCTGCGAAACTCGCTACTCCGGTTGGCGTACAACGCCCCGACGCTCGCGGAGGACGGCGACGACGAAGCGCGTTCGACGAAAACTACGACTGACAAGACTACGATTAAAATGGACAAGACGGGCGCCGCTCGACTTCGTTTCGCCAACGATGTGGATGTCGGGGTGTACGCGTCCCCCGAAAACGGCACCGAGGCGAGCTGGCACTACGACGCGAACCACAACGTCACGGTACAGCTGTATGGCACGAAGGTTTGGCACGTCACACCGTTCCCGTTGGCCGGCGACCGCAACGTTGGGAACTCGCGCGGCGCGAACGACGCGCCTCGCAACGCGCGCGAAGCGGCTGACCATTTACCCACTGACGTACCTTGTGAAAGAATACGAGTAATTACCCTAACCCCTGGTGATGCAGTGTACATCCCTCCTGGAACCTGGCACCGGGTGGTGCCGAGCGCGAGTGAAGCCGTGGAGGTGTTAGATCCAGAGTCATCCGAACCGCTCATGACAGACGTTTGTCTCAGCGTCGACGTGCGCTTGGCTAGGTACGTATTTCCCAACCCAAATCCCGCCTCCCTGTTTGCCCATACAACACTGACACTTTCTTTCAAGCGTTACGCACGCGCGGTGGACGTGCGAGTCGTTGTTCCACGAGATGACCCGGTACAAACAGCTGGGACACGGATTTGCACGCCGGACGCGGGCGATGTGCGACGCGACGGAAGACCACGGGCGGCCGACTGATACCCAAGCGGAGAGGATACGAGTAAACACCGAATCAAGTGTTCTGCGAGGCACCCTGGACGCGTGTGCTTTTCTGGATGTTGCTGATCCGCAATCGGGTGGCATGGCTGGTACGGGCGAAACGCACGCGCGTTTCGCGGCGGAGTACTTCACGGACGGCGCGGGGTTTTTCCCCGACGCGCGCCAGTCACGAAACTTTGTTAAATGGGACCCGCCGCGGCTGATGCCGTACGAACCCGACCTTTCCAACGGCGCAGCGTTGAGGTAAGCGCCGTTTCCCAATCACCACACACCGCCTCTGCGATTGCCCATACTCGTCCTGCGAAGGGCGCATTACCGGATGCCCATACTCGTACCACAAGGGACGGTTATTACCCCTGACTGTTTACGTTATACCAATCCCGGATAAACACGTCACGACCGACTGATTCCTTTTTTTGTACAATCAGGGCGTCACTCGGTTTTTTGGTGGACTCCCTGGACGACGCGGCGAAAGCGTTCATCGCAACGACTCGCGATTCGCTTGTCGAACGAAACACCGCAATCGTCTGGCACCCGATGGTCGCCCTTCGCTTGACGTCGCTTCCCAACGAAAACGGCGAGGTGCGCGATTTGCCGGGATACGTCAAGGAGGACTTTTTTGAAGGTGACGATTTTTGTCTGGTAAGTATTTCCCAACTCCAAATCCGCCCGACTGTTTGCCCGCACAAGACTGACACTTTATTTTTTACAATCAGGACCTACGCGCCACGTCCGGGCTGACGAACATGGAGTATTGCCGCATGTCCATCCTGTTGCCGAGTTGTTTGAAAACGTGCGCGGCTCGTTTACTGGAGGCGTCGCACGACGGGGACGAGTCGTTCTGGCCTGACCTACACAGTGTGTTCCGTTCATTATTTTCGGACGTGGGCGACGACGACGCCGACGACGCCGCCGACGAAGAATCAAAAAGCGCGCATCGTGATTTTCTGGACGTGCTCGTTTGGTGCAGGTTCCTTCGCGTGTTCCACGGAGCAGTTAGTCCGAAACAAACGCAAGACGCGGTCGAGGGTGTGGGGTCACGGGGTGAGGTACATGAAACGAGCGTCGCGGGTACGAAACGAGGTAGAAGTTAGGTATCAGGATTGAGGGTGTTTTATGTTACGGATTGAAAAGAGTGTACTGTGGTCGGGGAGGCGACGAGTCCTTTCGCGAAAAAAAAAAGCGCTCAGAAAAAGCATCAGCCAACCTCGCCGCACTTCACGTCGCGCGTCGTTACACCGGCCACCCCGTGTTCACGGAGTGATTTGCCGCTTCTGAGTTCCGTGTCGGCTTGCGCGTATCGCCAACGGAACCCCACGCGTGGAACACGAAAAGCTCCGGCCACACCTCTTCGCGCTGCAGCGAAAACCCGGTCGCCTCCCTTTCTTTCGATTGCGTTGTCACGTCTCTTTTCTAATCTAGAGCGAGGGTCCGGACACTGCGACGCGCGTCATCATGGAAGCTGAGAGCCAGTCTGTTTACTCCCCAGAGGTGTTCTCACACGCGTCCCAAAAGCCATCCGTCCCCTCCGCAGCCGACGCGGTGTCACACAAAGAGTCGGGCAACGCGTTGTACCTGCGGAAGGAATACCCCGACGCGATTGATCGGTACGACCAAAGGTGCGTGTTGCGCGTTTCCCAGATCCCGACGACTTACCGAAGCTGGTGACTGTTCAGACCGATTACTCTGACTGTTTGTCCATACATCGTCCAATACATCGCGATATACTCGTCCTGCGAAGGGCGCAGTAACGGATTTCCATACTCGTCCTGCGAAGGGCGCGTTACCTCTGTTCATACAACACTGTTTGCCCAGGTCTGGGACTGACACTTTCTTTTTTTATACCACCAAAGCGTACGGTTGGATTGCACGAAACCCGCTTTGTTTACGAACCGCGCCGCGGCTCGGTTCGCGCTGTTTAACGACTCGGGCGAGGTTAAGCATTTACTGTTGGCCTTGCGAGACGCGGAAAGGTCAATTTCTCTTGACGCGAGGTGGGTCAAGGGGTATTACCGGAAAGGAACGTGCTTGTCCAGCCTAGCGAAACCGGTTGAAGCGGCCGATGCGTTTCGCGCCGGTCTCCAAATCGACCCTAAAAACGAACAGATCGAAAACGCGCTGCAAAAAGTGGAAGTTCAAATAGCCAACACCCCGAAGGACTGGGAAGACGCGAAAACTCGGGGCAACGAGAGTTACCGGAACGGCGCGTACGAAGACGCCATCGGGTGGTACACGGTCGGGCTTGATTTGCTGGGGGTACGGTTGACAGATGGCGTCGATGTTGGTGCGAATCGCCAAAGCGATGGCGACGAAAAAAAGGAAAAGCCAAGCCACGCCGCCGCACCGTCAAAAAACATCGCCGCGCTTCTCGCCAACCGCGCGGAAGCGCGTCGGCAACTCTCGGACGTCAAAGCCTGTGTCCGTGATTGCGACCTCGCGTTGGAATACGAACCGTCACACATCAAAGCCATGATCCGCCGAGCCCTGGCGTATGAGTATTTAGAGAGGTTCGATTTGAGCGCTGCTGATTTCGGAAACGCGCTGAAGCTCGACGCGGGAAACCAAATTGCGCGGGAAGGCCACCGGCGGGTCAGCGCGTTCGCCGCGAAACTCAAAACCGAAAGAGATTGAGTCCAGTCAAGAGTACTACACTCGATGCGATGATAAATACATGCCGCAAATAGTCTGAAATACAAAACCTTTCACCTTCACAACCGCACAAGGATTGAACCAACGCGCAACCTCCACCTTTCACAACTCGTGCCTGAACATCGTTATTTCTTGTTGCTTAAAGTACCGCCGGTCTTCTTCGTCCACCAACACCAAATTCAGGTAGTACTTCACGCTGAACCGGTTGGCGACGTTTTTGTAGGTAGGGGTGATGTCGTAGGGGGTGAGGAACAGCCTGTGTTCCGTGATTTTTGGAAACAAAAGGTCAGAGTGGGTTTCCTTGAAAAGGTCAGTCTGTTTCGTAAACGTAAACGGGTAAACAGGGTAACAGCGTAATCGGGCCTCCACGGTGTGTTGACGGATTTGAGAAAGCCAAAAACACGACGTACCTCACCGGCACCGATTCCCCTCGAACCGGCGCGCCGTCCATGACTTCGTACTTTGCTAAAGTTTCGGACTCGTTGTAGGTGTTGCTTCCCCCGCCCGCGCTTTCGCGTCGCCGTATTTCAACCTCCATGTGTTTGATTTTGATCCGCACTAAAAGAAAGAAAATCTGGAGATTGTAAAAATAAATGTCAGTCTTGTATGGGCAATCAGGGAGGCGGAATGTGGTGGGTGGGAAATACGTACCTTACCCACCACCACGTCCCGCAGGTGGTACTTCCCTTTGGCGTACTCAAACTCGATGTGTAGACAGTCCTCGATGCCGACTTCCATTTTGATCCCGGTGTTGATTTCGGGGGGGACGCTTAGTAAGCGGCACACGAAGGGAAAGTCTTGCGTCACGGTGCCGCCGTAAGATCTGGTAATAGTAAAAGAAAAGTGTCAGTCTTTCGTAATGTGAGTGAGTAATTACTCGGGACAATCGGCAAACAGTGTCAGGATTTGGGAAACGCGCAAGCCGTACCTCGTAATAGTGACGCGGATGAAATACCTCACGCGCACGTTAATGCCTCTGTAAGATTCGTGCGGCAACACCACGTTTTTAAACTCGAAAGGAACACTCAGCGGGCCTTGTAGTTCGCCTGGGTTTAGCAACTCAGCGACCAGGCTGACGAAATCGTGCCCGTCTTGCCTGTCGAAGTACAGCTCGGTTTGGCCCAACACCTCGATCTTAACACCGAGATGGTCTATTTTCTTTCCAGGCGCGGGTGACAGATGCACCGTCCCACCGATTGTTTCGTTTGTGGTGAACACGGGAAGCACTTCGCTTGCACCTCGGTCGCTCTTCACGCTAGCCGTCCTTTGGGTATCGCCGTTGGCGTGCGTCAAGTCGATGGTCACCGCCCTGCCGAGGCCGAAAAAAGACATCTCTGGGGGCGAGATTGAATTTGGACGGTGGTGCCGTGCAATCACGCGGCCCCGATCTGACCTGCCGCGTCGTCGTCGTCTGTCCAACAAGTCAACAGTACTCTTTGCCGAAGTACTGCGTGTGTTTTCGTACGACTACTACTACCAGGGTCCCCCGTGCTCGGTGCTAGGTCACGTCACGTAAACACCGCGTGTCGTACCCGGCCCCCTCTCACCGGGAGCGCGGCCAACAATGCGCATAGCATGCATTGACAAAACTTTTCCGGGAAATATTATTCGTTCCACGAGACCGACTCACGGTCGACACATCGGTTGCCACTTGCCGTCGCGCTGCTACGCGACCGTCGACGCGTTTGCCCGTGGCACCGCATCACCACCACTGCGACGGCATCGAACGAATCAACCGGCGGCTACCGGTTTGACCCGCGCCAAGGCCTCCGGCACCCAGGGCAAACAGTCTCGACTGGTGGAAACTGCAACGGTGCCTGCGGCGGATGGAGGCGTCGTAAATGACACGCGCGACCCCGGCAAGGCGTTCGTGGGAACAAAAGTCGCGATTCTGCACGCGTGTCCCGAAAACGACAAGGGCTTCGGGTACTGCAAAGGCATGGTCGTGTCAGTACGCGACGACCATCTCAACCTGGGAACCGTTTACGTGGTGAGGTACAACGACGGCAACGAAAGCCGATCCACGTACGAGGAGTTGCTTCCTTTCATTTGCGACCGAAATTTGTTGCAGCAAGACGTCAAGGCGGCGTTGGAACGCGCCAAGTCTTCGGAACACGTCAAGGCGGCGCTGGCGCTTGCGAAATCGGACGGAGACGGATCACCGCGGGTCTGCCTTGAATTAGGACACGGCGTCCGAAAAGATAAGTACACCGACTTGTTCTTCGGCGTGGCGAAACTGAAAGCCGCGTTCGCCGCCACCGCGTTCAAACGTGCGAAGTAAAACGTGCGAAGAAACCTTCGACGCGTATTTCACCTCGCACGTCGGCGCGGCGGCGGCGCACGATTTTTTGGTACGGCGCATGCGTTTCGTGAAGACACCCGCTAAGTGCCGCAAAACGTTCGAAGAACTGAACTTCCCCGATCTTTCCTGGTGTGACTTGGTCGGGCTGATGCTGGCGTGCGCGGCGAACGAGACCGACTTCGCGGAGGCGTTTGCGAAAATGAAGGCGACACAGGGTGCCGCTAAAGCGAAAAAGCAGGTGACACCCGCGGCTAAAGCCAAACCGACCGGTTCTCCCTCGTTCCCAAGAAACGCAAACTCGAAGCGCGGGCGAAGGCGGCCAAGACGGCTCAAGCGCCCAAGACGCCCAAGGGAACCGTGAACACGAATGAACAGGATTCCGCCGGTCTACGGTGGTTGGTACCATTGGCAAGGGTCCCGTGGCTCCTCTTGGAGTTGACGAAAAAGACGACGACCGTGACCCCCGGGGGCTTCTGGTCGGGCGCGAGGTGAACGTTCTGTACGCGGAGCGCAACGGCAAGGGATGCGCGTATTTCAAAGGAAATGTTGTGTCATGGCGAAACCACGGCATCTTGGGAACCGTGTACACCGTGAAGTTCGACGACGGCGACCAAAGGGAAGCGACGTACGAAGAGTTACTTTTTTTCCTTCGCGACGGCGACTTGGTACCGCACGGCGTCAAGGCGGCGTTCGAACGCGCCAAATCTTCCTAAGACATCAAGGCGGCTTACGCACGAGCTAAATCGGTGGAGGCCAAGCCGCAGGGCAGCCTAGGGAGAGGACACGGCGTGCGAAAGTATACCGAAACTGGCTTGTTCTTCGCCGAGGTGACGATGAAAGGCTACACCCCAAAAACGAAGTGTTCACCGGCGCGCACCGTGACTTCCAAGGTAGCGTTCGAGATGTCTTTCACCTCGGACATGGGAGCCGCCGCGGCGAAAGACGTTCTGGTACGGAGAATGTGGCCCGTCAGGACCACGTCGAAACGCGTCCGGAAAACCTTCGAGGGCGTTGAAAAAGGAGAGCCGCTTTTCAAAGCCCTGAACTTCCCGGACGCGTCGTGGTGCGAGTTGATGGGGTTGGTGTTCGCGTGCGCGGCGAACGAGAGCGATTTCGCCAAGGCGAAGAAAACGGTCGCGGTCGCGCCAGTGACATCCGCCAGTAAAGCAAAGCCACTCGTTACCCCCGTCCCCAAGAAGCGCAAAACGGGCGGAGCGAAGGACCGTCGGGTGAAGGGGGGGGGAACGATGGGTACGAACGACGCGCCGGCGAACGAAGCGACAATCGGTGAGTCGCCCGATCAGGGCTCACCGCCTGCGCCGACCCTATCCGGTCCGTCCACCGCGTTCCCGACCGCCGTTCTGCCGCTCGCGCCCGTTCCCCCTCTCGCGCCCCCCGTCGTGCCAACCCCGGAGGCGAGGATCCCAAAACTAACGCAAGCCAGGCTTTTGCGCGACCGCGGAGACATCACGGAAACGCAATACGTGCAAAAACGGGCAAAAATTGTCAGAGACGAGTTTGGCATTTGATTTCCGCGAGGATAACGTAGACTACGAGATTGTAAAGACAACGCACAGCTGATCACGCGCTTCCCTTCCTCCCCCCTCGGCCACCCCCTCCCGCCTTCTTCGCCGCTTTCTTGGTCTCCTTATCTTGCGCTCTTCTAGCGGCTCTATCACCGGGCCCCGGCGGTTGACCCGCCGTCGCGTGTTTCCCCGCGAACCCGCAAACCCAAAGCTGGCTAATCCACTTCTCGTCAATCGCCTCCGTCGCCGTGTGCAGCGTCCGCCCATCCGGCATAGACGCGTCCGTGCCAGGGAAGAAAATAAGCGCCTTACCCTTAACAGGCTGGACGTCAATACCGAGCTTGTCGAACCGAGTAGCGCCTCCCTTTTCGACGTCGTTTAAATAAACCAAAACCGTCGCGCGTCGCTGGTATCCTTTCTTTTGGGAAACGTTTTCAGGAAACCCGTCTTCGTGGGTTTTGAAATACTCACCGCCCTGGTAATGCGCGACCTGCGGAAGCTCGTAACTCCACGGCGAGAGCGAAGTCGGTTTCTGAAACGCGGTTTTCGACGCCTTCAAGCCTTTCAGTTGCGGCAAAGCATTCTCCGTGGCTTGCAAAATAGCCGCTTTAGTGGGGTGGTCAGTGAGTAACTCGCTATCCAGGGTGCACGTTTTTGACGTCCGAATGTTTTCATTCGCGGCGCCGCCGACCCCGGACGTTTTCATAAGCCCGCTCTCGCCCGCGGCTTTTATCAAAGCGTCGCAAGCTTCTGCGGTTAAAAACCCGTCAATCGTCAAGATTGGCGGGTCTATGTGAAGCACCTTCAGGCCTGGTGTGTCGGTGTTGACCCTAAAAAAATCGTGCTCGGTTAAATCGCCGAACCCGAGTGCCATGCCGGGATTGTCCACAAGGCTCATCCCTCCTTCTCCGAAAACTTCGGCCGGTACGGGGGTCATCGTGGTGCGCAAGTGCGCGGGTGCTACGCCGGGGCCGGCGTTTTGTGCAACAGCCTGCTGTGCCTTGACCATGGTGTTTCGTGGCATCGACGGCATTGGGCGCATCGGTCGAGACGCAAAGGGACGGCATTTCGTCCCAAGGACAACCCTAAACCCCGAATGTTGCCATGCGACGCTTCGGGAGACGCACGTCGACCTCGTCGCGCTGAGATGGGCGAACATCGGGCGAAAACCGTGTTGATGTCTCGGGAAGTGGTGTCGGGAAGACCGGTAGGAACCGCGCACCCGAACCGGCCGTCCGTGCCGCGCGGAGTGACTCAGTCTTGTGCGAGATGGATAACCTTCGCTTTTTGGCGCTTTCGGAGTTTCGGCTTTGGACAATCTTTATTTTGTAACGTCCTAGAATAACCGAGATCCACCGCCACAACGTCCGCGCATGACCCCTCCCACCCCCCCCCCCGGGGTCCGATACTCCCCCTCGTGGTCGTGTTATGATTGATGTGGATCAATCCGAAACACAAGCAACCGCCTCGAGCTCCGCGTTCACGCGAGCTCCTTCCTATTCACCCGAAGAACGCGCGGGATTTCGAGATTTCGCTAAGGTGATGCGCGACGCCATGGGCGAGAAGGGTTCGTTCGACGAGCTTTCCCCCGAAGACGCCGCGGAGCACGGATGTTTAGGGACGCTGCACAGTTTGCATCGGCCCGGTCGTGTTACGTTTAATGAAGACTTGTGCAAGGCTGCGGCGTCTGGCGGGCAGTGCAAGGTGCTGAAGTGGTTGCGCGAAAACGGCTGCCCGTGGAACGCAGACGCGTGCACGTCCGCGGCGTACAATGGGCACCTCGGGGTGCTGAAGTGGTTGCGCACGAACGGCTGCCCGTGGGACGCGGATACGTGCTCATATGCGGCGGAGGGCAGGCACCTCGATATGCTGCAGTGGTTGCGCGCAAAAAGCTGCCCGTGGGACGAGTTGACGTACAACAGGGCGGCTTACGGCGGGCACCTCAAGGTGCTTCAGTGGGCACGCGCGAACGGCTGCCCGTGGGACGAAAGGACGTGCACAGGGGCGGCGAATGGCGGGCACCTCGAGGTGATGCAGTGGAAACGTGCGAACGGCTGTCCGTGGAACGAGTGGACGTGCACGGGGGCGGCGAATGGCGGTCACCTCCAGGTGCTGCAGTGGTTGCACGCGAACGGCTGCCCATGGAACGTAGCCACGTGCTCGGGGGCGGCGACCAGCGGGCACCTTGAGGTGCTGCAGTGGTTGCGTGCGAACGGATGCCCGTGGACTGTAGAAACGTGCTCGTCGGCGGCGATGAATGGACACCTCGAGGTGCTTCAGTGGGCGCGCGCGAACGGCTGCCCGTGGGATTTGAAGACGTGTGCATCATTAGCAGCGGAGAGCGGCCACAAGAAGCTGTCGGCGTGGATCCTGAATGGTGCGCCCGACAACGGCAACAAGGCGGGGCGTGTTGCCGAGACGAGCGCGCACGCGGCAGTGGATAGAGGCGGCACGCCGCTGTGTGTCGCCGCTGAAAAGGACGATCTGTCGATTGTGCGGGCGAGGCTTCAAGCGGGCGTGCATCTCAACGAGGCAAGGAAGGGATGGGATGACGGCGCAACGATGCTGTGCGTGGCCGCTCAAAAGAGAAAAGAGGGGTTGGTGCGTGAGCTGATCGAGGCGGGGGCGAAAGTCAACAAAATGGGGGACTACGGCGCGACGCCGCTGCTCGGTGCAGCGCAAGAGGGCCATGGTGTGGTGGTGCTTGCGCTGATGGAGGCAGGCTCGGACGTCAACAAGGCGGCGGATAACGGTGATTCGCCACTTATCGTCGAAGCTCATCACGGCCAAGAGGCGATGGTGCTGGCGCTGATCGAGGCGGGAGGGGACATCAACAAGGCGAGGGATACTGGCATGACGCCGCTGATCATTGCTTCGGAAAGGGGCGACGAGGTGGTAGCGCGGGCGCTGATCCAGGCGGGCGCGGACGTCAACAGGGCAGCGAATAACGGCGCGACGCCGCTGTACTTCGCCGCTCAAAATGGCCACGAGGCGGTGGTGTTGGCGCTAATCCAGGCGGGAGGGGACGTCAACAAGGCGGCGGATAACAGCGCGACGCCGCTTTAGGTATCAATGACACCCAGATCTAACGTCGCTCACGGAAATCACAGGGCGATTGTTCACCTTCTCAGGGCTGCCGGCGCGGCGTTATGATGATAGCGGTACAAAATGACGGGTGGAGATTCGGTGGATGCGCAGCTCGTCAACACTGGAAAAGACGGTGTTGTGACGGAAAGACGCGACACGCGTGCGGACGCGACGCGCGATGCGAGACCTTTTAGATCTCATTGACAACACATAAATAGACGACGACGGACTGACTCCCGACATAAGAAGACGCGACGACACAAAAACACTCCCTTCACAAAACGGAAACATTGTCTACGTCACGGGCAGTTTCGACAGCACCGCCGCGCCAAAGCTGAGCCCCACGAACGTGGCGACGGCGTACCCTAGTACGCCTGTTAACATGGCGGGAACCACTAGCGACCGCCATCCCTTCGACGCCGCCATTGCCGCGGCGGTGGTTGGGCCGCCGACGTTCGAATTACTCGCGATTAACAAATCCGCTCGCCTTAACCCGAAAACCTTCTCGCCCACCACCACGGTGAACAACAAGTGAAACATCACCTGTACGAAGCTGTACAGAAACAAACACGGCGCCGTGGTCCACATCATTTTTATCGAACCACTCGCGCCGATCACCACGAAGAAGCACTGCATGACAATCGCGGCGAGGGCTGTGAGATAGGTAAACGAAAGTGTCAGTCGGCGAGTGTGGGTGTGCTGCATATCGCGGTGTATGGACAAACAGTCACCAGCTGAGAGGTAAAACAGTGCACTTGTGCAGTATGTGTTGTTGCCAGTACTGGTAAATGTTACGGCCGTGGTGCACTCAAAGAGGGGCATCAAACAGTCGGCGGGATTTGGGAAAGACCCAACGCGTACCTTCCCCGGACGGGGCTAGCCCGCCCACGCGCTTTGGAAACGCGGTGGCGCACGCGATTGTGACGATTGTCGCGATCGGGATCATCAGCGGCGACACGGCGTTGGCGATGCCTCCCGCGAGGCCGGTGGCGACAACCGCGGTCTTCGCCGCGACCGCGGTGGTACCCACCAACGCCGCGGCGGTGGACGTCGCGGCGCCGAAGCTTGACCAGGACGCGGGGAGGCTGGCGGCGATGACCCCGGAGACGGCGCACACGACCGCGGCGAGGGACAGGGCGCAGGATCCCTTCAACACGTCGAAGGAATTCGACAACCTGGCGGTTAAAATGACATCCGACTTCGCCTCGTCCCTCGCGGCGGAGTGATTGGGGTCGAGCTGGTCGTAATCCGCATCCGTGTCGGGGGGCGACGCGGTTCGCGCCACCGCGAACAGAACCGCGAAGTACACCGCGTTCATCAGGTTGTCTGTTTTTGGTAACGAAAAGGGTCAGTCTTGTGAGTCGGCGAGTGTGGGTATGTTGTAGTGTTGTATTCGTAACAGTTGCGAGTACTGGTGGACGTTACCAGTGCTGTAGTCTTCCCCCGGGGCGGTAAACAGGGCATGTGTGTCGTGTGAAACAGTTGCCAGTACGCCGGTAAATGTTACGGCCGTGGTGCACTCGGTAAATAGTCACAGAGATGCAGTAAACCGTGTGTCTGGATTTGGGAAAACAAACACGTACCCGCGGCTAACCCGGCAGCCACCAAATCACCAGGTATGTTCAAAACCCCCGCCACAGCGACGTAGTTCACCGCGCCTCCGATGTGCCGCGCCATCAGCGCCGCGCCCATCTTCCACGCGTTGTCCGCGCCGAGGGACGCCTTGAGCGATTGAAAAGAAGTAACGTGTCAGCCTGGTATATCGCGATGTATGGACAAACAGTCAGGGCAGAGGTAAGACGTCCCTTCTGGTACGAGTATGGGCAATCAGTCTAGTCTATGGAATGAGTTGGGTGGGAAATACGCACGCACCATGGGGCAGATGGTGTACGCCAAAACCGAGCCTATCGTGGTGCCGAGCGCGCCCACCAAGAAACACCAAAGCACGCGGCCGGTGCAGGTAATGACCCTTCTTAAGTCCGCGGTTAGCAGCAGCAGCGGTACCGCCAGTGGTAACAGAAACGCGATGACCACGTCGTACGCGGGGGCGTGGTTTGGGATGACGCCTAGGTTTGGGAAAGAAAAAGGTCAGTCGTGTATGGGCAAACAGGGAGGCGGGATTAGGGAAAGCCCCAAGGCCGTACATACCCGTGTTCGCTAACACCAGCGCGAAGAGCGTGGATAACAACGACGCCCCGCCCACCCGCGCCCCCCACCGTTGTTTGTTTCCCCACAGCCCGAACGTACTGGCGCACAGAATCGCCGCCCACACCGCCCAGTGGTGGTTGGGCTGCACCAAGGGCCAGGCCAGGGTGGACAGGCCTTCGCCGACGCCGAGGAACGCGCGTGGGCGATGCGTCGTTTGGCGGTTTATTTGCGTGACGCGGCGTCCGGGTGCGATGCGGGGGGCCGCCTTAGCAGTGTTCCCCAGGGTGGACGGTACGGAAACAGGTTGGGTCGGTGTGTTTGTAACTGATATGCCTCGCGTGTTGCCGTGCGTACCCGACAAACACGCGGCGCGGCTCACCGAGACGCATCGAGGCCGAGCCCCGACCTTCGTCGTGACGAACCGTTGCGCCCCAAACGTCGTCGCGTGTCCGTTTTTCGATGTGCGTCCAACCCGACATGGCACCGCGTTCAGTCGCGACGTCAGCGACGCGGGGGGGACGAACATTTGAAACCTCGCGTCGCGTGGGACCACACACCACGAGCCGTCGATACCGCGAGCCGTGAGGACGGGAAGACGCGCGCGTGGAGATGGGGAACCGTTGGCGGGGTTTCCCGAAGTTTCTCTGCACGCGAAAGATAGCGCGGCTGGGAAACCGTGACTCGGCAGGACAGATTCGTTTGCTTCCATCCACGGTGTTTGCGCGTACAGTACCGGGTACACATCTGCGACAGGTTGATCCTGCCTGCTGCTGGATTTGGGGCTGGACAGAAACCGCGTTGAGAAAGAATCTGCCACTCAAAACAGACCGCTTCGCGCGCGGTTTCCCCCCAAAAGGTCCCCAAATAAAATGCCCTCCACGTCCTACGCCCCCCCCCTCTCCTCCGTGACGGAGACGGCGCAACGTGCGGTGGCGAAGGCGCGGTTTTCGAGTTACGGGAGATCGGCGTTCGGGGGGCCGCGGTTACCTTTGCCCATAGATTTCGACACCCACGCCCCGGAAATCGCGCTGGTCACCTACCAGGCTTTCCGAGTCCTAACCCACACCTTACAACGACACGGCACGGTACCTCCGGTAACGGCGACCCTGGTGCTGTTGAACTCCCTGGTTTTTTTGAAACCCGGGGGCGTGCTTTTCGGGGATGTGTGTTTGAATCCTTACGCGGTGCTGCACTTGAATCAGATGGAAAGATTAGTGACCTCCGCTTTTGTGCACAGAGATCTGTTCCACCTAGTGGGTAACATGGCAGGCTTGGTTCAAGATGGGTCTGAGCTCGAATCCCGGGAAGGAAGCTCGAGGTTCCTTAAACGCGCGGTTTGGTCGTTGGGGTTGAGTCAGGCGTGCTTGGTGTTCCTCTCGGCGCTGGAGCGGAAGATTCGAGGAAGAGGCGGAGCGAACGCCGTCGGGAACTGGTTCGCCGACGCCGGCAAGGCGTTTGACGCGAACGTGCTAGGGTTGAGCGGTACCTCGCCAGGATCGAACCAAGGACGACGGGTCGTCACCACAAATCCCGCGACCTTACCATTTTACACCTCAGGTGTTGTAGGGTTTTCTGGGGTGAACTACGCTTTGAAGGTAGCCGCTTGTTGCGGTCGGCCACACGATTCGTGTGTAATGGTGTTCGGTTTGATTCCCGTGCCCAGCCGGTATTCAGTCTGGGCGGATCTTTTCGTCAACACGTTGATTTCACCCAGCAGCGGTACCTTCGCCGCGCACTTCGCGGGGTGTTGCGCTGGTTTACTCACCGTGTACGTGCCTAAGATGTTCACGAGGGGGATGGGCATGCAGGGCGTAGGGCGGCGATTAGGGGGAGACGCGAGCGCTTCGAGATTGGTAAGGGATGCTGGTGCCCGCGGTTCTTCTAGAGGTACTGGGGGCGGTTCTTTGGGAGGTAGTGGAGGGTCATTTAGAGGTACGGGTAACCGACTGGGCGGCAACGATACCGCAATCCGACCTTCCAATACCTCGGATTCAAAAAAGAAGGGAAAACAATTCTCAATCGTTAAGATGGCTTTGGCTCCATTTGGCGCTTTGCGAAGAGCGGCTTCGGAAGGAACGCCGTTACTAACGCACGCGGTTTTCGCGGTGGGGTGCGTGCTGTGTCAGCAAATCATGACAAGACACTTACCAAATGGGTTGCTTTCCACGAACGCGGTCCGGTCACTGCCGCTGGTGTTTGAAAAAGCAGTGTCTGGACGGTTTTAGGGACCAGGGCTTGGTTTAGACTCGACACGGGTTTTACCAATGATACTACCGGTTGAATCGTTTGCTAATTTACGGAGGACGTCGTCACGCTTGCCACCGCGGCGTCTGTGAATTTCACAAACACGGAAGTAGCGCCTGTGATCTTCACGCTGGGCGCACCACCGCCCACCGCTATTCGGGTATCGCCCCGAATAAGCGCTTCATCGATGATGACTTCAATTTTGTGTTGTCCCACCGATTCCGCGTACTTTTTTTGTGAAAGAAAAGTGTCAGTCTTGTATGGGCAAACAGTGTCAGGATTTGGGAAAGGCCCAATACGCACCTGTCGCGGGCGATCGCGAACAGGGCGACACCCGAACGGGCCGCACGACCCTTTCGGGAACCCGAAGAGATCGAAAAGCTCGGTGTCGTTCGCTAATCGCACATGTTTGACCGTTTCTTGCCCGTGGATGGAGGACAAAAAGTCACCGACTTTGCCAAAATCGCACTGTGAATCATCACCCACCGGTAACACCGCGAGCGCCAAAACGGAAAGAACGCGAGGTGGAGCGTCTTCGTCTTCGGTCGTCTCGTGTTTGGTACCGGTAAATATAAACTCACCAACCACCGCCAGGGTTTTGCAAAGAACCACGTTTTCGTCCCGTTCACTTGTGTCCCAGTTCTCGATACGCAGACACTCTTCTTTTTCTTTTTCTTCTTCTTCTTCTTCTTCTTGTTCATTCCCCAACGCCCCGACGCCAATCAGCGCCGCGCGCGCGTGCGAAGCGTCGCGCCAATCACGCGCATTCGTGTCCAGCGTCTCGCGTCGCCACCACGGTTTACTCAAAACCGCGACGTCTCGGGTTTCTCCAGAAGAACCACCTTTACGCGTGGAGAGCAACGTCATCAAAACAAACACGGGCGCCAGCGCGTCCAATGAAGCGTACACAAGTTGCGCTTCCGTTAACGGGCGCAAATCCCACCGACTGCACTGCATTTCCTTATCCAGCGCCTGACCCAAAACCGCGTTGGTTAATCGACTCAACGACCCCGCGTCACGCTTGTCCGCCCCGGACAACGTCAACGCGACTTCCCGGACGCACACGCACGTGGCCGAGTTGTTTGTGAATGCATCACGAAGTCCCTGTACGTGTTGAGTTATTCTTGAGTCATTTACGAATCGTCTGTTCGGGTAACTCTTGACCAACCGCGAAACGTCCCCCGCGACGCCGAAGCCGCAAAGAAGGGTACGGGCAAACACCCAGGCGACGAACTCTTGCGCGTGTGCCGCGAGCTCTGCATTCGCGCCGTCGCCAAACACGGCAACGCAGTCCAGCACCACCGCGCGAGCGTGGTGCGAGGTGGTGGGTTCTGGACAAGGAGAGACGAACTCATTTTCACTCGAAAAAAACGACTCGATCCCCGCCGCGAACTGCGCGACGGTCACCGGGTTCGTGGCGGCGTCCCCAGGCCCAGGCCGCCACTCGCAATCGAACCCGATTATTGGGGTTTCGTAGTTTTGTCTGGAAAGTATGGATTGCATCCAAAATTTAGCTTTCTTCATGGACGCCAAGTCATCGACGAGCAAAACGTTTTCGAAGATATCACTCCCGAAAACGTTTGATAAATTTGTCCACTCTGTATGCGCGTTTACCCCAAATGCAGTCTGATCACCCTCCCCTCGATCACCCTCCCCACCACCTCCCAACGCCTCAAACACACCAGACGCGAGATGAAACGCGTCGTACTCGTCGTTTCGGGTAACTTCGCTGACAACGGCTTCGCGCCCGAGTCGCTTCGCCACTTTGTAATTGCCAATATCGAAGTGCGTCTTTGCGAGACGGCCTCGTAAGGATTTTGAAAAAGGCGACGCCTTGGTCAACATCTCCGCCGCACTGGTGTGGCCCGTGGTAACGCACGCGTCAATAACGGTGAGCAACGAATCCATTGATAAAGTATCGACCTCTCCTGACCAAACAAGCAGCTCCGCCACCGCGCCGGCGCAGCTGAAACGCGAATCGGAACGCGACGTGCGCTTCTCGAAGTTGTTTTGGGGAGAATTGAAATTTTCCTCCACGGCGGCGCAAAGGCTTTCTGCCAGCGACTTGACTTGTCCTTTTCGTAACACGGAGTCCGCGGTCACCTTCAGTGTCTTCGCGAAACGCACCGCGACTCGCGGGCACACGCCGGATTTGAGGTGAACGCTTCTTTTTTGCGTGGAGCTTTTTGCGTTATCATCGGACGTGTGCTCGTATATTTTTAACGCGGCGTTTTTCGCGGCGTTGTCGTCGTCAGAAGAATCTCCAAAACACTTTCGAAAAACAAACCGCACCGGCGCAACGAATGGATCGCCGTAACACCCGTTGCGTCGCGCCGCCGGTCCGAGCGCGTCAAGCAGGGCGTGCGCGACCGCCCTTCGGGAGGACATGGAAAGCTTTGAAATCACTTCGGCGGGGCCGTCGACTGGTTGTGTAAAGTCACTGCTCGTGCCATCGTCGTCCTGTGTCTCTGTCTCGTCATCTTCGCCATTATTTACCGTACCAAGGTCCAGAGGAATATCACCTCCAGTATTATCAAGCGCGCCCAAACAAACACCACACCCTCGCACCGCCGATTCGACCAACGCGCGCGTCGCCAAAAGTTCCGCCTCGCGAATTGTCGCCGCGCTTGGCTCGACAACGTTTCCGAACTCGCGACTGTTTGCCTGTGCACAGAAGGAATTTGTTTCATTACCTGCACTTTCACTTTCACTTTCCTCAGCGTCGGTTCGAGTTCCGCCGAGAATCGCGAGCGCGCGAACCAGCGTCGGGCGCGCCGGTTTCACCACGGCGCCTTCAGTTTCAATCGCGGTCGCGATTGCGACGAGAAGCGCGTTTGCGCGTTGCGTTGTTTGCGTGTAGTCGTACGCGCATTCCGAGTCACCTCCACTGACGGCTCGTAAAAAAGACGAGCCCGCCGTAGACCCGGGTTTGACCCCAGGACGTGCGTCGTCGCGAAACACAGGGTTGCCACTTTTAGCGGCACCGCCACCAACGCTCGCGCGCGCGTCGCGCCGCGCGCGCTCGCTTTGCGAGCCAAAGTCGCGAACCTGGGGACGGGTCGGGTTTTTTGGGACGGGGGTATGGGTACGTGGTCAGTAAGAATTGGTAGTGGTTAATACCTCCACACCGCGAGCCAAAGTCGCGAGCGGTCGTCGGTTCGAACCGCACTTACGAAATCCGTTTCCGTTTTCCACTTGACGTGCCCCGCGAAAACTCTCCGCGGACCTACCCGTACGTCGTCCCCGAGCTCGTCGATTTCCGTCCGGTCGGGGTACATCTCGTCGAAGACAGTTTCGGTGGTTGTATTGGCCGTTTCTTTAAGCGTTTCACCAGCCGTTTCGTTACCCAAAGTTTCGTGTTTCGCTTTCCGGAACTTCCCGTATCTCTCGTCGTACTCGAACGAGTCGTTGTTGTCCTTGACCGACGGTAAATCGCGACTGTTCTCGATTTGCATTTCCGTAAACAGCGTCCGCTCGTACCGCCGCCGGAACGGCGTCACCCGATCCACGGTGGGCCAAGGGTTCCAGTTTCGGGGTAACACGAACCCTCGGGATTTTTCCCGCCATACCGTTTCCGTCCCAAATTCGAAAGGCCCTTCCATTTCCGCCACTAGCACGCCTCGGTCGCTGACCGTCAAGACTTTCTCGACCGCCTGTACGACGTTCTCGGAGCCGAAAACCTCGATATCCCGGATCCCCAGTTCTGCGATTCCAGACACGACCCACTGCGTCTCCGCGCCGTCGCGGGACGCGGGGGACGGGCGAAACACCTGCTTGTGAAACAAAAGTGTCAGTCTGTCGGAACATGTGTATATCCGGGATTGGTGCTGCGTAAACAGTCGCGGTAACGTTCCGGACGGGAACGCGCCCTTCTGGTCGTAACACGTCCAGGACGCAGGACGAGTATATCGCGCCGTGTGGACAACAGTCACCAGCTTCGGTAAATCGCGACCGGCGTTGTGTGGTGATTGGGAAAGCCCCGCACCGCTTCACACGGCCCCAACCAGTGACACTTGCGCGTGAACAACGCCCACTTTCTTTTTTTGAGCAGGGTTTGGTTTTTTTGGGAATCGCGGCTCGAGTCGACACCGTTTCCGTCGCCTTCTTTTGAACCACCCGCGTTGACGCACGGCACGCCGAGCACCTGCTCCGCCGAAGTCACCCACCACCCGCGGCAGTGCGTGTGACTCGCGGTGCCTCGAGCGGTGGTGGTTTTCCAAGTTTCGGGTTTCACGGGTTCACACTGTTTGCGCGTACGACGATTTTCGACCAAGTCGTCGCTTCGGCCGTCTCCGCGTAACGGGTAGAAAAGAAACCCCCTCAAAATCTGTTCCGACTTTTGCGAAAACGACGACGCTGTCCGCGAAACGTTTTCAGACTGTTTGCTCATACGTTTCGGACCGCCGGTGTCTATGCTCGACAGTCTTTCGCGAGTCGTAGAGTATCCGTCACTTGTTCTCGTCGTGCAGTGGTCACTCTTACCCTTACCGCCGGTGTCTATGCTCGACAGTCTTTCGCGAGTCGTAGAGTGTCCGTCATTCGTCCTCGTCGTGCAGTGGTCACTCTTACCCTTACCGCCGGTGTCTATGCTCGACAGTCTTTCACTCGCACCGAGTTCGGTCAACTCAAGTTTCTCGCCTTCCAGTGAGTCGGTGGCCCACCGCGTTAACCAATCACGCACTGGTCCGTGTTCCGCCAACGTGAGCTTTCTAACCGCTTCGCGAACTCGGATGTGAAGGTTCTCGTGAAGAAACGGCCCGACGTCTGCGGTTGTGGCCACGAAAAGGGTCAGTCTTGAGTGGCACCAAGTGCGCCGCGTATATCGCGACGTGTTGGACGATGTATGGACGACAACAGTCACCGGCCATCGGTCTGAACCGTGACCAGCGTTAGAGGTAAAACAGTGCGTTTGTGGTGTACGTAGTAACTACGTAATCACGGGCGGACAATCGGCAAACGTAGGTGTGTCGGATTTGGGAAACGCGCGGTACGTACAACACGAGTTTCCCGAAGGCGGCGGTCTTCGGTTCGCGTCCTTAAAGGTTTTCAGGTCGGCGAGGTCACGGCCGAGGCGGCTGGGAAACGACCAACCGAGGTATGCTGCTTGGTCGGCAAGGCCTTTGTCCTTCGCGTGTCCTTGTTGGGAACACGACGGCACGGCCATCGGTGGTTCGCGCGCATCGCGAGAATGACGCGTTGAATCATTCTCGTGACTCGTTGAATCATTCTCGCGCGTCGAATCATCGCTGCACGACAAGTCCTTCGTCTCCCCAGCGCCTCCCCCAACCCCACCCAAAAAACTCCCCGCATCCACGAAGTACTTGACGTTATACTCCCAGTGCGTGATCAGTTTTTGCTTCAAGAAAACCAGTTTCAACTGCCCCACCATCCGCCCCGCGCCCAAGTCCTTCGCGACTTGCCGGTGCACCGTCACGGCTGAGTGGGAAAGAAAAAGGGTCAGTCTTCCGTAAGATTCTCGTAAACTGTATGAGCGAACAGTGTACTCTGGACAATCGGCAAACAGTGTACTTGTGATGAGTGTAGTAAAGTAAATAGTCAAAGAGGGCCAGAAAACAGTGTCATGACTTGGGAAATACAAAACGTACCCTCGGCGCCGATCGCGGGGTTGAACCGCACGGCGTACTCCACGAGCGCGCCAAAGTAGAACCCCAGCTTATTGCTGCCTCGTTGGGATTTGATCCAGCGCAGGACGTGTGTGTCGTCGTGGTCCAGCGTGGTCAGCCACGGCGTGCTGCGTTTCAGTAACGCAACAGCGTCCGTGTCGCGGAACACACGCGGGTGCGCTGCTTTTGAGGTATTCGATTTTGATGACGATGTCGTCGTAGCGTTTGTATCTCCCATCTCCTTATCGTGTGTATCTCCCATCTCCTGGGATGGCTCAGGGCTTTCGTGACTAGTATCACTACTACTTGTCTTTTCATTCACGTCGTCGGTTTCACCAACGCCACCAAGCCTCGGATCCCCAAGCACGTGCGGCGAGGTTAACGCCCACGCCAGGTCACGGACGAGTTTTCGACGGAACCGATAAAGATGCGCGGAAACGTAGTCGTCATCTTCCGACCCACCGCCCGTCTGCGGGGCTTGCGTTGGCACCGAATTCGTATCACTGGAAGCAGCGTCCGCGCTGTCCGTGCTTCGCGCCGCACCCATTTTAACACGTCCGCGAACCTAATGGCCACGCACCCCGGTGGGGCACGGGCCAGACAATGAGACGAAATATGAAAAATCCTCGGCGTTTCCAAAAAAGCTGCTTCTCTGATCTGGCAAACTCACTTGTGCTCGGCGCGTGTTTCCCGAGCGCATCCCCCGTCACGAATCGCCCCCGATGGGAAAGAAACCCCAAGGGCCGATGACGGTGGATGTGTTTGGTAACAAAATTTCCGTGGCCGAGCTTGAGGAGCGCAACGAAGCCGAGGCCGCGAGAGTCGCGGCGAAAGCACGAAGGGAGGCGAAAGCGAACGCGATTGGTGCATCCGCTTCTTCCGACGTGCGTAACTCGGGGAACCGTGATGGCGATGGATACACGACCGCGATGGACGGCGCATCAGCCCTTACCGGTACCGGTACCGGTATCGCGTCGTTGGAAGACCAGCTACGCGCGCTTGTTGTGAAAACGACGAACGGGGGTAAACTCACCGGGAAGGAAAAGCGAATTTTCGCGAAAGCCGAGAAGGATGGCCGTTTGCCCGGTGTACACGACGACGAGAACGACCAGAACTTGAACTTGAACGACGACGAAAACAACTCAAGCAAGAAGAACAAACATCCCGCCCTCAGCGCACCTGAATCGTGGGCGCGTTCGTTGGAGGCGGTGAGTGTACACGCGCGGAACGGGCTGGGAGGTGACAATGAAGCCAACGCGTCGGACGCGGTGGTGGACGTGTCGGGCCTCGACGTTTCAATCAGGGGCGTTCGGCTGATCGAAAACGGTTCGCTGACTATTGGCAGGGGCGCTAAAGTCGCGCTGCTCGGCGCGAACGGGAGCGGAAAATCAACCCTGGTGCGCCTGTTAGCGGTTGGCAAGATAAAAACCAACGTTCACGACGTCGCGTGCGTTTCCCAGGAGTTGGAAGCTAGCGAGGCTTCCGCGTTTGAATCCCTGCGAGAGTGCGACCACGTCTCCGCGGAGCTGTTCAAGGAAGAACAGGGGTTGATTAAAAAAATGGACGACGACACGTGTGGCGTTTTATCACAGGAACAACTTCAGCTCACCGCCAACCGGCTGGGAGAGATCGCGGAGAAATTGAACAACAGGAACGCGTACGACTCGGAGTCGAACGCGACACGAATTCTAACCGGGCTCGGCTTCGACGAACGGAAAATGCACGCGCCGTTGAGTACGCTGTCCGGTGGGTGGCGCATGCGAGCCGCGCTGGCCGTCGCGTTGTTCATCAAACCTGGCTTGCTGTTACTAGACGAACCCACCAACCACTTAGACTTGCCCGCGGTGATTTGGCTCGGGTCTTACCTGAACTCAGAGCACATGAGGAACACCAGCGTGTTGATGGTGACGCACTCGGCGGATTTCGTCGGCCAGGTCGCGACGCATTTGGTCCACCTGGATCATCACAAAAAACGCCTAACGCAACAGAAACACTGCGACGTGTGGCGGTTCCTAGCCGCGGCGCCGGAACGGTTCAGGCTTGAAAAAAAAGAATACGACGAACAACAAAAGACGTTGAAACAGTTGAAACAACAAGGGAGTTCCGGCGAAGCGGCGGTGAAGAAGGTGCTGAAAGGCGCCGGGGGTGGGAAAGGTACGGAATTGTACGTCCCAAATCCCGCCTCCCTGTTTGCCCATACAAGACTGACACTTATCTTTTACAATAAAAGCGAAATCCAAAAAAGATTCCGCCGAAGACGACTCGAACTGTTCCCTCGGCGGTTTACTCGCCAAACCCAGCGAGTACGACGTTTCGTTCACCTTCCCCGCATCGGGTGACGACCGCCCCACGATCGCGGTGCTCGACGCGTGGTACGAAATTAGCGACCCGATTGAAGAAGAAGACCTAGTTACCGGTAAGCCCAGCAAACCATTAGTGGAGTTCAAAAACCTGCGCTTCTCCATACACGACAAGTCGCGCGTAGTGTTAGTCGGGCCGAACGGGTGTGGTAAGTCGACCTTACTGAAGCTACTCGTAGGCGACCTGACCCCCCAAAAAGGAGAAGTTTCCCTACATCGCGACCTGAAACTGGGCCGGCACGACCAGCACCACGACGGGTTGTTTGATGGGTTGTTGGAGGAGGGTACGGGTAAACAGTCTAAAGAAATGTCCGCGACGAAACTTCTGGAGCGTAAATTCGGCATCCAAACGCAAGACGCGCGAAAACTGCTCGGCAAAGCGGGCTTGGAAAGCAACGCGCATTTGACGCCTTGTTCGAAACTCAGCGGGGGGCAGAAGTCACGGGTCGCGTTCGCGGCGCTATGCGCGACTAGTCAGAACATACTGATCCTGGACGAACCCACGAACCACCTTGATTTGGAATCCGTGGAGGCGCTTGTTGCCGGGCTGAACGAATTCAAGGGAGGCGTGGTCATCTCCACGCACGACGCCAGGGTGGTGGAAGGCCTGGACGGGTGCGAAGTGTGGGTGGTGGGGAGCACAGGCAAACAGTCGGGTGACGCCATTTACGGCATCGAAATCTTGCCCCCGGGAGGGTTTGGTAAGTACCGAGCGCAAGTCGCTTTGGAGGTTGAGGAAAAGGTTGAGCGGGCGAAACAGAACGAGGCGACACGAAGAAGCGACGCAGTGAAGAAAGGGAAACGGTAAGGTACCAGGTAGGGTTGTTCGGGTTGAGGGTGTGACCCCGTGAGACAGTCATTAAGACGTGTCATGTAATGAGACAGCCATGGCTGAGAGTACCACGGAGGCAGCCGAAGACGAGACAGCCGGAAGACGTCGCCTTCAAAAAACAAGCAACCGCGCAACGAGCCGGTCGCCGGTAAGATGTAATATGTAATGAATTGCAAAAGTCTATCAACCTCTCAGACACCTATCAAGACACCTATCAGACGCGCTTCTACCCAAACTTAAAAGGTTTCAAACAAAACCCTTTTACATTTCGCGCTCCATCGCGGCTTCAAACTCGCGCTCCGCCCTTTCGTCCTCCGCGCGCATCGCCTCTGCTTCAGCGCACATGCGGTCGATTTCCTCCGGGGACAGGCGGCTTCGGTCGTGCTGCAGCTTGACCTCCGCGTTCGCGCCGGTCTCTCTGTCCCGCGCGGTCACCGTGAGCAACCCGTTCGTGTTCACCTCGAACTGCACGTCGATTTTGGGTTCGCCCTTCTTGGCGCGCTCGATACCCGTGATCTGGAACTCGCCGAGGAGGTGGTTGCCGTCCGTGTTTGACCGTTCGCCTTCGAAGATGCGCACGTCGATTTCGTCCTGGTAGTCGTACACGGTGGTGAACTCCTGTTTCTTTTTGCACGGCACCGCGGTGTTTCTTGGGACCACCTTGGCGAAGGTCTTGCCCTCCACTTCGATACCGAGGGACAGGGGGATGACGTCAACCAGGAGAAGGTTGGCGGTGGCGCTGTCCCGGACGCCGGACAGAATAGCGCCTTGCACCGCCGCGCCGTAAGCCACGGCTTCGTCCGGGTGCACGGATTTGTTCAGGGTTTTGCCGTCGAAGTACTCGGAAAGGAGGGTTTGAACACGCGGGACCCTGGTGGACCCGCCCACAAGCACGATCTCGTCCACGTCCGTCTTCTTCAGCTTGGCGTCATCAAGGCAGCGCTTCACGGACTCAAGGCACCGCAGGAAAAGAGGCTCGCACACCTTTTCGAACCGCGCGCGCGTGTACGGCATGTTGATCTCCGCGTCCCCAATGAACGCCTCGATGGTGGCGCCGGTGCTGCTGGAGAGCATCCGTTTAGCGCGCTCGCAGGCGGTGCGCAGCTTGCGCTGCGCCTTGTCGTCCCCGGTGAAGATGTCGCTCCCGGTTTTCTTCAAGTGCTGCGCCGCGACGTCCTCCGCGAGCTTGGTGTCGAAATCCTCGCCTCCCAAGTGCGTGTCCCCAGCGGTGGCGAGCACGGTGAAAACCCCGTCGTCGATGTCGAGCAGGGAAACGTCAAAGGTACCGCCGCCCAGGTCGAAAACGAGAATCTTTTGCTTCGTGGGCTTCGCGACGGCGTCGTCGCCGAGGTCGTCGCCCGTTCCTTTCTTGTCCAGGCCGTAGGCCAGGGCGGCGGCGGTTGGTTCGTTGATGATTCTTAACACGTCAAGCCCCGCGATCGCGCCAGCGTCCTTGGTCTGCCTTTTCTGCGCGTCGTTGAAATACGCGGGCACGGTGATGACGGCTTTGCGAATGGGGCACCCCAGGGCGATCTCCGCGGTTTTCTTCATCTTCTCCAGGACCATCGCGCTGACCTGCTCCGCGGTGAAGGTTTTCTTCTCGTCATCCACCTCAACCTGAATCAGGGGCTTACCACCCTCGCCCTCGATCACGTCGAAGGGCATGATTTTGATTTCCTCTTCGCACTCCTTGAACGACCGGCCAATGATGCGCTTCACGTTGAACAGGGTTCGCTTGGTGTTCTGCGCGGCTTGCCTTTTCGCGGCGTCGCCAACAAGGCGGCCGTCGTCGGTGAAGGCGACCCAACTGGGGGTGGTCCTGTCGCCTTCCGCGTTCGCCAGGACCTGCGCCTCGCCGTCCTTCCACACCGCGACGCAGGAGTAGGTGGTACCTAAATCGATACCCACCACGTACCGGTCCGTCGGGTCCATGGACTCGAGGTTGGCCATGTTCTTGGCCACCGCGTCCGCGTTCGCGGCGAGGAGCTCCCTGCGCGTGCGCACTTCCGCCAAGCCGTCGTTGCACTGCACGTTGTTGGGGTCGCACGCCAGGCCGCCAGCGTAGGCCTTTTGCGCGCCCACCAGGTCGCCCTTCTTGTACAAAGCCAGGCCGAGACGGGAATACCCCTTGCCCCAGTCCGGTTTCATCTCAACGCACGTCTCAGCGTCGCTAATCGCGGCGTTGAGCTTGCCCATGCTCGCGTAGCACGCGGAACGGTTTGAGTAGAAAACGTGATCGCTGGGATCCGCCTCGATTGCGGCAGTGAAGTGCTGCGATTGGGAAGAAAAAGAAACGAAAAAAGGGTCAGTCTTTCGTAACGTGTGTGTATAAGTAATTACTCGGGACAATCGGGAAACAGAGTGGGATGCCAAGAAAGACGCAGACGCACCTTCGCGGCGGCGTCGAACTGCCCCGCCACGAACTCCTTGTTCCCGGAGGTCTTGGCTTCTTGCGCGATTTTCTTTTGCTCGGGGGTCACCTGTGACGAGGTAGGGTTGGAGAGATGACGAGGGGGGTGGGAGGGAGGTCAGATTAACAACACGCTGGGCCGAGGTTCAACCCCGCGCGGGGTTGGATCGCATCTCGGAAAAAAGGCGTCCGCCGCCAGATGCATTGCGTTTTATCATCATCGTGAAGTCTCGGGACTCGTGGTACGCGCAATTAGACACGCGTGCTCGCCGCGCATAACGGGAACTCTCAACTTACATCGGACGCAGACTTCTTGCCGCCCTTCTTCTTGTTCTTGGGAGCCATCTTTGGTGTGTGGTGGAAGGGGGGGGAGTGCGGGGTTGTGGCGCGTGGAAGCAATCGATTGGGAGTTTTCGTGTTTTTTTCCGCCGCCAAAAAAATTCCAAAGTCTGGCCAAACAAAAAAGACAGGCAAACAGTCTCGCGCCGCTTGGTAAAAGAAAAGGGTCAGTCTTGTATGGGAAAATAGTCTCGGTATTTGGGAAATACAACCACCATTTCTCTCTCAACCTCAATCAAGACACCCAAGTTCTCGCGACGTCGTCATCGTCACATAGCGATGTCGCCCCTGCGCCCACTGGCCCGCGGGTTCGCCTCCGCGGTGGCGAAACCCCTGCGGAAAGGCGCGCAGCCCCCCGCGTCCCAACCCCTGGTTTTGATCGGGGTGTGTCTCGGCTTGGCGGTCGCGGCCGGGCCTCTGGCGTTTAAGTCGGTACGGCAACGAGAACAAAGCGTCGCGGAGATGCGTGATGCGCAGTACTCGGGGGATGGGAAGGATGCGGCGCGTGATGACCGGTTGAAGGGACGGAAACGACGGACGAAAGAGCCCTAAACTACCTATCAACGGGGTACGGCCCGTGCTGTGACACGTGAGTGAACCTCTCAGGATTACTGAGACACAGGAGGAGGTCGTGTGAAACGTGCGCACGTCGTGATGGATGGGGGCGATTTTGAGGGAGACGATTGACCAGGCTTAGCGATGCATCAAAATGAATGTACTCTTCTTTAAACAAGACTCGATTACAACCCACACGCTAAGTCCCCACCCCCCCCAAAACCCACTCACGTCCGGTGCACCAGCTGGTGCAGCACTTCCTTGACGTACCGAAGCCGCCGAAGAAGCTCGGGATCGGCGGGAAGGGACGCGAGGGCGTGGATGGACGGAGAAGCGTTGGATCTTTCGCGATGCCGAACCGAACCCGAATCTCCAACACCGCCTTCTTCTTTTTGGGGGCGCCAAAACACAACCGCCGACGCGACGCTCGACAGCAAAATCTCGCTCCCGTCCGTGAAGTTCACCTGGATAGTACGGTTGCTAAGCCGGAACAAAATCGCGTGTTTCGTTCTTAGCCAGTTCTTGACGTACGGCAAACGAGGTTCTTCCGGAGACTTGGCCTCATTGGCCGACTTTGCCGTCTCCTCCACGGCTCGCGCGTAAGTCTCGGGTTCGTTCGTTCCGTCGGCTGTCTCTCCACCGTTCCCCCCTCCGTCAACTCCCCCGAACGGAAACACCCCCCCCCGGCTCGTCTCCACCGCGGACCGCCCGTCCCGCGTGAGGTACCCGCGGAAATGACGCATCAGCTTGGCTTTCTTTTCCAACCCGTGCGGGGGGGGGGCGTCGTTTGTTGTCGAAAAAACACACGGCAAGGTTTCACACGAAACCGAAGCCCCGTCATTAGTGTTGTGCGTTCGCCTCTGCCGAGGACGATACTCCAAACGAGCTCTACCGTCTTTCGGGTTTTGCGCCTGACTCGTCCCTGAGTTTACTCCAGTAATACTTTCTGACTGACTACTGGTACAAACCGCCCCGCCCGAAACCCCAAACGGCTCTGCGCTCTGCGTCATTTTCGTCTGGTCGTTGAACACAACCCCGAAGGTTCCGTCGGACAGGGAGTACCCGAGACCTGGCACGCCGCGAAAGAAAGTGTCAGTCGGTTGGACCATGTGTATATCCGGGATTGGTATTACGCAAACAGTCGTGGTGTCAGTCCTCCGGGAATGCGCCCTTCTGGTCGTAACGCGCCCTTCGCAGGACGAGTATGCGCAATCGCGGACGGCGGAACGCGGTGAGTGGGAAAGGCCGTACCGTACTTGCTCGTGTAATCCACCCACTTCGTGACCCAAATCGGCGGGAACGAAACAAACGTGGGGTTGGAAGCACGGCACGGCTCCGGGGTCGTCGCGTCGCCCGCGGCCGTGGAAGCGCCGCCGCCGCCGCCGCTCGTAGTCTTTTGCAGCGCCGCGCCCAGCGCGGCGGCGCCGAGGGGCGAGGGACTGGTGTTGCCAAGTATCCGCGTCGCCAACTCCGGCGACGCGGATAGCGATGAGTGCGAGGTATCGAGGTTCAGGGACGCGACGGAGGGAACCGGGAGCGGGATGGGGCCGGGGGGGCGGGAGAGCGACGACGGGTGCGGCGCCGCGGCGGGTACCGCGTGTACCGCGTCTGCACCGGTCGTCCCGTCCTCCAGCGCTCTTCGCGGCGCCTGGGTACCGCCAAAAAGGTCTCCGTGTAAGTCGCGTAGCACGTCAAAGGCACGCGGAACGGAGGGGGGGGGGCTTTTTGGTGTCGCAGGCGAAACCGGTTTCGCGCGTTGTGCGTCCCTATTCCCCATCCCGTTTCCGTCGTTTCTCCTCAACTTCGCGTTCACCGGAAGCGGCGACAACGGCGCGCGCGTCGCGTGCGTCTTGAAAGGCGACCCGCTCCGTGACTCACTTGACGCTTTCGCTTTCAAAGGCGACTCGGTGCGTATCAAAGGCGACTTCGTCCGTTCACTGGTACCAACACCAGTGGCGTGAACGACAGTCAACTCGGAACGTAACCGCCACTCCGGGGCGCCCACTAACATGAACGGGTGGGACGCGATTTCGACGAGCGACGGCCGGTGTTCCGGTTTCGGGGCGAGGCACCACTTGATCAAGTGTTCCGCGTTTTTCCCCAACCGCGTTGCGTGGACGGGCGGGTTCGTGTTTGACTGTTTGCCCAGTGAGGTTTGACTGTTTGCTTTCCCAATCGACTCAGTGAGCGTTTGCCCCGTACCCACCCCATCACTACCACCCGGGGGTAAACAATCCCGGGTCCCGGGTCCCGGGATCGAACCGCCGGCGGTATCCACGGAAACGCCAGGAGTACAACCACCCGAAGTGTCCCCGGGAAACTCGTACGCCCCCGCGCGGATTTTTTTGTACGTCGCGCGCACGTCAGATGTTTGAAACGGCGGCGTACCGACAAGAAGCGCGTAGAGAATAACCCTGCGATTGTGATAACGAAGAGTGTCAGTCTTCCCGTGACTTGTATGAGTAAAGAGTCTTCTGGATTTGGAAAAGCCCCAAAACGTACCCTATGGACCAAACATCCACTTCGTACGAGTGCCCGCCGCCTTTCGAGCCGGCGAGCACTTCGGGAGCGATGTAGTTGGGGGTGCCGCAGATTGTTAGTTTTTTTTCGGCGTCCGAGGCTAACCGGCATGCGAGGCCGAAGTCGCCGATCTTCAAGCGCGTGCTGAACTGGGATTGGTAAAGGAAGGTCAGTCGGGACCGTGACTCGTGTGAGCAAACAGGGAGGCAGGATTCGAGCGGAACGCTCGGGCGTACTCGGGCCTCCACAGTCTCCTTGTGCGGCATGTACAGTTGCCAGTACTGGTAAATGGTACGGCCGTAGTGTGCGGTACTGCGTACGTCACGAGTACTGGCAATGCTACGTACGTCACAAGTAGTGCACTCGGAGCGGGGCATCAAACGTTGTGTTTGGATTTGGGAAAGTCCCAACCGACACGTACTTGGCACTCGCTCAGCTCCCTATCCGTCCCCGGGCCTCCCTCTGCGCCTTCCGGACCGGTGACATCACCCCACGCCTCGTCCAGGCCGGCTGGGGTGAGGAAAAGATTGCCAAGCTTCAAATCCCGGTGGATGATTTTGTTGCGGTGGAGGTACGCGGTGGCGGCGACGACCTTTTGACGGTTGAGGGAAGGGGTAGGTAGGACAGGGCGAATAGACGGGGGAGACGTGAGACGTATGGGTGACAGTCAGTAAAGATGGGGGGGAGGTGGTTAAACACCGTAAGCCGACACGGCACGTGTCGGTCGTCGGTTCGAACCAGGGAGGGATCATGGGGAACGCGTTACGACGCGTCACTGGCAAACAGTCTGGGGACGAAAGAAAGAAGAACACGAACCTCGCGCATGTACGGCGCCGCTTGCAGTTCCGTCAGTTTTTTGTGCCGCTTCACGACGTCCGCCAGGGTTTTGTCGCTGCGGTTGTTACAACAAAAGTGGTCAACGTGTTGTCGGGCCGCGTGTGTTGGGCGATTTATGGGCAAACAGTAATACGAATGGCGGGCTCGGATCAGGCTGCGAATCAGGCCGCGTTTGTGATGTGTGTATGTGTACCAGTTACTATTACGCGCCAGTAAGGGTTACGGAACGCGGTGCGCTCGCCGAGAGCCGGTGAACGTTGCGTGTCCTGGATTTGGGAAACCCCCTCTTCTACGGCCGGCCGTACCTGCAAAGCTCCATCAGTATGTACACGTTGTTCGTGTCCTCGAAGCACCGCTTGAACTTGACCAAAAACCTGTCACTGACTTGCCTGTGGATTCTGATTTCCGTGAGGATCTTTTGCCGCGCGCGGTCTTTTTCAAGCGTGGACTTCGCCACGACCTTCGCCGCGAAACTCTCGCCCGTCGAAGGGTCGTTCATGGAGTACACCACGGCGAACCCGCCTTTCCCTAAAGGCCTTCCTCGGACGTAACTCCGACTCAGTTGTTCATTTGTTTTCGGGCACGTGTACGTCTCAACCACCACCCGCGGGCACTTCACTTCTTTCGTGCGGTTGTCTCTGTGGGTTTCGAGGGAGGGAGGGAGGGAAGCGTGAGATGCGAGATTGTGGACATTTTCGCGAACGTGTTGACTCGTGTCGGATCTCATTCGACGGCGGTGTGTTGACCGACCCTGGAGGATGCCCGCGGTATTACGATGACCGCGTATGGGCTGGACTTACTTTTTCTTCGTCTCCACATCCGCCGCGGGTGCTGGTTTAACCCCGGGCACGACGTTCTCCTGTTCCATCGCGGCAGGGCGAACGGAGGCTTGCATCGGACCTTGCCGAAAACGTCCCGCGATTCACCGCCACCGCCTCGATGACGCGCGTTTCAAGGCACCCGCCACGCCGTACGCGGAGGCGCGTGGACGAGCGTCCGTCTCCGCAAATCACAACCTACGTGTCACACGCGGACAGGCACGCGACGTCCTATCGAGACGCGGCAACACGGACACGCGCGCGTGCAATGACAGCCTTCGTCCTCGGGGGGACCGAAGAGTGTCGAAAATACCGAAACGAAACCTGACAACGGCTCTGTTTTTTCGGAGTCGATGGTCGACGAGAAGAAAAAAAAACGCACGAAAGTAAAGTTTGCATTTGGTGGTGCTTCCGTCCAACACAACCTCAAGCGGCGCTACTACGCTCGCTTCGCTGTCTACGCGGCTACTTCGCTCGCTTCTATGGTGGGCATCGAGGGTGGCGCGCGCGCGCCCGGCCTGGCACTCTGCGCGCGCGCGCGGTTAGTCTGCGTATTTGTTAAACTCGGTCGTTCTCGCAGGTGTTTTGTTCTGTCCGCGTTCGCGGGCCACCCGACGGTGCCTCCAAACGCATCACGCCCATCCCCCAACACGAACCCGTACCCCACCTCCGCGCTTCCTGATTGCGGGCGGCCTGGAATCGGGTTCCGGTCCACTTCCCGTCGGCGGCCGCTTGCCACGCCGAAACCCGGTCGGCCCGAGCTGACTGGCCGCGACCTCCCCGGTGACGCGACGCCGCCGCCCGAAATCCGGGAGTCGTTACTTTGCCTTTCAACGCCACCGACTCCAGTCCTTGAGTCGTTACTTTGCCTTGCAACGCCACCGACTCCAGTGTCCCCTACTACGGTTCGGAGGTAACCTATGGATTCGCTTCGTGTGTTTTCGCCCAGCCCCAAACGAAGTCGCCGTTCTTCGTTTCGCCGGCGTTGGTCGTTGGTAAGCGTCGTGACTCGCACGCGTTCCTGGACCTCGGGCGAGGTCAGTGCAGGGTTCCGCTCGCGCATGTGCGACGTCAAGTCTCCTCCCGTTTTAGAGCAACGCATACCGAACTGCCCGACGTTCGTGGCGCGGAACGAATCCGGACCGAGTTTCGGGCCCGCAAACGTCTCGACGACGTTCGTCGCGCCAAACGCGGAGAGGGTTTGCGTTTGCCCGACGTGCGCGCGCGACCCGCTGAGCCTCGCCGAGCTCGCGCGAGGTTTTTGAGAAGGCCGGGTCGGGTTTAGAGAGGTACTTCCCGTAGCACCACTCGCAGTAGTCCTACCTGCAGTCCCTGACGCCGCACCAGACAACAACGTCCGTTGCGCGCTGGTCAATGCCACTCTGGCTTCGCTGTTACTTCGTCTTTCTAGTGACAACGACGCCGTCAACCTCTTATTCTCCTCTTCAAGCTTCCGAATGTACTCCACCGTGGGGTGACTGGACAGCTCTTTAAGGGTAGCGGCTTGCACCGCGTTTCGTTCTTGTTCAATCAAACTCGCGTGATCGCGAAACGATCGCATCTCGAACGTCTCGCCGACCGCAGAGTTGGCGTTGTCGGTGGAGTACCCGAGAACGCTGTCGCCCGTTCCTTTGGCGGTCACGCCGTACGGAGTGGGCGCCGCTGAATCCGGCCGTTGCGTTTCGCGGCCGCCGACGTTGGTACGGTTGGTGGTACCGTGTCCGGTACCCCGAAACTCGTCGAACCCTGAAGTGGTCATGGCGTCGTCCTGCATTCCTTCCAAAAAGGACGCCGCGTTGGCGTTGGCGAGTGAAATGTGTTTCGCGCGCGCTGACGTCGTGGTCAATGAATTAGAATCGGACTCATTGTTGGAACCAGGGACTTTCGCGACAGCCGGCACGCGCAAGCTTCGCCAAACCCCGCGTTGCACCACAGGGTACGACCCTTGTTCGATGTTGACCAGAATTTCGTTAACGGTGACGGACCATTTCCGTAACTCGGAGACCTCCCGTTTCAAGTCAGAAACAGTCTTTGCGTATACCTTGGCGTCTTTTTGCGCCTTCGACTTCAAGGCTTCGGTCTCGCCGCGCGCATCGCTGAGGAAACTTTCATACCTGTCAGTGATCTGTTTCGCCCGTTCGCCCGTCGCGTACTCAAGCGCGTCGTACGCTCTTTTACCCTCCGCGCGAGTGTTCCTTTCCACGAGCTCCAGTTGTTTCGCGAACCTTCCATCCCTCGCTCCTGTTAAATCGGTTTCCAAATCGCTCGCGCCTCTCGCGCCGCCGCCCGCTCTTCCAACGGCGGCTTGAAGCGCCGCGTGTTCGTTGCGCAATCGCGAATGCGTCTCTTTCAGCGCGTCGTACTTGGCGGCTTCGGCGGCGACCGTAGCGTTCAACGAATCCCCGTGCCGGTTCGATTCCTCATCGAGTCTGGTGGTTAGGTTTTGTATCGTAGTCGTGAGTTCCTTCACTTCTTCGCGTCGTCCGTGTTGACTGGCGTGCAGGGCGTTCTGCAAATTGGCGGATTTCGTCCGCTCCAACGCAATCTCCGCTTGCGACTCTTTTAGGAATTCGCTGGACTTCGCCTCGGCTCTCCAGCCCGCGGACGTGGGTACGGTCATGTCGAACGACGCGGTGGGTTGGGAGGACCTGGTGGGGGTGGTGTTTGTGGGGAAAGAGGGAAGGAAGGTTGGGGGTCAGAAAACAAGGCGGTCATTGTTACGAGACTCGTGCACCCATCTGCAGTCCATAAAAGGAATCTCTTGAGGAAGATGGATGTCGTGACGCGTGTGGTTGCCGTCCAACGCGATGCCACTGAGCTCCCCGACGGAATCGATTTCGCCGGGTTTCAAAAAGACTACAAAGGTCAGTACCTCGCCATTCTCGCGTGCTGCGACCCGCGACGCGCGCCAGGAACGCTGCGTCTCCGACTCTGCGCGAACGCTCCGAGACAGTTCCCCTCTCGGCGTTGACTTGCTTTGCTTGAGTCGTCCCGAAGCGCAAATCCGCAAAAACCAAAAGAAAAGTGTCAATCTTGTACGAGCAAACAGTGTCTGGATTTGGAAGCAGGCGATAGATACCCCGGACGCACGTTACCCTTGCATACGTATTATGTGCACCGCCGCGCTCCTCTTCACTCAGTTTTTACGCGTCGCCCGCGGACACCGTCTTGTCACCGCGTCCGCGCGATGAAGGTGCGTACTACCCTGTTGTGTCGTTCCACGTGCCCTTCGCGCGCTCCCGAAGCGCTGCATCGCGCGACCGAACGCGAGCGGCTCGGACCACACCGGACCCATAACGACGCGGGTGTGTGTGATCGCTTCGAAGAAAAGAGCCCTTTACAAGTTGGACGCGTTCGATCGAACGGCCCGTAGTGGACTCGCGCTGTTGTGCACCACTCACGGGTCCCCAGACCTCACCGCCGCGACTTGCCCCGTGTTGACGGGTCACAAAACACGTCAATCAACGCGTTTACCGTAACCGCGTCCTCACCCTAAACACATCCTCGCATCCACTGACAACGCATCGACCCCCATCTAATCTAATTTATCCCCAAAAAAACAACCTGCCCTCTCCAGGTTCGAAGCGCGATCAAGCGCCTGTGCGAAGCGTGTAAGATCGTGAAGCGAAAAGGCCGGCTGTACGTGACTTGTGACAAGGTCCCGAAACACAAGCAACGGCAGGGGTTCGCCACTGGAGAAATTGGAGAAGGGGTCAGCGGGGAGTTAGTCGGGAAGTCTGGGGAAAGCGGCTGGGGATGCGCCGGTTCTGGACACGCGCCGTCGCTCAATAAATTAGGGGGGGTTTCTTTGACCGGCGTTTCCGCGAGCTGGCGGCAAAAAACGGTTGGGGGGTTCATGCCCTTCGCCGCGCGTGGTGGGTTTTAGAGGTTTTCCTTTAACCTGTTACGCCTGACGGGCGCATAAGCGTTGTACAAATAGTTTTAGGGTATAGGTAATCAAGACGCGCAAGACGCGAATGGTTATGGAATGGAATCTCGTTCCGAAAAGAATCCACCTACGTTGCTACGTACCTTCATTGAAACAACCCTAAACACTCGCCTCGTCCCGTACTTGATGAGCAAGTACGGGGCAATCTCTGCGTCGCGAGCGTAAACGGCCACGTTTCCGGGCCGAGAAGCCGACTGACGAACACACACACTAAGACGAAAGAAATTTTCCGAACTTTTTTCACTCGTTCCGACTTGTATGTATGGTAAGTCTATGTAACACCAAAAAAAACCACGCCAGGCGCGCCCCCCAATCGCGCGTCACACCGGACGGGGCGTGGTGCGGAGATACACCCCGCCTTTAGCGATGGCTGGAGACGCCGGAGTGACCCGCTTGGAGCGCGCGCCACTTCTCGGACGCGATGAGATCGCGCGTGACGCGGAGCAAGGGCTGGCGTCATCGTCGGGTGAAACGAGTGGAAGAGATACTGATGCGGTCAGATTTCTCGGGGGTGGTGACCAACGGTGGGGCGATGCCGTGGAGCGTCAGCGGCACCGAACCCACCGGCGGCGGCTTCACGGCGCGGTCGGCGCGGTTGCGTGCACGGCTTTACTGGCGCTCGCACTCCAGGTTGACACGCGACACAACACATCAACCTCGATCGCGCGCTTGGGCGAATTCACCGACGGAGGCGCGTGGGGCTTCGGCGAGCTCGGTACCGTCGGTACCAGCAGACTCGGGTCGTCTTCACGTGCGTTCCGTGACCTGGACGAAAACGAGTTCCAAACACGGGAAGACGAAACTTCTGTCATCACGCAACACCACACCACTCCGGTTCCGGACTGGGTGCGGAACGTCGCGCCGTTCGAAACGAGACGGGTGCGGGTTCCACGGAATGAAGAATCATTCGAAGAAGAACCAATCGAAGAAGAACCAACGGACCCCGTCCCGATCGACTGGCTCGCGGACGAACTCGAGTGGCCTTTGTTCGGCAGCGAGCTTTCTATCGGGCTTGACAATTTAGACAAGGGGATGCAGAGGGTGCAACGAGGAGGTGCCAGGGTAAATGCCCATACCGCGACCCAAAGCCCGTTTGTCTCTGTGGACGCCGGCGCCAGCGCGGGTGAGAAGCGACGCGCCGACGCGCGAAACACGCGAGTCGCGGAAAGAATCGAAGAGAGGACCCATGATGAGTCACATGCAACAGGTGGCGCCTTACCACTTACAGGAGGGGGTGATAAAACCAGACTGACGGCGCATACACATGTCGGAGTGAGACCACCGTCTCAACCGAAACGCGGCGCCGGCTGGGTAAACAGCGCGGGCGAACCCACCACGTTTTCGGTAAACGTGTGCGGCGTAGCGCCTTTCCAACGAGAAAAACAAGCCCCGTGGCCCGCGTGCCGGGTTCTGTTGGTGGGGTGTCCTGGAGGACGAAGCGCGCCTGATTCTATCCTTACCGCGCCGCCATGCGCGCGGTGGGACGTGTCGCAATCGCTGGAGATGCGCCCGACCGAACCGGGCAACCTCGGTTCCTTCTCGGTCACCACGTCGCTGTACGGCCCGGGGGACGAGTTCGCGTTCGCGCTGGTCAAACCCGGGTGTACTGATACACAAATCGTGGAGCTTTTGAGGCGACAAGGGTCTGGGGTCAGCTCAGGAGGAGCTAGTGTTGGAGATCCAGCAGTTGTTACCGGCGAGTGCGAAGTAAAGCTAGATTCGGGATTCCCCATGGGAAACGCGCTTTCGTTTCCGGGCCCGGCGAGGGATGCGCGGTGCTGGATCCCCCCGGGGGCGGGTTTGGACGGAGCTGTGTCGGTCGGTGACTCGTCTGAAGCAAACGCCAAACACGTGGTCGCGCGGATTGGGGATGCGCTTTGCGAATCAACGCTGGTCCGCCCGGTTGAGGCGCGAGGCGTGTCAACCGGCGCGACCTACAAGAAGGACAACTATGGACAAACACTTCCCGACTTTGGAACGGCGAAAAGCCTCGCCTTCGCATCCAGGGGCGAGGGGACGTGCTTGCTGCGACGCGACAAGGCGTATAAACCCAAAGCGTTCCATCGAGTAGTGCCGGGAGCGATGAGTAAAGCGCTGGGTGTTGAAGGCGCAATTGAATCTTTAGACGGCGAGGTTGATGACACCTCACCCAAATCCAAATCGATTTCCTTCGTCTGGGGCTCGTGCGACTCGTCGCCGCGGAAAGAAAAGTGGTGCGCCTCGCCAACCTTTGACCCCGCGAAAGTCGCGGCCGTTTGCGGGGTGGCGTTTGTTGAGTCACAGACCACCCGCGATGCTGAGCTCGGGAAGGTTAACAAGGAACCTTCAAACATGGGTAAGCCTGACACGAAAGGTAAGCCGGCGCCAGGCTCCGAGAAACCCGAGCGTACGCTCGGGGAGGAGAAAGAGGCGTCTCCACCGGCGTCGGCGGTGACGGGACCTGGTTTGGCGGCGACAACGCCGAAAGACGGACGGTCACGGACGGTCGCGAGCGGCGCGCTTGACGCCAACACCAACCAAGCGCTATTGGCGCTATTGGCGCAGACGGAACCGTTACTGAGCGACGCGTCGGGTACGGCCGTAGGGGGTTTCCCAAATCCCGCCTCCCAGTTTACAGACCTCGGTCGAATACACTACGGCAGTAACAAGTGCGCAGATTAGAATCTAACTCGGGTGACTGTTTTACCGAAGCTGGTGACTGTTGTCCATACATCGCGATATACAAGGACTGACACTTTTCTTTTTTTCATCTCAGCGCTAAACGCGGAGGACGCGGTCGCGGCGGCGGAGGCGGACGGCGCGGTTTCCTTCCGAACGGTTCCGGTTGATACGGTTGGAAAAAGCGAAAACCGTGCCGACGCGGGGAATCCTCCTACGGGCAAACAGTCAGGCGACTTGTTCGGCACGGATGACACCGAATTTCATTTTCTCCCTCCGGGCCAGTGGGCGGAAACTCCCTCGGTGCCGGTCGACCTGGGCGGTTCACCGCACGCGGTGGCGCACCTGGTGTTGCGGGACGGCGATAGCCGGTTCGCCAGTGAGCATTTACCCTGGGTGGTGTTGCTCGTGAACGGCGAAACCGTGAGGGCGCCGCGGCAATTAGCGAAGGGCGACCTCGTGCAGCTCCGAGTACGAGCGGAGACTACAAACGAAATCGAAGCGAGGGAGTTTGGCGATGCGAGTTCTTCTTTGGGTATTTCTTTGGGAAGTGGAGAGACTCCTCCTCCTGGCAAACAGTCAGGTGAGACAATCCCTCCTGGTACCAAAGGTGACCCGGTGCGCGTCGCGACGCTGGTGGTGGGCGACCGGACCGGTTCGATCCGAGTGCGGGTTGAGGGACGCCGAACAATCGTAACGAAGGCAGAGGCGTCCAAGTTGGAGACCGCGAAACCCGTCGAGGCGAGCTCGTCGAGCGCTACGGGCGATGCTGAGCTTGGTCCTTTGGGCAATGACGCGTCATCCGACGCTTCATCCGACGACGCGCCATCCGACGCGGACGCGTCATCGGACCCGGACGGAACCACGCCCCCGCCGATCAGACAGCACATGACTCTTGACGGGACAGTGCCCGGCACGACGGGGCACGTCGTTTCCGTCACCGCGCCGAGGGCCGGGCAGTGGATGGTGGTACGTGTTGCGTTTCCCAAATTCGGACACACCGTTTACCGCGCCTCTTTGAGTGCACTACCGCGGTAACGTTTACGGGCAACTGTTACAACTGCACACAGCACAAGTACCCTGTTTTATCTCTCAGCTGGTGACTGTTTGTCCATACATCGCCCAATACAGTACACCCGGACGACTCTTTGGACTGACCCTTTTCTTTCGCAATCGCAGGTTCCCCCCGTGGACCGCGCCGCGGTGTTAATTTCCGGGCTAGGCGAGAACGCGCGAAACGCGGTGACGGTTCGGTTCGCGCCGCCGGAAACGACGGACACTTCCGAATCGTCTTCAGTGAGTAAACAGTCTGACTCCAAAACCCCGCTCGAAAAAAACGGCTCCGACGACCGAAGCGCGCCGGGCGGCGAGGCAAACGGTGTTTTCGCGAAAATCAACGGCGTGGATTTTGCGGGCGGACACGAAAAGGAAAAGAGCGATTTCATCTCGGTGTGGACCAGGCAAGAGACCATGCAGGTTGCAAGAGTGGGCACCGGGCCGTCAAAAGCAGCGGGGTCGCAAAACAGGGTCGAGGTGAAGGACGGGGACAAGCTTCGGGTGAAAATCCGCGCGCCCGCGATTGGCGCCGCGCCAATCAAAGTCGCGCTTTTCGTGGGCGAGTTCCGCGTCGGCACCGCGGTGGTGGGGACCGCGGCTGACGACACGGAAGCGGAATCCGCGGGCGACGCCCTGGATGCGACGCTTCGGCGCGCCAGAACGGAGGCGGTTGCGTTGGAACACCGCGGAAAGGACACCGCGAACGCGGTTGGCGCGCTCGGTGAAACTACCGGTCAACCGGGCGCGACGACCAATCAACCGACTGACGCGACTCCCTATCAGCAAGACGACGCGACTCCCCCCGGGGCCGTTTCGGCGTCCAAAATCACGGGGCGGGAAATAACCGTCGGCGAGATGAGTCAAACGCTTCAACGCGGGGTGACGCGTTTCGTTGCCGCGGGGTCCACCGTGAACCTCCCGACGCGGGGGTTCATGACCATAGGCGGGGTTTTGCCGAGCAAGGAACTGACCCTGCTGGTGCACGCGTACGAACAAGTGGCGGGGGGGGATATCGAAGAACGCGCCGCGGCGGCGAGCGGCGGTGAAGGCGAATCCGTTTCGGAAACGCCGGGCGCGCCGACGGAAACACAACGAAGAAACGGCGACGAAAACGCTTGGCGAACCGTTACGGCTTCTTTGGGCGTTGAGGCTGACGGTGCGAAGGGTGCTTCGACAAGTACGTTCAACACTGATGCTTCGGTTGGTACTCCTCCTGATGCTTCCACACGGATAAATGCCCACACCGATGCCTCCGCGTATACCGCGTACAAAAGCGCCTCTTCCGGCGCCGGCGCCGGTCCGTTACCTGACTGGGTACAAGTTAGGGTGGAGGGAATCGCGCAGACGCCGCCGACGCCGGTTTGGCTGGCGCGGCGGATCTCGGTGAAGGTCACGGCGTCGCGCAAAAACGGCGTCGCGCGCAGAGTCGTGGTTCGCGCGGGCGACCAGGTTTGGCAAGCCACCGTCGTGGCGGAGTCTATGAGTAAACAGTCCGAGGGTGCTGAGGTGACTTCCGAGGGTAACGAGGTGACTTCTGAAATCGCGTCCGAAATCGCTCGGTTGGACGGAGAATACGCCACTCAAACCGAGACGGAAACACGAGTCGAGTTTTCCGAAAACAAAACCGCCGAGACGAAACAGGTTTCCCAACCGACACGCGAAAGCGCGGCGGCGGACCCGGCGCCCGGAAACGAAACGCCTCCGTTCGTCGAAACCGCGGCCGGACACGGGAGCGCCTTCGCGTTCGCCCCTGGCGCATCCGAAACACCGTGGATAGAGGGCTCCGCGATGGACACGCTGGTGCACCAAGTGCTGAGTGACCGGGTCGTGGTGAGGGTTGTGGAGAACGACGACGGGAGGGAAAGTACGAAACGAGTGTCGGCGCGTCTTCGCGTCGTCGCCGCGCCGCGCAACCATACTGTTTTCGCGGAGGTTCGGAAAGTCGCGATCGCGCCGACCCCGGAGAATCGGGATTCGGGCTCGGTCGACGCAATCACGCTGACCGACTCCGGGGCGATCCTGGCGTCTGCGTTGACAACGTCCAACTCCACGAAAACAAACTTTGGCGGGGGAAACAGCGCAAGCCAGTCTGGGAAACAGCGCAAACAGTCTGGTGAAACCGTGCGCGGGTTAGGACCCGGCGGCGCGTGCGTTTTGCGTGTAGTGACCTTGAACGAAAACGGCGTGTCGAGCTTTGACGCCGACGAAACCACTGACGAAGCTGAAGGGTGGGCGAAGGTTCTTGTCAACGGGAACTTGTTGTTTCCGGGTTCAAAGAGATATTCAAAGAAATATTCAAAAACCGCGCTTAAGGACGGGGACGTGTTGAGTATCGCGCTCGTCGCGCCTGACCGCGGCGGGGACGCGCGAAGCGCGGCGTTTATGTGCGTCGCGCTGGACACCGACACATCGCATGGGCAAACAGACTCCGACTCCGACTCAAACTACGCATCCGACATCGACAACACCGACGACCCCGCGTACGTCGACGACGCTTTGGCGAATGGCAAGGTTTTGGAAGATGAAACAGCACTCCCTCCCTCCCAGTTCGCGTCACCGGGCGACGCGGTCGTGGTTTTCGCGGTGACTGTGATTGCGAGACGCGCGCCCCCGTCGCCGCCGCCGCTGTCGCCGCCGCCGCCGTTCCCGCCCGCGGACGCGACGCTACTGGGAGCGGCGAAGCACCCGTCTGATTCTAATCTTAAGTGCGACGAAGCCGGCGCTAAAAGAAGAGAGCGCACGCGCGATGACATCGGCAAAATCGACCGAACCCTTCGTTACCCTCGCGAGTACGACGCCTCCAACGCAAAGCCGAACCTTTGCGGGTCGTCTCGACCAGCGTGCGGCGGCGGTGGGGTTGGTGATTCGACCGACGCAATCACGAATTCAATCACAAACCAGATCGACACCACGAAGGACCGGTACGTGTGGCTGGGCTTTCCCAAATCCGACAACACACTGTTTTACCGAAGCTGATGACTGTTTGTCTATACATCGCCCAACACGCGACTGACCCTTTTCTTTTTCAAAAAACAGGGACGTTTTGTTCGTCCTCGACGTCAGCGACGCCGTGACCCGAACCGCGTTTGACACCAAGCTCACCGAGTTGTTACTCACCCTATTTTGCGCTTCACACGAAGGGAGTTTGAGCACGACTGGGGTGTTACTTTATCCAGCCCCGTCCTCCACGGAAACCTGCGGGTCGTACCAAGTCGCGGTGCCGCTCGGGAGGTATTCGACGGTGGAGTGGTTCGACGCGGTTGAGAATTTGCGAAACGACCCGACGGTTTGCTGCGGCGGCGCCGCGGGGGCAACTAGTGTTGAAAAAACGCAACCAACAAGTGCCGCCCCCCTCGCCGAGGCCCTGGACGGCGCCCTGTTGGAGTTCGAAACCCGGGGAGTGCACGAGCCTACCAAGCGACTAGCAGTGGTTATTCAGTCTGGAACTCCCGCGCCCGCGATTAAGGATGAGGCGTGCAGCGAAACGGCGAGCGATGCCTTTTCCTCGATGAGCAGGACGTTTCCGTTCCAGAAAAGCGCACTGGACGGCGGTGTTGTTGATGCGTGCACGTATGCATGGAAGTACGTACCGGCTGCGGCGAGGCGGCTGGAAGTATCGGGCGCGAGGATCGCGGGGGTCAACGTGGCGGGCGACGGCGGGAGCGACGGGACGGCTGTATCTGAGGTTCAAAAAATCGAAACGCACGCCAGTTCGTCGCTTTACGGGTACGAGGAAGACGAAGAAGTTTCCGAAGATGACGCTTCATCGTTGGACGAATCCGAGTCATCCTCCCAATCGTCGCAACTCGCTGAATCCTGGCGTGGCGCCGCGGGCACCGCGTCCTTCCTCGGCGCGCCGTGGCCGAATGCGTGCCACGCGAACGGGCGGTGCGCTTTGAGTACCGTGTACGGGGGCGAAAACGGGAGGTGGGTGTACGCGGCGGATGACGATGAAACCGAAACGTCTTCATCGGAATCCACCGGTGGACCTTCATCCTTGGGTGCGTCGTTTGAAAGGATCGCCACCCCAGTTGAGATTTCGCGAACCAAGCGCGTCGCGGCGGCGCTTGGCCGAGCTTCCGTGGGCGCCGGCGTCGCCGCTGAATCCGCCGCGTTGGGCGCGGCCAAACAGCTCAAGTTTCGGTACGACCCGGGGACCCCGGAGACGTGTCTGTTTGACCTGCCGTTGCACCGCAACGGCCGCAACGCCTTGGCGATTGTCTCGCAGCCCGCGTCAGCGCACCTCGTGACGATTCACGAGTGGGGCGCCGCGGGTTCTTCGGGTTCTTCCGGTTCTTCCGGTGACACCAGTTCGAGTTCAGGTTCCACAACCTTCATCGGCGAGAAGGTCAACGCGCGCGTCGCGCGGTTGATGTGCGAACCCTCCCGGCCGCACATGTGTTCCTTACCCGAGGACGACGGCCCGTCCGTGGTGTTGGCGCAGTGCGCCGGCGCGTCGGTCCCTTCTCAAAAAACACACGACGACACCCTGGTATGTCTGCGCGGGTTGGTCAACGCCGTGTGCGGCAGGACGGAGCTTGGGTTCAATTCGGATGGGAAGGGCGATGACGGCGATTCGGATGACACCAGTACCACTACTACCGGCACTAGTACTACTACTACCTCCCGTAGTACCGCTACTACCTCCAGTAGCACGGACCGGTGTTTCCCCGAAGGCCGTTTGCTTCACGACGCGGAGGCGAGCGAACGAGGGCTGGTTTACGGGACCGTGGCTTGTAACCGGGTTTGTCAAAAAGAAGACGACTCGGACGATTCGTCAAAGGAGGACGATTCAAAAGAGTCATCAAAGGAGGACGATTCAAAGGAGTCATCAAAGGAGGACGATTCAAAAGAGTCATCTCCAGAAAAAAGTCTCTTCGCGCGCGTCGAGATCGACTTCCAGTGCGCGCCCGGTGAGACGTGCACAGTAGGCGCTACACGCACGTACACAGCCGGCCAAGACGCGGACACGCGACGGCGACAAACCAAAAATGAGGTGGAGCACCTTTTTCCGAAATTGGACGTCGCCGCAATCGTCGCGTTAGCCACGCCGCCGCCGCCCGCGTTCGACGCGAGCCAAGGGTACGGCATTCACGGGCGGTGAGTTTAGATTTTGTTTAGAGAACAGCGAAAGAAAAAACGCGAGCTTTAGAGGGAGTTATTTTGTATTAGACACGATAACCAGACACTACTTTACACACGTCAGTGCTTCGCACCCGTCCACCCGTCCCGTCTTCTCTTTCACTTATCGAAGCCGAAGTAGCCTTGGATGGTGAAGGGTTCTTGCTTGACTTCGGGCTCGAGTTTGATCTCGGGCTCTTGTTTGATCTCCGGCTCATGCTTGACTTCTGGCGAACTCTCCGGCTCGCGCTTGATCCGCTTCGAACTCGGCGGAGCGGCGCGAGCTGACTTGCACGCCGCGCACTTGCCTTTCAGCCTGCCGTGAGGGCATGGGTTGCATACCTTGCAGCTTCGTTTCACCTTGCCGTGGGGGCAGGGGTCGCAGTCTTTGCAGTCGCGTTTCACCTTCCCGTGCGGGCAGGGGTTGCAGCCTCCACAGTTGCGTTTCACCTTGCCGTGAGGGCACGCTTTACACGCCACACAGCTGTCTTTCAGTTTCCCGTGAGGGCAGGGGCTGCACTTCGCACAGGCGCTTTTCCGCTTGCCGTGGGGGCACCCGTTGCAGTCCGCGCAGTTGCGTTTCAACTTGCCGTGAGGGCAAGGGTTGCAGTCCACGCAGAAGTGTTTCACCTTGCCGTGCGGGCAGCAGTTGCACTCCGCACAGTTGCGTTTCAACTTGCCGTGGGGGCAAGGGGTGCACGTGACGCAGTCGTGTTTCCCCTTGCCGTGGGGGCATCGCTTTCTACTCATCGTTCGCGCGCGACCACTCCCGCGCGCCGCGATGTGCGGTCGTGCCCGCGAAGAGCGGACGTCGCTTCAAAATATGGGAAAAGCCGTCGAGCTCCCTTTTCTAATCAAATTTCAGTGGGGCAAAAATCTGGCCCTCACTGTCGGCACGCCGAAAGAATTCATTCCCTTTCGGCGGCTGTGGCCACCGCACTCGCACTGGCACGTCTCGGCACTGGGTTCTTCCGATGCCGCCTCGCAAACCCGGCAAGGGCAAGCCGCCCGTGACACGCGAGCGCAAGCCCGCGATGAAACGAGGAGGGCGGTCGGTTACTAAGGCGGGGGCTGGTAATGTCGCGGCCGCGAAATCGCAAGATGCGAAGAAAAGCGGCGGCGGCGGCAAGAAATTGAAAGGCTTGACCAAGGCGAAGATCCCAAAGGGCGACGCGGCGGCGCACAAGCAACAGAGCTACTACGGGGTTGATTCCGATGACGAGGATTTCGCGGGACGAGGGGCGAGGGAGCACGATGAGTTCGACAACGAGCCCAAGAACCAGTTCGAGGAGCTACCCTCCGATTTCGAGGATGAGGAGATCGACGAAGACGAAGCGTTCACGGAGGAGGACAAGGCCCGGTACGGTGATGTTAACTTCGACAGCTTCACTAGTGGCAAGAAAAAGCAAAAACGCGGCGGGAACGTGGAGTTTGACGACGACATCGACGGGGTTGGGGAGGAGGCGTTCTCGGGGGATGAGGAGGAGGATAAGGAAGACGACGCAGACGAAGAAGATGACGATGACGACGTCTCCGAAGACGAAGAGGAACTCCTGCTAGACAGCGACGAGGACGAATTAGACGAAGATGCTTCGGACGACGACGAGGAGGACGAGATGGACGTCGCACCGGACGACGACGGCGACGTCGAGAATGACGACGACGACGACGACGACGAAAACGACTCTGACCGGATGTCGGAAGACTCGGAAGAAACCTCCGACGACGATGACGACGATACGAAAACGAACGCGTTGCTCGACGACGTGGTGGGCGAGGTTCGAGAAAAACGGTACGGCCTTGCGCGTTTCCCAAATCCGCCACACACTGTGGAGGCCCGATTTCGGGTGACTGTTTACTCAGGCCACATTACGAAAGACTGACACTTTTCTTTTACAATCACCAAAGGTTAACCACCGAAAAGACTCTGGCTGGCAGAAGACTGAAACGCGGGCTCACTGAAGCCACGCCCGAATCCGAGTTTGGCACCGCCCCCGGGGTCGGGACGGGGGGGAGGTTGGTCGGCGGCGGCGGTGTCTTATCCGTAGCGTCCCTCGTCGCGGCGAGTCTGGGCAACGCGGGGGGTAGTGTCGACGACGACGGTACCGCTAAAGCCGGCAAGAACCCGCTGGCGGGGGCGCGGAAACGTCTCGACCGGCTCGGGTCGGGTGCCCTGAACCCGAGCGCCACGCCGTTACCGAAAACAATCGCGGAGCGCGTGGAAAGAAAAGCCGCGTACGAAGCGACCGGGGTCGCGGTTGGTGAGTGGCAGGACGTGGTTAAGGCAAACCGAGAAAAACCAACCTTGAAATTCACCGATCAGGAGCGGGACAAGATGAATCGGGTGAAATCGTTAGCGTCCATGAACGCCAACTTCAGCGCCGGCGGCGACGGCGCGACTGATTTCGAAAAACTCATCATGGCCAAGATCAAGTCTTCAGGGCTGGAAACCGGGAAGGATGTCGAGAAAGCGGAGGATCTTCAGCTCAACGCTTTGACCGCGGAGGAGGCGAACGAACGACGATCGCGGTTGGCGAAGATGCGAAACCTGCTGTTCCGGCACGAGCTGAAACACAAACGCGTCAAGGGTACGTGTTTGTATTTATTTCCCAATCACCACGTTAAGAGCCTCCCTGATTGCCCATACAAAAGACTGACACTTTTCTTTTTGAAATCACGCAGGAATCAAATCCAAAACGTTTCACCGGCACAACCGGAAAACAGGCGCGGTGAAGGTACGTGTGATTGCGTTTCCCAAATCCAAACATACTGTTTGCCCGTACAAGACTGACCTAACACGTTTCGTTCACAATCACAGATGATCGGCGGTGACGGGGAGGAGATCGGGGAGGATGACGACACGCTCGAGGGGTTGGAGGGGGGGGATTCCGCGGAACAGCGAAGGGAATATCTACGAGCGCAGGAGCGGATGCTTCTGAAACACAAAAACACGTCGCGGTGGGCAAAGAGGGCGATTCGTAAAGGCCTGGCGCACCTTCCTGGCACGAAAGAAGCCATCGCGGAGCAGTTGCGGTTGGGGCAGGAGCTGCGACGGAAAATAGGAATCGGAGGCGAGGGTGGGGGTGGTGGAGGTGGGGAGGATGACGAGGCAAACAGCGACAGCGAAACCGACGCTTCCGACTCGGACGACGACGACGCGGCCCCGCTTGACGCCACGCAAGCGAGGCGCAAACAGCTAGCAAAAGCCAAAACCTTAACCCTGAAAGCTCTAGAGCAAGGTGAGCAAGACACGGAAGAACAAGGAGGACTCTTCGCGTTACCTTTCATGGCGAAGGCGCTGCGGAAAAAACGCGAGGCGGCGGAGAACGAAGCGAAGGCTCTTCTTGAAGATATCGAAAACGCGGAAAGGGAAGCGGCTCGGGGGGACGCGGACGTTTCCGACGACGATGAGACTAATAAAAACGCCGCCGGTGACTGGGGGGGCACGGCTCGAGGTTTTGAGGAACCCTCACGAACTGAAGAAGACGCTGGGCCTGTCACTCGTCGCGCGTTTGGAGGCGTGTCGACGAAGAGGCAGACGAGAGCCGCTAAAGTTATCGAGACGAAGGAGGAGGAGGACGACGACGATGACGACAAAGAGACGGATATCGGTACCGAGTTGACTGAAAATGACACCGCGCAGCCGAAACTCCCACGAGGCGCGTCACGCGCAGCCGCGCGTGCCGCCGCGGCTGGTGCGTCAGGGGCTACGCAAGCCCCCGACCTTCCCGCTAAACCTTTGGAGACGCCTCGCGAGCTCCCCCGAGGCGCGGGCGCGGCGAAGGCGCGACACGCCGCGAGGCAGGCTGGCCGGGCGGGGATGGTTGCTGTTGGGGATGATGATGATGATGCAGTTGCGATATACGCAACTGCAGGAGGTGATGCTTTCGAAGAGAACGATGAAGACGACCCTTTGGACGACACGAACGAACAACTTCTCGCCCGCGCCTTCGCCGGGGACGACGTCGTGGCGAACTTCGAAACCGAAAAAACAAACGAAGTCGAAAGCGAGCTCCCTAAAACCGAGGTCCAGAAGCTCATGCCTGGCTGGGGGGGGTGGGCGGAGGAACAGGCGAAACGGCCTGTGCCTAAATGGCAAATCGAAAGCGAAAAGAAAGCGGCTGTTGAAAAGGCGAAAGCGCTGAAAGCGAGAAAAGACGCCGACTTGAAAAAGGTTATCATTTCCGAGAAGTACGACAAAAAAGCCGCGGCGTTTAACGTTGAGCACTTGCCTCACGGATTCGAATCCAAACAGGTCTACGAAGGCCAAATGAGACACCCCCTAGGCGGCGACGTGAACACGGACAAGTCCTTCCGAGACCTAACCCGGCCGAAGGTTTTGAAAAACGCGGGAGCCGTGATTCGGCCGATGCCGGCGCCGAAGAAACGGAAGGTCGGGAAGTGAGTTTAGTTTTTTTAGACTGTTTCTGTAGTACGTTCGTAGTACGCTTATTGTGACAATCGTACCCACTTAAGCGCTTATGCCTACCTTGGAAGGTGTCGGTATCTTTCGCCCTCTTCCACTCGTTTCAGTGCCTTTCAAACATCACCCTCGTCCAAGCCGCAGTAGCCGCGGATGGTGAAGGGTTCTTGCTTGATCTCGGGCTCTTCCTTGATCTCGGGCTCGAGCTTGATTTCCGGTGAAATCGAACGCCCCGCGCGTGCTGACTTACACGCCGCGCACCAGTTTTTCACCTTGCCGTGGGGGCAGGGGTTGCATGTCGTGCAGCTGCGTTTCAGCTTCCCGTGAGGGCAGCAGTTGCACTCTTTGCAGTGGTTTTTCAGCTTCCCGTGAGCGCAAGGGTTGCACGCCGCGCAGTTGCTTTTCCGCTTGCCGTGCGGACAGGGGTTGCACACCGCGCATCCACGTTTCAGCTTGCCGTGAGGGCAGGGGTTGCACGCCGCGCAGTCGCATCTCAGCTTGCCGTGAGGGCAGGAGTTGCAGTCCACGCAGCTGCTTTTCGCCTTGCTGTGAGGGCAGCAGTTGCACTCCGCACAGTTGCGTTTCAACTTGCCGTGAGGGCAAGGGTTACAAGCCACGCAGTCGTGTTTCCACCTTGCCGTGGGGGCAAGGGTTGCACACCGCGCAGGCAAATTTCAGCTTCCCGTGAGGGCAGGGGTTGCACTTCGCGCAGGCGTCTTTCCGCTTCCCGTGGGGGCACTTGTTGCACTCTACGCACCTGCTTTTCCGCTTCCCGTGGGGGCAGGGGCTGCACTTCGCACAGACGCTTTTCAGTTTGCCGTGGGGGCACCCGTTGCAGTCCGCGCAGTCGTATTTCACCTTGCCGTGCGGACAGGGGCTGCAGTCCACGCAGAAGTGTTTCACCTTGCCGTGCGGGCAGCAATTGCACTCCGCACAGTTGCGTTTCAACTTGCCGTGAGGGCAAGGGGTGCACGTGACGCAGTCGTGTTTCCCCTTGCCGTGGGGGCATCGCTTTGTACCCATCTTTCGCGCACCACCACCCCGGCGCGCCGCGTTTTGCGGTCGTTCCCGCCAAGGCGGACGTCGCTTCAGTTCTGGGAAAAGCCAACCAAAAGTCAGTCGTTGCTTTTTTTTGAGTGGCCAGCCATATTTTTTGGTTCCTCCCAGTTTTCTCTGAATCTCAGCACCCCCAACCACAGTCCACAGCACACCCCTCACCGCGCTGACCCCGCCATGCTGGACCTCGCCATCGGCGTGGCGCTGTACACCACGCCGCCGCACATCAAGTTCCCCGGGTTAGCCACGGTTTTTTTAGTTCGGTCGTTGCTTCGGAAACGGAAAGGAAATTGTGGCGACAATGATAACAACGATGTCACCGCCAACGAACCCTCCACCGGCGTGGAGCTTCGGTGGGACAACATCACGTCCACGTTAAACACGAAGAAAACCAAGAACAACAACAAGGGTAACACGTCTGATGCTGATACCCTAAACTCTCGTGTCATCTTACAAAACGTGTCAGGCAAAGCCCGGCCCGGTCGGTTGCTCGCTATTCTCGGCCCATCCGGATCTGGCAAGACGTCCTTGTTGAACGTGCTGGCGTCGCAAACCCCGAACGAGGGAAACCTCACGTTGAGTGGAAGCCTGTTCCGGAACGACGTTTTGGTGAGGGATACGAAGCGGGGACGCGAAGCATCACAAATCGCAAGCCAGGCGCATCGCAAAAAGGTTGCATACGTGCGTCAACAGGACGTGTTCTTTTCCGAGCTCACCGTGAGGGAAACCTTGACGCTGAGCGCGAAGATGAAATCGAAAAGCAACGGCTCTTCTGACAGTATCGACGAGTCCGTCACCGCTACGTTACGTGCAGTCGGTTTGAGCGAGTGCGCTGACGCGCGGGTCGGTGACCAGAAGAAAAACGCGGGCGGGATTTCGGGGGGCGAGCGGAAACGGCTGGCGCTGGCGTGCGAGTTGGTCGGTAAGTATTTGTATGAGCAAACAGTCTGAGAGTTGGATTATATTTCCCAATCACCACAGTCCGCCTCTGCGATTGCCCATACTGACGACACTTTCTTTTTTATCGTACAAGGCGATGATTCTAGTTCGCAGGTGGTGTGTGCCGATGAACCCACGTCAGGGCTGGACGCGTTCCAAGCGGAACGCGTGGTGCGGAGCTTGAAGAAACTGTGCGCGCCGGGTGCGTGTTTCCCGATCACCACGTTCCGCCGACTGATTAAAGCCCATCTTTGACTACACACTCATTAAAAGGAAGACACTACATGCATCGCAAGTAGACTGTTTACTCATACAAGTTACGAACATTACGAGAGACTGACACTTTCTTTTTTCTCTCAGGTGCGGTTGATGAGGCCACGGGCAAACAGTCACCCGGCAAGACGGTCATCGCGAGTATACATCAACCGAGAGGGAGCATCGTGAGTTTATTCGACGACGTTTGCGTGTTGGCCTCGGGAAAAGTCATGTTCCACGGCCCCCTGGAGTTGGTCGCGAAGTGGTTCGCCGCGAAAGGCCACGTCATGGCAAACAACGTCAACCCGGCTGAGTTTTTAATAGACCTCGCGTCGGTGGACGTTAGTGATTCGCAATCGGAATCCAAAAGTAAAGACCGGGTGGACAAGCTGTGCGCGGCTTGGCGAACGGAAGGTGCGGGGCTTTCCCATTGAACACACACCGCCTTCGCGATTGCCCATACTCGTCCTGCGTAGGGACGGTTACTACCTCTGCCCATGCAAGACTCTCTGACTGTTTACGTAATACACGTCACGACCGACTGACACTTTTTTCGTCACAATCGAAGGGTCCGTTTTTCTCGCTGCGCGGGAAAACTCGTTCGCCAAGAAACTCGCGGACACCGCCGCGTCCGTTTCGCCGTTGCTGAAGAGTTTGTCCGGAAGAGGCGGCGGGAGCTTTTCTGAGTCACGGACTGGGAAGGTTTCTTCGCCGGTACGTGCGCTGGATGGTGCGTTGGACGCTTTGACGAAAGGAAACGCGCGCAGCACTACTAAGCCGCCTGGATTCTTCGCGCACCTGCGGCTGTTAACCGCGCGAAGCTGGCGACAGGTAACGCGCGATTCAAAAACAAACAAGGTCCGACTTTTAACTTCCCTGAACTCCGCGCTTGTGTTCGGGAGCATCTTCTGGAAGCTCGGGGTCAAGCAAAGCCACGTTCAAGACCGGCTCGGATTACTACAGGTACGGCCTTTCGTTAACCCAAATCCCTCTGACTGTTTGCCCATACAAGACTGACACTTCGTTTTACCAATCCCAGGTCACCGCGATCAACGCCGCGATGGCGGCGTTGATGAAAACGATTTCGAGTTTCACGTCGGAGAAAGTAATCGTGGACCGCGAGCGGTCCAGGGGGTGCTACGGGACCTTGCCCTACTTGATAGGCAAGCTGGTAGCCGAGCTTCCAGCAGGGGCTTTCTTTCCGTTGTGCTTCGGAGCCGTGGTGTACCCTATGTGCGGGCTGAACACCCAGGACGTGCCTAAGAAGTTTCTAAACTTCGCCGCTACGATCGTGGTCGAGTCCTTCGCCGCATCCGCGATGGGTTTGTGCGTCTCCGCAATCGCCCCCACCCCCGAAGCCGCCACCGCGATGGGCCCGGCGGTGATGGTGATGTTCATCGTGTTCGGCGGGTACTACGTCAACGCGGAGAACGTTCCGTTCGCGTTTCGGTGGATTACGAAGTGCTCGCTGATCAAACACTCGTTTCAGGGTTTGTGTCTCAACGAATTCCGCGGGCTCGATTTCGAAAGCGAGTTGAGGGGGGACACGAAACACGGCGAAGAAGTGCTTGAACGACTCGGGTTTGGAAACGAATCCGTGGAAAACTGCTTAGCGAAACAAACCAACGTCCTGGGGTTCTGCTACCTCGCCACGCTGTACGGTGCGTGTTGGGCCTTTCACTTCTTGCCTCCCTGTTTGCCGATTGTCCTCAGTAATTACTCACTCACGTCACGAAAGACACTGGTAACTGTTACATACATCACAAGTAGACTGTTTGCTCATACAGTAAGACTCAACACTGACACTTTCTTTTACAAAAACAGCGCTCGAAAAAAACGCGCCTTCGTTTCAGGCGATGGGTTCGCCGGCGACTGAAGCGTTCATGGACGCCGCAGTGGTGGTGGAGGAACCGGATGACGAATATGAGGAATCCGTCGACCCCGATGACGGCGTGCAGCGCGTCGAGACGAAGGACACGGAGGAGGATGCGGACACGTCGTCTGAATAAATTTGTACCTACTTGTAACTACTTGCCTAAACGCACTACTTGTGGTAACGACCACGGCGCACAGACTATAGACGCGCCACAGACTACGTCGCACAGACTACACACACAAAGACGGTACACAGAACGGGAGGCGCTTTTCGCGTTCCGTCCTCGCGTCCTGCATCAGTAATACTCCTGCGCCATCGTCAGCAACGCGCGGTCGTGTTCCAACCCGGATAGGTACCACCCCCCTGCCACCCAGGCGAAAGTCAGCACGACGACGCAGGAAAAGGCTAACACGACCATGGCGTCCGCGTAGAGCTCTTGCCGGTCGTCGCCGTCCTCCAGGCCGTCTATTGCGAACTGGCCCATGCCCGGAACGGAACGCCATTTTATACACGCGTCGATTGTTTCGTCCCACTTTTCTAATGACGTGTCCGCCGGTTTCCTTTGGTCCAGGAAGACCAGCAAGTGTTTCGCAATCATTCGGTTTTGGCACGTTTTGTCGTTCACGGACCGGACCAAATCGATCGTCTCTTCGTGCTTTATTAATTGGACAACGGGTTTGTCTTTGTCGTCGTTGTCGTCTTTGTTGCTGTTTTCTTCTTCGCCCAAAGAAAACGTCAACGTTGCGACCCCCCGAATTTTCCCGACCGGAACGCGCAATTCTCGTTTCGTCACCACGGTTTTAAAAAGCACCCACAACCCTCGCCATTTGAACTGGCTCCTAACCCCGATTCGGTCCAGAACGTCGTAGTACACCACGGTCACGTCCGGCAGGGCGTTGGCTAACTTCACCATCCACTATGATTGTAAAAGAAAAGTGTCAGTCTGTGTATGGGCAAACAGTGGTCGGATTTGGGAAATATTGTACAACACGTACCTGCACTTTTTCGGGCACGAACGTGGTTTCCCATTTAACAATAGCTTCGCGATTCGAAATTCGCGACGACCGAAGAATTGTTCGAGAACAGTTACTCAACTCCCGGTCTTCCGTCCCCACGAAACGGCGCATCAGGGATTGGTAGTTCTTCTTGCCAGACACGGTCAACAGCGCCTCGCCGTTCACGCCTAACCCGGGGTGTAGGACGTAGGACACGTGTTCCGCGACGGTGACGTCGTTTTTTGTTTTTTGTTTTTGGGTTTCGTCGTCACCATCCCCACTGCGATTCGTCTTTTCTCCCTCCCATCCTCTCCCACCCTTTTCTCTCCCATTCGCTTCGTACCCAAAGAGCGCCAGCGGTGTGCCTCGTTCCGTGATGACTCGCAACGCGTCAGTGATGGGGTCGTAGGGGGGTAGTACCTCTTCATCAGCGTTCGAAACCACGTTCCACCCGCTGCCTTCCGCGATGGTCCCGAATGATTCACCCGATGCTCGGGAAAAAACCTCGTCCTTTCGCCTCGCCCCCGATGTGTCGTCCGACAAACGAAACACACCGAGTGTTCGTGACCATCCGCGTTTCAGACTGTTTGCGCATACGGGCACACACCGAGTCACGGAATTCGCGGATTCGCGCGCGCCACACGCGAGACGCGCGGCAGACGCCGATGGCGACACAGAGACGCGCATGCAAGGACTGATGAGGAGTGCCGCGGGTGAGGTGCCGACGTGCCGGAATTTATTCTAAATTTATTCGTACGTGGCATCGGAACTCCCGAGACGCACCGACGACGTCGTGTCACTCGCGGTCGCGCACCGGCCGCGATGGCCAGGACGATGTCGCGCGCGTACGCGACTCACACCTGTGTCGTGTGTCTGGCGTGCGTGTGCTTTTTTGCCCTGGCGGTCGACGCGAGGAGTACGGGTGCGGCTTCTTGTGATGCGCGGTCAGGGCACGGCGCGGGTGATTCGGGCGACGGCGGGTTCACGTTAACAACGACAGATGGTTCAGTTGACGTGACCGCGGTGGCGCCGAACACCACGGTGTCCCTTACCCTAGCCTCCCCACCAGGTGGGTTGACGTTCGACGGGTTCGTGGTGCACTCGGGAAATTCCGGCGTGCTTGCCGTCGCGGACGGCGGGTCTCATTCGCAGACCGCGAGTCCCTGTCATGCCGGCAATTCGGTGACGCACAAAAGCCGAATTGCCAAATCTTCCGTCGACGTCGCTTACACAACCTCCACCACACCTGGAACCACCACGCTCACCGCGCAGTTCGTCACGTCCAAGATGATCGTGTTTCAAACCACGATGGACGTGACCGTGACCGGGGGGTTGGGGGTGGATGGTGACGACGACGACAAGAATGAGGACGGCGACGATGACGTTGAGGTCCAGATTGCGCAGGGTAAGGACACCAACTATCAGTTCGTCACCTCCTTGGCCTCGGACACGACGCTGCAGTGGACGGTGGGCCCGGCAGACGCGTCCGCGGACGGGTACGTACCGGCCGTCGCGGACGGTGACGTTTCGTTTCAGGTAACGACGACGCGCGCCGATGCGTCTCAAGTTTCGTTTTCGTTTCAGCAAACGCAGAACATGGTCCCGGCTTACGCGGTAGTGGGTTGGCTTCCAAACGACGGCGTGGGGGGGCAGGTGGGGAGCTATTACTTAGCTGGGTACAGTGCGGAAGAAGTAGTTGTTGATTCGGTTTTGGGGTTACGAAACGCATCCGTGTCCAGAGTCGGTTCGGCGTTGTCGGTTTCTTTCGTAGTTTCGAAAGCAGACGTCGCAACCGCTTTGGGTTCTGGTACCACCGCGGATGACCTTTTCGAAGCGCAAACTCGACGAAGAGCGTTACGCCAAGAAACGGCCGTATACGCGAACGTCGCTTACGCCGTATCGAGCGTGTCAACGCAACACGCGTACCACGATTTGGGGCGGGGGGCGTTCGCGGTGGACTTGGGACGCGGCGGCGATGGTGTCGACCAAATTTCTGCATCGCAAAAAATGCGAAAACTCAGATTCTTCTGCCACGGCGCGTGCGCTTTAGCTGGACTGTATGCGATGACAGCGGGTGGTTACGTCGCCGCGTTCCGTTTAGGTACGGGCGGAGGTTCGATTCTTGCTGGCGGCGGGGATGGCAGCAACACTATGGCTACTAGTCAGAAACCCGCGACTACTACGGCGCGGAAGTTCGTGACTAAGTACTGGTTTGTCGCGCACCGTGCGTGTCAATACGCCGGTTCGGTTTTTGTCGTCGTCGCGGCGATTTTAGCCCTGGTGCCATCCAGCGGGGAATCGAAAAACACGTTGAAACCCTTTGACTGGGAAGGTAGGGGTGACGTGGATGGTGGTTTGAAAGCGCACGGGGTGCTAGGTATTTTACTAGTCACGTTAGTCTCGGCGCAGGTTCTCACCGGGATTTTTCGGGAACAAAAAGGGGGCGGGTCGGACGCGGCGGACGACGACGGCACCGGTGACGTAAAAGCGTCCGGCGGAGAGGACGACGCGAGCGGAAAAACAACCACGAAAAGTACCCCTACGCGAAACTTCCACCGGGTAGTGGGGTGGGTGGTGTTTCTCGCGTTCGCCGCGAATTGCGTCACAGGTACGGCCTTGGGGCTTTCCCAAATCCGACACACACTGTTTTATCTCTAACGCTGGTGACTGTTCAGACCGATTACTACGACTGTTCAGACCGATTACCCTGACTGCTGTGCATACATCGTCCAATACACGTCCAATACATTACTGACACTTTTCGTGCACAATCACAGGCGCGGCGCTTTTCGACCGGCTGGTCGGTCGAACGGCTGGGCAAGCGGAAGTTGCCCTTAAATTTGGGTTCACAGGGGGTTCCTCGGAAAGCGCTCCTTTGCGAGCCGCGGCGTGGATCGGTCTCACCGTAGCCGGGGCTGGTTTTTCGTGGAGACTGTTTTGGGCGCTACTGAAACCGGCGACGCGAACGGACGCGAAAGAAGAAGAGACGGCCGTGTAAGAAACGGCGGTATCGCCGGGAATAGAGACACAGACGTGAAGGATGGAAGTCACAGACGTTTAATATCCGTACCAACACACGCCCGTCCGCTAATGAGTACCCACACACTAAATACCTCTACGAAACACCCCAAATACTAAAGTACCCATACACCCAATACCTTCACGTCATTCACTCTGCCTGGATTGAAAATACCGCGACAATATGATCACCGCGGCGTGCGAGACGGATAACGATTCAATCAATCGGCCGGTGGGAATCTGACACATCGCATCGCACGCGTTGACTTCCTCCGTGGTTAACCCCTCGACTTCCCGGCCGAACACCAGGGCGAGTTTTCCGTTGCCGCGGTTGCTTCGGTTGACGGGTACAGTTTCGTGGGTGCGACGTCGCCAGCCGTGACGCGGTGATGATTCGTCGTCGTCCGTTTCGTCTTCTCCGAAAGATTCGTCAATAGATTCGTCGCCGCCGTTCGTCGCCCCGGTTCCGCCGCCTCGAATCGTACTCGCTCGGTACCCTGGAAACAGCGTTTCTAACGGGTCTTCCGTGACAGGATCCCTCATATTCTGTGTATCGTTCGCGGTTTCCTTCGAGTTTCCAGTACTATTCATCCCCGACGACCCTCGGGGATACCGTTTAATCAAGTCATCCACGTCGGTTAAAACCTCACAAACCAACCCTGTGTCGTCCCACACGTGAAACGCGACCGCGCAATCAACATCCAACAAAGCATCTTCGAGGGTATCATACACCCCAGCTCCGTGCACGATGTGCTGCGCGCCTTTCGCGGCGGACAGCGAGGCTCTTGTGGTGGGGTCGCATCTGGGTGACACGACCCTCAAATCCTCACACTCGAAGGATCCGCACGCCCGCGCCACGGCTCCCACGTTTCCAGCTTTCTTCGTGCCCACCAGAACCACCGTCACGTCGTCGAGCACCGCGGGTGGGTTTTGGAGTTTACCCAGGTGCGATTTGAAGTCCCTCTTTGATACACGACCTCCGCTGTGGGTTTCCCTTAAAGTGTCCGTGAACGCATCGCGGCGGGCGTTGTCGCCGCGGCGGTTGTGTTTCGGTTTATCGTCATCATCGTTCGTGGGCTTTGGTTTTTGCGGGGTCCGGAAGGAGATGGAACCTTCCGTGCCTTCCACGTTGGCGTTCCCTTTGGCCTCTGCATGTGTCGAACGTGCGTTTCGCCCAACTCGGTGCCACGCTTGGTGGCGCGTGTGCCGTGGCCCGAAACGCGGGGCCGCGTCAACACACGACGCACCCGCCTTGGAGGGACACCACGCGCGCATCGAGTTGTGCCGAAGAGGTTGGCGGCGTACAGTGATGCGAAAAAGTGCGTCGACGGATTTTGGATTCGACTCGCCGTACCGCCGTTTTTTCGTGACTCGAACAAAATGAAAAGAATTGCATTCGCCGCGGTCCGCTCAGTGTCGCACGCACCGCCGTCGGTACCCACGTCGCCCCTTTCCCCCTTCCACCCCCCAGTACCACTAATAATCCTTCCACCATGGCCGGCTACATTACCATGACCCGCGCGTTACAGGTGAACATGGTGGTTTCCGCTTTGTTTACCGTACCGTTTTTCGCGTTAGGCGCGCATCAATTCGCGGAGCTGCTCGTGGACGGAACGGTCAAAGCGTCCACGTTCGCGTCCGGCCCGACCTCACCGATGTTTACGCACCTGCTTTGGGTCGACGCGGTGAAGAACATCTTCCTCACCGGACTGTGCTACGTCGCGCAGTCATTCCCCGCGAAGGCGCAGAAACAAGTCGCGTACCTCTTTATGGGCATGTGGGCCTTGCTCCTCCCGCTGTTTTTCGGAGTCTACGGCTCGCCGCCGATCAAAAACTCCACGCAGATTCCCCCGCCCGTCATCGCGTACCTCGCGATCACCGGGGTGGCGTACGCGCTGGCGATGGTGGAGAAACCCAAGAAAAAGAAAAAGGCGGCGAGCAAGAAGAAGTAAGTGGGACGTTACGATGAAAGTAATGCAGACATGGTACCCCTTTTTCTTCGAGAGATTATTGCGAATCGCGGATTCGATGCAATGTACTTTGTACGTGAGTACCAGTGTATGGGTTGTTAGTCAAACGATCCACAACGAAACCGTACCAAGTGCGCTGCACTAAACTAAGTTTTAAGTCATTTGCCATTGAGGTACGGGACCGCATTATACGAGCGCCACCTTAAGTATCTTGCGCGAGATGAATTGAGATACGAATAACTTTCGTATATACCACCCATCTCTAAAAGAATTACCCACCCTGTTTCGCCCGCGCCGTCACCCGCAACGCCTGAATCGTTTCAATCTTCCCAACGATCGCATCCTCCAGCGCGTTCGCCCTCCCCGCCAGCGCGTCCGCCCTGGAATCGAACCCGCGCACAACCGTTTGGGAGGATGACGAGGTAACCACCCCCCGCGAATACGACGAATCCCGACTGGCGAAACGCGCGTCGCGAATCGAACTCACCACCGCGTGGTACTCCTGGTCCATCGAGCGGACTTCGCTTTCCATGGCTTCAATTGTTTCGATCAAGGAAACCGTTTCATCGGTTGTTTTCGTGTCGTCCGCGATCAACCGCGCTTCGGGCTCGGTTTGGAAAAGGACCCGGCCGCCGGTACCAGTGACTCCGGCCGCGGTACCGGTAACTCCGGACCCGGTACCGTTATCTCCGTGACGACCCACATCACCCTCCCCAGTCAGAAGCAACTCGCCGTACCGGTCAAGCAACGACGCGTTGAGTCCGGCGATTTTTGAAAATTTGCGTTCGGCGGAAACGGCGCGCGTCTCAAACGCTTCAGCGCGCGCGGTCGCCGCCGCGAGTTTTTGAGTCAACGACTCATCAAGTGACGTAGTCTCTGTCCTTTCCGTCAACTCTGACAACTTGTACCCCGACGCCTCCGACTGTTTGCCCATAGACAACAACTCTGCCTCCAGCTCGGCGCACCGCGCGCGACTCGTTTCCAGCTCGACCGCGACCGCCGAAAACGCCCGAGACCAATCCGCGCGCGAGCCGTCGACGGGCGGCGGCGCGAGATCGTCGCCACCGGGTTTGTTAGTCGTCGTTTTTTTGTATGCGTTGTTAGTCGTCGTTTTTTGTGTATGCGATGTCGTTCCAAACACGAACCGGTCACCGGGTATAATCTTTGGCTGGAAGGAAAACGGCTCTGGATTCCCGATGGACTGGGTCACTGTTTGGTGATGCCCGCTCGGCGACGGCGGCGTCGAAGGATTGAGCGTACTCGAAACGAAGAAATCGTCGTCGTCGTCGTCGTCGTCCAACGGACCAATCTCATTCGTTTCTTCGTTTTTCCGTCTAAACGCGTTGCGCGCTGCAATCGCGGCGTTCTTAGCATTCGCCGCGAGCGCGGTGTCCATTAAATCGTCCCTCGCCGCGAGTTCCGCGTGCGCCTCGACGATCTCTTTTCGCGAGTTGGCCAAACGTTTTTTCAACACCGCCGCTTCGTCTTTCGCCCGTCGAGTCTCATCCCTCGCCGCGTTCGTTTCCTCGATTTGCGAATTCACCATTTCTCGTTCCCTGGCCAACTCCAAAAGGTTCCTCCGGTGCTCTTCCTTTACCGAACCCAACTTGTCTCGTGCGAGTTTTATTTCTTTTCTGACGGCGTCGCGGTTCGCGAGCCACTCATCTCTTTCGCGCATTCGACTTTTTTGCGCATTCGCACTCTCGGCTTTCGCATCAATCAACGCGTGTTGTAGCGTATCCCTCTCCTCCCGCGTCTCGTCCAGCCGTCGCTGCAGCTCCGCCAGCGCGTCACACGCGGCTCGGCTCACCAGGTTTCGTGTCAGGTCTAACCGAGCCAACCCGTGTTGGCCTTGAAGCGTTGTCACCACGCGTCGTTCCGAGGGCGACGGATGCCCGGTGTCATTCAGGTCACTCGGGTCGAGCCTCGCTAACGCGCGTTCCACGTCCTGCATTAACTTGGCACCGAGCGCGTTCGTCGCTTTCGAGTTGGAGGGTGGGGTACGACCGCCACGACGAGTCGGCGTCGAGGGAGAGAATGGAGACGGTGCGTGCATCGCACTCCCCGCCCGGGGAGGTGCACGCCCAATCTGGCATCATCAATTTGCCACTGGCGTATTTGCGAACGACGTCGCTGGTGGGCCCAGCACTCCTGCCAGGCTAAAATGCTCATACAAAAAGAAAGCGCGGACTTTTTCGACGAGCCTCGCCGCCGGCTTATCGAGAATCCGCCTCGAACGGTGGGCACTGGTACGCGCGCGGGGCGGTGCCTCTCTTCCCATGGCGAGCGTACCCTTCGCGGGGGTCGCGACGTTTGGGTCGTCTCGCCGCGTCGCGGGGTCGAGGCGAGGTGTTTCCCCTACACCTCGAGTCGCGGGGGTAACGCGCGTGGCGGGTGGACACGAGAGTCATGGGCCGCCCCGAAATCGAAATGGTTGTGCTTCACGCCACCCTTGCCGCCTCGACAGGCGCGTCGTCACACGGTTACACGCGGTTCGCGAGCCCTCTTCTGGGGGCGAGTTTGGGGTTGACGTGGTGTCCACGTCCTTCATAGCCGGCGACGACCGTAGCGGGGTGGGTAATGACAACACGACCGCCTCCGCGGACGCGGCGCGACGCGTTCGCGCGGCGAAAAAAGGCGCGTCGAGCTATCGAGTTTCGGGGGGCGACGGAGGTGTGTCCTCCGGGGATGACGGTGAGGGCGAGGGCGAGGTACTTGGCGAAACTCGTGGTGCGGGGGATGACGCTTGTAAGAAACAAATCGAGCCGGCCAAAAAGAAAACAGGCGGCGGGAGGCGGGGCAAGTCATACGCCGTTTCCAGACGAGGCACGGGAGGCACGCAGCCGTTGAACGAAGGCCCGAATGGGACGCAGCAGCAAAATCTGCACAAGAAAGTCACCATGAGCGCTGCGCTGAAGCGCACGCGGTACAACCGGCCGATCGCAAGCAAAGAGTCCTCCGAGAACTCTTCTGAAGATGTCGTGCGAGGCAACGACGACCGCCCCCGGTGGCTTTCCAACCAACACACGGCTGGGCCGGGACAACAGGCGCAACAAAAACGATCGAATCTGACCGGCGGGTCCCGTGGAAACAACGGAGGCGCCCCTATGCGCCCCGGAGAGCGAATAGTCGCGGCGCTACAGAAAGTGCAGGTGTCCGACGGGGTTGAGAGGTTGAGTTGGGAGCACGACGATACTACGGGGGTTGGTCAACGTTTGACAAGGGACACAACCGAGGTTAGTTACGGTACGATCCACTCGGCGGTGACCAAGCCGTTGGGAGGCAAGGCGAAGTTCAGCGCCCCGACTTTAAACTTCGCGATCAAGGAACTGGGCGAACGCGGCGATTTCAACCGCGCGCACGCGCTGTTTCTTTGGATGCGCGCGCAGGGAAAAGGTGTTAAAAAAAATCCTGGCTACCGTGACCGTACCCAGGATCGAACCGGCGACGAACCGGGTAACAAGTACGCGCCTAACCGGCACACGCTGGCGAGTTTGTTTGGGTGCGCTAGCGACAAGGCGCACGCCAAGACGGTGACGCGGGTGTGGAAGGTGCGGGACTTTCCCGTTTACCCAATTCCGCCGGACGGATCCGCACGATTACCCTTCCTTCCCTGTTTACCACGGCCGGGGACTCGTTCTGGCGCACTGTGGTAAAAAGACACAGGGCCCTGTGTCACTTTACCGCCCGATCACACTCCGGAAGGACCCCTTTCCAATCCCGGATAGACACGTCACGACCGACTGACGCTTTCTTTTTGGTCGTATCAGGATTCGTGTCTCCTGGACCCACATGAATTTCGCAACAGCGAAGTCGCAAGCGCCGCGATCGCCGCGCTCGCCCGGTGCGAGAACTGGCCCGCGGCGGTGCAGGTGTGGCAGGATTTGGGGGATAAAGGTAAGTAATTGGGCCTTTCCCAAATCCCTCCGACTGATTGACCATACAATACTGACACTTTTCGTTCACAAAAAAAGGCGAGCCCCGGAACATTTTCGTGTACACTGCGGTGCTTTCCGCTTTGCGGGACGCCAAGCGGTGGGAAGAAGCCGGGGACGTTTTCCGGGCGATGCGGGACGAGTCCGGGTGTTCGCCCGACGCGACGTGCGCGGGGTTAACCCTGGCGGCGTTTGACGGCGCGCGGAAATGGAGGGAGGGCATCGCGCTCGCGAAGCGATTTGGGGACGTTTACGGCGTCGTCGCGGATGAGCGCCTGACGCACTCCATAATTTCCGTGGCGGGGCGAGCTGGGGATACCGTGTTTGCCAGAACAACCCTGGACAAGGCGTTACAAAACCGATCCCACGTAGTGACGACGTACACCTACAACTGTTTATTGGGCGGCTACGCCCGGTCCGCGGATTGGGAAAACGCAAATAGCACGTTTGCGGAGCTGCTCCAGGGGAAGTTTGTGCCTGACGCGTACACGTTTACGCACCTGATATCGGCGGCGGAAAGGGCGGGGGCGCACGCCGAGGCGGACGCGGTGTGGGCGCGCGCCACGGAGGTTTCCGAAAAGAAGCCCGGTATTGGATCGTTCGGGTCGACTGGTTCAAATTTAGGAGCAAAGCCCCTTTGCGGCTTGAAAATGCCGACGTTCAAACCGCACACCGTGATGTGCGGCGCGTACGTGCACTGCCTCGGTACGCAGGGGAGGTGGATGGAAGCGGAGGTTGTGGTGGAGCGCATGCGGAGCGTGTGGGGTGTTGAGCGGAACGCGGCGGTGTACAACGCTTTGCTCGGGGCGTTACTCAGAGGTGACAAAATCGCCGAAGCGCTCGTCGTGTTCGACCGGATGCAGGGCGAGTCCGAAAACGTGCTTCCCACCGAAATCACGTTCATGTTACTAATCAGAGCCTGCGTCGAAAATGGGTTTACGCAAAAGGCGAAGGAGCTTTCGCGGACGCGGGACGCGCTGGCGGAATCGGGGGCGCTGGAAAACGATTTCTCAAAGTACGAATCGCGGGACGACGCTTTGCGAAACGCGCATTTGTTTTCGCCCGGGGGTAACGCGCGGTTCAACGACTCCTCGGACGAAGGGTTTTACGCAGCGCCTGCCAGTGAAAGGTCTAACTACCACTCCGCTACCTACGACGAAGACGAAAACAAAAGACACTACGATGCGTCTGCGGTAACCGGCCGCCTCTCCGCGGGGTTGCCGCCGCGGGAAAAAGAAAAAGGACCCCGGGGCTCGGGGAGTTATTAGACGGTCGAGTTGGACAAATACTTGGCGAGGCGAGACGGCGTGAGGAGTTATTAGACCTTCGAAAGGGACAAATAGGGCGAGACGTGTGATGATTACGAGACGTGATGGAAAACGCTTTACTTCGCTTGCAATAATACGCGCGTCGGATAGTTGTCTCTCCCTACCTAGTCTGTGAAACGTGTACACGTAGTGTGTGGTTGTTACTACGTAACAAACGCGACCCTACCAACGCACCAAAAAATAATGGAGCCCTCCACGGCGCGTACGCGCCGACGCGCGTGCACCGATGGATTTTTGAAACGTGCGGAAAACTAAACTGTCACTTGGAAAGAATCGTGCCACGTTTTGGAACCACAACTCGCGTGCGCCTCGTACGGCGCACGATGATTTGCGTAAGCGTGGCGGGTACGCACGCGGTGGCGCGGATACCCACGCGTGTCGCGTGTACCCGGCGGCCGTTCGAACCGATGAACGCGACACTCGACGCCGCACGCCAACCCGCCGCGCTCGCCGGATTCGTCTCACGTCGTGTCAAACCGCACGCGCTTCGGCACACCGAGCAGTCCATCTGGATGGACCAGGCACGAAGGCACGGGCGTGCTCTTGGCGACAGGCGAACGCCCAGGCGTTGGGCGATGACACCGAGCAGTGAATATATACCTGCGGAAGGCGAAGCTTTTCGACAAGCATATGTTCCGCGCAGGTGCGTGCTTCCCTTGTCCTCGCTTGTTTACGATTTCTCCTGCCAACTGCCAAAGCGGCGTCACTGACAAAACTCTTTTCGCTCCTGGCGATGCAAACTTATATAACACAGTGAGTCTCCGGAGGTCCGCAATGCCGAACGATGGATAAACATGGTGCGCACTCCTCATTGATGCGAGGTGTCCAAGACCCATTCGCCTACACCGTTCTTGTTGCCCGTCATCGGCGTGTAAAACTCACCTTCGAACTTTCATTCCTCCGCAGGGCGTCGCGCTGGTCTGCTCCGAGTGCGAAACCACGGAGACGTGTGGGTGGTTCACCAACAGGGTCGATGCGGGCAAACCAGTCTGCAAAGTGTGCTACAACCGACAGGTATGCCACGCGCGTCGATCCCACGCGTCAATATTTCATCATCTTTGTGTCGTCACAACTGACCCCAATACCCGCGGTGCTCCTTTTCACAGCTCGCTGCCAGCCATGGAAAGTGCTCCGGTTGCGGTACGGATGGGAGAAATACAAGCGCATTGCTTAGGTCGAAGCTCAAGAACGGCGCGTGGTACTGCGGGCCGTGTAGCAAACGAGAGGTGCGCAATTTATGCTTCTTCTCTCTCTTTCTCTCTTTGCCCAAGCGAGACATTCGTAGGCATGATAACTTCAGTCACAAGCTGTTTCGTCTCGACTCACGTCGTTAGAGTTCCATATTCTTCGCAGGAGCTGGCCATCGAAACCGCCGCAGGGACGACGTGCGTGGAATGCGGGACGCATACAACCAAACAGTGGTTCGACTGCAAAGATGAGTCCGGAAATAAATTTTGCGTGACTTGCTACCATAAGAACCAGCTGGACGTCGCCGCGGCCGCGGGGACGACATGCGTGAAGTGCGGGACGGATACGACCAGTCGTCAGTGGTTCAACTGCAAAGATAAGCCCGGAACTAAATTGTGCAAGCCTTGCTACGAGAAGAACCTGCTGGACGTCGCCGCGGCCGCGGGGAGGACGTGCGTGGAGTGCGGGACGGATACGACCGGTATGTGGTTCAACTGCAAGGATAAGCCCGGAACTAAATTTTGCGTGTCTTGCTACCAGAAGAACCAGTTGGACGTCGCCGCGGCCGCGGGAACGACGTGCGTGAAGTGCGCGACGGATACGACCATTAAGTGGTACAGCTGCAAAGACGAGCCCGGAACTAAATTTTGCATGAGTTGCTACCAGAAGAACCTGCTGGACGTCGCTGCGGCCGCGGGGACGACGTGCGAGAAGTGCGGGACGGATACGGCCAGTAGGTGGTACGGCTGGAAAGGTAAGCCCGGAACTAAAATCTGCATGAGTTGCTACGACAAGAACCGCTCCGAAAAGAAGAAGGCGGCGAGGGCGAAGGAAACGTGAGTCTTCGCGACGACGTTTTCCCGAAGTTTTCGAGCACGCATACGAGTTTCACAACAAGTCAACGAGTGCCAACCTACCCCTAAACCTGTGACGCGGGAGCTGAAGTGTATCAGTCGGATGTTTTAGTTGACAAGTGGCAAATATTTGTTTTCTCGGCAACGAAGTTTCCTTGCTTCGCGAATCACAACTCGCGTGCGCCTCGTACGGAGCGCGATGGCGCGTGTCAACACGGCCGGGCCGCGCGCGGTGGGAAGGATACCCGTTACGTACCGCCCGCGGGCAATACGTGACTCGGAAGACACACCGGTCGGGCGCTAGACTTTGGACACACCAGCTGTTACCTCGGCCCGAATCCCTTGTGACTGTTTACTCATACGCATTACACGAAAAGAACCGACTGCCGCCAAAACGCTTCTTGGCAAAAACCAAAACCAGATGACACAGCATTTTTGTCGTCTGTCGATTTTTGTTCCCCCGACGTCTTTGTTCCTTTTCCCGTTTTTCGGTTCCGTCGCCTCGGGTCTGGTCGCCGAGTCGTCGTCATCACAAGCGCCCACCGCGGCGCCGCGCCGCGTTTCGCGATGTCGGCGCTGGTCACCGCGTGCACGGCTAGGCCCCGGCACGATTCGCACTCAGCACGGGCTGGTTCGGGAAGTTCCCCCCGGGGGTGTGCGCGGAAGGGACACGGCCACGTGTCGACATCCTCCCTTCCAAAAAGCCGCCCGCGGCGAAAGGCGTCGCGTCTCGAGGCGTACGCCCCAGAGCGCCGTCTTCCCGTCGGCAGCGAGGACGACACAGCAGAGGAGCAGGTGGACGACAAGCCCACCGGTGATGATGCCTCATCACCTGAAAAGAAAACAACCAGAAAGCCCACTTTGTGTTTCGTGAACGGCAAGAGCGGCGGGCGACGGGGGGAGGCGTTGATGGGTTTGCTTGCCGAACAACAAAACGAACTCAACGTGGTGGAAATCGTGGATCTGAACAAGGAACCGCCGGAACGCGCGTTAATTCGGCACGTCGGTGCCACGAAACCGCCCGTCCAAATCCTGGTGTGCGGCGGCGACGGCACGGTGACGTGGGTGTTACAAGCTATGGAAGAGCTTGGGGAGGTACGTTTTTAGTAGCGGGGGAACACACGCCGCGATGATGAGAAGAGAGGAATTTCCTCCCCACCGCGTTTCTTTTTTCTTCGCGCACCGTTGACCTCTGTTTGCCCCTCACTTTCTACTTAAAAAATAACAGGACGTCCCGAAACCGCCCATCGGTATCCTCCCACTGGGCACCGGGAACGATTTAGCAAGAGTGTTCGGGTGGGGCGCGCGCTACGACGACGCGTTGTTGGTACGCATTTAGTCACGAAGTTTCCCAAATCCGGGGACACGTTTACCGCCCCGTTTTTTGACTGTTTACCGCCCTGGTCGAGTGCACTACCTCGGGTAACACTTACGGCAGCACATGTTACGACTACACACGGCACAAACGCACGGTTTACGGACCCTCTTTGAGTGCACTACGGCTGGGGACATTTACCGGCGTACTTGCAACTGTGTTTCTAAACCCGCACTCGCGACGGAAGGGACTGACCTTTTTCGTGTACCAACCACAGCGCCGGCTCGCGTCCGCGTTTGAAGCGGCGACGCCGAAAGCGCTTGACCGGTGGGACGTCACGGTGACAAGAAATACTCCCGGTGAACACGGTCAGGGAGGGGATAGCGTTGGGGATACTGGGGATACCGCCACCCGGGCTTCGCGAATCACGCTACACAACTACTTGGGCATCGGCGTCGACGCGAAGGCGGCACTGGCGTTCCACGACGCGCGAGACGCGCACCCCGGGTTGTTTTTCTCGCCCCTCACGAACAAAGCCCTGTACGGGTTGTTCGGCGCGATTGACGCGGTGACGCACAGCTGCCGCGGTTTGTTGGCGCATCATATCACCCTCGTCGCGGACGGCGTGCAAATCCCACTTCCCAAAAACGCGGAGGGGCTTATTTTGCTGAACCTGAACTCCTACGCGGGCGGCGCGCGGATGTGGAACAGCGGTCCAGTTGGGGCGCACCGACGGAACTGGGTAAGCGCGTTGTTGAGTGGGGGCTTCGGGGATACCATGGGGATGGGGGACGGCGACGACGACGGCGACGAAACCGTGTTCGGGAAAAGCAAGCGCGCGGATGGACTAATCGACGTCGTTGCTATTTACGGCGCCGTGCATCTCGGGCAGCTCAGTCTCGGCACGGACCGGCCGGTGCGGCTTTGCCAGGCGCGAAGCGTGTCGATCAGCGTCACCAAAAGTTTTCCCATTCAGGTTGATGGGCAGCCTTGGTTCGAAACGGCTGGGAACGGGGTTGGCGTTTCGTCTTCCACAGGGGAGGTCACGACCCGAATTACCGTCACCCGAAAAGACACCGTCAACGTCCTCGCCGTGGACCCGGTCGCGAATTTAGGATCCGGTCGCGGGTATTTCGGCCCCGACGACGAGTTCGATTTCGATTTAAGCACGGTTTCGTTTTTCGGGTGGGAAACCTGGGAGGACTTGGCGTATTACGAGGACTTGGACCAGTCAAAAAGTGCTGCTATGTTGGATTAATAAGTGGTGAGGGAGGTATAGTCTGTAGTTTAATAAAGGTCTTATTAACACGCGCCTTAAAGGCGATGTCGTCGATCGCCAAATTTACCTCTTCATCAGTTTGCCAAAATTAGAAATTGACGTTTTTGGCTTTTGCTTTTGCCAAAATTAATTCTCTGACAAAAAACTGAACGACTTTCTCTCCTCTCCGCGCCCGTCATTCGGCGCTGACGCAGGTTGCGTGTGACACGCGTGTGTGGTTTGGTCGGTGCGTTTGTCTCAGACGTGGCAAACCCCAAAGCGCGAACCGTGCAGGCGTTACCGACACGCGTGTGGCACGGTACGTGCGAAGCAATTCCACATTGCGCACGGCTTTTTTTGTCCCTGGCTCTCGCCTAACACGTCACGGCGTCAACACCGGTGATGGGCGTGCCGTGTGGCACGCGACCCTCAGAAACCGGGTTTGTTTACTCGGGCATTTTGTACGGGTCATGCGGGACATGCGCAATGCAACTGCGTGTCGAACCTGCGTCACCTAGGAGGAAACCAACCCACCTTTGCCACCTCCTCGAAACGAACACCTGTACCTAACCGTTGCTTTCCCGAATCTGCCTCCCGACTCCGCGTTCGCATTGCAGGTTACGACTCACCGGACGTAGGGTGTCGCGTGTAGCGCGAACTTAAAAGTTGATTGGCTGACGGGCACGACGGTGCACACGTCACCATGGCGGACAAAGCAGCGCGGGATATCGAGGCGATGCACATCCGGGACAAGGACCGGGACGACTCGGAACGGCGAGATGAGGTGCGCAAACAGTTACGCTGCTCGCTTCGGCTTTTCTTTTTTGTCGGTCGATTTTTTGACCAGCACGAAAGCTGCCAAGCTCCCGTCCCGTTCCCTCTCCCCACGAATTCGAACCACCCCTGGTACCGACACCAAACACACGACTAACCACTTGTGCGTTACTTACCCACTGACACCACCCATTTCCCATTTCCTCTGACTAACTAGGTGTACGAAGCGTTGCGCGTGGACGGAAACCCGAACGAAGCCGGGCACACGGTGGTGACTGGGTACGTATTGGCCTTTCCCAAATCCCACGACTGTCTGTTTGCCCATACAACACTGACACTTTCTTTTACTTATCGTTAGCGTGCCCGGTAGCAACTTGCCCGAGATCTCGTACGAAACCGTCCGAGTGGTGGGCAACGGTTCCTTCGGCGTTGTTTTCCAAGCCACGCAACTGGAAACCGGAGACACGGTGGCGATTAAAAAAGTCCTACAGGACAAGCGGTTTAAAAACCGGGAACTGCAGATCATGAAGATGATGCACCACACCAACGTGGTGGGGCTGAAGCACTGCTTTTACAGCACGAACGAAAAGCGGGAGGTGTATCTCAACCTGGTGTTGGAGTTCGTCCCCGACACGGTGCACAGAATAGGCAAGCACTACAGCAAAAGCGCGCAACGCGTGCCGAGTCTGTACGTCAAGCTGTACACGTACCAGATGGCGCGCGCGCTTGCGAACATTCACGCGGAGGGGGTTTGTCACCGCGACATTAAACCCCAGAACCTGCTGGTGGACACGGCGACGCACCAGCTGAAACTGTGCGACTTTGGGAGCGCCAAGGTTTTAAGAAGGTGCGGGGCTTTCCCACTGAACACACACCGCCTTCGCGATTGCCCATACTCGTCCTAACGAAGGGGCGTCTTCCCTCTGACTGTTTACGTAATATACGTTACGACCGACTGACACTTTCTTTTTATCGGGCCAGGGACGAACCCAACATCTCCTACATCTGCAGCCGGTACTACCGCGCCCCCGAACTGATTTTCGGCGCCACGCAGTACACCACCGCGATTGATATGTGGAGTTTGGGGTGTGTGATGGCTGAGTTGTTGCTTGGGAGCCCTCTTTTTCCGGGCGAGTCGGGGGTGGACCAGCTCGTGGAGATCATCAAGGTGTTGGGCACGCCGACGCGGGAGCAGATTCGGGACATGAACCCTTCGTACACTGAGGTACGTGTTTGACGGGCTTTCCCAAATCCGACACACACTGTTTTGTCTAGAGTAATTACTCATACAAAAGACTGACACTTTTCTTTCCCAATCGCAGTTCAAATTTCCCCAAATCAAGTCGCACCCGTGGAGCAAGGTTTTCCACAAGCGTTTGTCCCCGGATGCGCTCGATTTGATTGGCCAGTTGTTGGTCTATTCCCCGGAAACGCGCACAACCGGTTTAGAGGCGTGTTCCCACCCATACTTCGACGAGTTAAGAGACCCAAACACGAGGCTTCCAAACGGCCGGGAGTTGCCTCCGCTTTTCGATTTTTCAGACGCGGAGCTTTCGCGGTGTTCCAGTGCGTTGCGAATGAAACTGGTGCCGGCGCACGTCGCGAGCGGAAGCGGAGGCGCGGAGGGTGATGCGTGAGACATGGTGAGGTGCTTCCAAGGGGAGCGTTTTTAGGGATTAGTGGTAAGGAGTGTTGTGGTGGTACCTTTTGCGATTAAATGGCACGCAATTGCGGTGCCTTTTTCTGTTTTGGCCTCGAGACTTCCTTTGTGCTTTCGACCTCAGATAAAACCCGAGTTTTCGATTCCAGCACTCGCAGACGAAAATGACGGAGAGACGAAATCCAGCACGTTTTCGATTGTTTGCAGTTGCGCGGGAATAAGCTTATTTCCGATCGCAGCTTCATCCAAACCTCAGACGACGCCCTCGCGCTTCGTCCCGAACAGGTCACGCCCCACAGCGCGATCATGCCTCGGTCGTCACACAGCGGGTACTCAAGAGGGTCCGGCGGCGGGACGCCTAAAAAAAACCGAGCAGCCGACCCGGTTTCCTCGGAGCACTCCTCGGAGTACGACAGCGACGACGACCGCCCGACGTTGTTCGGGACGGTGTTGCGAACGGCGATGGCGGGCGCCGCGGTCGTGGCAATCGCGGTGCTGGTACGTGTCGTGTTTGGTTGGTTCGTTTCTTGGTGACTGACCACCCAGTGTGGGAAGACACCAAGATAGTTTGAGATGTCTTACAGGCGTTCGTTGGCACGTCTGATTCGCACCGCAACGGCACGCGTCGCCACAGCAAGGATCGCGAAATGTTCCCGCGTGACGGACACAAAAAAGAATGTCACATTCTCCTCATCCACACCCGACTGACCGGCGGACGTTCTTCCCCACCCCTTACCAAAAACCAAATCCAGGCCAAAATCGAGCGCGACCAGCGCAACGGTATTTCGCCCCCCGCGTACGCGCGACGGACGTACCCGAGCTACACCACGCGGAAACCCAGCGGCGGCGGCGGCGCGGGAAGCGCGCCATCGTCGTCTAAACCATCTCCATCAAAACCAGCCTCGGGAGGCGGAGGCGGATCCTACCAGGTCCAGGAAGGGGACACGCTGTACGCAATAGCGGTTACGCACGGGGTGGATCCCGACACCCTTTCCGCGATGAACCCCGAGCTCGCGGGACGCGCGCACGCGATTCAGGTTGGGGAGTACGTGCGGGTGCCGCGGAAGTAGAGACGGAGGTAACGTCGATTTTGTCAAGTGTTGATTTTGAAAGATGGACCAGAGACGGTATACGCGAGACGAGGTACGCTTGGCGCGATGGTAACGTATGTGAATGAAACAAAGTAATTAAAAGATAGTAGCACTCGTGTAAGGACGCGTACACGTGCCCGTCCGGACTGACTGTTTTCGAAGCAGCACGTGACCGCGCACGGGTGCACCTCGTGACGTGCGGACTACTCTCGTAACGTGCGTGTGATGAAAAAAGTTAATAAACATTTTCAAGTGCGCATTACACTACCAAGAATACCACTCACCATTCTGTAACCCCTTATAACTCAAACACCTCAAACGCGGGTTGGTCGAACAGTTGTTCTTTGTCCACCGCGGACAGGACTTTGCCGTTCGCGGCGTCCTTCAGGACGCACTTCACGACCAGCGCAGCGACGTCCGCTCGGTGAATCGCGCCGCAAATCGACGTGTCTTCCGTCAGCACGCCCGTCCCCGTGGCGGGCGCGGTTTTCAACCCCCCCGGCCGCACGATCACGAAAGGCATGCCGTGCTCCAAACACAGCTGTTTCAGCATATCCTCCGCTTTTACTTTTTCTTCAAGCACTGGTTTCAGGGCTTCGTAAACCGCGGGGGGGGGCGCTCCCTTTGAATCCCCGGTACCGATGGACGTGACAAGCACGAACTTGGGCATCCGCCCTTGCGCCTTGCCCTTCGCCACCGCGGCTTCGATGAGCTTGATGTTCCCGACGCTATCCGCGGTGGGCTCCGCGGGCGTGCCGCCAATGGTGCTGACCACCGCGTCGTATTCCTCCACCAAGTCGAACGCTTTTTTGATGTCTTTATCGACAAGCGCGTCGCCTTTTGACAAGAACGCCCCCATCTTCTCAATCTCCGCGCGGTCGTCGTTTTTGCGCTGTAACACCGTGACCCACGTCCCGTCCGCGGTGAGCTGGCGTACCACGTCCATCGCCACGCCGCTGCCGCCCGCGACCAAAACGCTGATGTTGTCGGGCTCCAGGTCCGCGCGAGCGGCGGACTTGGCGCGGGTCCTCGTTGGACGCACCACCGCGCGGGGTTTCAAGGACGTTGCGTTTCCCACGCGGGCCTTGAATGACAGGGAGGACGACACGGCTGTGTTGGTTGTGTTTTTGGGAGGTGGAGCGGTAGTAGCAGGGTCAGCGAAAGCGGTTTCGTGTGTTGGCGTGCTTTGGTGGTGTTCGATGGATGGTGACGCGAGATTTCATCACGCGATCTTTCAACGGAGCGCGCGCCCGCGGTGTGTTTACAAGCCCAAGGCTCCCGATCAACCCTAAATTAAACAAAAACTTACCGTTCATGCTGACAGTGAGCGCGGCCATGGTGACAGGTGGTACGGTCGCGAGCCGGTGGGCGTCGTGGAGTGTGCGTCCGGACCACCCGGCACCTTCGAAGGTCTTATCGAGTGTGGCCAATAGAAATCGCGGATTTTCATTCGATCTCTCATGGAGAGATTCCGTGGTGTTTTGGTCACGCTTTCCAAAGGAACGTCCCCTCGGAGATACGACACTCCGCGCGTCGCGTGACGAGCGCACGTCGAGGCGCGCGAAGAAGACGAGAGGTGAAGCATCTGACCTCGCATGATGGGACGGAAGCGGTGCTGGCATGGGAAGCGGAAAGACAGCTGCGCCGAGTGCAACGCCTGCCCGCACGGCAGGCGCAAAGGTCGCTGCGCGGAGTGCGACCCCTGTGCTCACGGCAAGCTGAAAAGCGACTGCGCAGCGTGCAACCTTTGCCCTCACGGGAAGCTGAAAAGACAGTGCGCGGTGTGCACCCCTTGCCCTCACGGCAAGCGGAAAGACGGCTGCGTGGCGTGCAACCCATGACCTCACGGCAAGCTGAAACGCAAGTGCGCGGAGTGCAACCCCTGCCCTCACGGCAAGCGGAAACACAGCTGCGCAAAGTGCAACCCCTGCCCTCGCGGCAAGCGGAAACACAGCTGCGCAAAATGCAACCCCTGCCCCCACGGCAAGAATAAAAGTAAGTGCACGGTATGTCACCCCTGCCCCTATGGCAAGTTGAAACGCAACTGCGCGGCGTGCAAGTCAGCACGCGCGGCTGCGCCGAGAGCGAAGCGGGTAAAGCGCGAGCCGGAGAGTTCGCCCGAGATCAAACAAGAGCCGGAAACCAAGCAAGAACCGGAAACCAAGCAAGAACCCTTCACCATCCGCGGCTACTTCGGCTTGGACGGGTAAAGGAGAAGGGGAGGAAGACATTTACCGGTACCGAGTACGAAGCGTAAAAACGAAAGACTACGCAAGAAAC
>Ga0209830_10000097_pt1 | contig 101371 bp, 98 predicted proteins | sample ArcticOcean_MG_C_12_FD_187439 | JGI IMG/M metagenome (GOLD analysis project Ga0209830, IMG submission 187439) | Marine microbial communities from western Arctic Ocean - ArcticOcean_MG_CB8_130 (SPAdes) (version 2) | ecosystem: Environmental > Aquatic > Marine > Oceanic | place: Arctic Ocean...
AACAGTACTAGTAACGTTTACCAGTACTGGCAACTGTTACGAACCTATACGCAAGACTCGGGACTGACCCTTTTCTTTAACAACCACAGCGCGTTTTTAACGAACGTCCCGTCGCGAATGACGGAAAGGGAGTTCTGGACGCGGTTTCTGCGGAGCGAGTACTTCAAAGCCGCGCGGGCTGGTGCGCCTCCGCAGGGCGAGGAAGAAGCCGCGGACCTGGCGCTGTTCGCGCGGCGCGCGCAAACGAAAGACCAAAGGAGCGAGGTATCGAAACGACTCACCCCGTCATGTAACCTCGCGGCGGATTCGTTCGATTTCGGGGTGTTTGGGACGGCGGGTGACCAAACCGCGGAGCTGGGCGCCACCGACGGCGAGAAAGGCCGAGGCGGCCACGGAATATTCAGGGACGGCGCCAAGGAACCGCCGCCGCCTTCGGCGAGCGTCGCGGTTGCGGCGGCCAAGGCGCTGGGCGGCCGCGGCGGCGGGAAAGCCGCGGCGGCGAAACACGCGGCGATAGAGACGTTGAGGTCCCTGAATCACCACGCGCAGGTGGTGTTGCGGGTGCGGGGCTTTCCCATTTAACACACACCGCCTGCCTGACTGCTCATACTTGTCCTGCGAAGGGAGCATGAAGACCAGAAGGGGCTATTACCTCTGCCCAGTACCCTGACTGTTTACTCATACCAATCCCTCATACACATGGTCCGAGAGACTGACACTTTCTTGTTAATCTCCAGGGACGGCCGCTGGTGCCGGTGACGGACGCGCGGAGCGCGGCTTTGGCGGCGGAGGCGCAGGAGGGCTTGGAGAAAAACGCGACTAACTACGCAATGGATACCTCCGATGAATTCGTTCTGGAGGATTTGCTTGACCAGGTCGTCCAGCCTAAAAAACACCTGCACATCGACGACCCGTCGCGGTACTTCTCTCTTTCTGGGAAGCACGGGGAGGTTGGTGATTTGCATTTACCGGAAGCAAAACGCGCGAAAAAGCACGACGTCGCGAGCGATGCGCAGTTCGACTTTTCCGAAACCATCTCGCGACTCGCGACCGAGATGGGGGGCGTGTCGCGCGGAACGAAACCTGTGACGAAAACGCATGAGTTGGTTAAGCAAACACCCACCACGGGAACGTCCTTGGATCGAACCCCGCCGGTTTCGTTTTCGGAGTTAAACGCCAACGAAATCGACGTCGCGGCGAGTCGTTCCGTTTTGGACGAGCTCTCTTCCACGGCGCGGCGGTGGCGAAGCCGCGCGGCGCGAAACGCTTCGTCCTCGGGCGATTTGCGAAGCGGTAACAGTGAAGGTTCGCGTTCCGCGAAACCGGAACCAGCGGACACGGACGGGTTACCGGTTGCCGATCAACATGCGCTGGGTGAAATGGAGCCCACGATTCGCTCCGACGCGAACGCCGCGGCGGAGCTCCTGCGGCACTTCTGGAGCGCCGCGCCGCTGGTCAGCGTGGAGAAGTGGCGGAAGGTAAGTGTTTGGGCTCATCTTTCCCAAATACCACTCACACTGTTTGCCCATACTCGTCCTGCGAAGGGACGGTTATTACCTCTGCCGATTGTCCGCCCGTAATTACGCGTACACATTAGACCACGAAAGACTGACACTTTTCGAACGCGACAAAAGGCGACGCGAGTCGTCACCGCGTTGGGTTCGCTTTATGACCAGATGGAGGCCCGGAAAAAGACCCTGCCACCCGCGGCTCGACACAAGCTGAGTGGCCGGCTGCGGCCCCTCACCAACGCCCTGGACAACGCGTTTTCGTTTTTCGACGACGAGAAAAAGGTCAGGGCGGGGGCGTTTGCGCGGTTTGAAGCGGAGGCGACGGGCGCGGACGCGGAGGGCGGAAAAGCGAAACCGATCGAGGTTTCGTGATGCGTTCTGTTTCACTTTGGCGAGTTGTTTTTTAGTTAAACACGACCGAGTATTGATACGTGTTGTGTCACACCCTTCGCATGTCTGTTAACCTTCACCCACCCTTTCCTCGCCGTGGAGGCACGCGGTCATCATCACCCCGTGTCGCCGCGGTCGCGTGCTGGTGAGCGCAAATTACTTTTCAAAAGACTTACCCTCTGAAACTTGTAGTCCCCTCGATTTACTTTTTCGCGCACCACCGCCTGTTCACCATGTTCCGCGTCTGCCAAGTGGTGGGCCGCGGGGCGTCGCGTTCGCGGTGGTTGGTGGGACTTCTCACGCCAGGTGCTGCGGTGACACCCAACACGGCCCCTGCGTTGCGAAGAGGGTTTGCAGGCGGTTTGTCCGAACACGGGACCAGCATGAAATGGCAATCCGTCGCAGTCGGCGCGGCTGCGATTGCGGTGGCGTACGAAGGCGCGCGTTTGTGGGAGCCGAAAACTGCACACGCGGAAGCCCCGAAACAACGCAACACCGCGACACCGCCGGTTACCACGTCACCTCCCCCCCCCGCGACGCCCACAACGGAACCGAAGTACGACGAGAAACCACCGAGCACGGAGACCAAACCACCCGAAAAGAAAACCCAGGTGCCCGCGGTCGCCAAGAGCGAGCCCGAGCTTTTCTTCGCGCAGCTTCTTTCGCAGGTACGGGCGTTTCCCACCCACCACACACCGCCTCCCTGACTGCCCATACGACACTGACACTTTCTTCTTTATCGTATCAGCGCCGGGTTTTCCTCAACGGCCGCGTGGACGATAAATCCGCGCACGCGTTGATCGGCAAGCTGCTTTTCCTGGACCAGGTGGACCCAACAACGCCGATCGTGCTGTACATCAACTCAGGCGGGGGGGTGGTCACCGCGGGGCTGGCGATTTACGACGTCATGATGCATGTGTGGTGAGTGAATACATTTTCAATCGCTTGTTAGTTTTTGATTTTAAAAAAACTCCTTCTCCCTCCTTTTCCGTGACTAACAACTCCCCCTCCCACCACCAACACAAACACAGCCCCCCTGTGTACACCGTGTGCATCGGCCACGCTGAGAGCATGGCCGCTGTTTTGCTAAGCGCGGGTGCGCCCGGGTTTCGGTACGTTTTACCCAACGCGCGCGTCATGATCCACCAGCCCCACCACGTGATTTCCGGGCAGGTACGTATGGCTGGGCTTTCCCAAATCCGGGGACACCGCCCGTTTTATCTCTAACGCCGGTGACTGTTCGGACCGATTACTCTGACTGTTCGGACCGAAGCTGGTGACTGTTCAGACCGATTACTCTGACTGTTGTCTATACATCGTCCAACACACGCCCAATACACGCCCAACAAATGGACTGACACTTTTCTTTCACAACCAGACTTCGGATATTTTAATAAAAAGCAAAAAAGCGGAGCGCACGCGGAAATCGCTGGCGGATATTCTGGTGAAACACACCGGTCGGTCTGACAAAGAGGTTGGCGACGCCCTGGAGCGGGACACGTACATGTCCGCGAGCGAAGCTGTGGGGTTTGGAATCGTGGACCGGGAGATTGTTAGCGTCGGGGAGATTGGGGGGAAATAATTAGACTTTCGGTTTCTTTCCTATTCCTACTCTATTCTTACTACTACTCTGCGGTCTTTTTCCCATTACTCTTTCTCTCACGTGTTCTGCCGTGCATCCCGCATCCGGCGGCAACAGCGGGGAGTCTCGGTTTCTGATTTCAGGACGCGCGAAAATGGAACACAAAGGCGGCGGTGTTTTTACTTTTACTTCTCTTTTGTTTTTATTCATAATATTTCGCAGAAACGGCCGAATCGTGAAAACGCTTTTCAATCAACCAAGCGCTCTGCGTGAAGACACGCTCCCCCCGTTACCGCCCCGCGCGATGCCGGTTTTCCTCGCCTCTTCCTTTACCGTTATTCACTCTCGTCATGTCGGGGGTTTAGGGTTTAGGGTTAGGTTTCTTTAACTTTCTTGTTTTCATCGCCCTGGCCCTGGTTTGTATTGTCCGTGGGGCCGGGGTCACCGTCCGAGCCCGTATCCGGTTGTCGCAGCGATTTGCACGTGCAGCACTTCCATCCCGGGTTGGGAAACAGCTCGCACTCCTCCGCGGTTTTCCCACCCACGTTGGAGCACAGGCACTTGTTGTTCCCCGTGCCGCCGATCTCGCAATCCAGCTCAAGGTCACTCACCTCAGCCGCGGCAGCGCACGTTTTGTCGCAGTCGCCGTTCCCGGAGCCGCAGGATTGCGTGCACACGCCCGGGGCGGCGTCGTCGCCCGACACGCACGTCGCGCCGGTCAGGCCGGGTTCGGGCATCGGGTCGATGTTGCCGCACTCGCCGTTGACGAGACAGATGTGGCCGGGCTCGCACGCGACGCCTTTGCAGCATGTCGAGGTGACTTCGATGGTGTCGCTTCCTGGTAATTTGTGGAAAAGTTGCGCGAAGGACCCGTCGGTTTTGCCCTCGCAACCGCCAAGCGGCGTCACGGGGAGCTCAGCCTCCGCCATCGGCTTTTCCAGGGATGGGCAAATCGACACCACGTCCGCGGAGTTCATGCACTGCGTCTTCGCATCGCCCACAGGTTCGGTTTCGCACGAGCCCCAAACCGCGCTGTACTCGCCGTTCGTGACCGCGGCGGGTGGCAACACGCGGTTGAACCACGGCCCGCCGGCTTCGCGCAGGCAGGTTCGCTTTTCGTAATCCATGAAGAAAAAAGGCGACGCCGACGAGCACCGCTGCTTGTCTTTCCAGCAAGTCACGTTGTGTCCTTCGTAGTTCGGGTCACCGGGCTGCGTGGTGTAGTCCGCGGTGCCACTGTCGTACCTGTGGTCGCATAGCTCTTGTTCCTTGCAAAACGCGGGGGCGTCTTCCGCGGGGACGTTGCACAACGTTTCGTGCTCCGCCGTGCACCCGGCTTCGATCACGGCGAAGCCGAAGGAATCCCCAGGGCCGTACTCACTCGTCGTGACCGTGAACGCGTTGCGCGAATCGTCGGTGGGGATCATCTCGATGCCTTGGTGGTACCTCCAGTGCCAGCAGTTTCCCGTGCTCGGGCACCCCACCAGCTTCACCCGGCACACGGGCCATGGGACGTGGCGGTTCCAAACCTCGTCGGGGACCCCGCACAGGTGCACGGTGAAGGTGACGGGGGATACCCCGGAGCCCAAACGCCCGAGGGTTCGCATGGCGCCGTCGTTCAACTCCGCAGCGCTTACGCTTGAAACGCCGAGCACGGCGCGCGCGGTGGTGGACGTCACCGCGGCGACGAGAAGCATCGCACCCGCGGCGAGGCCGAAAAGCCCCAGCCCGCGAGATACAGACACATCTTTATCCCCCGAGGTCTCGGCCTTGGCGCGGGGAATAAGACGCACCGTCTCGGGGTTTTACGTACGCATGGCGATGCGTGAGAACGCGAAGTATGGGAGGGGATACTTGACAAAAGAAACACGTCTACGGACGGCGCGCGTGTGGCGAGCGAGAGGGAATGGCGTAAGAGAAATGATCGCGGGTGTTACTTCGGAAAACTTCGGGAAAAGGATTTGTCATCCAGTGAGTAATTCAACCACTCGGATGTTTTGAAAAAATGCGGGCGAGCGGCGCTCGGCGTAGGCGAGGTTTCGAGGACGCGCGCACATTTTTTTGAACGTTTGACTTTTTTCTTGGAACGTTTTTTGACTCGGCCCCGCATTTCGCGCGCGCCCTGGGACGCGCCGAGACCACGCATCGCGGCCTGGTCCGCGTAGAAGGCACCGCACGTACGGGGCTTCCGCGCGTGCTTACGTTTGCAATCCCGTCGTTGGTCTCCACGGGTCGTGCGAAACGTAGTTTTTGCGGCGTTCCAATTTCGCACAGTCGGTGCCGATGGACGACCTCGCCGAGCGGGAGGCTTTTTTCCGCGCGGGCGGTGCCGGAGGCGGGTACGCCGGCCCGGGGCCCGGAAACGGCGGGGGCCCGCCTCCCAACCGGCCTCCCGTGAACCACCCGTACGGGGACGAACGTACCCCACACGGAGGCGCGGCCGGGGGAAACTGGGGGCCGTCTCCCGACAACGCCGTGACGACACGCGAGCATCTGGCGCGGCAGAGACAGGCGGAGTACAACGAACACCTTCTTAGGCAACAACACGCGAAAGAACAGGCGCACGCGGCGCGACACGGCCACCAAGGCGGAAGACAAGGTCAAGGTCAAGGTGGAAGACCAGGCCAACACAACCAACAGTCACAGCAAAATGCCGGCGTCTCCCCCGGGTTACAGTTCGACGAAGAGCAACAGCAACGCCCGCGCGCGAAAGGGTTTCACGGTTTACGGGACATCCACAACAGTGGAGAGAAGCTCCGGGTGAAAGCCGAGGCGGCGAAGAAACAGTACGCGGCGGAGTTGCAGCAGCAGATCGAGTTTAAAAAACGCGCGAAACTCGTGGACAAGCAGCACAGCTTGGAACTTGATAGGCACTCCTTAGGGATGGGAAACATCATCACGGACATGCACGACGGGACGCTTGATGGGGTTGACGAAAACGGGTCGTACATGGGGTACGACTACAGAGACGCGCACCAGGTACGGCCTCCTTGGCTTTCCCATATCCAGCCACTGTTTACGGACCCGGAGGGACTACGCACTGTGCACTACATACATCGCAAGTGCACTGTTTTACCGAAGCTGGTGACTGTTTGTCCATCCATCGCGATATACAGTACACCCATACCCCGCACATCGCCCAACTCAAGACTGACACTTTTCTTTCCCATTCCCAGCCGGATGAGCCGCGGGCGTACCACCCGACGCAAGAAACGCCGCACCAAGGACAATCACAACACGGACAACAAGGACAACAAGGACACGAACACGGCGGTGGGTACGACGCCCCCGGGTACGGCCCGAAAGGACTGACCAACGCGGCGAACGCGGCGCGGGAGAACCAGTTGCTGGCGCGAGGGAGTTTAAGCGTGATGGACAACGGCCAAGGGCCGCAGCGCCAGCGACCCGGCGCCGGACCTCCAGGCGGGCACTGGCGGGACGGCGTGGATCAAAGCAAAGCCGCGGAGAAACAACGGAAAGCGGTTGAGTACCAAAAAGACCTGGACAAACAGATTCGGGACAAGGCGCAACGGAAGCTTGAGGAGAAGCGCGCGACGGAGGAACAGGAACACCGACACGAACAGGACCAGCGGCGGTATGATCCGTGGGGAAAGGGGGGGGGTGGGGCGCCGGTTGTGTCGAGTGAGAATCAGCAGGCCCGGGTTTCGAACCGCACGGAACACTTGGACGGCGGCGGGTACGAGTACGGCGGTCGCGGCGGCGACGGCGGCGGTCGCAACGACGGAGGGTACCAAGGAAACGCGGGACAGCAGCAAGGGTACGCGCCAAACCAACACCACCAGGATCACCAACTCGACCAAAGACGTGAATCGAACCCGGGGTATCCGGCGTCACCCAACGGCCAGACGCAGTACGTACCCATCGTCCCCGGTGGCCGAGCCGGGGTTCCGGGCCACGGCCGGTTCGCCGCTAGCGGCAACGGCAACGGCAACGGCGGCGCGTCCAACCCCAACCCCGCGCCAAGTAGCGCGACCCGGAGTAAAATCACCAACTTCAGAACGGAAAACGAGAACCCGCTTGCGCTTCAGGCGAAGCACCGGGCGCGGGAGGAGCTGCAGCACGCGTTGCGGTTGCAAATCGAGGAGAAACGTTTAAGGAAGGAGGAGGAAAAAAAGCAAGTAGAGAGGGAAGCGCAGGCGGAGGATACGCGGCTGCGGGTTGAGCAGGAACGGTTGCGGGAGGCGTTTTCGCGGGAACAGTTTCTGGAACGCGAAAAAGCGGAGGAACGCATGAGGCTTGAAGAAGAGGCGTACCACAACGCCGCGAACAAACGGAGCGAGCAGATGACCAACGACATCCCGGTTCCTCCCGAAGCCGCGACCCGGCGCGTACACGAACCTCGGGACGACGCGAGGGCGCGCGTTTCCGAAAACGAAAGCCAACACGAGACGGCGCAACACGGCGGTCACAACAACCACGACGGATACCTCCCCTCGCAACAGCAACACCAACAAGGCCATCCCCCTCAACAAGTCCCGCCGCCCCCGCGAGGCCCCACTCCCGCGGGCGCGAGGGAGCTGAACCAGTTAAGGACCGAGCTCCAAACGGAACACAAAGAACTGATGGTGCAGATGCGCGCGCAAAACGCAAACATGGCTATTCTTTCCAAGCGCGCGGAGATGGCGGAGAAGCACAGCGCGGAGGCGCGGGTTGAGCTGGCGGAGATGAGGGAGAATTTGGCGGACCAGGCGTTTATCAGCGCGTTGCCGCCCGCGGCGAGCACGGGCGACGCCCTGGCGCGCCACGGCGTGGATGTCCCGTACTACGCGTGCGTAATCCCTTTCCCAAATCCGGGGACACACGGTTTGCCGATTCTCCGTACGTACTTACGTCACACGCGCGGCGTGAAAGTCGTCTCACGTTTTCGTGTACCAATCACAGGCTGACAACCACGGACCCGTTGCGAGGGCCGCCGCGCGTCTCGCGGGACGAGGACTACGGCGTTTTCGTGCGAGACGGACAAGGGCCGCACCACACGACGAACGACCTGGGGCCCGCGCTTGACGCGGGCGCGCCTTTCGTGTCCCTCGGGAACGACGCGAACGAGTTAGCCGGTGACATGGGACAACACATGGGCGTGGGGTCGCCTGGCAGGCACAAACCTAGTGCGAAGGTACTGATTCGCCGGGGCGGCTTGGACGTGGACGACGAGCTCGGATCGATAGCGGGCGACAGCGCTTTTATTTTCCCCGGCCAGACCATGGAACGCGCGCCGTTTCTGAAAGGAAACGGCGGCGGTGCGAGCGTTTTTTCCGGACCTGGGGCGGGCCGGCCCGCGCCACAAGTGGGGTACCGATCGAATCGGGAAGGAAAGAATGACGCTTTGGACGGCGGCGTCGGTGTTTCAACCCGGTACGGCGGCCCCGACGAGGCGCGCGGGGGGGGCGATACTTACGACGACGAAGACGACGCCGGCATGACCACCAGGGACGCTGACTTATCATCAAAACTGGATGCTGTGTACCAGAAAAACGCGGCCAGGATGCGCGCGCTTGGCGTTGGTATCGAGGGCAACAAAGGCTCTGGGGGCGAGGACCCGGATCAGCTGGAGGGTTTGTTACAGAATTTTTTAAGAGCGAACCGCGGCGACGTCGGGACCAACCGCGGTTTCGACGCCGGCGAACCGCCGGACATGGCGGAGACGGAATTCGACGACCCAGCAGACGGCCTTAACGTGGCCGGCGCCGAGGATGACGACTTCGGGCTTGGCAGGCCGAACACGCAGATGTCGATGCAAGCGGAGACGAGGTTCGTGGGGTCGCAGTATTAGGGGGTTTGCTGTAGTATTTACTGGTTTACTCGTTGAAGCCGTCGTGGTGTATCGCGAACCTAAAACTCTTCACCAGAATGTCTGTATTCACCGTGTTCTTCGTCGAACCCTGCTTTGGTTGGTTTACTGGTTGAAGCCGAAGTAGCCTTGAATGGTGATCGGCTCTTGCTTGATCTCGGGCTCGAGTTTGTTTTCGGGCTCGAGTTTGACTTCGGACTCGTGCTTGATCTCGGGCGAACTCTCCGGCTCGCGCTTAACTCGCTTCGAACTCGGCGGAGTCGCGCGTGCCGTTTTGCAAGCCGTGCACTTGTGTTTCAACTTCCCGTGAGGGCAGGGGGTGCACGCCGCGCAGTGGCGTTTCAGCCTGCCGTGGGGACAGGGGTTGCACGCTGCGCAGCTGTTTTTCAGCCTGCCGTGAGGGCAGGGGTTGTACTGTGGGCAGCTTCTTTTCAGCCTGCCGTGAGGGCAGGGGTTGCAGTCCGCACAGTCGGGTTTCACCCTACCGTGAAGGCAGGGGTTGCACTGGGTGCAGCTTCTTTTCACCCTGCCGTGAGGGCAGGGGGTGCAGTCCGCGCAGTTGCTTTTCACCCTGCCGTGAAGGCAGGGGCTGCACTTCGCGCAGTTGTCTTTCCGCTTGCCGTGCGGGCAGGGGGTGCACACCGTGCACCTGCGTTTCAGCCTGCCGTGAGGGTAGGGGTTGCACTGCGCGCAGTTTCTTTTCAGTCGCCCGTGAAGGCTGGGGCTGCACGCCACGCAGCTGCTTTTCAGCTTGCCGTGAGGGCATGGGTTGCACTTCACGCAGGCAAATTTCCGTGTGCCGTGGTGGCACCGCTTGTTTTCACCCATCGCTCCCGACCGAATGCCTCCTTATCGCGTCCCTCCGCGCGCGGTAGTCTTGTGCTCGCCGCCACACACGACGGAAGACTGCAGTCGTTGCTTTTGCTTTTGAGGGTCGTCCGAGAGTCGACATTTTGACGGTCTAAAATCGTGGAGTTAATTTCCCGATGCGGAAGATATTTTTTAGAGTGAAAAACCAAAAACGGAAGCCCGCCGCATTGTTCGCCCGCGCACTCTCCGATCACCCACGCACCCACCATGTCTGCTCTTCTCCGCGCCGCCGGCGTTTCCCGCACCGCCTCAACCGCGGTCACTCAGACCCGCGCGTACAAAGTCGCCGTGCTCGGCGCCGCGGGCGGGATCGGCCAGCCCTGTGGTTTGCTCATGAAGATGGTACGTCGGGTTCCTCTGCGCGATCGGCCCTGTCGGCGATCGCGCGCGATTCAGACGACCACACCACCTCCCTCCGGGACAGATACGAGGGCGTCGACAGACACAAGGCGTCGCGTACGTCTTCCTCGCACACATCACCGCCTTGGGAACTAACCGCCTGTTCCTCCCCTTCCCCCCTCCCCACAACAACAACACCGCCACGAACCCACAGAACCCGCTCGTGACCGAGCTGTCTCTTTTCGACATCGCGGGTACCCCCGGCGTCGCGGCTGACGTGAGCCACATCAACACCCAGGCCCAGGTCAAGGGCTTCGCCGGTGACGCCGAACTAGGTGCTGCGCTGAAGGACTGCGACCTGGTTATCATTCCCGCCGGTGTCCCGCGCAAGCCCGGCATGACAAGAGACGACTTGTTCAAAATCAACGCCGGCATCGTCGCCGGCCTCACCGACGCCATCGCGACGCACTGCCCGAAGGCGATGATCAACATGATCTCGAACCCGGTGAACAGCACCGTCCCGATCGCGGCGGAGGTTTTGAAGAAGAGGGGGGTGTATGACCCCAAGAAGCTGTTCGGTGTGACCACGCTTGACGTGGTGAGGGCGAAGACGTTCTACGCCGAGAAGAACGGTTTGGAAACCGCCAAGGTTGACGTCCCCGTGGTGGGCGGGCACGCCGGGATCACGATCCTGCCGCTGTGGTCACAAGCCACACCCAAGGCCGCCATGACGGACGACGTCATCGACGCCCTCACGAAGCGCACGCAGGATGGCGGCACCGAGGTGGTCGCCGCGAAGGCGGGGAAGGGAAGCGCCACTTTATCCATGGCGTACGCCGGGGCGCTTTTCGGTGACGCCTGCCTCCGCGCCAAGAACGGCGAAGCCGGGGTCACCGAGTGCACGTACGTACAGAGCACCGTGACGGACGTGTCCTTCTTCGCCTCGAAAGTCACCCTCGGGAAGGACGGCGTGGAGACGATCCACGGATTGGGGGACATCACTCCGTACGAACAAGCCGCGTTGGACGGGATGATGGCGGAGCTAAAAGACTCCATCGCGAAAGGCGTGGAGTTCGCCAAGGCGCTTTAACTCGGGTGCTCTCGAATCCGAATGCGTCGAATGCGTTGCAATGTCTAGTTGTCTCTAAGAGTGACTCGGAAGACACACTAGTCTTAGACTTTAGACACAAGCTGTACGAAAAGTACCGCTGCCATTTTTTCAATCATTAAAATAAAAGGAAGCCAAGTGCGAGTCCTCGACGCAACCGTGTTGTGACAAACGAAAATCGTCTCGCCCTGACAAGCGTGTCATCCACCCGGGTGGGTACTGCCTCGTGTTTGTGAAACCGGAGAACGTGCGCCATCTCGGTTGGCGCGTGTATTTTTTCGCCGGGTGAGAAGTCACTTGCGTAGTGCCATACGTAGTCACGGGAGAGACGTGTTCCTAAATCGGTTTGTAACTATTAACACATTGTATGTCTAGGGTACTGTGGGTAAAATACCCGGCCGTATGTCAATCCGGGACAACGCACCACCCCGGTTTCGTATCCGGCACGCGGTATTTAAACACTTTGTTGAACGACGACGTGTCCACGCCTTTGTTTGTTCCCCGGTCCCGCGTGCTATCAACCGCTTCCACGGTTTCCAAATACGGGTCCCACTGCTCTTTTGGCAGCCGGAACACGTATGTCATGACTAAAGTACCGCCGGTCAAATCTTTCATGACTTTCTTCGAGATCTTTTTGTTTCCCGTGGGTAACAGGTACACGAAGCAAACCGTCGCGTCGCTCAAATCGTTCACCAGCATGGCGTCGCTTTCGCGTATGGTCACTAAGTCTTCAACTTTTGCGTCGCGTATCAATCTGGCCGCTTTCGCACATGCCCCTTGGTCGATCTCCACCCCCACGCCTCTCGCGCCGTACTCCACCGCCGCCGCGATCAAAACCCGGCCGTCGTTGCATCCTAAATCGAAAACGACCGACGCGGAACTGACGTTTGCGAGTTTTAACATCACGCTCACCATCTTCGCGGGCGTGGCGCTGATCGGGCCGAGGTAGTTCTCGTGCGCCGCGTGTGGGTTTGGGGGGTTCGGGGTGCTTTCCTTCCGGGTTTGCGTCGTGTGGGTGGGGTTTGTTGGGATACGCGTGGCGGCCGGGACATCGTCATCGGGAACACACGTGGGGTTCGTCTCGGCCATCCCCGCAGATGTTGATCGATGATGGTTCCTCCGTCCCTTGCTGATTCTTCAAATCCCGCGACGCACCAGGTTCCACCTTTGCGTCAACCGATTCCGAGTCCGTTGCGTCCACCGACTCCGCGCGTAGGCGTTGCCGGTCCTCAGGGCCGCGACCACGCGGGTCCGCGCGTCGCGGGATGGGAGAAAAAAGAGTGCCCACCAAGATGTTTTCTTGAGCAAAAAACGGTCCGACCGACCGACACATCCACCTTCGATACGCCTCGCCACGCGGGCGGCCACCTCCGCGCCACGCTGGGTTTTCCCGCCCGATGACCGGCAAAAGGTTTTGGCCATCCAAGGTGACGCGGCAAATAATTTCAAAACGCAGTGAGCAGTTAGTCACGATGGAATCTGCTGACAAAGATCTTGGTTTGCCCAAAAAGCGTAAAAGCGAAAGGGCATTTTTTGAGGCGAACTTCGACGCGCCCCATTGGAGCGCGGCGCACGGCGCACGCGAACGACCTAGGGCGGTTGCGGTTGCGGTACTTTGGATAGGCGAACACGCGCATGTCGGGCGCGGGTGGCCCGTGGCCGTTCGGCGCGGGTGTCGCGGGGGGCCACGCGCAGAACGGCCAGCAATGGTTTTCCGGCGTCCCCGGAGGAGGTTTTCCACCGGGGCACGAGGCGGGATATGGCCAAAAAGGCCAAAATCCCGTACGCACCACCTCCGGAGACGTCGCTGTATCGAACGCGCCAATCGCGGTTGCCGCGGTACGAGCCGTGATTGACCCCGCACAACCGTCCGGCAGCGAACACGGATCGGGAGACACCTCAACTGGCGACGCCGCACCGAGGGTCGCCAAGGTGCGCAAGCCATACACGATAACGAAACAGCGCGAGCGCTGGACAGAAGATGAGCACTCGTTATTCCTGGACGCCCTGAAGCTTCACGGCCGAGCGTGGCGGAAAATCGAGCTGCACGTCGGCACCAAAAGCGCGGTGCAGATTCGCAGCCACGCGCAGAAGTTCTTCAGCAAGCTTCAACGCGAGACGAGTCGGGGCGCGGGTGGCGCGCAAGGTGGGGACTGTACCGGGGGAGGGGACTTGTTGGGGCAAAACAGCGGTTCCGCTGGCGGCCAAACCCAAAACGACGCCGTACACATCCCGCCCGCGCGCGCCAAGCGCAAACCGATTCACCCGTACCCGCGGAAAGCCCCGGATGGCGGGGGTGCTGCGCAGATAAGTGGTGTTGGTGACCCAACACACGGTGACATGCAGAACGAAGTGGACGCCAGCGTCGCGCTTTTGCTCGCGGGAGCGCCGTTGATGACCTCTCGCGGAGGTACGTTCCAGATGCCGCGCGCGACGCGGCTGGGGGAGCACGAGTCGAGCGGCGCGGCGACGCGACGGGCGGTGTCCGCTGGGTTTGGCGGGGTTGGACAAAGTACCTGCGGCCAACGATTCGACCCAACGGCGGGTCCTGAGTTTCACCACCCCAGCGCAACGAATCCTCCCGGCGCGACCCACCACGGCCTGAACCCGTGGTCCGTCATGCAAGCGTCCCTGCTCCACGACCAATCGGTCGCGATGCGGTCGCTAGTGGCGCAGCAGCAGCAGCAGCAGCAGCGTTCAGTTCCCAACGTCTGCAACGCCGCGGTTCTACAGAACATGGCGCAGCAACACATGGCGTCGCAGTTCTTCGCCGCGCTGGCGAGCATCGGCGGGGGGAACTTCCCGTTGCAACACCACGTGGCGGGCGCGCACGCGGTGTCCGTGGAAAAGACGGAGGTGCAGCGGCCCGCGGTGAAGGTAACCTCCACGGGCGGCGCCGGCGACGGCGCCGCTGATTTCGTGGCCGCCATGCTCTTGGCGGCGGCCAAGGTCGGGGACGGAAAACAAGCCGCTGGAGCTCCAGAGACGCATTTGTTGCCCTCCGCGTGCGGCACGGGCAGCGCGTTCACCGCGTTTGGCGAAACCACAGTTGGCGATGAAACGCAACGCCCGAGCGCGGAGCAGATGGCGGCGCTCGCGTCCGTGCTGATGTACTTCCCGGGTGGGGCGTTGGCGAAGAACGCGGGTGTTGGGTCCGTCGCGGACGCACAAGACACGTCGACTGTCTTGGCGCCGCAAGTCGTCCATCTCCATCCTTCCAAACCCGGTTTCGAGACCGAACCGGATGCGTTACGAGGGGCGGAGAAGACGCGCGGGGTGAAGCGGAACGTCAGGGACGGCTCGAGCGGGGACGACACCGGCGACGAGAACGTCGCGAATCGCGATTTCGGTTTGCCGCGTTTGTCGCGGGAAAAGAGGGAAGGGTCGGGGGACGGCTCGGGCGACGACAACGGGCGATATGGTGGCTCAGGGTCGGGGTCCGGGTCAGGAGAGAACGGCTCAGGGCAATCCGCGCAGACGAAACAAGGCGACGAAAGCGGCGGCGCGCACGAAAACGGAACCTCCCGCGGAGGGTTTGAGTCGTCGTCGCAACGCGAAAAGTCGCCTATTGCGGCGCAGCCGAGGGAAGGGCAGTGACGCGAAAAGAATGTCACCCGTTCCATACACACGAGACTTGGGGCGCACGGTGGAACGTTCCTTAGCTTCAATTACTTTGAATTTGGTGCCGGCACCCGCTCGTTTGTCGAGCCGTTCGGTGTCGTGATGTAAACCGTTAAAAACGCGTTTCAGAGTCAACTCTGGCGCGCGCCAGGGAGAGGAGACCGCGGGTGATTGGGCTGAAACCAACCCCCAACGCAACCCGCGTCGGGAGGTGCGAACGCGACGTGAGGAACCAACTTACGTCGCGACGTACCTCGTCGTCCTCCCTACTAGAATAGCTTTAGAGTAGCACATCCAAGTAGCCATCGCGCGCGCGTCCGATCGATAGCCCGGTTCGACCGCGCGCGGGCGCTAGCCAAACCAATAAAGCGCGAGCGTCAGTCGTGACGCGCGAACCCAACTCGACACTCTTATTTTCGTATTAAACAACACCCGGTGTGCCCCAAATTGGGTGTTACTCACGGCCGTAAGTAGCAGTAGTAGTAGTCACTAGTTCCTGACGAACAAAAGGTCCACCGCGTGTGTACCTTCCCTAACCCCCAGGGGTATCGTGACAACCGCGCCGCCCCCGTTTTCATTCGCGAGCGGCGTCCACGCGTACGTGACTTTCTCGCCATTCACCGCCACCGACAGCGGCTGCGTTTTCGCCCACGCCGAGAGCGACCCGCAGCCGTACACCTCCGCGGTCGCGGTGACTGTTTGCGCGTACGTCTCTTCATTCTCGGTGAACGTGTCTGCTAAAACCGCGCCACCCCCGTTGAGCATCCCGGTCAAACCGACGAACGCCCATTCGGGTTTGAAACAAGGTTTCCCTCCTTCGAAACCGGCACCGGAGACGCCGCGTTTCGCCGCGATCGTAAAAATCTCCCACTGTTTGCTAGGCAGCTTGATTCGCCAATGATCGTCCATACTTAACACTCGGACCTCGCCGCTGCGGTGCGCCATGGTGACGAACTTTTTAGCAAAATCGGAGTTCCGGCGCAGCGTCTCCACGTCCTTCGGCGCGACGCTCGCGATTACGAATTCGCAATTTTTCTCCTCGACGAAGATTCCCTTTTTACGGCTCCAGCTCGCGCCTTGCACGTTGAAGCACCCCACAACCCCGGAGTCGTGGACGTGGTTCTTGTTCCAGATCTTCAACGCGGTTGACCCGTCGGTGCACGGGTCCGTGAACACGCAGTCTCGGGTGGGTCTTCCAGGCAAGCGCGCTCGCAGAACCTTCCCACTCGGAAACACCAACTTTCGGAGAAGCGCGAAGTCGTGCTGCCCCGGGGCGTCGCTCACGTAAACAGGACACCCGCCCACCGCTCTGGCGGCGGCGTGCAGCGCCCCCGCCTGGCCGCAGTGCGACTGGAACATGTCCCAGTCCGGCACCACGATTTCGCCCATGAAAATCGAGTTGTACGCCACGTTAGCGACGTGCACGGTGTGCGAGGCTTTGTTTGTTGGGTAAAAGTCGTCGCTCACCCGCGCCAGGGCGCTGTCTTTGAAGTTCAAGATGTTCTCGCTGCTGTGACACATGCAGTTGATCAAGCCGTTGGTTGGGAAGTGCTTTTTTACCGATCGCTCCAGGGACAGGTGCATGTTCTTGGCCATCGCCGGCCCCCCGCCCCGGCCCCGGCCCAACCCGCCGACCACCGCCTGGCCGTCCACCTTCACCCCGTCCACGCCCGATGCCGCCAGGTACATGTGAAGCTCGTCGAAGAATTTGGAGTAGTCGTCCGTGTTCGCGACCACGCCCACGCCGCCCACGGTGATCGGGTCCCAGGCCTGGCTCGGCTCCACCGCCAGGAGACCGGGGGTGTGTTCGGGCGCGACGATCGTGATCTGGCTAAACTTCTGTCTCATCTCGCTGCTATCGGGGTGCAGCCCCCCCCAGTACCCGAAAAACGCGTGCCAGCAGTAAACGTGCGAAACCCCCAGCCCTTTTATGCGGCCGATCACGTCTTTGAACCCGTCGGCGTCGGTTCTGGGTTTCTTGCCGCCGGCGTTTTGCGTGGGAGTCGAACCGCCGCCGCGCTTCCCCCGGGAACCAACCAACTCGCGGTCGTCGTTCAGTGCGTCGTTAGTCACGGAAAAACCCTCAGGCCTCCTGAACTTGACATTCGCCTCGATCAGGTGCACGCGGTGGTTGAAGCAGCTCAGGGTGGAGACCGCGTATCGGATCACCGGCCCGAAAAGCCCTTGCCCTAGAAACTTAAACCACCGCCAGGAAACGCCCAAGTACGGACTGGCGTGAATGCCGTGCCAGTACCAGGTCTCCAGGCCGCTGCCCATCGCGGTGGCCACGAAAACCGCCGCTCGCGTGGGCCACCACCGGGTATCCACCAGGAGCTGGTTGTGAAGGAACAAAAGTGGTCAACGTCTTGTGTTGGGCGTGTATTGGACGATGTGTGGATAAACAGTCAGGGTAATCGGTCCGAACAATCACCAGCTGGGAGATAAAACGTGGAAGCGGGATTCGGGAAACGCGCGGGGCCGTACCGAATGGCCCGGGATGTGCGACGCCTCCGCGGCGGTTCGCGCGCTCACGAGCGCCTGATTGTTACGCGAAAAGTGGTTAACGTCTTGTACATCGCGCCGTGTGGACAAACAGTCAGGGCATCCGGTAACACGTCCCTTCGCAGGACGAGTACGTCGCGTGTATTGGACGATGGCCTGGTCAACAGTCACCGGCCATCGGTCTGAACAGTCAGGGCAGAGGTAACACGTCCCTTCGCAGGACGAGTACGGGAAAACGCTGTGTCCCCGGATTTGGGAAAGCCCCGACACGTACCGTGGCCATGGCGTTTTCGATCCGGTCGTTCCCCCGGTGTACCTCCGTCGTGGCTAACGACGTGACACTGTTTTTCAACCGGGACGCCGTGCGCTTCACGACTTGGCGCCGACCCCCCGCGCGCGGGGCCCCCGACTCGGCGTCGTTTCGGTTCGGCCCCGCGTATTTGCCTCCGTCGTCCGCGAAGGGCGGCGACCCCGAGGGCGACGGCGACGCGTTTTGGGGGGTACCCGACCCGCCCTTCACCGCGCTTTCACCCACGTTTGAATCCTTAACAGGAGTCGCAGGTGCGACGTTGGTCTCACCGTGTAACACACCGGGCGAAGACCTCGGCGGGTGGTCCGTGATGTGGTCTACTTTTTTCTTATAAGCAGCGTCCGGGCTCACGCTTTGCCAGCCGTCGTCGATGATGACGAACTTAGCGGGGACCCCCCCGGCTGCCAGGCTGTGTATGCCTCGTTCGATGCCACCCGGGGTGACGCTGTGGTAGAACGCGTCCCAGGTACACCACCCGAAAACCTCGGTGGTGGGGGGGATTGTTTTGTCGACGCGAAGCTTGAAGGATTCGCTCATCGCGCGCGACGCCGCGCGCACCACCGCTTCGCACGCCTCGAACGGCGACGAAGCGTGCGCGACGCAAAGCACGCGCTGAACCGCGCCGGTTCGAACCTCGGCGCACCCGGATTCGGTGACCAGACACAAGGAGGAGGTCTTGGTACCAAACGTCGCACCGCTGTTGTGTGTGCCTTGCGTCGATGCTGAGTTATTCGTTCTCTGAGTCGATGCTGAGTTGTTCGTTCTCGCCGTCGCCGCGTCCAGCGCGTGGCCCGACAACGTGCTCCGGAACCCGTCGTGCGAGATCAGCGGAAGCGCCGCGACGTAGGTCCCGTTGGTTTGCTGCAATAAAAGAAACTGCGTCTCAGGCGGGATACCGTTCACGCTATCACCGCCCCCCCAGGTAGGGGTCATCCACCACAGCTTGCACCGCGCGTTCGCCAGGAACCGGGAAGTGCCGGGGAGCGAACGCGCAATCCGCAACACGTGCCTGCTTTCCAGTTTCCCTGTGTTGTTCGTAACAGGCAACAGCGGTTCCTTGCCTTTGGAAGAACTGTTGCTGTTCGGTGACGACGAGCTCGTGCCACGCATCTCCCGAAAACTAAGCACCCCTATTCGCACCGGGTCGCACTCCGAAATCGGCCGGCCGAAGCACTCGGAGTTCACGCGCGTGTCCGGCACCGAGTGCACCTCAAATCGCCCATCGATCCCGTCGAAGATCGTGTCTCCACCCACTCGCAGCGCCCCGTTCTCTATCCGCAACCCCACACTGTTCCGCGACGGAGCGGTTTTCGTGCGCGCCATATTCGCCGCCCCGGTACCTTACCTTGACCTTTCGGGTCGATCGCAGGTCCGAAAGCCTGCGGCGCCCTCTGATCTGATCTACCGAGCTCAATCGAGCCGGCCACTCGCGCGGGTTTTATTCACTCACGAACGTTGTGAGTTTTTTTTGGCGTTTGACTTGCCCAGTACCACCAGATCGGGTCGCCCCTCTCGCCTGTGGGGATAGGTTTCCCTCGCGCGATGTCCGATGACGACTTGTTCGAATCCATGGCCGTACCGGTGATGGGCCGACGCGGCGGCGGTTTGGCCAACGGTGCTTTAGACTCAGAGTCGTCCGATGACGATGTGCCACATCCCGTGCGGAACACCGGGGGGTGGGCTACTGATGAGACGCCTCCTGAGGTACCGCCGCACGTAGGGACGGGCGGTGGCTGGAGCGGCGAAATGGGTTTGGACGACAACGTGATACGCACTGGACGTCACGACAACAACAACAACGCGAGGGATTTGGAAGGAGGTGACCCTGGCTCACCCTCACACCCGGCATCATCTGCACAAACCACCACGCTCGGCAGCGCACGACGCGCTCGCGGGCACGACGCGGTCGAGACCGCCGCGGTGGTGGAGAACATTCCGGAAATTCCAACCTTCGGCGAGTACGACGACGGCGGCGATGGGCACGACGAAAGGCACCGCCAGACCGCCCTCGTGGAGACCCCGGAGTACGACGTGGGGAACCACGTGCGGTCAATCGACGAACTCAACGCGGCGGTTGGGACGTTTGTTGGGACGACCCGACACACGGTTGGAAACGACGGACACAGATTCGGGGACGGCGGGGACGATCGGTATCCCTCCCGGGACGATACGTACGGGGACGCTGATCAAAATAACAACAAGAACTCATCATTCGGCCACGTCATAGACGTTTCCCTTCTCGCGTCTGTTTTGGTACCGCGACAGTTTCTTGAGGCGGACGACGCCACGCGTTCCGAACGGCGGAGCAGCGGCGCCGACCGGGTTTGGAACGACTTGAAAAGCGAGTTAAACGCGGACGAGACGCGCGTGGCGATTGCGATGCGGGAAACGCTGCGAGACACAGGAAATGGGGACCTGAACAGTTGGGGAACGTACATCGATGGAGGTGGAAGGGTTGGGGGGGGAAGCGAGTCATTGTTGGACGACACCGTGGGCGGCAATTTGGGGTTCAGCGATTTCGCGGGGTCGCCACAGAAAACAGAAGAAAAAAAGAAAAAAACGGTACTCGGCCGAATGAAGAAACAGTTTGGGAAACTGAGGATGGTAGAAGGGAAGTGAGGTATAGATGAAATAGGGAGGTGTATGTAAGATGTATCCGCGAGTAGTCTGTACAACCCAAGTAGTCTACGTCCTTCTCAGTTATCCGGCAACGCCGTCCCCCGTTCCAAGTTCGCCGCGATCGTCGCGGTGTGCTGGTCGTACGCCCTGCCGAGTTTCTTATTGAAGTGCTCGTTCCGGTCGTTGATGTGCGTCACGTCCTTCGCGTCTCGGTGTTGTCGCCTTCGCGAGAACTCGGCGCGCTTTCGTTTCTGGTCGGTCAACTCGCCGACCATGCGGTCGATGTTTTGGTCGTTGACCTTCGCGCCGGCCCGGCCGTACCCAAACACGTCAGCAGAGTCATCACCCTCTCCCTTTCCTGAGTTATACTCCTCCAAATCAACCATCACACTTCCCGTCCTTTTTTCGTACGCCCCGTAAAGGTTGTCCTTCCCGAAAACCTCCCCCCCGCTCGCCCCCGCCTTTTGCGACTTCGCCGCGTACTTTTCGTACTTTTTGTTCGCGTGCTCCGCCGTTTCCAACAAGTGCTTCTTGGTTCCGTCGATGCCCCGCTTCACAAGCGTTTCTTCTTTGCGCTTTTCTTTTGTAGACTCGAGCCGTTCTCGGCTCTCCTTCGCAAACGCCTCCGGGAACTCCTCGCGTTTCTTTTCCTCAACAACCGCGTGCCGGTTCGCCTTGCGCGATTCGTTCAGTTTCAAACGCAACTCGAAAAGCTTGCGCTCGCGCGGGGTAAGGGGCTTTTGGTCAGGCTGCTCGGGTTGGTGCTCAACAGAAACACCACCTCCGTGTGTACCTCCGGTAGTACCTGTAACAAGCTGCCCGACGTCCACACGACCGGCGCCGCCGCCTCCGAGTAAGGCGGGCGGTGCGCTAGGTTCTTTAGGGTCGTTAGATGCATCACCCGCAATCGCACCAGGCGTCGTTTTCGTTTCCGTTTCAAAAACCTTCCCCGCGATCGCCGCCAGGCCTTGCTTGTTACCAGTGTACTTGTCGTAAGTGACTTCGCCTTTCCGGGACGCGGCGGCGCTGCTCTCCATCATCCGCCGCGCGCTTAAAACGTCCGGGTCCTCCGTTCCAACGAGCCGCCCTTCCCTCGCCGCGTCGTCCTCATCCTTTTCGCGTTTCTTTTTCAAAGCTTTCGCGGCGGCCGAGAGAATCGAACCTCCGCCCGCCTCGGAAGAGTCCTCCACCCCGCAGTCAACCACTTTCACGACCTGTCGCGTAGTGCCGCTTTTCGAGCCCACCTTTTCTATTTTACGCACCACATCCATGCCCTCCACGACTTGCCCAAACACGACGTGCTTCCCATCCAGCCAACTCGTGGCGCCGGTGCAGATGAAAAACTGCGAGCCTGTATGGGGAAACAGTGACGGGAAAGCGGTGTCAGTGGTTAGGTGGAGTACGCGTGTCACTGAGGTCATCGGTTCGAACCCGCAAAACGGAGGGTACCGGGGGTGCGTTCCACTGCTCTGTGCACTGGGTGCGACTGTTTACTCCATCGCGTCGCATGCCACGCGGCGGTTTAAAAAAAAAGACAGCACCTACCGTTCGTGTTCGGCCCCGCGTTGGCCATGGAAAGCACCCCCGCCTCGGTGTGCCTCAGTTGAAAGTTCTCATCCGCGAACTTGTTTCCGTAAATCGATTTCCCTCCGGTGCCGTCGCCCGCCGTGAAGTCACCGGCTTGACACATGAACTCGGGAATCACTCTGTGGAACGAACTGCCTTTGTAGTGCAACCCGTTGCCTTTTTCCCCCGTGCACAGCGCCCGGAAGTTCTCCGCGGTGCGCGGTACCACATCGCTCCGGAGTTCGAACGTGATCCGCCCCACGGGAACAGCACCCACGCTCATCTCGAACCAACACCGGGGGAGGGACATCGCGGTTGAAGGGGGGGGGCGAAACGTGCCGTCCGCCAATGGCGCCGCCGGGGGCGTTGGGTTCGATCGGGCAATCTGACGGAAATCGGAATTTTGGAAATTCGTTTTCTGGAATTGCACGACGAAACGTCACCTCAAAAGCTACACTACGTCTTCACTCGTCGTGGCACCGGAGCGCAGACGCGAACGCGCGCGGAGGTGCATGATGGGAGTACGTAAACGGTGCTCGCATGACAGGGAGAAATACCTGTGCACGGACTGTAACCCGTGTCCCCACGGCAGGGCGAAACACCACTGCGCGGACTGCAACCCGTGCCCTCACGGCAAGCTGAAAAGCAGCTGCGTGGACTGCAACCCCTGCCCTCACGGCAAGCGGAAAAGGGACTGCACGGTATGCAACCCGTGCCCGCACGGCAAGCGGAAAGGCGACTGCGCAGCGTGCAACGCCTGCCCTCACGGCAAGCGGAAAAGAGACTGCGCGACGTGCAACCCCTGCCCGCATGGCAAGCGGAAAAGGGACTGCGTGGACTGCAACCCCTGCCCCCACGGCAAGCGGAAATCGGCCTGCACGGTGTGCACCCCCTGTCCCCACGGCAGGCTGAAACGCAACTGCACGACGTGCAACCCCTGCCCTCACGACAAGGCGAAAGGCAGCTGCGTGCAGTGCAACCCCTGTCCTCACGGCAGGGTGAAACGCGGCTGCGCAGACTGCAACCCCTGCCCCCACGGTAAGGCGAAACGCAACTGCGCGGAGTGCAACCCATGCCCCCACGGCAAGTTGAAATACAACTGCGCGGCGTGTAAGTCAGCACGCGCAGGTCAGGCGGAAATCAAGCACGAGCCCGAAGTCAAACTCGAGCCCGAGATCAAGCAAGAGCCGTTCACCATCTGCGGCTACTTCGGCATCGGCGAGTAAACAGGCGCCCGTGGTAGGCGAAAACGTAGAGCGAAGGTAGGGGCGACATGATTCAATTGGCCGCGAAATCATAAAGCTCTGTACTAAGAATCCCCTGTACTAAACTTGGCGCTCTATATGCTCTGCTGCACCACGGCAATCGCGTCGCGCAACCGCCGGTTATCTGGTTATCAGTTAAAAAACCTGTGGCGCGACGCTTTGGAATTCTTGTCACCGCCCTGGCAACCGCGGCTACGCGGTTCGCCCGCGCCGACTCAATCGCCGTCTTTTCAACCGCGTCGATGACTGTTAAAATTTGACAATCTTCCAATGTATCAAACCTCAAAGCGAGCTCCGACACCAGACACGTTCGCACACGCGTCGAGCGCTTTGACGAAATCGCCGTCGGATATCGAATTGATATTTTGTCGCCACACTATCGAAACTGCACCTCGAGCCTCCCGAAACGACACCTCGAGGTAGTACATCTTCACCCCCTTCAACCGGGCGAGGACACGAGTGTCACGTCGGCGATGAAATCGTCCCCGTCGTTGTCCACGTCCGTTTCCGTAAACGCGCTCGCGTCTTCGCCGCATCCGCGCGCCTGCGACGGGGGGTCCAAGCCCGCGCCGAAGCTGAGTCACTGCATGTCACCCGAATAATTCTCGGATGGATAAAAAAATCCAAAAGGGATTTCACTAAAATACCTGACTGAAAGCATGTACAACCAAAAAACTTGTCCGACGCGTGGCACTTGTTTTTAACGAACTTACTTTCGCTGGAATCGCACACTCCTCCACGCACCGTCGCGCCGCTCACGCACGCGCACTCCGCTTCAGCCGCCTCCGCCTCCGCGACCGGGTCCCCGTGGTCGTTTCGCGTACTCCGCTGCAGCCTCCCGTTTCCTCTTGAACCATGGGCGTCCTCGGAAAACTCATGTCCCGATTCAACGCTCTCGATCCCAAACGCGACTCCTTTGCGGGGTCGGTGACCGAGACTTCCGAGCAAACCAGGTTGGGCGCGTTTCTCGCCGTGGTCGTGCTCCCCACGTGCGTCGCCGCGTACTCCGCGCTTTACTTCATTCAGTTCTACTACGGCTTCGGTGGAGGCAGCCCGGCACTGTACTCGGTGACACAATCCGAAACCTTGCAGTACGGCACGCAGGTGAGTAAAATTCCCATAAACCACCTTCGTTTCCGCCTCCCTGTTTGCCTAGCTAGGGTAACTAAGAGTACATGTTGTTGTTTAGTTACCCTAGTTTGCCCATACGACACTGACACTTTCTTTTTTATCGTATCAGGTAAAAGAGCTCGCCATAGAGTGCACCAACCCCAACGGGTGCTACTTCAGGCTTCCCACGGGAGGCGCCACGATGTGCCAGAGCGGCGTGAACGACCAGGAGACACCGACCAACGACTTCTGTGACACGTCGACGAACATCGGGCCTGCGAGACGTCGCGCGTTGCTCGAGAACGACGCCGTGTATGCAAGACACCTCCTCACGTCTCACGACGTCGCGCTCGGCGGCGGCCCGGACCCCGCGCAGTGCGGCGGCAAGACGGCGTGCGGTGTGTTGATGGACGGCGCCGACGGGGTGTGCGCGTACGTCGCGCCCGGCTCGGATCCCACGGATGCGCTGACCGTGGCGTGGAAGGACGACGCCATGACCAGGTAAGTATTTCCCATTTACCACATTCCGCCGACTGATTGCCCATACAAGACTGACACTTTCTTTTATTTATCTCAGCGCCAACCCGGCCGTGGAGTGCGTCGGGCACTGCAACTTTGGCGTGTCCCTGGTGACTGACTATCTTGACGAGCAGAGTGGCACGATCAAGCAAAAGAAAATCAGGGCGCACCGCGGGATCACGCTGCTGTCCCTGGTGGAGAGGCACGATTCACGGATGGAGTGGGACGCAGCGCACCCGGCGTTCGCCACCAAAAGCGGTAAAAAAATCATTTACGAATGGGGAATCACCGCCGTGGATATCGTCGGCGTAGTGCAAACAAGCAACCTGTGCCGCGCCGACCTGGCCACGGAGTACGGCACCACGGGCGAAAACGTCAACGCCAAGGGAATCAAGTTCAACCCGTTTCCACTGTACACGAAAACAACCACGACGTACCCGTCGCCTATAATGGCGTACCTCGCCGCCGTCGGCGGTATCGCCGCCACGGTGGGCGGCGCGCTCGGCATGGTACACACCGTGCACCTCGAGATGCTCAACGCCCGAGGTTCTGGGATGAGAAAAGAGGAGGAAGAAGGCGCATAAAAGAGGCGATCCGCCTAAGACCGAGATCAACGGAGCGGTGAGACGTATCCAGCGCGCCGATAGAGGCGGAGTAAGGTGAAATTCAAGACACGTCGTGTGATGAGAACGCTGGGGAGGGAGGGGATTTAAACAGAAACGCACTGCGCGGCGTTCGACAAGCCCAAAAGGCGACGAACGCGGTGTGAGTCGTGTGGACCATGATAAGTTAAGTTAAGATACATAAGTTAAGTAAGTTACGCAATCGCGTTTCGACGCCGTGTTGTTGCGGGAACGCGGAAGGTAGTTACGCGCATTCACCCTGAAATTTATGCGAAAATCCATTACCCAATATCAATACCGATGTAACACCGCGACGACAAATCGATCTCTACCCTGCATCGTTTGCCGAATCTCCCGTCGTCACACCGTTTCCGCCTCGCGCACTTCCACGGCGTACCGGCTCAAAATGGATTTCTTTTTGATTTTTCTCGGAACGAACGAAACGAAACTGCACCTCAAAGCTAGACTCCTGTCTTCGCCCGTCGTGGCGCCGGAGCGCAGACCCAAACGCGCACGGAGGTGCATGATGAGAGACCGTAAACGGTGCTCGCATGGAAGGGAGAAACACGCCTGCGCGGACTGCAACCCGTGCCCTCACGGCAAGCGGAAACGGGACTGCGTGACGTGCAACCCTTGCCCGCACGGCAAGCGGAAAAGGGCCTGCGCGGAGTGCAACCCCTGCCCCCACGGCTAGGTGAAACAGGACTGCACGGACTGCAACCCGTGCCCGCACGGCAAGCTGACACGCTTCTGCACGGACTGCACCCCCTGCCCTCACGGCAAGGTGAAATACAACTGCGCGGAGTGCAACCCTTACCCTCACGGCAAGGTGAAAACCGACTGCACGGTGTGCACCCCCTGTCCCCACGGCAAGCTGAAACACCGCTGCGCGGGGTGTAAGTCAGCACGCGCGGGTTAGGCGCAGATCAAACAGGAGGCCGAGATCAAGCAAGAACCCTTCACCATTCGCGGCTACTTCGGCATCGGCGAGTAAACAAGCGTCAATAGTAGCAGCAGTCGAGCGTAAGTAGGGGCGACATGATACAATCGATCGAAATAATAAAGCTCTGTACTAAATGCGGCGCTCTATATGCTCTGTCCCACCAAGGCAATCACAATCGCGTCGCGCGACGCCTGGCTGTCACTCGTAAGAACTGTGGCGCGAAGCTTTGGATTTTTTACCACCGCCCTCGCAACCGTCGCTAAACGGTTCGCCCGCGCCGAGTCGCTCGCCGTCGAAACGAAAAGATCCCGAAAAATCTTTTTCAGCTGTCCCAAAGATACTTCCCACCTGCTCCCGACTTAGACACACCGCAGGACACGCGTGATGCAAGTCCTTTCCTTCACCCCCCTATCCGGGGTCAGCGTGTGTCGCGCCGAGGGAAACGGCAGGGTTACGCGAGGGTCCGCGCGAACACCGGGACACGCGCGGCATGCGCGTTCGGTGCGAACCGCGCACGGTGGATTCGTGCCGACCAGGAAAACATCGCGCGCTCCGTCTTTGTCAAGTACAAACGCCGCCCGGTCGGTGACCGTGTTCGCCAGCGACAAGGACGACAAACCAACAGTACGAGGCGGCGAGGACGAACCCGACCGGGACGAGGACGGGTTGTACATCGGCACGTACTCGAACTTCTTCACCGACCCCGATCAGATAAAAGGGGTGATTATTTTCTGCGCTTTTCTCGCGAGCTTCGCGTCATTAGGGAACATCGGTGCCGCCATTCTCCTACCCATGCTGTACGGACAACCCATTCAGAGTTGCATCCAAGGCATCTTGTTCGGGTACTACTGCCCGCCATAAGGAAGTGATGTACCGTGACAAGCGTGTAGTGTTTGTGAGAGAACAGAGTACAGAGAACACAGTAGCGGCTGATAGTAATACCGATGAGTGCGTTGGAAAAAGCTGAACAAAACATACAACGCTTTCGCAAAACTCCACCCTCAACACCGTTGATGCCTACGCTTTCGCCAGCGCGTCCCGGACCGCTCTCGGCACTGACCCCGCTACGGCCGGGGCGTTGACATACGTCCTGAGCGGCTCAGTAAGCGCCGGAAACTTACTCAAAACCTCCACAAGCGCAACCTCCGGGAGCTGGCACAACACGGGAAAGCTCCGCGGCGCCGCGCGTTTGGCGCACCGAATAAAACCCTCCCAGATTTTCGAATCCCCGCGCCACACTTTTTTTGTGACTAACTGCCGCAACAAACCTAACGTGAAATCCTTCAGCGCCGGGTAACTGCTTTCCGCTTGAATCACGGTGCGCATGAACAGCAACGGCACGGTCGGCCGCGTGACCATCCGCGAAAGCGCGCTCGCGAAAACCTCCGCCGTGAAAACGGACGGGCGGTTGAAACAAGCGGTGACCGCCGCTATTATTTTCTTCAACGGCACGGAGACCCTGTCCTCTTTGTCGGACTCTTTGTCTTTGCCGTCTTTGTCCGACAAAACGAAAGAATCCACGTCATGCAGGGCGATGAGAATCTCGGAAGCGCTTAAAGGAGCCGGCGTACCGCGAGTGGACGGCAGGTCGTCGAACTCCTCCCCGAACTCGTCCCGCGCGCGCGCGCCGCACAGGCGGTCCAGGGCGTCTGAGAAAACCGAATCCTCGGCGGCCACGAGCGCGGGCAGCAGCTTTCGCACTCTGTCCGCGCTCATCGCCCCGAGTAACGGCACCAACACCTGCGTCGCGTTACCTGCTAGACTGGGAAGCTGTTTACGTGCTAAGGATTCAGCCGCGGTGACTAAACCGGCCAGGGTTTGCGGTTTTTGGACACTGTCCGCCGTGTCGTCACCCGCCACGGCGCCACCCGCGGCGCGTTGGAACTCGTCGCTTTCGCGCTTGGCGTCCACCAACACCAAAATCGCGCGAACCGCTGAGAGATAAAAAATAAAGTGTCAGTCTCGTATGGGCAATCAGTCGGCGGAATGTGGTAAATGGGAAATACTTACCTAATGTCTCTGACCCTACTGGCGGGTCGGCAACCGTGCTGAGCAAAGACTGACACTCGCTCCCGACCAGGCGTACCAGGGCGTCGAAGGAGTTGTGCCCGTCGAGTAACGCGGGCCGGAGTTCGTTTGGTAACGACGCGAAGGCTTGGAACACCTTGGGTAACAGGTTCTGGGCGTTTTTGCAAAGCGCGCAAAACAGGGAAATCTCTTTTGAGACTGTTTGCACTGCTCCCTGTACAGCAGCTCTTTCAATCCGGTCCAGCATCTCTTGCTCGGCATCCGGAACGGCCGCGGGTTCGTCCGCCGTTTCGCCCGCCGTCTCAGCCGCCGGTTCAGTTCCAGCCGTTTCCACAGCCGTTTCCTCAGCAGCCTCATCAGTCACGCCAAACCCCTCGGCTTGTTTTTTCAAGCGCCTCGCTTTGTCAAGCCGCTGCTTTTCCGCCGCCGCGGCTTTCGCTTTCGTAGCCGCGATGCTCGCCTGTGCCTTCGCCGCGACCGCCCTGGCGTCCGCGAGCGCTTTCGCACCCGCAGCCGCCGCCTCGCCCAAGTGATACGCCGCGTACTGCTCCACCGCGCTCCTCAGGCTCGACATGGGGTGCAGTTTCGTGACCACCATGCGAATCGCGCGCTGCCGGACGTCCTCGTCCGCGCTCGTCGCCGCTTCCAGGGCGATTTCCAAACACCCCCCCCGGACTACCTGTCTGTGCGTCACGCACTCCAGCAGCGTCGCGAGGGCGACTTGCACGGTATCAATCGAGTTGGGCAGGGTGATGGCGCCCCACTTGACGGACCCGGCGCCTTTGCCCACGGCTTTCTCGTCACTCGAAAAGCCGTGAACAGTTTCTCGTGCCTGTTTCCCCTGTTTGCCCGTAGAAGTCCCATCAAAATCAACGCTCGTGACCGGTAACCGGCACAACACTCGCAACAAAACCGTCGCCGCGCGTGGAATGAAAGGCGCGTCAACCACGACTTTCGAAAAATGTTTCATGTGCGCCGGGGAGTTTTTCGCGAGCAAACCGACCAACACGGTCATCAGCGCACGCGAGTACAAAGAACTTCCCGAGTTTGTTTGCGCCGCGTTCGACTGTTTGCCCGTGTTGAACGTCGACATCTCCGACACAGCCAACGTTTCGTTCACGAACGTGGCGCCTAGAATCCGAACCACGCTTTGGTGCGCCACGGGGTCGGGAAGCGCGTGTACCTGATATGAAAAAAATAAAGTGTCAGCCTTGTATATCGCGATGTATGGACAACAGTCACCAGCTGAGAGATAAAACAGTCGGCGGGATTTTTGGAGTTGGGAAATACGTACCAGCGTCTCAAGCAAAGCGCCCGCGACTGTTTTGTGTTCGGACCCGTCGCTGGAGAACGCCGCCGATGACAACGCGCTGACCACCACCGGCGCGGTGGACACCGACGACGTCCCGGTAACCACGCGCGTGTCGTCGTCCCCGCGCGTCCCGGCGCCGCCGACCGGCCATAAGGCGTTACATTCGTCGTCGTCGTCGTCGCGTCTCGCCGTCGCCGCGGTGACGCCAGTCCCTAGTCTCGCTAACAACGCTCGTTGCACGGTGGCGCCCCCCATCGCGACGACCGCGCCACTCGGATCCGCCGCTTTGAGTATCCTCTGTAGCGCCGCCGCGGATTGCCCTCGTCGCGCCAACGTGTTCATCGCCATGACTTTCGGGGTAAACGGACCTGGGGGTTTCGCGGAGGCCTTCTTGTTCAATTTCGCGTCGACGACTTCCTCGGTTTCGGTTTCGTCGGTTTCGTCGGCGTCCGCATCCGCGGCGCCGTCGTCGTCGAGCTCCACCGCGTGATTGTTGCCATCGCGTGATTGGTGTGCTAGTTGCCCACCCGCCAATGCGCCACGGTCAACATTTGTCCTTTCAAACGTATCAATCGCCCAGTCAACAAACCCCTCCGCGCCGGCGTCCATGCCAGCCGCGACGTCGATTCGCACCCGGCCACCCACGCGCGTTACGTTTCCCAGCGACGCAAGCACCACGTCCGCCAGGACTTCCGGCGCGAGTTGTTGCACGAACCCGTCCAGCACCGCGCGGTCCGTTCTCCACAACGCGTCCATCGTTTGTAACACCTGCGCCAGTAAATGCGGGGGCGTTATGCGTTGATGCCCGGCGTTGTGGGTCGCGTTTAAATGATCGGGCGTATCCGAGCGCGCCTCGTCCTCGTCGTCGTCCAGACCTAGTCTGCGTCTTTTGTTGGTGGAGTCGTTTGAGTTGTTGCGCTCAGCGCGTCGTTGCGTTACCCTGTCGCGTCGCTGTTTCGCCGCATCCGCCTCCACAGACCCGTCCAGCTTCGTCCGTAGGGTTTCGTCAATCGTCTCGTGAAAGGTTTCCATCTCCCTTGTGTCCAGCTTGAGAAGCGCGACGAACGCCGACCTGGCGCGATAAAAAAGGAAGTGTCAGTCTCGTATGGGCAATCGCAGAGGCGGAACGTGGTAAATGGGAAAGGCCCTTACCGAAGCTCCTTCTTCACGGACGCCACCGCGGGGGTATCCCTTTTTGAATCGACAGCGTCTGATCCATCTTCCGCACCGTTTGCAGAACCTCCTGACTCACCGCCCCCTAAAACCTCCGCTACGTCAACCAGCGCCTGCGCCACGAACTCGCAGTACTGCGGGCACTTCTCGCAAACGGATACCGCCGACGCGATCATCACCAGGCTCGCCGTGGCGGCTTGTGCCGCGATGCTTTCTGGTTTCAGGCACTCCAGCAGGACGCCCAAAACAGAGTCCGCCTCTGTGGCGACCTGGTCGGGGTCTAGTAGCAGGGTAGACGCGACAGTCTTTTTACCACTAGCAGCACCACTAGTAGCACCGGCGGTCCCGTCGAAACTCCCCAGAATGATCAACGTTTTTTCTAAAAAACGCACCGCTTGCATCTTCACGCCGTCGTTCGCGGTTTCGCTCAGGGCTAGGGTTTTTAGGTCGTCTTTCAAGCGGTTCGAGCCTTTCCACAGGTCCTTGGTGTGTTTCGTGGGCTTTGTACCTTGTTTTTGGTGTGTAAGCACGTACTCGAAACTCGTTTTGAACAGAGTAGATGCGGATTTGATGGCCGCCTTCTGCACCGCTGCAGTTTCATCTTGCAAAAGACCTTGCACGCAATCCATACAAGCCGCCCTTTGATCCACACTCGCCACGCCTATTTGCTCGCACAGCCCCGCGATTGTTTTCCGCACCAAGGCGTTCGCATCCACCCGCATCTCCAGAATCGGCTCGCAGAACTCGTTAAGCAAACCCGAGTCCTTGTGCACCACGAGCTCCATCAGTTGCTTGAGGTGCGTGCATTTTTGGGAAGCCTCCGTTGCGAGCTTGGCGTCGTTCAACGTGCGCACCGCCTGCTCCCGGGCCCAGCTGTCTTCCGAGGACAAAGACGGCGTCGCGACGGAACCACCCGGGGGCTTTTTCTTGGGGGGCATCGCGGCAAGGGGGGCTCGCCTGCCTCCTACCGCCCCGCGCCTGGGACAGTGATCACCGGTGCCCGAGCAAAAGAGAAGCAGTCGGCAGCAGTGGGGACTTGACTGGTATCGTGAGGCGGACAAAAAATAATTCAAACTCAAATGAAGGGTGTCTTTCCTCGGCATCATGTTGGGCTTAGTTCGGCCGCGCGCGTGACCCGGTCGCGCACGTCGCACACACACGACACGCTCGGTACCTGCGCCACGCGAGTCTTTCCGAGTTCATTTCCGATAAACCACGCGCTCTGCGCTCGGAGACCGTTTCCCAAAGCGAGCCCGCCAGATCCCTTTGAATCTTTCATTCGCGATCGATCGGATCGTCCGGCTGTTGTCTCGTCCGAGTCCCATCGCCTGTCCGTTTCCATGGTGGACGTGGAGATGATTGAAGGGACCGCCAGCGTATCGCCTGTCGCACCCACCGGTACCGTCGATGCGGAACAAACACAAGTCCCGGGCGGCAAGACGTTTGTGCCCACCCGAAACACGGGCGACGGCGTGGCACCAAACGACGACGCGCTGGCGTTTGCGAAACGCAAAGCGTCGCTTGGGCACAACAAAAGGGCCGCATCCTCCGCGGCGGCGAAACGAAGGGCCGCGGTGTCTGGGGCGGACGGAGATGACGAGCGCGATGGAGGTGACGACGATGTCATTGACGAGAAGGATGCGTCGGATGACGACGCGGATGACGACGCGGATGACGACGCGGATGACAACGGAGACGACGCGAAAGAAAAGACGTCTGCAGCACCCAAAAAACACCTGAAGACTTTAAAGGGAGATTCGTCCTTCATCCACTACGGCGGCGATTGTTACGTGCAATCGACGCAACGCCCTGGTGGGGGTACGTACGACCTGGTGTTCCAGCTGTATGACGAAAACGCCGAGTACTACCCATTCGCGAACACGGACGCCCGCGGGTTGTACGCCCCGGGAAAGGAAGCCGCGTTGCTGCGTTCGAAAGGTTCGTAATTGTATTTCCCAAATCCCAAGACTGTAGTTGTATTTCCCAAATCCCGCCTCCCTGTTTGCCCATACAAGACTGACACTTTCTTTAAAAAAAACTCCAAAGTCGCGGTGGCGCGCTATCTGGAACGCGACGGGATGTCGGAGGAGGACTTGCGCGCGGTGGAGATGGAAGCGAGCGCTTTCCGGGCGAGCGAGATGGCAATCGCGGCGCCTGTGTTTTTCGAGCCCAGAGAACCGCGAACCGCTCGCGCGGCGGCGGCTAAGAAAGGGTTGAAAGATTTATCCTCGGACGACGAGTTGAGCGATTTGCTCGCGAGCGACGACGGGGAGTACGAAAGCGAAAGCGAGGAACCGCTTGACAAGATCGAGAAAATAATCTACTGCTGCCAAGCGAAAGACGTGGACGATGGGGAGCTTTTGGAGTTTGGCACGGAGGATGCCCAGAAAACCGCCGCGGACGTGAAACGCAAGGCGAAAGTCGCGAAAGGTAAGCCGGTTTGGCTGTTCTGCGTCAAGTGGGACGGGTGCGGGTACCGCCGGCGGTCCTGGGAAACCGCGGCGGACGTAAAAGCCGCGTACAAAGCCGACAGCAAGCTGCAGTCGTTCATGCGGCGCCATTTGAAGGATCCGGATGCAACCACGAACCCGTTCCACGGCGACTACCTCGTGGTGGACCGGGTGATTGACGTCCGGGAAGCGTTAGTGGAGGAGGAGGATCCGGAGACGGACGATGCCGCGAAGAAGCACACGCCTTTGAAAGGTACGCCCGTGAAGGGTAAGGACGCCAAGGAGACCAAGAAAGGTAAGAAGGCCACGAAGGCCACGAAGAAGGGTAAGAAGGCTTCCAAGAAGGACGTTGTTGAATCCGACTCTGAAGACTCCGATTCGGACGACGAAGCCACTACGCTCCAGTACCTGGTGAAGTGGCGCGGGTTGGGGTACTCAGAAGCGACTTGGGAGGCGAGCGATTCCCTTCAAAGCGAGCCCGACAAGCTCTGCGTGGATGCCTTCGAACTGAGAGACGACTTGAAGGAGAAAAAGAAGACGTACGCCGGCGCGATCGAGCGCGGCAGGGCTGGTGATAAACCCACCGCGAAACCGTCCCTGCCGGAGTTCAAAAACGGGATGGCCTTGCGGGAGTACCAGGTCACGTCGTTCGAGTGGATGGTACGGCCTTGCGCGTTTCCCAAATCATAGCCTCCCTGTTTCGCGGATTGTCCAGAGTAATTACTCACTCACGTTACGAAAGACTGACCCTTTCTTTTATTTTCACAAGGTTGGTAACTACCGACGGCGCAAAAACGTGATTCTGGGCGACGAGATGGGGCTGGGGAAAACCGCGCAGTGCATTTCGGTTATGGAGCACGTCCGGACCTGCCTTTTAAAAGCCCCGCGGCCGTTCCTGGTCATCGCGCCTTTAACCACGTTAGGGCACTGGAAACGCGAGATGGAGAAGTGGACTGATATGAACGTCGTGGTTTTAGACGGCAACGCGGAGGATCGGCGCATCTGCCAAGAAACGGAGTTTTACTTTTCCAGCAAAGGATTAGGTAAAGGCCCGGCGAAGTTTGACGTGCTGTTGGTGTCGTTTGAAACCGCCAGACGGATGACCGACCTGATGGGATCCTTCGAGTGGGCGTTGTGTGTGGTGGACGAAGCGCACAAGCTGAAGGACGTGAACTCGCAAACCACTAGGAGCGTGATGGACGTTCCGTACGAGTGGCTGTTACTGTTAACAGGCACGCCGATTCAAAACAACGTCCGCGAGCTGTTCGGGATGATGCACGTTCTTGACAAAGAGACGTACCCTTCGTGGGAGGAGTTCCAGGACGAGTTCTGCGACGGCGGACGGGAGGTTGACGCGGAGCAGGTTATGCGTTTGCGGGACGTGCTGAAACCCCGGATGCTTCGCCGGATGAAGGAGGACGTGGAGACCATCCCCGCGAAGGAAGAGATCGTGGTGTGGGTGGAGCTCACCCCGGAACAGCGGAACTACTACCGGGCTATTTACGAGAAGCAGGTGCACGTGCTGTTAGAGGGGTCCAAATCCAAAAACGTCCCGCAGCTTCGCAACCTTTGCATGGAACTGCGGAAGGTGTGTAACCACCCGTTTCTGTGCGACGGGCTGGAGGAGGATTTCGTGGACAAGCGCACGAAAGCGATCACGGCGGGTTTTGAAAAAGCCTCTTTGGTCGCGATGGAAAAAGGCCTACCCCCCCCCCCCGTTCCTTTACCCCCCACGCAGCTGGACCTGTTGACCTCGTCTTCAGGCAAGATGACCCTGATCGCCAAGCTCCTACCCAAGCTCAAGGCGCAGGGGAAGAAGGTTTTGATTTTCAGCCAGTTCACGATCGTGCTTGATCTGCTGGAGGACTACATGCACATGAAGGAATACGAGTTCGAACGCCTTGACGGAAGCACGTCACAGACGGACAGACAACTCGGCATCGACCGCTTCAACACGGAGGGCCAGGGGTTCGTGTACCTGCTCAGCACGCGGGCGGGGGGGATGGGCATCACCCTCACCGCCGCCGACACGGCCGTTATTTACGACAGCGACTGGAACCCCCAGAACGATCTGCAAGGTACGGCCTCGCGCGTTTCCCAAATCCCGCCTCCCTGCTTGATGCCCCTCTGTGACGTCCACTAGTCATTACAAAGAAGTGCACTACATATATCACAATCACGACTGGTTTACCGAAGCTGGTGACTGTTCAGACCGATTACCCTGACTGTTTACTCATACAAGTCACGGGAAGACTGACCCTTTTCTTTCGCAATCAAAGCCATGGCGCGGTGTCACCGGATCGGGCAAACCAAGGAAGTCAAGGTGTACCGGCTCGTCACGAAAGCGACGTACGAACAGAGCTTGTTCGAAACGAGCGCGAAGAAGTACGGGCTTGACGAAGCCGTGCTGGGGGGTGGGGACGAGGGGGGAGGGATGGGGAGTGACAAACCCGGAAGCGCCAAGGATGACGCGCTGAAAATCAACCGCCTGCTAAAGTACGGCGTGCACGGCGCGTTGCGAGACGCGTCTGGCGAGGAAGCGGCGAAGTTTGCGAATGAGGATATCGACGACATTTTAAGCAAACGCGCGGAGTCCCGGAGTATCGGCGAAAGGAAAGGGAACACCTTCAGCACCGCCACCTTCACCGCGCAAAACGACGAACCCGATTTCGACGCCGAGGATTTCTGGGCCAAGGTGCGTATTTCCCACCCAACACACACCGCCTCACTGATCGGCCCGATTACCACGACTTTTTACTCATACACATCACGACCGATTGTCACTTTGTTTTTTATCGTCTCAGGCGTTGCCCGACGCCGCAAGGCGGTCCAAGGAGCAGAGCGATTTCCCCGACCCGTACGGGCATCTTGACGACCGGTTCAGAGTGACTGGGCCGCGAAAAAGAAAGGGGATGTACGACTCGTACAAAGAAGGCCAGGGGGGGATGGTGGGGAACCGATCGAAACGGGGCCGGGGCGACGAGGATGATTCCTCCGAGGACGATTCGTTGGAGTCGGACGACGACGACGACGGCGCGCCGAACAAAAAAAAGGGTTCCGCGAAATCGCAAAAGACATCGGGCGGCAAAGGCAAGAAACCATCGGGCAAGGCCGACCCTTGGCTGGACCGGGACCTGAAAGCGGTGGAGGATGCTATTGTGGGTTTTGGGGTTGGGGTGGATTCGCGGTGCGTCCGCGCGGCGTTCGCGGCGATCGAGGTACGTGTCGGAGCTCCCAAATCCTGACACTGTTTACTACTACCCCTGTCCGACGTCCACGGCCGTCATCAAACGGAAGTATTCGACACACATCACAAGTGCACTGTTCGGCCCGATTACGCCCGACTGTTTACTCAGGCCACATTACGAAGTACACCCACGCTCGAGAGACTCGTTCCCTGACCCGGAATTGTTTCCCAATCGCAGGTCATGTCCGTGAAGCGCCGGTTCGGGGAGGTGCGAACCGTCGCGACGTGCCTGGCGGAGATGATGGTAAGTATTTCCCACATTTCACATTCCGCCGACTGATTGCCCATACAAGACTGACATTTATTTTTTTACAATCAGGAACGCGTGGGGAAGGTGAACAAAGCGCGGTTCGACGAGCTGGAAACACGAGGGAAGAGTGATGCGCGAGCCATGGGTGGTGGTGGTACCGCGGGCGCCGTTAGGTGCTCCGTGTGCGAATCAACGAAGAAGGGGAAGTGCGGCACGGAAACAGGTACGGCCTCCTGGGCTTTCCCAAATCCCGGCCTCCCTGTTTGCCCATACTCGTCTTGCGAAGGGACGTCTTACCTCTGCCGATTGTCCGCCCGTAGCTACGTAATACACATCACGAAAGACGTTAACCACTTTTCTTTCACAAAATCAGCGCCGCGGTCGTGTCACAACCTCCCAACCGCGATCGCGGCGGAGATGGACAAAATCAAGGGCGGGGTTGACGAGGGGGGCGTGCCCGTGGGCATGCAAAGGGCGACCTGGGAACAATGCGTGGAGGTGTGCGAGGCTGTGATTGATGAGTTTTCGGGTTCGCTAAACGAAAACGCCCTGGTTTCGTTGAAACGACCGAACCTTTACAAACGCCTCGCTTCGGGGTGGCAACGCGCGACGAAGTGCGGTAAGGAGCGGTCCGCGCTTTCGGGCGCGCTCGAGGAGTTGATTGATCCGGATGACATGGCGATCGTAGGGTCCGACGACAAACTCCCGGCTGAAAAACAAAACGTCGATTTGCCAATCGTGCAGCGAGGAGCGTTACCCGCGTGGTGGACCTCAGACGCGGACGCCGCTTTGTTGGTGTACGTATTGCGCGTTTCACCAAATCCCGGACGACTCTTTTGCCGATTGTCCAGAGTAATTACTCATACACATTACGAAAGACTGACCTTTTCTTTTACAATCGCAGAGGGTCGCTTCGGTTCGGGTTTTCGCCGTGGAGCGCGGAGGCGCTTGACGCGCAGTTCGAAAAGATCCGCGTGGACGAGAGTTTGATGTTCTCCGAACTGGGGGCGGAGCCGCCTGTGGTTGTTGATGAGAAGCTTGTTCCCGAACAGAACGCGGAAGATGTTGGTCTGGACAAGACGGACGGCGAGCCCGAGCTTCCCGAAAAGGGCTTTGGGAAGAAACAGGTTGATACCTCGCGCGTGGTGATGCCGGGGAGGGAAACCGTGAAGCGCCGGTTGTTGAAGCTTCTGGACGGCTTGGTGAACCCACGGGAGCCGCCTGCAGTGAAAGCCCCGAGAAAACCCAAACCACGCGAGCGCCCGCGAGAAACGAAACAACGACCGCCCACGAAGAAGGAACAGAAAGACGCGGCGAGGGCCGCCGCCGCGGTGGCGCGAATCGCGGATGACGCGAAACGCGCGCTGGAGTTTAAGAAATCGCTTACCGGCGGCTCGGGAAAGACCGAAAAAGAGACGAGGTCAAAAAACGAGGAAGCGTCGGGGGTACGTAAAGAGAGCCCCCCCGGCGCGTCGCAAAAGAACGTCCTCTCTTCCCCTTCCGCGAAAGCGGAAGCGACCCCTGGAAAGCGCGCGGCGGCGGCCGCGTGTTGGGAGACGCTCTCCGCCAAGAAAGCGAAAACGACGCCGGTTAAGGCGAAAACAACGCCTGCCAAGGCGACGACGCCTGTTAAGTCGCCTGTGATCAAAGCTTCGACTCCCTCCCAGGCCAAGTCGCCCGCAGCGAAGGCGGCAACTCCGAAGGCAAAGTCTCCTGCATCTAAGGCGGCTGCGTCGCCCGCGGTCAAGCCAGCCGCGCCTTTGTCTCCGCTCCGCCCTAATGCGGCGCTTTCTCCCGTTCGCCGGTCGCCGAGGGGAAAGGTCGCGCCGAACGCCGTTGCCAAGCCGATTGTCGCGCTCACCGAGACCGACGACCCGCTCGCGACCCTGGTGTTGCCGTTGCGATTGAAAGGGGGTGAGACCTTCCAAACCCCATCCGGGGTCGTGTTCAAGAAAGCGGGGACGAAGAATTTCGCGGCGGCGGCGGCGTCGACCGGGAAAAAGCAGGCGTCCCTTCTCGGCTTGGGGTTTTTTGCCAAGACCCCCGCGGCAGGCGCGAGCGCGGCGCCGTCCGCGCGGACGCCCACCACGGGAGGGTTTTGAGGGTTTCGGCGAACGGGGGGGTAGGTACGAGAGAGAGCGTTTTGCGATACAATTTACAATTCATTCAACGGCATCAGCGCTTGTACAACCTCGTGCCGAGGGACAGCACAACATCACCAACATTTTCGAAAAAATAATGCCGATCAAAGAAACAATGACGAAACGCTCAAACGCAAGTACTCATCTGACAGATGATGACGTCGCCGGTGCACGTGTCATGCCTTCGTCCCCCGGGTCTTTGCCGTACACCAGGGTCGCGTGCTTGAAGGTGCTGGGTCTCGGTCCTGGTGACGACTTCCCCGAAAAAATAGCCGGCGCGTATCACACCTCGCTACGACGCCTGCACCCCGACACCGGCGGGGCGGGTGCGAAAGGCGAGGTCGCTAAAGCACAGCTCAACGCGGTGGTACACGCGCGGAACATGTTAAAGGCGGGGACGTTTGGCGGCGGGGGCAACGGCGGGGTGTACGGTAACAAGTGGGGCGGGTACGAACCCGGGAGTCGCGGGAACCCACACGGGTACACGGGTCATAACTCGTCGCATCAGACGCGCGACCCTTTGGGCCTTTGGAGATTTCGCTCGTTGGCCTACCGCCGGTTCGCCGGGAACGTGCGTTTGGGTCTCTTAGTCGCGCTGGTAGGGACGGGAACCACGCTTGGGTACGCACGGGCCACCGCGGAGAGACGGAAAGCCGAACGCTCGCCGCGACTACGGGCGGCGATGGGGCTGAGACAAGAGACCGCGATTGCCGGTGCGGATGAGGTGGATTAAATGTACCGTAACTGTAATACTATTAGTTTGTACCGTCGCACACTCGTGAGCGCACTCACGCCCCCCCCCCCGCCGCCGCTTTCGCCGCGGCTTTTTCCGCCGCTTTCGCCAGCTTCTTCTCCAAAATTTCTCTCTCCTTCTGGATCTTCTTCAGCGCGTTTTTCGAAAGCGGCGCGTCGGCGTCAACTTTTATTTCTTCATCACTTTTATTTTGATCAGAGGTTTCTTCGCCCGTGGGCGCGCCGAACGCGACGCGCGTTTCGCTTCCCTGGAAGGAAACTTCGGCGCCTTCCGTTGGTGTTGGTGGAGGGCCTTCCAACGCACCGAACATGCTTTGAAAATCCCTCGGAGCGGTTGAAAAAAACTGATCCACGATCGCCTCGCTCACCAAAGAGCGCGCCGATTGGTGCGCCGCGATCATGGGCGACAGGCAGTCGATGAGTTCTTTTTTGATCTCGCCGCTTGACATGGTGCCGCTCGCGAAAGCGCTGCCAATGGACGCCAAGGCTTGGTCATCCTCCATGAAGAAATTCAACCACTTCCACGGAATATCGACATCAAGATCGCCTCCTTTTTCCCGGTGTTCCTCCAGCGTCTCTCGGCCGCCGCTAAACGCGTACTTGTTGATTTTGTCCTTGATTTGCTTTGGGGTGTCCGTGACGTAAATAGCGCTGGTGTAAAGAAAAGAAAGTGTCAGCCTTGTCTCGGCAAACAGGGAGGCGGGATTTGGGAAATGCAATACGTACCTGGACGGGTCGGACGCGCTCATCTTTCCGGATTCGCCTTTCAGCGCGGGAAAGAACCGGGATTCGACGAGCGCGGGTTTGTGTCCGCCTATCCGCGGCGCCGCGTCCCGTGTCATCCGGAAGTAAGGGTCCTGATCAATCGCGCACGGAATCAAACACCGCAGGGATTTCTTATCCGTCCCGAACAAGTGCGGGAAACAATCGGGAAACGCGGGCGCGGCTTGCGTCGGGGGAAACCCCTGCGTTTTGTTCGGGAAATAAAAGGGTCAGTCCTTGTATGCGCAAACAGTCTAGATGTGATGTATATTTGGGAAAGGGAATACGTACGATTTGTCCGATGTTGCTTTCCCCCGCGAACCCGAAAATCCCCCTCGCCTGGTTAAACGTCACGCACTTGGCGATTTTTAACATGTTCACGTAGAACGGCGTGCACATGTAGTTCACATCGCTGAAGATGAACGTCCGCCGCACGTCGAACCCGCAGGCGATTATATCCTTCGCGTTTTCGCGCGACAGCCGCCGCGCGTCCTCGAGCTTCAAATCCTTCCACAGGAACTTCTCGTCGTCGGTTAGTTGCACCACCAGGGGTACCTTAAACGCGTCCTGTAGCCACTTCGTGAAGTGGAAGGGGATTAAGTGCCCTAAGTGTAACGATTCCGAACTCGGTCCGCGGCCCGTGTAGAGGTAAAACTTTTCGCCGTTTTCGTACGCCGTGACAATCTGATCCAGCTCTCGGTGCGCGAAGAACATGCCTCTGCGCAGGAACGGGTGCGCTTTCATTCCCGTCACTTTTTCTATCCTAGCAATCAAAACCTCGTCAATCACCTGGCACCCGAACTCGTTCACCAGCTTGGCGTAGTCGATCTTACCGTCCGCGCCGCCCGCGACGTCCCACGGAGTCACGATTTGCTCGGCGCCGGTGTTGTTTTTGGTGTCGATGTCGGCGGCTTCGTGCAAAGAAGCCGTCGTGAGACCCGCGGTGACCTCATCTACGGCCGACATTTCGCGGACTCGACGTGTGCGGGAAGTGACGTGACGTGCGTAGGGCGTGTATCGGTCTCGTCGTGCCACAACGCGTCCGTGCGTTCCGGGAGCACACACGACGACGCGCGATGGGGACTGATGGGGCCGATGGAAGAGGACGATGCAATCGATAAAACGTGATCGGCAAAAAAAAGCGTGATTGATCTTTTCGAGGCACCGAACGCAGTGAGATCTGGAATTCGAGCGCCACTTCGGGCCGCGCCCCCGGGACTCTCGGCGCCAGCATGAGCGCCAAGAAAACCCCCAAACAACCTTCCAGTTCGCGGGATAAGGAAACTGACGCGGATCACGACGTGAGCCGCGCGCTGGCGTACCTGTTGCGGGGTACGAAAGGCCCGGAAACGAGGAACGCGAGGCTTGAAGATGCGCGCGTTGATTACTTTCGCGGGAAGGATCTGTACAAAGTGCTGCGGCAACGGCCCGAGATCGTGGATGAGTTCTACGGGAAGCTTACCGGTAACGCAACAACACAGCTCGCTACCGGCACCCCACCAACCGAAGCCGAGCTTGCCAAACAAATAACCCAAATCGGCCAGGAGATGTTGAAGCGCGGGTACTTCGTGAAGTGCGATCGGGTTTACAAAACTCCGAGGCCTGGCCGTACGAAAAAAGTCAAGTTCCCAAAGTTCCTGGCCAAAGAACCGCGAACCTCCCAGTTCTTCACCGAAGACGGCGAAGGGTTCTACGCCTGGACATACGCCGCGCCGATGTCCTGGACGTTCGTGATCATCGCGGTGCTGGTCGCGTTCGCCGTGATTTTGATGTGCCTGTTTCCGCTGAGCCCGATCTGGTTCAAGAAATGTATCCTCTACGTGTGTCTCGGGATTCTCGGTTTGTTCTTCGTGATAGGCGTCATCCGGGTGGTCGTCTTCGCGGCTGTGTGGATCACGGTCGGCAGGCAGTTCTGGGTGCTTCCCAACATAACAAGCGACGAGATTCCAATCGACGAGGTGTTCTCGCCGATGTGGGCGTTTGACGACCTCGACGCAAACGGGAACGTGGTGGGGCGGTACGTGGTGCATTTCCCAAATCCGTCAACACCTGTTTTATCTCTCAGCTGGTGACTGTTCGGACCGATTACTCTGACTGTTCAGACCGATTACGGTGACTGCTGTCCATACATCGTCCAATACACATACCGATTACCCTGACTGCTGTCCATACATCGTCCAATACACGCCTGGCACAAATGGACTGACACTTTGTTTTACCCATCGCAAGGATCCCCACCGCGAAACGGCTAGTGGCGGCGTCCACCGCGTTTGCGATTTTGGCGATTTTGTACCGCGTCGCCCCCGAAAAGGGAAGCGCCATAAAGTCAATCACCAGGGCGCACGGAAGCATTCTGGATTTGTTCGACCTGTACGACACCCCGAAGGGATTGGGGGGGAGCGTGGGGAACGAGATGAACGTCACGGAGAACGCGACGGGTGGGATTGGGGACGTCGGGGATGTTATTGTAGATGACCCGACGGCCGGCGACGAAGCGACCGGCGATGGATGGCCCGATGACGATTCAAACGTCGCGCCGCCCGCGCCGCCGCCGCCGTACTCCGGCCTGGCGGATGACGAAACCGCGAGCGCGGAGACGACGGATGCGGCGACAGAAGGGACGACCAAGGAGACGGATGCGAAGACTGATGAGACGGAAGCGAAGACTGAAGAGACGGATGCGGAGACCAAGGCTGAGCTGTAAAGGGTGTTTAGTTGACGACTTTAGTGGAGTCGAACCGTGTAACTGAACACGCGCGTCATGGTTTGCGTGTTTGACTAGTTTCGTGTGTTTCAATCAACTCCGTGATACGCGCGTGTCGCGCCGAAGTCCTTTCTTCTCGAAAAACCCGATCTTCGCTGATCTGAACCTATTTCATATTTCTCGAAAGCCACGACGCTGCAGTTCCCACTTCACTTTGGCACCACGCCAACATGACCCCCTCCCCCCCCACCCGCGTTCCTACCCGCTTCGTGTTCATTCGCGGCCTGGTGTCTCCAAAAAGCGTTCACCTCAACGGCGAGCTCGCCCGGGTGGAAGACTGGCTCCTGCAGCGAAAACGTTTTTGCGTCTCGCCCTGTTCTTCTGTCTCTAAAAGCGACAACTACACGCAAGTGTACGTCAAAGAAACGAACATCGTGGACGCCCGCGACGACGACGTCGTGTCATACGTCCTGACGCGTATGGACGACACACGCCTGGAACGACCGGGTGGCGATTTCGCCCCCGGCGGTTTCGGCGACACCACGGGATTCGCCGGCGGCACCTTCGGCGGGTTCCACCGACGCTTCCGAAGGCTTCACCTTTTGCTCTAAAGCAGGTGGATAGGCGACGACCTACCTCGGTCTATCCTCGCGCCCCTCGCGGAAGCCAAATTCAGGGTTATCAACGTGGACCTCGCGCGCAGCACTATTCCTTACCCAGGAAAACTCCCGAGTATCTGGGTCATTGGGCTGTGGTTTATTTCAACGACGCAACGCGACGACGCGGACACCGAGCGGATGCACCGCGCTAACATCCTGGCTTTGTGCAAAGCAGGGTGCTTCGGCTCGTGCATTCGTATGGCGCACCGAGCCATCACCCAAGCTTAGGGCGTTGGGTTCATGATTACATCTTCATTTATTTGCAGCAAGTTACACCTTAGTCCATCACAGAAGGAAACAGAGGAGGCAATGGAGGGCCGGTTCATACCCAGAGGCGTGACGTGGCTGACCCTCGGCATGCGGCACAAAGACGTCGCGTTGGCGCTTGTGGCGGACCCCGAGCTTTGTGTGTCATCCCCGTTGTACAATGAAGTGACACACGCGCTGGTTGAAATGTGCACCAGGAATGACTTGTTTTCCAACTTTGGGCTGTACGTGTCGATGATATTCGTGTACACGATACATCGGCTGCGCGTGGAATTGGACGGTGAAGACAGCGAAGCGCGTTCGTTTCAGAAACTAGTCGTGGCGCGCGTGCAAACGAAATCCCCCAGGCTGTGGGAAACAGCCTTGGCCGCAATGAAGGAGGCGATCCGGCCGAGTGATACTTGGTATTGAAAACACAGTAGCGTGACCGATTTGTGTTTTATATTTTTTCGATAAAAATAACGTCGTCGTTCCAACCAGTGCGGGATTTGCTTGTACGAGCAAACAGTCTGACAGTCATCATAAAGCTGACGGGCGTTCCAAAAACCCCATGGCGTCCCTCACGTCCGCCACGGTTTTCTCCGCCACGGAGTTCGCGTTCGCCGCGCCTTTCGCGAGCACGGCGTCTAAATACCCGGGTTCCTCCATCACTTCCTTGTACCGAAGTTGAATCGGGTGCAGGTGGTTGATCACGGCGTCCGTTAGCGCGGGTTTGAAATCCCCCCACCGCATGGCGCCGCACTCGTGTAACACCTCCGCCTTACTCATACCAGTACACAGCTGGTACATGGTGAGCAAATTTTGAGATTCAGGCCGATCCGGGTTGTCAAACTCGAGACCCTCGAACGTGTCTGTTTTGCACCGCTTGATTTTCTGCGCGATGGCCTCGGGGGTGTCCAGCAGGTTTATCCGGCTCCCCTCCGCGGGGTTGCTTTTCGACATCTTCGCCGCGCCGTCTGCGAGTGGGAAAGAAAAGCGTCAGTCTCGAGTTTTGAGTAGGGGTGTACTGTTTGGGCAAAAAGTCTACTTGTCATGTAGTATCCTCCCTTTTAATGACTAGTGGACGTCACGAACGGGGCTGTAAACAGCGTGTCAGGATTTGGAAAAGGCGCAATACGTACCTGTTAGCGACATGACCCGGGCGCCTTGTTTCGGAATGTACGCATCCGGCACTACTAAGATGTCCCCGCCCCGGAACTTCCCACTCGGGGCTTTTTCGCCCTTCCCTCCCATTTTTTTCCACTTGTTGCCGCCGTACAGATTGTTCACCCGCCCCGCGATGTCCCGCGTTAGCTCTAAATGTTGCCGCTGGTCCTCCCCCACGGGCACGACGTCCGCGTTGTAAAGCAGAATGTCAGCCGCCATCAGCACCGGGTAATCAAGCAAACCAACACTCACCTCCTCCCCTTGAGACCGGGACTTCTCCTTGAACTGGATCATCTTCTCCAGCCACCCGATCGGGGTGGCGCAGTTCAAGAGCCTGCGCGATTGTGAACGAAAAGTGTCAGTCTTGAGTCGGCGAGTGTGGGTGTACTGTATGGGCAAACAGTGCACTTGTGATATATTTGTAAGAGAGGCCAGTACTAGTAAGAGTTACCAGTACTGCACTTCCTTTTAATGACGGCCGTGTACTCAAAGAGGGGCGGTAAACAGTGTGCCTGGATTTGGGAAAGGCAACACGTACCAGCACAGCTCGGAGTGCGCTTTGACGTGCGACTGCACGAAGACACTACTTTTTTCAGGATCCAGCCCGGCGGCGAGGTAAAGCGCCGCGGACGACCTTGTTGACGCTTTCAGCTCCTTCGGGTCGTGCCCCCCGGCCGTGATGGCGTGCAGATCAACCACGCAGTAAAACGCGTCGAAGTCGTCCTGCATCTGGACCCAGTTTTTGATGGCGCCGAAATAGTTGCCCAGATGGATGGACCCGGTGGGCTGGACGCCGGACAGCACGCGCTTTTTAAAGAGTGGTTTCGACGGCGACGTCGTCTGAGTTGATTCGATTGATTCGCCTGCTTCGCCTGATGCCTGTGTGTACACCGCGGGGCGCGCGAATCCACCGAAACCGCGTGCGGATGGCACGCACGACCGTTGTCTCGTCGCGGCCGAAGTCGAAGTCGGCGGAAACGCAAAAGCAGGTGACGTGTTGTTTGTGGCCCCGCCAATCGCCGCGCGCCTCCCCACCAACGGCCCGGCCGTGTGAACGCGCGCCATCGCCATCGCGCGTGAAGGTTCGTGTATCGATCCGGAAACGCGCAAAACGAGCGAAATCGCGACGCGGCGCATGCGACGGCGCCGGGAACAGTGATGACGAGGACAGGGGCCGAGGACTGAGGCTCCCTCTCTCTGTGATGGATAACAGAGTGAACTCAAAGCAGTGCATCTGCGCCGAAAAAACTTTTCAGGTTTACGTTTCCCTCACCAGTGTGGACGGCGGCGGACTGCATGCGGCGGTGGTCGCAAGTCGCCATGCTCGCATGTCGCGGTTCCGTGTCCGCTGCGCAGGTGGCGCGCGGCGTGGGAAGGGACACGCGCGGTCGCGTGGGGCGACACGTCCCGACCGCCGTTTGTTCCGCGAGCGGTACCAACCAAGGCGGAGGGCGAAGAGACCGCCGCCCCGCATTCGGGCGAGGGCTTTTTTCGCCTCCTCATCCCCACCACCGCCATTACCACAGCCGGTGGTCCATCTCCGTGTACGGCAAGGAACCTGGCGCGCCGCGATCGGAGTACGAAGGTTATGAAACCGAAATCCGCGAGTACAAACGCAAAGGCGTGGCGTTTGAAGACGCGATGGTGAATGACGATCTGGCGAACGATTCGATTAGGACGAAAACGAAAACGGAATCGGGAAATGGAGACGACGACGACGAAACCTCGAGACAAAGTCTTGATCATTTAGGGAACATAGAAAAACAATGGGAAGGCGCTTTCGGTGACGACGACACCGACGATAAAAGGGACGATGCGTTACTCGATTGGGGCGGCGACAATATCGATTTACGCGAGGCGGAGGCGCTCGCGAAACAAGCGTCGGGTAAAAATAAAACGGATTCCTCCGAAGACGACCCCCCGTTAGACCCGGGTTTGTACCTAGTGGGCACGCCTATTGGCAATTTGGAGGACATCACGTTGAGGGCGTTGCGCGTCATGCGAAGCGCCGATTTCATTTTGTGCGAAGACACCAGGCACACCAAGCGACTTTTAACGCGGTACGGCATCGACAACAAGCTCGTGAGCTACCACGCGCATAACCAGTTTAGTAAACGAGACTCGCTAGTGGATTACATCAGAAGCGGCGCCGCGCTGGCGTTGGTGTCCGATGCGGGGACACCAGCAGTGTCAGACCCTGGCGCGGACCTAGCCACCGCGTGCGCGGAGCAAGGGTTGCCCGTGATTCCAATCCCCGGACCGTGCGCCCCCGCCGCCGCGATTGTCGCCGCGGGGAACCTCACACACGGCGAAGACAGCTTTTCCTTCATCGGGTTCCTTCCCCCGAAAAGCGGCGCGCGGGTGAAACGTTTCGGCCAGTTCGCTAACGCCCCGGGAAGCGTCGTGGCGTTCGTGCCTCCGCACAAGCTCGTCCGCACGCTTGAAGACGCGGCGGTTGCCCTCGGGGGGGAACGGAAGTGCGTAGTGTGTCGGGAAATGACAAAGGTAAGCTATGCTTTTTCTTTTTTCTTTTTCCCGAAAACAGCGCATGCGCTCTTTTCAGGTCCCTCGACACATCCCCACCCGAGAAAGGCGCTGATTATACCCTTATCGAAACTATTGCTTCCGAGCGATATTCCGATCGTCGCCGCGAGGCGACACCCGGAGCGGTGACGACAAAAATCACCACCAAAGTATGAGCCTTTTTTCTTTACGTTTTTTTTTTAAGAATCCAACAAGTAGCGGTTGCGAAACGGTTCATGTCGCGTCAAATCCCTTCGCTGACGCCCATTGTTTCTCACATCCCTTCCGTCAGGTTCACGAGGAGTTCTGGCGCGGCACGTTGCTTGGCGCCGTGGCCGAGTTCAGTAACCGGAAACCCCGGGGAGAAATAACCTTAGTGGTGCAAGGCGTCGGGAATTCGGGCGAGTTTGGGGTTGACACTAAAACTGAAATTTCACAAGACGCGCTGGAGGAGACAATCTCTACGATGCTTCTGGACGGCGTGTCGCCGTCGGAGTGCGCGAAACGGTGCGCCAAGCTTCTTTCGGTTAAAAAGAAACAAGCCTACGCGGTGGCGCTGAGGCTGGCAGGGAAAATACCAACAAAATGAGCGTCAAGTTCGGCGCCTACAAGCAAACACCGCAGTTGTGGTTCTAGTGAGCTCCATGTTCGATTTAAAAAAGTCACGGATACAGTTGTGACGCGCCCATTCGATCAGAAACTCATGAGGTCGAAACTCGGCGCGGCGGGCGGGGCGGCAGGAGTTTTGCCGCTCACGCGCCGCGCCTCAATCGCCGCCGCCAAAGCGGTGGCCGACGCGGTTTCAAGACACGCCGCCAAACCCGAAATCGCACCTTCAGATGTCAAATCACCGCGAAACGTCTCCAAACAGTTTCGCATCGCGGTTCGCGCCGTGGCGCATGCCGTCGCGAGTGCCTCGTCGTTCACGTCAATCGACGACGAGTCCGTGGCCGTATCGATGCCGTCTCTTTCACCGCCACCCACCGATTTCGGTGCCCACCCATCCTCTCCCTTTTCCGTGTCTCGCGTCGCCAACCCCGCCGTCGCGTTCGCCGTTTTCGTCGTCGCGCGCCGAACCCCTCGCTGGTTGGCAATCGTCGCGCCCGCCGATTCACGCCGCGTATCCGCCGCAATCGTCGCGGCTCGGTTCTTCAGCAAACTCGTTTCTCTCGCGTTCCGCGCTCGAACGCGCGATTGAATTATACGCGCGCCCGCGTCGCGCGCGCGTTTCTCCTCATCCTCCGCGTGACGCCCGGCGTCGCGCGCGGCGGCGGCGGCGACGCGTCGTTTGCTCACCTGTAGCCGCGCCGTTCGTCCTCGCAGCAGGGTTTGTATTTTTAACGCCGCCCTTTCCTGCGCTCGGCGTTCCTGCGCCTCCGCCAAGGCAGCCTGCTTTTCAGCCGCCGCGGCGCTTTCCTCAGCCTCCGCGGCTCGGATTTCCGCGACCGCCGCGACCGCGGCGAGCGACGCCGCTTTCGCGTTCGCGTTGATCTTCGCAACCTCCGCCTTTGCGACTCGCGCTCGGAGTGCGGCTTGTATCCGGCTCGCGGCTTTTGATTCGCTAAGAGAGCGCTCCAAATCCGCCTTCGCCACGGCGGCGAGCGCGAGCGCCACGGCGGCTTGCATTTTTGACACCGCCATCCGGTCGCGGCGGCCTCGGTGGTGCGACTGAATCCGCACCGCGGCTTGCCAGCGCATCAACACGTGTGCTTCTTGGCGATTCTTTTCACTCAACGCGGTTTGTTCCGCAGCCGTTGCTTGAGCTCGCAATCGCAACGCGTCCGCTTCCGCTTCCGCGTCAGCGCGAGCCGCCGCGTCAACACGAGCGGCTTCGGAAGCTTCGGCTTTGGATTTTTCACCAGCTTCTTCATCACCCCGCGCTTTCGCCTCGGTTTCAGCCTGCGCTTTCGCTTTCGCCGTAGATTCCGCTTCCGCTTCTGACGGTCCCGCCGACGGTCCCGCCGACGGTCCCGCCGCACCCGAAACTCCCTCATCTGTTTCCCGCGCGTACCCGAGACGCACGCGGGGCCTCCGCGTGGGCAACGGCGATGTTTCTCCATTTTCGGTTTCGTTCGAAGCGTGCTTATGCGTCTCTTCCACTTTGCGTGCTTCGTTCGTCACAACCGTCGTCCCAACATCCAACACCCTCACGTCCAACGGCGGAGGCGGCGGTTCCAGGGAAATTCCAGGCGACGCGCACGCGCTAGTTTCCGGCGGCGCGGCATTGTCGACATTCGTATGAGCGTTCAGTGACTCTTGACGGTCTAATAACTCGAGAGAATTCAGTGTCGTCGCGCCGCTCGGCGACGGCGACACGGAGAGTCCGCTGAACAACCCGCCGGCCGATGCATTCACGGCCGATGGCGAATTGGCTGAAGCGGGAGACACCAGAACCGCGTTCATGGATACTTGATTACCGGTTGGTGTCGGAGGCATAGACATCGGACCACCCGTCATCGGTCCGCCCGTCACCGGTGCTGCCGAATTCGGCGTCATGGTCAGTCCGGCGAACATATCACCGGCGCCGGTCGCGTTTGGTGTTTCGGTTTTTTTTCCAACCGGTGTCGTCGAAATCGCAACTCGGCTCGACCACCCGTTCGCTTTCGGCGCCGGTGACGCCGCACGCAACACCGCGTCCACCGCACTTGCGGTTTCTGTGTCCAGAAACCCCAACTGCGCCTCCCACGCCACTCGCTCACTGGCATCCGGAAGTTTACCCACCCCGGTTCGTATCCGGGTCGCCAAACGCTTGACTTCGTTGAGTCGCGTGAATTGCCTACTGTCATCATCGGTCGCGGCTATGTCATCTGGCACTCGCCCAGCGGACACCCTGCGTGTGATATTTTCAAGCAACGTGATGGCTCGCTTGAACATCCCCGCGAGGTCATCGTCCGCTAATTCGGGTTTAGTGGGTGTCGTGGGAGGCGGTTTCGTTTGGGAAGGCACCGTCCCGGACCTCGACGTCCCGAACAAATTGCCTGGTAATCCTTTGTTTTTCACGGCAGGCGTGCTCGACGCGTCTGCTCCGGCATCACCGCGCGGCTTCCTGCCGCCGAACATCCCGCCGAGACCTCCGCCCGAAAACATGTTCCGGACGCGTGCCTTGCGCGGCCCGAGTTGTGGTTTGGGTTCGGGAGGCGAACGACAATTGACGACAATCTGATTGTCGAAACGATTTTATCATTTTAATTTCGGGATTTCGGCGGGGGCTTCGGCAACCCCCGAAGTGGCCACCAGAGTGGCGCGCGCGATGTGGAACGTCGGGAACAAGAGCGTTTTCATACCCGCGACGACGGATGCGCAGGTTGGTTTGGCGAAAGGCTTGGAGCGCGCGACGGCGGCTATTGCGAAAGCGCCCGTGCACGAGTGGCGACGAAACGAGAAAAGTGACGAGCCCACGAGCCTTTGGGTGGTCGCGGGCGAACCGATTCGCGGGGGAGGTTTAAGCGAAGCCGCCCGAGGGTCGGGCGCGCTTGATAAACACCTGGAGCTGGAAATGGCGATGGCGGCGAGTCAAAAGAAACTCGCGGCCGGCGCCGGCGCTGGCGATGGCGACGTCTCGGACAGCAGCGCGTACGACGATTCGTCGAGTTCGTCGTCATCTTCTGGCCGAAAGAAAAGCGCCAAGAGCAAATCGAAAAAGAGTTCAAAGAAAAAGGACAAAAAGAAGGACGACAAGGGAAAGAAACGGAAACGGGAGAAGGACGCGAAGAAGCGCAAGGGTAAGGATGCGAAGAAGCGACGTAAGAACCGCAAACGGGGCAGCGATAGTGATAGCGATTCCGAGTCGTCCGATTCAGGCGAACGCGATTTCGTTTCTGGCGAAAAAATCAAAATGAAACTGGAGGGTGCGAACAAGGACGACGATCGAAAGCGCAGAGAGTATCTGCACCAACTCAACGCGACGGTTGATCTGACCGTGTTGGAACGAGGGGAATATTAGTTTATAAAGACGCCGACCGTGAATGAGACTAAATACTCTATGACTACATAATAATATCCTTCGGATTGATCACACGGGAGGCGGCGGCGACGCGTTCCTTCCGGTTCGCTTTGACGGTCCCGCTCCCGCTCCGTTTGCGTCATCGAGGCCATCGCCGGCTCGCTTTCCTAACACACTTTTTGCGACCAAGACAGGCTCCTCGATTTCGGAATCGACACGGATACCTCCCACGGGCGCGTGTATCAACCCCGAAAAGCCGTCGGGCGCCACATGGCGCGTTTCACCCATCGCGCGCAACGCCGCCAGCTGCGTCTCGTTCGGCAGGGTCAGGTCATCGTCGCCGACGTCATTGTCGGTTAATATGTTTTGAAGCCCACCAAGCAGCACAGGGTCTCCACTGATTCCGCCGTGCGAATCCACCGAGTTTCCGCCAGGCGCGGGCGGTGTGTCTTCCCTGAGACCACGCGAGACGTGACCAGGCGGTGTGTCCTCGCGTTGCTCCCGGCTCGGAGTTCGGTGCGGGTGCCCGGAACCTAAACCTAAACCTAAACCCGAACGCGGCGGCGACGGCGGCGGGGAGTACCGGCCTCTGGTGCCCGTTCTTTGGCCGCCGTCGTCGATGGTGGTGGCGAAGCGGACGGATTTGTGTAACCGGTGCGACGACGACGCGCTGCCGTCGCGCCGGCCGCGGTGCTCACCCACGTTGTCTCTGTGGTGCACTTCACAAGAGGGTCCTGCGAACCCGGACGAAACCGTGGTGCCGTGCCCGCCGCTGCCGCCGCCGCCGGTGACACCAGAAATCACACCCGAGAACGACCCAGTCGGGTGCGCCGGCGGCGTGACGTGCCTGGAGTTGCCCATGCGGTGGTCACCCTCGTTCGTAGTGATTTCGTTCGCCTCGTCGTCGCCCTCGCCGCCGCCGCCGTGAATCCCGCTTCCCCCGGCGTCGACGTGCGTTTGGTGGTGCGTCACATACTCCTCCCCTGACGTGTGATGCACTTCCGATGACGTATGACGTACTTTTGATGAAGTACGGTGATTAACGTCCGACTCGCATCCGCGACGGTCTTCGTCGCCGCCTCTGCTCCCAGACGTCGTGGCGCCGGTGTCGCCCCCCCAATCCCCCGCCGTGCTCCCGCCGCCGCCCGACACGCCGCCGTCGTCCCCAGAATTTGATCGGCGCTCCAATCTTCCTGTGGAAGAAACACCCCTTCTATCAACACCAATTGCCCCGGAGTCTCCTTCCGACGCCGCAGGCGTTCCCTCCAAATCTCCGCCCCGCTCCGACCCCGCCTGCGACGCGGGCGGCGTCGCCGATGTCCCGATTTCAAGCGCGAGCGCCGTTTCGGTTTCATCGTTATTAGCGTCGTACCTGTGATCCCTATCAGTGTTGTAAACAACGCGCGGCGTGTGCGTCCCTCCTCTCGACACGCACGCGCCGCCGCCGGCTTCGTCGCCGCTCGAAACCACCGGCCCGTCCGCGATTGAGCCGCCGCCTAATGACAAGAGCGACCCCGCCCCTCCGTTCGAATCGGACGGTTGATTACCCTCGGAGTCGCCCTCCGCGCGTGCCGCCCTTGAATCGGGCGACCCCGGGGTGGGGTCCGCGATAGCGACGCGTTTCTTTCGCGTTGACGCGTTTTCGTCGTCAGTATCGGCGTTTCCATCCGTACTTCGCGGACCTCCCAAACGTCCACTTCTTCCACCGCCTCTTCCCCCACGGGTATTTCCCTCGCTTACGTGTTCGAATTCATTCAGTCTTTCATCTGGATCGTTCGCGTCTCCCCTTTCCGTTCTCCGCGCCACGGACCCGACCCCGTTCGCCCACGGCTTCAACGAAGCGGCGATAGTCTCGCCCCACATCTCCTGAATCAACTCCTCCAGGAAACCAGCTGCGCCGTCCACGCCGGAGCTTAAAATTGAGCGCTGTGCCCGCGCCGCAACCAGCGTTTTTTTGGATTCGGTGACCAGAAAAACCACGCGGCACAGCGCCGCGTGCTTCGCCGCGATCCTCACCGCGTCGCGCACGGCTTGCGGAGGGAGTCCGGTGGATGGGCTCCTGTTCCGGGTTGAATCATCATCTGCCGTACCCTTGTTGTCCGGGTTGTTCCCATCCTCATTCTCATTCCCATCCACGTTCCCAACCGTGGTTTGATTATCCACGCGTGAGCTATCGCTCTCTTCCCAGGTTATGCCCAACAACCGCGCCCCGCGAACGCTCCGGTCGCCCTGTTGTCGCAACGCGTGAAGCGCTTTCAACGCGCTTTCGATACGAAACACCGCCTGTTCGCACGCCGCGTTCGCCTCGGGGGTGGGCAAAATCGGCGCGCGTTGCGCTTTCAGTTTCTGGACCATCAGGGTGTGAAAAATTCCTTGGTGCACTTTGATCGCCCACGGCCACGGAGGGGGTTCCCTGATACGATAAAAAAGAAAGTGTCAGTCGGTCAAATTGTTCGTAACTTGTATTCCGCAAACAGTGCACTTGTGATGTATGTAGTGCACTTCCTTTTGATGAGTGGACGTCAAGTAGGGGCTGTAATCAGGGAGGCGGAACGTGGTGATTGGGAAATACCCACCTGATACCGTTAGTGCCGTAGTGGAATTCCCCAGCGGCGGCGGCGGCGGCGGCGGCGGCGGCGGCGGCTTGTCCTAAAAGTTTCGCCAGCCGCTCAGTAACCCCGTCCGAGGAAAGCAGCGCGCTTTCATCAACGACAAGCAAAACCCCAGCGGGGAACACCTCCAGGGTTTCCCGTCGAGGGTCCACGCGGCGCTCCTGCGATTGTTGAAGAAACGTGTCAGTCTTGAGTGTACAAGTGCCATGTATCGCGATGTATTGGACGATGTATGGACAACAGTCAGGGTAATCGGTATGAACCGTGACCAGCTTTGGTAAAACAGTGCACTTGCGTTGTATGTAGTTGACACAGTTGTTACTAGGAGTAAACACAAACAGTCACATAGGGGCTGTGCGCAGTCTTTGGATTTGAAGAAAGCCCCAATACGCACCAGTTCCAGACAAAGCTCCAGGTGCCTCAACCCGAGCGCGAACTTCACGTTTCGCCGTCGCAAAAACGCGGACACCTGATTGTAAAACAAAAGTGTCAGTCTTGTATATCGCGATGTATGGACAAACAGTCAGAGGTAATAGTCCCTTCTGGTACGAGTATAGGCAATCAGGGAGGCGGTGTGTGGTGATTGGGAAAGGCCCGTACCGCGAACGGCAGTTTCGGCGAGCCCAGCATCGGCAGGAACGGCGGGTGCACTACGAGCAAATCCACGGAATCCGGGGTGGGGTGGGGAACGAACACCGCGCCTCGCTGTTCCGCGGCGCGCAGAAGTCGCGACACCTTGGGGTGCTCCAACTCGAACCCCAACAACGAAAACCGCAACCCGTCAAGAGGCACGGGCGGGGCGTGGAAAGTGCCTGACCTAATACCCATACCCTGAATACTAACTCCCGAAATACCAACGCCTTGGTCGTCGCGTGACTCGTCTGGCGGCGGCGGGTTTGACGTGGGAAACGATTCGGAACTTGCGCAGACGAGCTCGCTGCTTTGCGTTTGCGTCTCACCCGCCCTCGGCGTCGACCCGGGCGGGTCGTGCAAAAGGTGCCCTGAAACATTCAAACCTCTGTCAGTGGTCAACACCTGTCCTTGCGGTGTCATCGCACCCAACTCGGCCCCCGACACAAAGTCGTCGCCCGACTCGTCGCCCGAGAAACCCTCGTCCCCCGAGGACTCGCCGCTGATTGTGAACAGAAAGTATCAGTGTTTCGTGATGTGAGTGATACGAGTAATTACTCTGGGACAGTCGGCAAACGTAGGTGCCTGGATTTGGGAAAGGCCCAATACGTACCTGCTCGCGCCCGAGTGCGCGTCGGGCGAGCGTTCGCTGTCGTCGAAGGAGACGTCGCCGTCGCTGTTTTGGTGGCTTGCGTGGAAGTCGGCGCCGAAGAAAGGCGTTGGTTCTGAATGACCCGCCTGTGAAACCCTCGTGGCCGTGGCCGAGGGCAACGCACGCGCGTCAGCCGGCCAGCCGTCAACCGAGGCGCGGGCAATTTCGCGCCCCAGACCGTCAACCGCTTCAGTGTCAACGCCAACACCGCCACCGTGAACACCAACACCGCCCCCACCCCCAATCAAGCGGCCCATCACGCAATCCCTGACCAAAGAAAGCAAATCACTTCGCGGCCGCAAAACCGGCTTGGAGTGTCGGTGTCGCAGGATCCCGCGCGACGGCTGGACGTGCGCTCCGGGCACCGGGGTTTGCGCCGACCCGCGGCGGTGCGCGGCGCCGGTTTCGTCAACCTCGGCGCTTTGCACGATGACCCACAAGGACGGTTGGTGACTTGTCGCGAGTGGTAAGTCCGCTGGTGACGCATCCGCATCAGTTCGATTCTGGGTATCGTCTTTGTTTTCGGGGTCACGAATCTGACCTGAAGTGTTTTGAACCCGCGTCGCGTGGGACCCGTTTGTGATCGAGGAAGATATTCCTGACACGTCCATTCCATTTGACGTTGTGGAAGGCATTTCAGAACTGGTACTGCTAGGTACTGGAGTTTCATTCAATCCGTTACCAGTACCGGTAACCCTTTGGCGCAGCTCTGTTGGTAACCCCGCGTCGCACACGATGAACGCGCAGTACCCGCCTTCTAAATCCACTCTCAACGCGCGCTGCCGGTGGGAGCCTTTCAAATCTGCTCTCGACGCGGAAAAGTTACCTTCGTGGAAGTCTGCTGAAGAGGTGGTCAGCAAGCCGCCGCCGCTGTGTATGGACAGAGTGTCGTCGGTCGGCATCGGGGCATGCTGTGTGATTTTACGGTCTTTACGTTTTTTAGCGGCCGGTTTCTTTTCCGGTTCTTTTCGCGTCGCGCTCGCCGCCGCCGCCGCTCGCGCCCGCGTCGATCGAACCGTAGGAACACCTACCTCCCCCTCGCCCTCCTCCGCGTACGCACGCTTTCCGTTACCCACGACGGCTTCGTGACTGTGTTTAGGGCTAAACGGGTTTGCAGTCCGGGTTCCGTTCTTTTTTTCTGTTGTGCGGTTTTGTGGAACATTTTTCTCGGCACCTGAACGAGAGCCCGGTTCAACCGGCGTCAGTTTTCCCACGATTTCGGCAAACTGCTTTTTCGATTCCTTGGAGTTTTACCCGAAAAGTGTCAGTCTTGTATGGGCAAACAGTCGCTGGATTTGGGAAATGCAAAACGTACCTCCTCGCTCGTCTCGCGCGACGCCGTGGGAAACAGCTGCAGCAGCGCCACCGGGTTCCACTGGTGTGGCCACCCCGGGTTTCCCGGTGCGATTAACCGGCCGTCCAACACTAGTGGAAACGTGCTCCCAGCCGCCAGCGCGCGTTGGTGCCCTTCGCCGTTCGCGGTGCCCGGAACGCCGCACCCGGCGGATGGCGGCTTCGCGATGACGCCGCACAGAATGTGTTCACCAAATGAATTACCGGTGGTCACTTGTTGGTGCCCCTTGCTCCACTTCCGCGGAACATGTCTCACACTTTCCGAATTCGCGAAGCCTTCCCTGTCGCTGCCGCGAAACGACCCTTTGTGGCATCGCGACGAATCCGAACCTAGCCGTCCCCTTCGTCGCCCCACTCCATCCTCCGCGCCGCCGAGCGCGCCGTCGACACCGCTCCATTGCACATCACGAGCCTCTCCTGCAGATGTTTCTCCCGCGGCGGCATCGCGCATCAACGTGCCGCCGCTGCGTTCGTCGTGTTCGTGCTTCGTTTCGGAGGTTCGGGCGCGCGAATCAACAACCGCCGCCTGTCCCGAATCCACCAGGTCGACGCCCCGTTCCATCCCGCTGGTGTTTTCGTCCAACGTCACGTCCGCGTCGTTCCCATCGCTGGCGCCGCTGCCGTCGTCCGAAACCGACGTGTCTGCTCGCGACAAGTTCGCCAAGCTCTCGTGCTCGTGCGGCCTTGCGCGTTCGTCCCGCATCAGGGTTCGTCGTTTGCTCATCACCGGACCCCACGGGTCATCGCAAACCCGCAAATGCCCCAGCCATACCCCGCCGCGCAGCTCGAGCTGCCGGTCGAACTCCCGCCCGCGACCGCCTTCGCGTTCCGTGGGGGATGAAGCGGAAGCCGTCGCAACCCGCGAGTTTCCATCTTTGGAGTTGGAACCCGCCCGCGGTCGTCCCAACCACTCCGCGCCGCGAATTATGGTCTCCAGCGGGTCACGTTTCAGCAAGGGGGTCGGCATGGCCTCAAGGCACGCGCCCGCCGCGCGGCACGGTGTGAAACACAGGGCGGCGTCGGGAAGAAACCACCAGCGACCGATTGCTCCAGATTCGGTTGAGCGGTGATTTTGGGCCTCATCTCCTGTTTTGGACAAAAACACGATAGACTACGGAGATCCACTACCCACACAACGCTGCGGCGCCGTGACGCCGTGCCTGTTCGCCCCGCCTCCGCGGGTCTGCACGCCCCTTCTCCACACTCGCTCCAGTAGAGTCCCGAGCGCGCTGCGTACCTCCGCTCGCGATGGGGTCACGGCTTCGTGACCACGCGCGCGCGCTCGCCGAATCGCTGGCCACGGAAACGCGCGCCTCTCCTCCGGGCGTGTTGCGCGGATTCGAGACGGACGAGGACGGGATATGCGTCACGTTGCGGTTGCACCACGGCGGACGGGACATATCTTTGGTGCTGATGTTCGAGGTGCGTGTCGTCGCGGCGCCACCGAAGCTCTGACCCCTCGCTCCAGTTGCGAGTACGACGACCTACCATCACTACTCAAACCAGATCTCGGCAAGCGGAAGCACGTCAGTTCTGTGGTTGACGAACTGTTCCAATTTCCTCCCTCCCCAACCTCCCAGGACGGGTACCCGCGCGGCACCGTGCTCGCGACCAGCGACGATTCGCATTCCACACCGCACGTACGCGAGCTGAATACCTCCCTGGAGCTCGGCGCTGGCGGCGGCGGCGAGGGGACGGATTTGTTCAAGACTGTTTGCTGGGTTGGCGAGGCGTTTCAGTGCGCCGACGAGATGGCGCCGGTCGCGAGTCGAGCCAGGCAAGCGTCGCGAAACGCGCAACAAGACCACGGAGCGAGCGAGTTCGACGTGCGCACCGTGACCCCCACGCACGATGACACCAAGCACCCGAATCCGTCCAAAACATTCAAAGCGCCTTCAAGGGATGGGGAAGAGCGAAGCGACTCGGGGTCGGGGTACGGGTACTCGGAGGACGACGACGACGACGCGCGCTCGGGCTCGGGCTCCGAAAACGACGCGCCCTCAAACGACGACGCCGACTTGGATCACCACGGGTTGGAGAGCAAAAACCTCTCCTCCTCCGAAATCACGGTTCTTTACCAGAACAAACGCAAGTGCGAGGAACGGGAGGAGCGGAGGGTAGCGGCGCGGCTGGCGAGGCTGGACACGAACGACTGCGACGCGCCCCGGAGCTTTGAGGATACCAAAAATCGCACCAAATCCGACGCGGAGACGGAAACCTGGGAGATGAAGCGGTGCGCGCGGGATCAGATTTTTTCGTCCGAAGGTGCGTTTCAGCGTTTATACGCCGAGCTGTTTTCGCTTCAGAAAACGCAAGGCATATGGGTCAACGGCACGTTTCGAACGTGCAAAGTGCAAGCCGTGGAGCACGACGTGTACGAGTGGGACGTGCGGTTCCCGGCGAGCGCGTTTGAGGTGCGGACCTTTCCCAAGCACCACACTCCGCCTACGCGATTGCGCATACTCGTCCTGCGAAGGGACGTCTTCCCTCTGCCGTGACTGTTTACGTAATACACGTCACGACAGACGTTAACCACTTTCTTTTTTGTCGGAGGCGGTTTCGTCCTTGAACCGTTCCAAGAAAAACAAAAGCAACCGCGAAACTCATCAATCCTCCCTTCAGGCTGACCTGGAGACCCTGGAGCTAGTCAACGGGTACGACTACGTGCAGTTACGGATAAGCTTCAAACCCGATTTGTACCCGTTTTACCCGCCGCGAGTAAGGGTTGTTCGACCGCGGTTAGCCGGAATAACCCCGCAAGCCTTAGCCGCGCACCCCACGCTGCACCTGAAAAACTGGCAGCCCTTCACCGCGACGAGTGGGGTTCTTCTTTTTCTGCAAAACTTTTTGCAGAAACACGCGCGGGTGGACTTGGAGTGCGACTTGAACTGTCTGGACATGACCGAAACCTCCCTGGAAGGGTCGTATTGCGACCACCCCAGTTTGTTGGAAAGCACGCTCGCCAAGCTTGCGGCGTGCGGCACGTCAAAGGGGAACCCGATCACGCCGGCGGCGTACGAAGGGATGTACGGACAAACAGTGGAAAACGTCGAGTTTGGAATGGACGCGGACACTTCTACCACAAACGCCTTCGGGGATGTCGGCGAGGACGACGTCGACTTAACAACGACAGAAAAGGACAGCGAGGCGGTCCGGTTAAACACCCAACGCAAAGAGATTGTCGACAAGAAATCGGAAACCTGGGCGAAAGGCACGGGGTACGGGCACGACGGGAGCGGGAAGCTTTCGAGCGGCGGGACTGGGACCGGCGACGGCGACGGCGCGCCGGTTCGGAACTGGGACGCCACGGCGGCGCGGGTGGCGCAGAGCGCGGAGGACGGGGTGGTGCGAACGTTGATTGAAGAGACGGTGTGTTTGATTCGCATCGGGGTTGGGGTTGGGGTTGGGAGTGCTGCAATGGTTGGAGGCGCTGCAATGGCTGGAGGCGAGGATGGCGGTGCGTCTTGTTCTGGTAACGGCGCGATTGACGCGCGCGCGTCCGCGGTGCACGACAACCAACCCGCGACCGCGACGACGAATCGATTCACCAAAGGTACACGCCTTTCCAGTTACCCAAATCCCGCCGTACACGTTTTACCTCTAACGCTGGTGACTGTTGTCTATACATCGCGATATATTCGTACCAGAAGGGACGATTACCTCTGACTGTTTACTTATACACATTACGAAAGACTGACACTTTGTTTTATCGGTATCAGAGTTCGCCAAGCTCGGTAGGCGCGCGGAAATCTCGCGCGCCACCACGGAGCGCGTGCTCCGCCGGTCATGCGTGGTGGCGTTCATCACGCGCGAGTTAATCGGGTGCGCGTTCATGGACATGACGGAACGGGCTACGTATTTCGGTTGTTTACTAGACGCGGTGTTCGCCTTGGTGGACTGCGGGTGCGCGGATTTGCTGGTGGAACAACACGCGGCCGAGACGGGCGGAAGGAGCGGGGGAAAAACGAAACAAAAAAACCCGCGTCCGTCCCAAAAAACCGAAACCTCAATCGCGTCGTCGCTCACGGAAGTCGCCGCGCAGGCGGAGATTTACCTGCGCAGCATGAAGGCGAGCGAGGGGCACACACCTGCTGTGACGGACGAAACGGTGACGGAGCACGGGATGACTGCCAAGGTTACTGCAACGCCTCCTGTTACTGTCAAGTCGAACGACGCGCTCACCACCGGGAGCTCAGCAATCGATTCGAATCAAGAGTGGCACAAAACCGCGCGGTTGGAAATCTCCCTGGCGCGGCGCATTTTGTCCGCGCGCGACGCGGTTGTGGCGAGCGTTTCGGGAAACACTTTTCCGGAAACGTCGCAGACGGAGGCGGAACTTCCCAATCGGAGGTCGAAACGGGACACCGCAGCGAAAGGGAAGCAGACCACGAAGACTACTGCCAAGGCGGGTAAGACGGGCAGCAGCAAGGAAGAACCCGGGGAAGACCTTGCCAAACCTGGAAAAAGCAATGGTAAGCCTGGGGGAAGGCTGGGCAAAAAAGGAGCCACGTCATTCAACGACTCGGAGGAGTTCGTCTCGGAAGCGGCGTACGTGGTCGCGATGCGGCCTTTGGTGTTCGACGTCTCGGGGGTGGTGTCGGGGGACGGGGACGGACCGGGAGCGAGTGACACGAACGGAGACGCCGGCGCCGGCCCGAGCGGTACCTCTTCTGGCGGTACGGGACGGAAACACGCGTTTCTCGACGACGCCACGCGGGACTTAAAAACGGGACCGCACTTAGTCAGGGTAGCGCGGGAGATGGCCGGCCTCACCGCGACGCTTCCGTTGAGCCGATCAAGCACCGCGCTGGTCAGGGTGGACGAAGAGAGGAGCGTGCTTTGGAGCGTGGGCATCACGGGACCGGAGGAGACGCCATACGACGCGGGTTTTTTCACGTTCGATACGTTCTTTCCCAGCGGGTATCCGACCTGCGCGCCGAAAATCAAATTCAAAACCACGGGCGGCGGCCGGTGTCGCCTCAACCCCAACCTGTACAAAGACGGGAAGGTCTGTTTGAGTTTGTTGGGCACGTGGCAAGGCGCGCAAGGCGAAACCTGGGACGCGTCCGTGAGCACGATCACGCAGGTGATCATTTCAATCCAGTCCCTGATTTTCGTGAACCAGCCTTTTTTCAACGAGCCCGGGTACGAGCGCACGATGGGCACGGTGGACGGCACGAAACAAAGCGACGCGTACAACGTGCAGATCGTGGAGTACGTGGTGCGGTACGCGATGCTCGAGCAGCTTCGCAAGCCGGTGTTGGAATTCGCGGATGCTATTTTCGAGCACTTCAAACGACGACGAGCGTACATCCTCGGGCCGCTTAAAACGCGGTGGGAAAAAGAAGCCGGGCCACCATCCTCGGAGCCGCGGAAGAAACTGGACGGGCTGTTCAAGGAGCTCGCGGTGGAGCTGGAGGAGCTGTAATTGGGTTTGGGTCGTTTGATAGAGGTAGTTGGAAGTTACGGGAGTCGGCGGTTGTTTGCGAGACTTACGGGAAAAACGAATCAGGCCGGTCGCATCGGTTTCGTGGAATTTGCGTTTTCGTCTTGTAAGGTGTTTCTTGTCTTGGCTCGTCTCTCGTTCGCGCGATCTCATCACACTCATCTCCCATTCGGTGTCCGCGCCACCGTCGTGCCCCCGCGATGCCCGCCTCCCCGGACGTCGAGGCGGATCTTCTCAGCGAGGGGAGCCCGTTGCGATCGCCGTCGCCTGAGGTTGGTTTGGGGGGCGACTTAGCCCCGAACGCGGGCGCGACCGACGGTGGGAACGATTCCGAATCCGAACACGACGCCGATCGGAGACGACCGGTGCATAAACGCGACGATGACATCGGCGTCGGCGATGGTGGCGACGGTACCGCCGCTGAGCCCGCGGGTCGACGCGACGCCACGAGTTCTTTCGGTGTCGGAGATGCGCCCGGTTCTGTTGGCGCCTTAGGACCGGCCGGGATTAACGCGGGCGGTAGAGACAGGTCCGCCGGTTCCGCGGGCCGAGGCCGGGCCGGCGGACGCGGCGGACTCAATGGCACCGCTGCGCGTGAGTCGTTTCCGCCTTGCGACAACACCTCCCACCGGGCCGGGCGGGTCGGGCACGGTGAGTCCCTCGCACCGCTGGCCGGGGCGGGCGCGTACCCGGTGCGCACCCCGAACGGGCAAGGCCAGCGGGGGGTGGACAACGCGGGGTTCGAGCAACGGCGGTCGGTTGGGGGCGCGCCGTGGGAGGCTGGAGAGTTTCGACCGCACGATCTGTTTCACCCGCCGTTGCCGCTCGGCGATTACCCCGCCGCCCCGAGGCTTGGGTACCCGCACCCTCCCAGTGGAGGCCCGGTTGGAGGGGTGGGCACAACTCACGGCCCTTTCGGCCGGTCTGCCTACCACGCCCCCCCTTCAGGGCGGTTCAAGGACCGGGCGTTGCCCGCCGATTTGGACGACGCCGCGACTATTTTTTTAACCAGAAACGACCTGGCGCGCCTCGTATGCGCCGACGAGTTCGGTCCCGGCCCGGTAAACCCGGACGTAGGTTTCGTGACGAATTCACTGATGTATGACCCGAGGTTCGCGTGTGAGTCATTACGACGAGCACGGGGCGCGGTTGTGCGGCTCGGGGTTGGCCAAGGCGTGTTTCAAATCGCGGAGCTGGCGGGCGGCGCGTTGCCTGATGGAAAAACGGTTTGCGGCGGAAAAACGGCGGTGTTCATCCTACGCGCGTTCGACCGGAGCGGGCGTGTTTTCGAACAACCCGCGAACTTGGGGGATTTGTCGAACACCGTCCCGGCTTTGCGGGAGTGGGATACTTATTTAACCGCTTGTCAAAACGCGGCCGAACGCAACAACGGGCCGCCGCCGCCCAGAGTGGGGGACGTGGAACTGGTGCGGGACGCGCTGGATTGGTACGGGTTTTTCCCACCCCACACCCACGCCTCCACGATTGCCCATACGCGTTTTGACGAAGTGACTGTTACCACCAGAAGGGCGCATTCCCGTCGGACGGTACCACGACTGTTTACGTACTACCAATCCCGGATTCACATCACGACCGACCGACTGACACTTTCGGCGTTACTCGGACAAGGCTGTTCCGCGCCGACGGCTCCGGCGCCGGTCGCCAATACGACATGCCGGTTCGCGGAGGAAACACGGTTGGAGGGTACGACGGCAGCGAGTTCGGGTCGTACGCCGCATCTGTTGTTGGGCAGAAACGAAACGCACCGGATCGCCATGATGCGTACCACGACCACCCCGAGACGCAACGACAACGCGTGGGTGAGAGGCCTCAGGATCGAACCGGACCGCCGCGGAACCCTGGCCACGACTACGATTCCAGACACGACCAAACAACCGAAAGCCGGTGGGTCATCGACACGCGCGGAAACAACGGCTTGGTGGTTGGGGTTAAGGGGGAACACGTGCGGCGGATCGAATCAACGACGGGCGCCAAGGTTTTGGTTGAGACCGATAAAACAACCGTGGTGGTTACCGGGACCCCGGAAAACGTGGACAAGGCGAGACACATGATTGAAAAATCGTTGGCGCAGAAGAACATCGCGTGGGACGGGTGGCACGGCGGCGGGGTTTCGGCGGAGGCGCCCGGTTTTGAACGCGGCGGTAGTCACCAAGGCGGTAGTCACCAAGGCGGTAGTCACCAAGGCGGTAGTCACCAAGTTCCGCAAACAAACGGGGGTGACCTGCGAAGTCGTTTACAACGCCTGCCCGCGAACGGAGTGGGTGACGTGTCACCGCCTTTAGTACGCGAACCCAACAACGTCCCGGACGAATTCAAAGCCACTGTTACGGAGTCCGCGAAAGTGTCAGTGTCAAACGACGGAGCCGAAGACACCGTCGCCGCCGCGACCGTGACCTGCGGCGGGCCGTTCGGTTTCGGCCGAGTCGTGGGCGGTGCCGACAAAAAACATCTCGACATGCTCTGCGAGTGTACCGGGTGTTCGTTCAATGTGAACGAGGACGCTCTAACGGTGACGATATCTCAAACCGGCTTGGTCACGAAAACCCTCCCCGCCGTCGCCGTCGCCGCAGCTTTGCTCGTCGAAATCGCGAACAAGGAGTTCACCGGGAAATTGACCAAACTGAACCTAGAGTTCCGGTTCGTGGCGGGCGTGAAGGTGCGACGCCCTTATTTTATTTCCCAAACCCCGCCGTACACGTTTTACCTCTAACGCCGGTGACTGTTGACCAGGCCGTCGCGATACACAACACTGACACTTTCTTTTACCTATCGTAAGACGTATTCGCTACCAAACGGTTTCGAAGGCGCCGCTGCTGAGGGGTGTGATTTGTTACTCCACGTGGGCGCGGACCTGGGCGTGGTGATCGGACGCAACGGGAGCACCATCATTCGGTTACAAAAAGACTCCGAGTGCGTGATGAGTTATGACAACAAAAAAAAAACCGTGCGGATAATCGGCGCGACTCCCGAGATTACGAGAAAAGGCGAAACGATGGTCCGGGACGCGATTGAAAAGGCGTTATCGAAACCGAAACCGGGGGGGGGAGGTAGGGGGGGGGGACGAGGAGTGGGATCGTGACGATCAGGCGTTTGCGAGCGCGGGCGCGTTTGTGATACGTCGACGTTCGTAGAAAAAAATACTCGTAAGTACGTTGTTCGTTGTACAAATACAGGTCACCGGGATTAGGGTACCTCCTGGTTGCGTATCCCTCAACTAAATCCTGGTAACTGAATCCCTCAAATCGCCAGCGTGTAGTCATACTCGATCGTGGGCACCACGGACGCGATGAATTTGAGGAACACGAGAAGGTAGTGCTCCACGATTGGCGGTTCGCCCGAGTTGGACGTGGCGTTGTCGACGAGTTTCTTCATCACGGCTCCGTGCTGGCGATTGGTACGCGAAAAGGGTCAGTCGTGTATTGGGCGATGTATGGACAAACAGTCACCAGCTGAGAGATAAAACAGGGCACGTGTGATGTATGTAGTGCACAGTAAATAGTCACGAATGGGGCGGTAAACAGTGTGCCGCCTGATTTGGGAAAGCCCCAACGCGTACCTTACAAGGGTGAATCGACGCGCTCGGCGTTCCCGTGTGCGGGTGCGGGTCGATCGTGACCTGATTGAAAAAAAAGAAATGTCAGTCGTGTATGGGCAATCAGTCGGCGAAATGTGGTAAATGGGAAATACTCACCGTTTTTCGGGCGTGCTCCGCGCTGATGTCCTGTAGGGTCTTTTTAGGGTCTAATGGACGGTACTGCTCGTCGTACCCGCAGAGCCACACCCGCGGGGTTTGGTAGTACTTGTCGTACGTGATGGAAAGGTCGTAGGTTCTTGTTTTCAAAATGTGCGCCTCGGAGTCTTCTTCTGTTTTCTTCGTTCCCGAAACGACCGCAAGCGCCGCTTCGTCCTCCCCCTCCTCCGCCCCGAGATCCACGAAATCGTCCATGTCGGGGATGTCATCACTGGAGGCGTTGCTGGCTGGCGTTTCTGCTTGGGTCTCGTCAGTAGTGGTACTCTGCGTTTCCAGGGGTGAAACAGTCAAAGGTGTTTTGGGTGGTGAAACGCTCAAGCCGCTCATTTCAATGTCCGGGACATCCTCGTCGTCGTCGTCACCACCGCCCATCCCGTCGCCGCCCGCCTCGACCCACCCGTCGTCTTCGCCCTCGAGGTGCTTTTCCCGGCCAGCGAATTTCTCCATCGCGGAAGCGCGTTCGCGGCAAGGCACGTTTTTCGTAACCAGGAACTGCTTAGTTGGGGGTAGGTACGGTTTCTGACACTTCGCATCGCCCGACTGCCACGCCCACGTCGGGCATTGCGCTACTAAAAAATCACCCGCAAGCACGAACTCTTCAGGAGTCACAACCCCCTTCTCCACGAAAGCGCTAGTGACCCTCGTGCGCATTACGGACTCGGCGCCCGCTTTGAACACGTTGTGCACGGAGTGCTTCAGGGCGTCGATGACGGACATGTTGTGGGGAAGGTGTTTTGAGTGACAAGCGTTGAGATTTGGCGAGATTCGAATCTCGAGAGATGGCACCGTCTCTTTCCGAACTCTCTGTCGTCTAGGACGTGGAGAAGGTAACGACGGTGTCACGAGCGGCGTTCAAGTAACGGAAACCCGGTCGGAAACGAAACCGCGACGGTCACTGACGAAGCGTCGGAAAGGGCTTGGCCACGACTTCGTGGCGGTGCCTCGGGCTGTGACGCGCGTCGCTTCATCCTTTCGGGCCAAACGAGAAAAACGCAAAACTGAAAATTGCACTTGTCACGACGATTTCAAACAGTTCAAAAAAAAAGTGTCAGTCCCGTATGGGCAATCAGTCGTCGGAATGCGGAAATGGGAAAAAAAAGTCGGCTGGTTGGGTTGGCGGCGAAATATTTTGGATGAGGGTGCCCAAGGCCTTCCCCTTCCCTTGTCCGTCCCACCGTCCCGCACAACTCCTGGCGCCTTCTCAGTGTCAAAGGCACTCCAGTGTCGCTCGAGCACACCGACCAGAGCCCATCTGAACTCCCGGTCGCATCAACGCAACGACCCACGTTTGTTGTCGGTGACAAGAGCTTTACCTTTTTCTCGTCGTCATGTCGGCGCCTCTCGCGCAGCGCGCCAGCGCGGCCGCGCTCGGGAACCGCTTTGGGATGAAAGGTACGTGCGAAAGGCCGTGTTTTGTTGGCGACAACTCCCGTGTAAATACGCACTCGAAGTGAATCGGGATAGGCATGCCAACCGGTGGAACCCCATGAGGTTGTTGTTTCCAACGCGATCGCACTGCGAAAAAACCATCGGTCTTTTTCTCGGACCCTACAGATGGACCAAACTCACCTTCCACCTGTGGGTCGTGCGAAACCCTGCGACCGCGTCGCGGTGACCGTTCGGTGTTCTCTGTTTCGAACTCTGTAAGAACACGGAACACGGGTCACGTAAAAACAGAACCTGCTCTGTGGCACGCACCCGCTGACCCATCCCAACTCGGTTCAAAACTGACACATCTTAAAAAAAAACTACTGGCCCTTTGTGCCCAAAAAACAAAACAGATCGCCGCGCCCGCGTCACGGCTCGCCGCGTCGCGACCCCGTCCGCGGTCGCCACCGGCCCGGCCGCTTCCAAGACGGCCGCCGCTTCCGAACGGACCGTGCTGCAGCTTTTCCGCAGGCCGTTTCTGTCACCCGAAGCCACGGCGACGCTTCTTCGCAAGGCGAATGGGAAGCCCGGCGTGGATGGCGGTATTGAATCCATCGAAACGGAACAGTGTTTCAACGTGGAAACCACGAGCCCGTTAACTAACGACGAGCTGGAGACGTTACAGTGGCTGTTACGCGAAACTTTCGAGCCTGACCAGTTTTCGGATACCAGCACGTTTAGCGATCAAAATTCCGTGGTGGAGGTCGGCCCGAGGCTGGCGTTTCAATCAGCGTGGAGCACGAACGCGGTCGGCGTGTGCCTCAACTGCGGCTTGGGGAAGGTGACCCGTCTTGAGCGAAGCCGGCGGTTCAAGCTCACGTTAACCAAAGGCACGGCAATGAGTGATACGCTTAAGCTTGCCTTCGCGCAAAACGTGCACGACCGCATGACCGAGTGCGTGTACGACGAACCTTTGGCGACGTTCGTCACCAACGCCGTCCCCGAGCCGACGTACACCATCCCGGTGTTAGCAGAAGGACGGGCGGCGTTGGAGCGCGTGGATAAGGAAATGGGCCTCGCCTTCGATGAAGAGGATTTCGAATTCTACCTGACCTTGTTCAGGGACGACATCGGCCGAGACCCCACGAACGTGGAGCTGTTCGACATGGGACAGAGCAACAGCGAACACTCGCGGCACTGGTTTTTCGGCGGGAACCTAATCGTGGACGGCGTGCCTCAACCCAAGTCCCTTTTCAGGATGGTCAAGGACACCATAACGGGCGAGCGCGGACACAACAGCGTGATCGCGTTCAAGGACAACTCCAGTGCGATTCGAGGGTACGTCAACACGCCGTTGCGCCCGGTCCGCGCGGGTGGGCCGTCCAAGCTTGAGCCTCGAGCGGTTGATTTGGATTTGTTGCTCACGGGTACGTATCTGCGTTTCCCAAATCCGGGGACACGCTGTTTGCCGATTGGCCGTACGTACACTGTTTTACCGAAGCTGGTGACTGTTTGTCCATACATCGCCCAATACAATACTGACACTTTTCTTTCCCAATCGCAGCGGAGACGCACAACTTCCCGTCAGGCGTGGCGCCGTACCCGGGCGCAGAGACCGGGGCGGGCGGCCGCATGCGGGACACGCACGCCACTGGCACCGGTTCGTTGCTCACCGCGGGTACCGCGGGGTACTGCGTTGGTAACCTTCAAATGGAAGGTAACCACATGGGTTTCGAACTGGAAACGGCAGTGAAGGATTTCAAGTACCCCAGCAACTTGGCGAAACCGCTGCAGATCCTGGTGGACGCCAGCAACGGCGCCAGCGATTACGGGAACAAGTTCGGCGAACCCCTCATCGCGGGGTACTGCCGTACCTTCGGCCAGCGGTTGAAGAACGGCGAACGGCGGGAGTGGATCAAACCCATCATGTTCAGCGGCGGGTTCGGCCAAATCGACCACGCCAACCTGGAGAAAACGGAAGGCGACATCGGGATGCTCGTGGTGAAAATAGGTACGGCCGGACGGGGGTTTCACCAAATCAAGAGACGACTGTTTTGCCGAAGCTGGTGACTGTTTGTCCTTGCCGATTGTCCAGAGTAATTACTCACTCGCATTACAAAAGACGTTAACCACTATTTTTTTACAATAACAGGCGGACCGGCGTACCGAATCGGGATGGGCGGAGGCGCCGCGTCGTCGAAAGCGGGCGGCGAAGGTTCGTGGTTAATTCCCAAATCCTGACACCGGCCGTTTACTTGCCATGTATGGAGTGCAGTTACGGCAAACGTCTTACCGCTACAATAAGTGCACCGTTAGTACAAGACTGCGTACCCACTGTGCGTAAATCGCCCAACACAAGAGTCTGCGACTGACCCGTTCTTTGCTTTCTTTTCCACGACTCAGACGAAGCCAACGCGGATCTCGATTTCAACGCCGTGCAACGCGGCGACGCGGAGATGAGCAACAAACTGAACCGGGTTGTGAAAGCGTGTGTTGAGTTGGAGGGGAGTAACCCCATTTTGTCAATCCACGACCAAGGCGCGGGTGGGAACTGCAACGTGTGCAAGGAGCTTATTTACCCCAAAGGCGGTACGCTGGATATCCGGCAAGTGAAGCTTGGGGACACCTCGCTGTCCGTTTTGGAGATCTGGGGCGCGGAGTACCAGGAAAACAGCGCCATGCTCATCGCCCCGGAATCACTCTCCGTGATCGAAAAGATATGCGCCAGGGAGCGGTGTCCGTTCAGCGTTTTGGGATCCATCGACGGCAGCGGCCGGGTGAAGTTGATCGACCCCACGGCGCCGCCCGGGTCACCGGTTCCCGAAGACCTGGACCTTGAAAAAGTTTTAGGGGACATGCCCAAAAAGACGTACGACTTGCAAAGGATGGAGTTCCCCAACGACCCTGTTTCGTTACCCACCGGCGCTACCCCCGCCTCCGCCTTGGACCGAGTCCTAAGGCTCCCGTCCGTGGGCAGCAAGCGGTTCCTCACCACTAAGGTTGACCGCAGCGTAACCGGGTTAGTAGCGCAGCAACAATGCGTCGGGCCACTGCAAATTCCCATCGCGGACGTCGCGGTGATTTCGCAAACGCACTACGGAATCACGGGCGGTGCGACTTGCATCGGCGAGCAACCGGTGAAGGGCATGATCGACCCAGCCGCGATGGCCAGGATGAGTTTAGGCGAGTCACTCACCAACCTGGTGTTCGCCAACACCACCGGGTTGAAGGACGTGAAGTACTCGGGGAACTGGATGTACGCGGCGAAGCTACCGGGGGACGGCGCGCACATGTTCGACGCGTGTACTGCGCTGTGCGCGGCGATGGAGAAACTTGACGTCGCGATTGACGGCGGGAAGGACTCGCTTTCCATGGCCGCGCGGGCGGACGGCGAGGTCGTGAAAGGTACGGAACTTTCCCACTTTCTCACGTTACGAGACGACTGATTGCCCATACTCGTCCTGCGTCCTGGACGTCTTACGACCAGAAGGGACGGTTATTCCAATCCCGCGTACTATGGAGTACAGGGCCTACCCTTTCCAATACCGGATATACCAATCCCGGCTATACACACGGCCCCCGAGACTGACACTTTCGGCGTTAATCGTATCAGCGCCCGGGTCGGTGGTCATGTCGGGGTACGTCACCGTGCCTGACGTGACGAAAACGGTGACCCCGGATTTGAAACTAAGCAAACAAAGGTCCAAGCTTTTGTTGGTGGAGTTCGGGTCGAAGGAAGGCAAGCGCCGTTTAGGCGGCAGCGCCCTGGCACAGGCGTACGGGCAGATGGGCGACGTAACCCCGGACATGGATGACCCTGTCTATTTCAAACTCGCCTGGGAAGCTACCCAGGTGTTGATCGCGGACCGGAAAATCGCGAGCGGCCACGACGTGAGCGACGGCGGGTTCGTCACCGCGGTGATTGAAATGGCGTTTCCTCACCCAAGCGCGGGGGTGACGGTGACCCTTCCCGTGTCACCTGATGGCGACGTAAACGCGTCGTTGTTCGCGGAGGAGCTGGCAATTGTTTTGGAGGTTAGCGACGCGAACTTGTCTTGCGTCGTGAAAACGTACGCGGATGCCGGCGTGACCGTGACTGAAATCGGCACTACTAACGACGACGGGTTGGTTTCCGTTTCCGTGGGTAACAAAGGCCTGGTCATCGACGCCACCGTCAAGGACTTGCGGGACACCTGGGAAGCCACTTCCTTCGCGCTTGAAAGGCTTCAATCGTCCGAAGCGACCGTCGCGGCGGAGCAAACCGGGTTGCGCGACCGCGCGATGCCCAAATGGAACCTCACCTACCAACCGGAGGTAACCTCCCCCGAAGTCATGAGCCAGACCAAAAAAGTAAAGGTGTGCATTCTCAGGGAAGAAGGCAGCAACGGCGACCGCGAGATGAGCGCGGCGATTCACAGCGCGGGGATGGAACCGTGGGACGTGACCATGAGCGACCTGCTCGCCGGGACCGTTTCCCTGAGCGACTTCCGCGGGATCGTGTTCGTGGGCGGTTTCTCCTACGCCGACGTGCTGGATTCCGCGAAGGGATGGGCCGGGAGCATCAAGTTCAACAAAAGCCTGTGGCAGCAATTCAGGGACTTTTACGACAGGCAGGATAGCTTCAGTTTGGGGGTTTGCAACGGGTGCCAGCTCATGGCGCTTCTCGGGTTCGTGCCGGCGGAGGACGGGCTGGGTAGCGTGGCGGACAAGGAACAACCCCGGTTCATTCACAACGAAAGCGGAAGGTTCGAATCCCGGTGGGTCACCGTCGGCGTGGACGCGAACACCCCGGCGGTGATGCTTGGGGGAATGCAGGGCAGCAAACTAGGCGTCTGGATCGCGCACGGCGAGGGGAAGGTTACGTTTCCCGACCCTACCCGGCTGCAACCCGTTGTGGACGCCGGGTGCGCGCCGATTCGGTACGTCGACCCGAACGGCGACGCCACGGAACAGGTTCGTCATGGGGCTTTCCCAAATCCAGACACTGGTTACGGACCCTCTTCTTTGACTATTTGAGTGCGACACTGGTAACGCTTACCAGTACTGGTACAAACCCATCAAACACATCACAATCACGACTGTTTGCCCATACAGTACACCCATACCTCATACCTATTTCGGAAGACTCACAAGACTGACCCTTTTCGTTCACAATCGCAGTACCCTTTGAACCCCAACGGCTCGCCCCTCGGCGTCGCCGCGCTTTGCAGCACAGACGGCAGACACCTCGCCATGATGCCGCACCCCGAACGCGCGTTTCTGGGGTGGCAGATGCCGTGGTTCCCGGATGACGTCGGGCTCACCGCGGACGGACCGGGGCCGTGGCTCAAGATGTTCCAAAACGCGCGGGTATGGGCGGAGAAACACGAATGAGTGATTATAAGGGTGGATAACGACCGGGTACCAGTGCGTTGCGTACGGTACCAGTACCGTCAGTACCACGGTACTTTCTTTTCGTAGACTGAGACGTGCATAATGTCGCGACTGGTGCGTTTTAGTGCGACTCGTGTTAAGTACCACCGACTTTTTCTTGTTCACAATCCACCCAACACGCACTCACTTCGTGGCGCCGTAGCTCGTCACTTCCTTGGTACTCAGCAACCGCGTCGTCGCGGGTTCCGCGGCGACGACGCCGAAATCAAACAAAAAGGCGTCGCCGCCGTTTTCGCCGCCGCGGTGTCGTTTTTTCCCCGGCGACCCTTCATAGAAACCGCCGGTCAGGGCCGTTTTTTCAAACGCCGCTCTTAAGAAAACCGCCTCGTCCGCGATTTCGTGCTCGTCGTCGTCGTCCTTCCCGTCTTCGAAAACGGTATCCGGCTCAGAATCCATGTCCACCCTGCGGCGGGCACCCGACGCTACGGACGCCATGGCCGACCGGATGTTACTTCGTTCCGGCGAGCGCGCCGACGCGGTTTCCGTTTTGCGCGAAGGAACGGTTTCGTATTCGTATTCGTGAAACTCCTCGTCATCCTCTTGAACGCTTTTTCGCGCCACGGAGTACTCCCTGGCTTGCGCTCGCGACCACTCCGCGCCCGCGACGCGCGCCTCCGCGCGCGCGTCGCTTCGTTTCTTCTCCTCAAGAAATGTCGAGTCCTTGGACGTGGAGTTGCCCCACGCCGGCTTTGTTTGGGAAGGCGACCGGTTTCGTCCTTCCGGGGAACGCGGCGGCGCGGGCGACCGCGAGGTGCGAGTCGGCGAAACCCAGTCACTGGCGCCGTACCCCGAACTTCGGATAACTTCGGATGACTTCGGAAGCGTCGGCGCCGCGGTGGTGCGCATCGCGGTGCGAACGCGACCTACCCGTTCGTGTTCCTCAGGCAATTTAGTACTCACGTACCTCACGGGGCTTTGCGTAGCGCTGCTCGGGTTCGTTGGGACGTGCTTCACCACCAGACATGGTTTGGGCGATCGCACCGGACTTTTTCGCGGAGACGAATTCCTTCGCTCCAACGAATTCCTTCCCTCCAACAAATTCTTCGAAGGCGGCGACGCCAGCGCCGGGCGTTCGTCAAACGCAAACTCGTTCGCGTAGTTTTCGGAAAACACGGACTGGACGACGGGCATGACGTGCTGCCCGAATGTATGTGTCTCCGGAACCGGGGTACCTGACACGAATGTATCTTGCCTACCTGCCGTCATAAGCAGATCCGCCTTCGCGAACGCCGCCTCCGTGGCTTTCGCGAGCGCGGAGGGCGAAATCGGCATCGGCGTGTTCAGCCCGAAATCGTCCGCCGTCGGTAACGGACTCAACGCGCTGTGCGACACGCCGCCGTTCGTATCCGCCGGGTTCGGCCGTCCGGCTAAACGCGGGGTGGATATCGGAACGCCCCGCCCAACCTCGGCAACCGCGCTGCTCGGCACCGGAAGACCCGCCACCTCAAAAGCGGCTCGCATTTCCAGCATCCGCCACTCCGCGTCGTTTTTCAACCGCATCACCCCGGCGTTGATTTGCTGCTGCGTCGCGAGCGCCGCGACGGAGGTTTGCGCCTTCTCCACGAGGGACGCGGAGACTCTTTTTTGGTCTTGTAACGCGTTTTCAAGCCCAGCCATGCGTTGCTTCAACACCCCCATCTCCTCTCGAGCGCACGCCATGGCGTGGGTGGCAGTTTTCTGGCCGTTCAGGGCGTCGAACTCCCTGCGTCTCGAATCACGCAAGGTTACCTCGTTTTGTTTCGCAACCGCGGTGGCGTCGTCCAGCGCTGAGATAAATAAAAAAGAAAGTGTCAGTCGTGTATGGGCAAAAAGTGGCTGGATTTGGGAGGCCCAATACGTACCTTCCGTCGCCCGCACCGTCGTCGCGGCTAAGCTTTCGTTCTGCGCGGCGACCGCGCGTAGCCGCGCGATTTCGTCGCCCCACGCCTCGGCTCGTTTTTCGCCATCCGCGATCTCGGCTTCCAACGCGGCGTCCGAATCCTCCGCGCGTCGCATCGCGTTTTGCACCACGCGCTCCACGTCCTTCCGCGCCTTGTCGAACCAAACCCCTCTGCTTTCTTCCAACTCCATACGCATTGAGTCCGCCTCCTCCCGTGCGGCGCGGCACTCCACTTCCGATTCTTTCAATCGCATTAGAAACACCATGTTATCCGCGGTGAGTTTCGCGACGGCGGCTTTGTGTCGGTTGGTAGCGGTGGTTTGCTTCTGCGCCTCGTCGATTACGAGCTGCGCTCGCTGTGCCAAAACCCGCGCGTTCCTCACTTCAACCGCTTCTTGTTCCGCGTACTTCAACCTGCGTGTCAAGTCCCCGATGTGCGCGTTCGCGACATCCAGCGCCTCTCCGAGCTGCTTCGTAGTCATCGTGAGCTGTTTGTGCGCCTGCGACGTTCGCGCCAACCGCGCGGTGGTCTCCTCCGCGTACCCCGCGGTGGTTTGCAAACGTTCGATAACGCCGTGCTCCGCGGTTTGTGCGCGCCAAAGCGCGGCTTGCGTTGCGGTGGCGAACTCCCGCAGTTCGTCGAACGACGACGACACGTTCGCGAGCTCGAGCTTGGCGTGTCTTAGCTTCTGCGCGGCGCGAGTTAAACGTTTCTTGCGAGTAGCGTGCGATACGTGCGATTGGCCTGCGGTTGGGAAGGAAAAAGGTCAGTCCCGTCCGTCTCGAGTATAGGTTTGTAACAGTTGCCAGTTCTGGTATGTACGGGTAGTGTTACATTGTAAATGTTACGAGTACTGGCAACTGCTATGTACATCACGATCTACATGCATCACGAGTAGTGCACTCAAAGAGGGGCGGCAGAAACCGTGGCCGTTGGATTTGTCCACATGCCCCAAGGCCGTACCTCCTTTTTTCTGCGGCGAAACCCCGCTTCCGTACACCGCGTTTGACGTGCCGGTTTTCCCAAACCCCACGGTGCCTTCTTTTAGTGTGGCGTTTCCGTCGCTCTCCGTCGCGGTGGCGGCTTCGTCGATTGCGACGCTACACACCTCAACCGCGGTCGCGACCAGATCCCAAAGCGTACGCACGTCCTTTTTCGTATCGAGACTGGCCAGCGAGCTCGTGAACGGGTTTGACGACGTGAGGTTTCGCGACTGCGAAGTCGATTTTCCAGGCTTTGTGTTTTGCGATTTGCGAGATCCGACGCCACCGATGTCGACACCGTTCGTGTCACCCGCACCGCCCGCGGCCCCAACCCCATCCGGCCGCGGCCGTTTCGACGGGCTGTTGTGTGTTGTTATTGTGTTTTTCGTGAAAAGTTTCGGCAACTCTGGGTGCGGTGCTTGGTCGGGGAAGGTGTGGAACGGCGGTGGCGCGAGATTTCGAGATTTGGCGGGCGAGCGCGGCTTGCCAGGCGCGGAAATGCCGAATTCAGATGGCCCCCCTCCCTGACCACGCCCGACACGGTCTCCGTTCTCGAAATCCCCGACCCACGCCGCCCCTGTTTTCTTCGGGGACTTCCCGAAGGTGCTCATCGCGGCGGTCCTTTTGGCCGCGTGTGCGTAGGGGTGCGCCACTGAGTGCCAACGAACGGGACCTGAAAACTGCCGAAGGATTCTTCGGGGAAAAACGTCTTCAACGGACAAACGGAAAAAAAACGTCTCCAAGTCCAACGAAAGTCATCATCATTCACCACCGGGGACTTGGTCGTACTCACCGCATCCCGCATTCGAGGGCACACCCCGGCCGGTCGGGGTGTGGTGTCTCGGCGGGCCAGCAGAAGATGTCGAGCTCATCGCAGTTCCGCGCGATGGAGCTCGAGCAGCTGCGAATGGAACTCCGAAGGGAGCTACGGATGGAGGCGGACGTTTTCGAGGATGACGCGAGCGATTGTGAAGACGAAAATTTCCACGACGCCGTGGTCGGGACACCGTGTCGTGTGCGACGACACGGCACGCGGCCTGTGACGACGAAAACACCAACTGGGGCGGCTAATGCAAAAGCACACGCACCGCTCCGGGTGGATGGTTTTTCATCCGTCGCGTCCCCGATGCGCGGCTTAGGTTCCACTCCCATCGCGGTACGACCAAAACGTCGTGCGTCCAAAACCAGCACGAAAACAAAAAATCGCGGTGGTCCAGATTTCGACGACGACGTGATGACCACACCGTCCACCAGCCGCGCACCTGCCGCGAGGTCCTCTTTACACTCGGACCGACTTGTGGTACTGGACACGCCTGGGAGAAACGCGTTTGCACGGGACGAAGCACGACGGTTTGCGAAAGGCGCCACCGACGTCCACTCGGAGTTCGGAACCCCTGCCGACAAAAACTTTGGGCCTTTTACCGAAAAACCACAAAAAAAGTTTCCCCAAGTGGAACGGTTACGGTCGCCGTCCCGGACGGATCGCCTGGCCGGCACGTACGGAAGTTTAGCGCAGCTAGGGACACCGCAAAGTGGCCGTACACGTGGACGGAATCGGGAGACACGGAATGAAAACATATGGGGCGGCGGTCCCGGACGGAAAAGCAATCTCGGCGGTAGGAACGTTACGCCGTTGCGTGATGACAAAAAAGAAAACAAAGCAGCGTACGACGAAAACGGACGACGCGTTTTTTCGCGGAGCCTAGGGACAGAAGGACACAGAAGAAGTTGTTACGAAGAGACACCGTCTGCCGGATTTTCGCAGTCACCAGCGCGACTTGTTGTCGGTCGGGTGACGCGGAGGCCGGTGACCTCGGAAACGCGTTGGTATGCGCAAACAGTCTCGCCGCGACGGGACGACTGGGAAACGCAACGTCGCCCGCGCTCGGCGAATCAATCGATACATCAACCGAAAAAAAAAGAACAGAAATGCGAAAAGAAAAAAGTAATAGAGTACGACCTGCACGGTCGCCGAGTGGAGCGTGCTGTGTGGTGCACGCCAAAGACAGTGATGGGACGACCTAGTTGGAGTGCCAGACTAACTACTCATACGAGTTCGGGCGCGACGGCGCTCGCGACGAAACCGCCGCCGACGAAGACGAAAACGAAATCGACAGAAAAGAAAACAGCGCCTTCCCGTCCGTCCACCGCTCGCGAGGTTACACGACGCAGACAGTACGGTGATACAATCGAAATCAGCGCTGACCAAAGAAGGCCATCCACATCAGCTGCTTACGCAAGCAGGCCTGAGTTCGATCCCGGGCCTGGCGGGCTCGGCGTGGAGAATCGCATTGGCAAACAGTCGCGGCGCGATACTGAAAAAATAAAAGAGTATCGCCCGACACGCTCGCCCGGTCCGTATTCGAGAACCTCGTCACCGTCGCCGTCTCCGTCCCCCCGCCGGGAATCGAACCGGGGCCGTGTACAACGCCACGACATAAGGGTGCCCATCGCACAGCGCATTCACGAGTTCCGGGAAGAAATCGACGTCGACATCGAAAAGATACGAAACGACATCGCGACTTCTTCGCGCGGGCTTTTTTTTTCGCCGTCGCCGTCTGCTCCTGCTCGAAATCGGGAGACGAGAGACGATACAAAGGAGAAGTCCTACGATTTCGACCACGACGACGAATACGAACTCGCATTACACGAGCCTGCATTGAAAGAGCCTTCAACGAATGCGTTTGTGAAGCGTCCAGTCTATGACTCGAGAAAAAAACAAGACCGTGAAACGAAGGTACCGAAAACCCAACGCGAACTTCAGGTACCCGACGACCACCCGACACAAACACAAGACCCTCCTCGGAACGCGTTCGTCGATATCCGAAACGAAACGCACGAAGAGATGTCTTTGACCGAGGAGGATTTAAGTTCGTTACATGTCCGCCGGTCGCGAATAAGAACGCCGTCGAGTAGCGGACGGCGTTTACTGGGAGGGTTTGGCGGTTCATTTCGGGGCGCCGCGGCTGGGATACCTCTGGAGACGACCGGTGTGTTTACGGGACGACAAGGTGGCGACTCGACGCGTTCCAGCCGCGAATTTCTCGGGGGGTACCACCGTGTCGTCCAAAGCGCGCCGGTTTCGCCCGCCGCGACTGGTTCATGGATGGCGAGCGGGTTGGGCGTTGGCACCGCGGGAGAGAACGCACGCGCAAATACTTCCGACGGTTTCGACCAAGCGCTTTTGTACGCCGCGTCCTTGGCCGACGCGCCTTCGCCTTCGCGGTACGCGGAGCGGTACAAAACTCCGGGTGGGTCCAATGCACAGCGCGTGGAGTACGACAATATGGTGCGGCAGCACCAACAGGAGCGGTATCATCTGCAGTATCAACAGCCACAGCAGTCGCAGTATCCACAACCGTATTTGCAACAGCAGCAGGTGCAGCACCCTGCGTACTACACGCAGCCTGCGTATGTGCAGCCGCCGCCGCCGCAGCAGCAGTATGTGCAGCACCCTGGGTACCAACCGCATGCGCATTACCAGCAGTACCCTCCGAGTACGGGTCAAGGGTACGACTACGGGCAGTACCAGCAAGTGCAAGTTGGGCCGCGCCCGCACTCCGCGTTCGTAGGCGCCGCGGCTTCGTTCCAGCGGTACTCCTTTGGGATGTAACGGGAACTTGAAGGTGGTAAATAGTGACGGTAACAAATTGTATCCAACCGAAGGTAAACAACCGCCTACCCCTATAACTCAAACTCCAAACGGGAAAAACACTTTCATCGTGTTTTCCCTGCACGTCTCTGCTAAAACGTGTGGGTCTTCCCCTCGGACACGCGCCAACACCTCAACCACCTGCGCGACGTGACAAGGCTCGCTCCGGTCCTTGACCGTGACGTTTTCCAGACTTGCGTCCAGTTCCTCTTTTTCCAGCTCGTCCAAATCAAACTTCTCCAGTTCCTTGTATATTTTCTTTTTATCTTTGCTTTGCCATTTCGTGTCCACGAACGCCGCCCCGGGATGGGTGTTTTTAATCGAACACCACGGCGCGTCGGTTTCCACCATCAGTTTTTCGGGTGGAACGTGTTTGACCACGTCGAGACTAGTTTCAGTTCGTAAGGAGCACCCGTTTATGCCTATGTACACACCTTCTAGCGTTAGAAAATCGTTTAGTTCTTCGCAAGTGCCGTCGAACGAGTGCACGACGCACGGCGGTAAGGGATCGCCGGCCGTCTCCGCCGCGACTCGGTGTTTCTTCAAAATGGAAAAGAAATCGCCGTGCGCGCCGCGCGAGTGCAGAAACATTGGCAACTTTGTGACTCTGGACAGTTCGAATTGCCGTTCGAACCAAACCAGCTGCGTGTTCTTGCCACAGAACTCCAGGCGGTCGTAATCCAGGCCGCACTCGCCGATGGCGACGATTGGCCCGGTTGAAGTGACGGCGTCGTTCGCGTCGTCGTGGGCACCTTTCGATGATAAATTATCTTTCGATAATAGATACGACCGTTCCGTCGCGCGCGCGAGAAGTTTCCCGAAGTATCCCTCCGGGTCACCCGAGTTTTGGAAAACGTCGCACCGCGTGGGGTGCACGCCGACGGTGGTGAATAGACGGGGATACGTAGGTAGCGCCGAGTCTGTGTTGTTACCAGTACCGGTACCGCCGCCGCTGATACTTTTACCCGTATCAAACCTTTTCACCAGCCGCACCGCATCTTCGGATTCCTCAAGCGTGCCCGCGGTTACGATGATGATCTCCAGGCCAGTCTTTTTTGCTCTTTGTAAAACTCGGTGTAAATCTGGGGCGTGATACCGCTTGCCGTGGTACTCGCCTTGGAACATCTTGTCCGTTAGGTTGGCGCCGATATCCACGTAACGGCGAGGCGGAGCCGCATCATTTCTGGGAGATTTCGGTGGCATATTTTCGGGGGTTGCCATCACACCTGCCATCGTGAACACCAACCTCGAACAAACACGAACACGCCGCCAAGGTTTCGAAATCCACGGACCCGAAACCCACGGAACCCTCGGCACCACCAAGCGCACCAGGGAAACGTGTGACGATGCGCGGAAAATGCGTGCGCCCGCGGCGCCCGCGCGCATAGTCCTGACCGGGATGGGCGTTTCGGTGGTGGCGATTGCAAAAAAAGTTTCGATGCGCCCGATAAAAGTATCGTCTCATTGACGTCATTGACAACCACCAATCACTTGGCGTCGCACCGATGTGGGCGTCGTGCTCGCGTCGCGCTTTCGCGGCGCCACGGCATTCGCCGCGACCGGACCGACATTGGGTGGCGGTGTCGTCCTGTTCGACGCCGCTGATATCGTCGTGCTCGCCTCGCGTCGGGGTGCGATGTGTCAGGTCTTCCCGAAAAACAACCCATCGTTCGCGCGCGTTTCCCGATGGAAAAAGCAGCGCGCTTCTGTCGGACCCGTACGACGTTCTCGGTGTCGCGTCCGACGCGTCCCACGAAGAAATAAAACTCGCGTTCCGAAAACAGTGCAAGACAACACACCCCGATGTCAACCCCTCACCGAACGCGGCGCAATTGTTCCGACGCGTCAACAAGGCGTACGCGTTTGTTGGGGACAAAACGCGACGACACGTTTTCGACAAAGGAAACGACGCAGGCGCGTTCAACGAGGGGTTCGCGCCTAGTTCCGTGACGCGAAGAAACGCGGAAGCGGGCCGGTTTCGGAACAGCGGTGGTAACGCAAACGACAACGACGCGTACTGGGACGGGGTTGGGTATACCAATAAAAGTAAAGAAAACATCGCGGGCGGTGGCGGAGACCGAACCAACCCAAACGCCGTCGCGGTGGCCGACGCCGAGTTGAAGAAAAAAGGCGAGAGAAAAATGGCAATCGCGCGTTTCCAAAAAGCCTGGACTGTCTGGTGCACGGCCTGGTTCGTGGTGTTAACGGTCGGGGTACCCTCGGGGGCTGTGTTCTGGGCGATTGTTGGGGCGGCGAAAGAAACGGTGGGGAATTGGGCTCCGACGGGGGGGTAGCGACGTTAGCGATTCATTTTCACTCGTTTCAAACAATCTTCTTACGCAAACATGTTCGCCAGGGCGATGGCGATATTAGAAAATCAATGCGTTTACAGCCCGTTTCCCGTCCTTTCATCAGCCACCTTCTCTCTCCTTATCCAGAGTCCGCAGGGTTGGTGGGTGGGAAATTGACTGTCTTCTGTGACTGTCTGTACGCTCGTTACCCTAAACCAGTCGAGTGAAGCACGAGCTGCTGATGCACTTGCGATTCGCAAAATTTGCACCACTGTCTCAACAGCCGGGGGCTTCCCCAGGGTGGGCCCGTAGGGACTTTACCCTGTGCCCTGTCTCGTCTCGCCAAAAATCCACCCCCGTTTTCGTCGACGGGGTAGTCGTGTGTGAAACCCAGATTCTGGTGCACTCTCCGCAAAAGAACATCGGCGAGCCGTTCACGGCTCCCTTGTCACCGGTCCAATGGTACTTCGGCTTCGGCCCGTACATCACCTTTCTGAACTTGACGACCATGAATCGTTTCAAACACGCCCTCGCCTCCTTCGCTGCCTTTGCGGTTTCAAATGCACTGGGCCCTGTATCCGCGTAACATGAAAACCAGCCGTTCAGTGGAATCACGGCCGGGAAGGAAACGAGCGCCGCGGCGATTTTTTCCTCGTGCGCCGCGCCCAAACCGTGCGTCGCGCAGTACGCGCGCGCGATAAAACGCGGGTCCGGTCCTGTTTTCGTGCCATTCGAGGGGCGGGAGAAATCCGTGAGCAACTCCGTTCCGTTGAGTCAGTGAGTCCACCCACACTTTATTCAACACCAGCGGCGGATCGTCGCCGTTTCCGTTACTCACCGGATCCAAATCCTCGTCATCAACGTCGTCTTCGTCATCACTGCTTCCCAGAATGTCCTCGTCCGTCGTCACCTCCACCAAATCGTCCGCCACCTTCACCTCACTCGTAACTGCCGCACGCGATTGACGACCGGTCTTCAAGCGTTTGGCTGGCGCAGGCGGCATCGTTGCGCCTCCGCCCAAAGTGCGACGAACGGGTAGGCGACGAGATCATTTCGCTTCTGCTTCCGCGTCGCGAGCCGAAGCGCTTGGCAAGTTCCACAGTCCCAGCTGTGCTTCCAAAGCCGTCCGACGGTGCCGTCAGGAAGTGTGTACCTCCAACTGCGGTCGGAGCGGTCTTGTGTAATGCACAGTCACTTGCGTTCGGGCTTTACACGAGGTACAGAGGGCGGCATCAACCGACGTGCGCGACGAATGACCAACTGGTATTCGGTGAACGATGGAACTCGTCGCGTCAGCAAAGAAAAATCACTATTGACCATATTCTTTCACTTCGCCTCGCGCAGTTGGTGGCCGATGGCGCACCGCGCGGTGCTCGCGTCGGCGTGGCGCGTCGCGGACGTGTGCATGGCACGTTCCCGCTGTTCTGGGTCGCGTCGTTCAGGTCTCGGGCCGCGTCACCCTACGTACTGTCGCGCTTTTTCCTCGAAAACCACGGAAACCCTCGAGAAGCCGGCAGATGAAAATGATGACCGAATCTCCACAACAGACGTCGCGACCCTTCGCAACCACTACGCCACCGAAGGCTGGGTCGTGGTGCGCGCGGTGGCCAATAGCGCCTTAATCGACGCGCTACAGCGTGACACGGATTCCCTGGAACAAGAGGCGAAAACATTCACGCACTCGCGGCGACGGAACGGGGTGTTTTTCGAGACGCAATCGGTGAGTGGTAAAAAACAGAACCCCGCCGCTAAACCCGGCCTTTTAAGAAAAGTAGGCGCGCCGTCCAAGCGCCACGGCAGTTTCCGGGAACTGGTCGGTCTTGAGACAATACACACCATAGCGGACACGGTGTGTGACGTGGAAAACATGAAAATCGCCGTGGACCAGGTGAACATGAAGCCGCCCAACGGCAGCGGCAGCGGGTTCCCGTGGCACCGGGACTTTTCCTTTCTGAAACCGAAAGGTACGTACGAGTATCAATGGCCTTTCCCAAATCCGTCAACGCACTGTTTGCCCATACTCGTCCTGCGAAGGGACGGTGATTACCTCTGCCGATTGTCCGTCCGTAATTACTCACGTAACATGGCCCGAAAGACTGACACTTTGTTTTACCTATCGAAAGCGCTTGAGAGCTTTTCTCAATTCGGCGGGGTCAACGTGGTCGTAGCGCTGGACAAAAGCCACGCGAACAACGGCGGATTCGAAGTCCTAGGCCGGACGCATCTCACCGAACAGAGCGACGAGGTTGTTAAGATTATGAGGGATAGCTACGACGGCGGGGTCGATGACGGGTTTTCTTGTGTCGGGAAAGGTGTCGAGTTAGTGACTCAAAGCGACGAACTCGGCGACGCGAAACAAAGCGGCCCCGAAAACGTGTTCGACGAAACGCACCGGGTTTGTCCCGACTTACAACCGGGCGACGCCGTTTTCTTCCACCCAAAGTTAGCGCACGGCAGTTTGCGGAACAACGGACACGAGCGACGAAGAATAGCCACGCTTTGGTACGTAGGGAGGGGTGAGGTTTAGGGGAGTACTTTAGTTACGTGACTAACGAGAGTATTTATCGGGATTAACTTTTAGCAACTAACGAGAGTATTCGGGATCGCTTTTAGTCAGGAAAGAGAGTAGACCATGTACGATTCTTATTGCGTACGAGCCAACTCATTTGACGACTCATTTGATGTCATCCTTCTTACTTGACCCTCTCCGTCCGCGAAAAACAACACGAACGCTTACGCGCTGATTCCCAGCCCGGCATTGGCCCACCCCGCGATTCCCCCTTGCAACACAAACACCTTCCTGAACCCCTGACCGCCCAGGGCTTTCGCGACCTTCGGCGCGTCGCCTCTTCCGTTGTTGTCCAGGATGATAACCTTGGTGTTCTTCTTGACCCCTTTCAGGGACGCGATTTTCGTCGCGGTGAGCGTGGCTTCCACGTCCCCCATGTTCTTGAAGTTCCCGCTCAGTTTTTCCCGCGGCACGGAAATCACCTTGGAGGAGGCGCGTCTGGGGAACTCCACGGTGCCTCTCTGGACTTCGTTCGCGCCTCTGACGTCGATGATCACCAGGTTGCCGCCTGACAAAACCTCGTCGTACGCCTCGACGGGGCGGATGCTTCCGGCGTACCCTCGGGCGACGCCCGCGAAAACCCCGAGAAGCGCGGGCGCCAGAAGGTACACCAGCCCAGCCGCGCCAGCGGTCTGCACCAGCTCCACGGGGCTCGCGGTCTGCAGGTAATCCGCGAAGCCGGTGATGGTGGGTGTGAGGTCCGTGACCTCGTCCTGCGCGAACTTACCAATCGCGCCCGCGGCGCCGCTCACGGGCTCGAGGTCGATGCCCTTGCTCTTGATCGCGGCGCCCGCGCTGGACACAACACCGGACGCAACCCCAGAGGCTTTGCCCACCAAGTCGCTCGCCACCGGCCCCACCGTCCTTTCCGCGTATCGCAACCCGGCTTCACCCACCGGCCGCGCCGCGTCCAAAGCGCGCTGCACCACGGGCGCCGCCGCGTCCGCCGCGGAGCCCGCCAACTCCTGAGAGATAAAAAAGAAAGTGTCAGTCTCTCGGGCCAAGTGTATGAGGGATAGGAAAGGGTATGCTGTATTCCATACAGTGCAGTAAACAGTCAGGGTAATCGGGCCGAGCAGGGAGGCGGAATGTGGTAAATGGGAAATACGTACCAACCCCTTGCCGACCGCCTCCGCCGCGACGTTGATCGCGGATTCCACCTTGTCCGCGGCTTTGTCGATGGAGTCGAACACGGAGAACAGTTCCTGTAGGGTTTGGGGTTCAGGGTTAGGGTCCGGGTAGGGTAGAGGAAGGTAGATCAAGGTAAGGGTAGGGTTGGGGTAAGGTCGGGAAGTTTAGAGCGGGGACGACGCGAAGATGGACACGGATTACCCACCCATCCGTCATTTTTCGTAAAAAAAACAAAAAATCCGACGGTTCGCGAAGCCGCCTGTTCCCCTGTCGCCAAGTGGCACGAACGAAACGGGTTCTGAACGTGATCGTACCTCGCCCAGCTCGGACGCGTTCGCGCTGGGGGTCACGACCAGCGTGGTCACCGCGGCGACCGCGGCGGCTTTGTTGACTGCGATTCGTGTGATTTGGATGGTGGTGGGTGAGTTAAAAAGGATAGGTTGGGTCCGCGGGGTGTGGGACGATTTTGATTTCGCGCGGAATCGTCGTTCGGTGGCGCTTTGCGGATGCGCACCCTTGGAGATCTGTGCCTTGGCCACGAAGCGCATGGGCTTGGGCGCGGGGACACGTTTGTTAACGACCTTGGTGCCGCGAACGCTAAGCTTAGCGCCGAGCGCGAGGGGGGTACAGACAGTGGCCATGGTGGTGAGAGACGCGCGTGCGACAGTGGCCGATCACAAGGTCGGCGCCTGCACCCTTCGGTTCGAGGTCCTTCATTCGCCAGCTGGAAACATTTTGAGTCGAGGACCATTCTCCTTCACTTGGTGGAAATCAGTGCGCAGGGGTACGTGCACACCGGGGTTGGTCAGCTTTCGCCAAAAAGCCGGCTCTGCGAAAGACACACGCAGACTGACACGACGCACGCTGTCGGCGGAGACGCGCGACTATTTTTTTTCCCGAGTCTCCATCCGACCGCCAGAGCCGCACCGCACCACGCCAACGCCTCTCATGGCGGGTCCGCGCGACCTGCCCACCGACGGCGACGATGACGACGACCTCGACGAGCCCGTCGGCGCGGTGGCGAGCATCAAGCGCGCGGTGCAGCGAGGTACGCGCGCGTGAATTCTCACGACTCCCAATCGCGTTTTGAAACCACATGTGCCTCCCGCCACGTAGGCGAGACGCGTTCCGAGAACCCGGGCGTGGACCCCCGGGTCCCGGGTCAGGGCGCGAAATTCACGCGGCACATGTGTGTCGAGTAACATCACACATCCGCTTTCTTGTCAAACCACTAAAAGACACACCAAACCCCACCCCGACACCCGACGGGGACCTGACGTCCCCGCATCCCCATCCCCAAAAAATCCAAAATACAGAGATGGAAAACGTCGACTACGAGAACCGGTACGACGAAACAATGGTTGAGCTCGAGTTCAAGGTCCAGGAGCTGAGTGGCAAAACCGAGTTGGCGAAGCAACAGCTTTCGAAGCTGAAACTGAACAAATCCAAGTCCATGTACGACGCAAAGCACGGGCTTGGCGACTTTGCGGATTTGGGAAAGGCGTCCGCTTCGGCTGGCGTTTCGGCGGAGATCGCGATGGAGGCGTACGAACGCGACGAAAAACACGGCAACTTGCTCGCGAAAGGCCACACTAGCGAGAAAGCGAACGAGCCGTTGCCGTGGAAAAAGCTGTACAAAGCCGCGTTGAAAGTGGGCATGAGACAATCACAAGCCGTGGCGCTTACGGTCGTGCACAACAACTTTTTCAACGTCACCATCAATTTAACAATCGTAGTGGCGTCCCTTGCGGTGGGCCTTGAAACCGACAACCCCCAGTGGCATGACTGGCTCGGGCCGATCAACCAGCTGTGTTTGTTGATATTCACCGTTGAGCTTGTTTCGAAACTGGTCGGTTTGAAACGGTTTTTCTGGACCGACCCGGAAGCCGCTACGTGGAACAAGTTCGATTTCGTCATCGTGGGTTTGAGTTTGCTTGATTGGGCGGTGGAGCTTGGCGGCGCCGGTTTGAGGAGCGGCGGGATTGTTATGGTGTTGCGGGTGTTACGACTGTTGCGGGTGTTACGGTCGTTACGCACGTTGAAAACCTCGTCTTCGTTGATGGTGCTGATGGAATCCATAGGCGAAGCCATCGCGCCGACCAGCAGCGTGTTCATCATCCTGCTGATAATTTTCTACATCTTCGCCATTTTGTTCACCGAGCTAGTCGGCAAGGCGAGCCACTTCGAGGGGGACGAGTACATCCACACGCACTTCGGCACGGTGGCGAATTCGTTCGGGATGTTGCTACAGATCCTAACCCTAGACAGCTGGACCCAAACCTGCCGTTACGTACAGCTGCACAGCGAAAGCACGGCGTACATTTTGTTGGTCTGGGCCATGTACGTGGCGTTTATTTTGCTGGCGCCGTTGATGATGCTGAATTGCTTAAACGCGATTTTCGTGGAGGGGGTTATCACGAAAATCACGCACAAAAAACTAGAGAAAGTCAAACAGGACTTGAACACGAAACAGGACATCGCGAAGCGCTTGGCGCAGATATTCCAGGACCTCGATAAAAGCGGCGACGGGTTTGTCACGGTGGTGGAGTTGGACGAAGCGATTGAAACCACGGATGTGATTCCGCAAATACGGACCTTGGGGCTGAAACGGCACCACCTAGAAGCCATGTTCGTCACCGCGGATGACAACGGGGACGGGCAGATCGACTGCATCGAGTTCCTAAGGGGGTTTTCCGACCTGCTGAACATTCCCCTGAACAGGAAAGATATCGTGAAGATGGCCGCGGAGCAAAGCTCGGCGCTCACCGAAGGTACGTATTGGGCCTTTCCCAAATCCCAGTACTGTTTGCCATACACGACTGACACTTTCTTTCATTTATCTCAGACGCGCGGCGGGACCAGGAGAAGAAAACGAATCACATGGATTTGAAAATAGACGCGTTGCTTAAAAAGTTCAACGTGAAGCCGCCCGAGGTGCCGACCGACGGGGACGACCGGGAAGCCGGCGGTCGCTTCGTGAAACACAACGACACGGACGCTGATGACGCGAAGATCATCAAGAGCTTGAGCGTTCGGCGGGGACGGTGATGATGTGGTTTCTAAAAAACAACAAGAGCCGTTCAATTTTAGTAGCTGTCCGTATGAAACACTTCCCTATCCTAGTACCTCATCGGTGTCACATGTAGGATAGGGAAGTGTTTCGTACCGACATAGACTAGCGTATGTATACATAGGCGCCGCAATTAAAATCTGCGCACTCGTTTTCCGCTTCAGTGCTTCGAGAAGTTTCTTTTGCCGCGTTCTTTTTGATGATGAGGATCGTTCGTGGCGGAGGTCGTCACAGCCCAACGCACCGCCACACACCATGGTCGTCGCGCAGCTCCCTACGTGTTCGTCTTTCGCGGCGCGCACGTCCGGTCGCCAGCGCGGTTTCACCGGGACCCCACTTCGCCCCGAACGCGTTTCCCCGAGTCGAGGGACTCGGCAACCGAATGTTACGGTTGTTTCAGGCGTGAAGGTCGCCGTGTCCGGCGCGGGCGGCAGGACCGGGTCTCTTGTGATGAAGAAGCTCGCGGAACAGCAAGGAGATGTGTTCTACACCCCGACCGGTCTGTGTCGATCCCAAAAGAGCAAAGACGCGCTTGGCAAGAAACTCGGAGACGGCGTGGCGTGGATTCCGATCGAAGGGACCATCGGGGACACAAAATCTTTGAAAGAACTTTGCGAAAACCAAGACGCCCTTGTGATTCTCACCAGCGCGGTGCCGAAGCCGAAAATAGTGTCTATCGTAATGGCCCTGGTGTCGAAACTCCTGCCCTGGATGGAAAACCAAAAGCCGCAGTTTTCGTACCAGGAAGGGGGGTCACCGGAAATGGTGGACTGGCTGGGACAGAAAGCGCAAATTGATGCGGCGATCGCGTCGGGGACGGTGAAAAAAATCGTCCTTTGCTCGTCGAGTGAGTATTACGACCGATTTTCACCCCATTACCCCATCCCATATATCACCCCACCTCGGAGCATCGCGAAACTCGGGTTGTCGGAACCCTATACCCTGTACCCTAACCCTTGCACCCTTATACCCTCTCGGATCAACACATTGATTCTTACATTTATCGCCCGTCACTCCGACTGACCGCGCGCTCTCGTTGTGTATCTTTCACCTTCACAGTGGGCGGCACGCAGATCGACAACTTCTTAAACACCATGGGCGGCGGCGGCGCGCCAGGCGAAACCAACATCTTGCTTTGGAAAAGGAAAGCCGAGATGTACCTCGTTGCGAAGTGCGAGGAAAGCGGCGGTGCGCTGCGATATGCGATTGTGCATCCCGGCGGTTTACTCGATAAGCCCGGCGGCGAAAGAGAGCTGCTCGTCGGAGTAGACGACGCTCTTCTCGACGGAGACCGCCGGTCGGTACCGCGAGCGGACGTGGCGGCGATGATCGTTGAGCTGTTGAAAATGGACGACGAGACCTTCCAAAACGTTTCCTTCGACTTGGCGAGCAGAGAAGTTGGGGAGGGAAACGGGGCGACGAGGGATTACAAAAAACTTTTGATCGGATTGAACGGGAAAAGCGCGAACTACCAGCTACCTTTAAACTCCCCGGTTCCCCTGCCCTAGATGGGTACCAGTATAGTGATGACAAGGTATTAAGGATTCCGCTGCCCTGGATGGATAGTGATGACAAGGTATTTGGGATGCAATGGAGTAGACCGATGACAAGGTACTTGTTCAATATAAATGTAACATGGCAACTAACTTTCTTTCGATGCTAATACTTTAACGTGCAACTCTTCTAACAACACGTCCTCACTCCGTGGCCTTCCTACGGCGACCCGTTTTCGTCTTCGTACGACGAGCTCTCGTCGTCGCCGCTCGCGCTTCCGCCGGCTCTCTTCGCTCCGCCTTTTTCGTTTTCGTCCGCCTTTCGCCGGCGCATCGAGCGTTTCTTTTTCTTCAGTTTCCGCAACTCCGCTTGTCGCCGCGCCAGCTTCCCTTTCCACATGGTCTGCACGTGAATCGCGGCGAAGTTGTGGCACACCTGCGGTACGACGTTCGGAACGGAATCGTCGTCGTTGTCGTCGTCCCAGTCCTCGTCTTCGGGAAGCGAGTTTTTCTTCCGATCGCTGCGCCACCGGAACGTGGCGGCTCCGCTTTTCGTTAAGCTTTTCGGCGACGACGCATCCGGCGCGGGGTGCACTTTGTTGGATTTTGATGAGTTACTTTTTTCGGAGTCTGAGCGCTGAGTCGCTGAGGTGTTACTCACCCCCGAAAAGCTATCCGTGAACCCGCCACTTTTCGAACGACCCAGCGCGTCCGGGTCCTCAACCCCGTCCACGCGCGCGGCGAGGTGTTTCAACACGTCCACGAAGTGTACCCTGTTCCCGTCGCGAATCTCCACGTCGCACGTGTACAGGGTTCGTCGCAGAGCGTCTTTCTGTAACTGTTTCGGGATGGTCCGCAAACCCAACGGGGCTCGGATTCGTTTAAGAAGGAGCGGCAACTCTTTGACGTTGATGTAGTACGTTGCCCGCCGGTCGATCCGTGACCACTCCTCCGTGAACTCGTAAAAGTCCTCGTCCGACACGGGGAGCGCGAAGTTTTTGCTGTTTTTGTAAAAATAAAAGTGTCAGTCTCTCGTAATGTGTATGAGTAAACAGTTAGGGAGTCTTGTATGGGCAGAGGTAATAGTCCCTTCTGGCACGAGTATGGGCAAACAGTGTGTCATGATATGGGAAACGCGCAACACGTACCTGTAACTCTCAAAGTTATCCAGAATCACGGCGATCACTAAATTCAGCATCACGAACCCGCACAACAAAATGAAGCTCACAAAGTAAAACACGGTTATGCCGATGTTGGGGGTACACCGGTCCACGAAGTCCAGTTCGCTCGCGCGTAACCCCGCGTTTTTCAAATCAGGCAACGCTTTGTAGTCCACCCACGTGCCCGCGGCGTAGGTACCCGCGTCATCCGCGTTTAAAATCTCAACGCAAGAAGTCGAAACCATGCAGTCGTGCTGCGATTGTGGAAGAAAAGTGTCAGTCGCGAGTACGGGTGTACTTCGTGATGTGTATTACGTAAACAGTCGGGCGTAATCGGGCCTCCACAGCGCGTTTGTGCTGTATTTGGCACACAGCCGCGAGTACTGGCAACTGCGTCCGTACGTCACGTTGTAAATATTACGAGTACGGACGCAACCGCGTCCGTAAGTCCCGATCGTCCGTACGTCACTCCGCGGTGCCCATGGCCTTGGACGGTAAACAGGTCGTCGTCTAATTTGGGAAAGCCGGGACACGCGCGTACCATGATCCCGTTCCAGCGCTCGCCCGTGGCGCTTCGGAACAGCGCCGCCATCGCTTCCGGGAAGTTCTTGAAGTTAGCGTGCCTTCCTAATACCTCCCCGTCCCGAACTACGCCGAAGAGGTTCATGCCCATCACGGAATAGATGAAAAAAAACAGAAACAACACGCTGCCCACGTTGAACAGCGCGGGGAGGGAGAAGAGCAGGGTTTGCAGTAACGTCTGTTTTTGAGAAAGAAAAGGGGTTAACGTCTTGAGTCTTCCTTTTAATGACGAGTGGACGTCACGAACGGGGCATCAAATTTGGGAAACAGTAATTTGGGAAAGCCTTACACACGTACCTGCAACCCTTTCGCGCGTTTCACCAAGCGTAACACCCGGACGACCCTGAACAGCCTTAGAATCGAAAGGTTCGCGCTGTCCGTGCTCGTCACCGTGTCCATCACGAACCCGGCGACCGAAAAACTCACCACTAAAAAGTCGAACCGGTTCCAGTGGTCGCCGAAGTACTGCAGGACGCCGAAGCCTACTAGTTTCAAACACGCCTCAACAAGGAAAACGAGGGCGAACGCGGCGTTCGTGTACCACAGACCTAGCGCCCATTGGTCTGATTCACCGGCGTACGTCAGGCACATGACCATCACGTTCAACGTGATGCACACCCCGATCACGCCGTCGAAGGTGTTGTTGTTGGTGAACCTGAAGAATGATACGCGCCAGCTTCCTCGCGGCGGCGGGTCAAGCGCGCGCCGAGGCTTGCACTGCATCAGCATCTTCTCCACTTGCTGCCACCGTCGTTGCTCTTCCGTGACGAAAACAGCGCCCACCGCGCCCATGGGGCCTCCGTGGGCGGTTTTGTGAGCCAGGTTGTGCCCGGTGAGACTGGCTTGCCGGCGCAACGAAGATCGGCGCAACGAAGATTTCCGTTCTGGTCTTTTCGAGTTCGTCCGCGCCAGAACTGAGAGATGAAAAAGAAAGTGTCAGTCGTGTATGGGCAATCAGGGAGGCGGAATGTGGTAAATGGGAAATACTTACCGGGCGCCGCCATCTTCTCCGCGTACCGCTTCCCGTCGTTCACGAGGGCTCCTTGTTTTTTATCCCTATCGCGTCCGAACCCGCCTGAGAAATAAAAGAAAGTGTCAGTGTTTCGTAATGTGTATGCGTAATTACGGGCGGACAATCGGCAGAGGTAATGCGCCCTTCTGGTACGCGTATGGGCAAACAGTCCTCTTTGATTTGGGAAACGCGCAAGGCCGTACCTTCACGTTTAATCGCGTTGAGCTCGGCTTCGTACTCCGCCGCGCTTTCTTCCTTCATCTCGTTGAACTTGTCGATCGTCACGCCGACGAACAGGTTCATGATGAAAAAGCTCCCCACGATGATGAAGATGACGAAAAACACACACGCCCCGGGATTGGCGTCTCTCTGCGGGTGAATATCCTCCCCGACCGCGTCCACGCCGTGATACATAACCTCCAGCCACATCTCGAGCGTGGCGGTTTCGAACAGCACCAACATGGAGGTGCCGATGTGGTCGAAGTCGTAGTTTCTTGGGAGTTTCCACTGCGGGTGTAGTAGTGAGGGCTCGCAGGTTGACACGAGGGTTCCGGTTGTGACCGCGGCGGTGTACGCCGCGGCGACCGCAACGCTGAGCGACGCGGCGCCTTGTGAAAACACAGACCCGGGCGCCGTGGAGGTGTCCGTGCCGTTCAAAACACGTCTCGTCAAATCGCTCGCAACACAAGCCCACTCGCCTCCGTAACTGGAGTAACTCCCGTCCGTACTAACAGCCGTGACCGCGGCGGTTCGTAAACACTGCCACCCGTACCCGCCGTCCGCGTAACCGTCGCCGCCCGAAAACACCGCCACCACGCGGTCGTCCACGCACGCGGTCAATCGCGGTCCGCTTAAACACCACGCTTTGGTTATTTCGCCGTCGACCAAACCCAACGCAGTGGGGTCCAGCGGGTTCTGGTCGTCGAACGTATCAACGCACCGGTACATCTTCCCCATGAACAGGTTCAAACCGAGGATACCGAAAATAAGGTAAAACAACGCGCACACCAGCCCCACGTTTGCAATCGCGGGCGCCGCGGCGAACAACGCGCTGATCACTACCTTCATCCCCGCCGACCGGTTCGCGATCCGCAGCGGCCTGATTGTAAAAACGAAAAGTGTCAGTCCCGTGTTGGGCGTGAATTGGACGATGTATGGACAACAGTCACCGTAATCGGTCCGAACAGTCACCAGCGTAAGAGGTAAAACGTAGGTGCCTGGATTTGGGAAACGCGCAAGGCCGTACCTCAGCGCCCTCGTCGCCCGGAGAAGTTTCGCCGCCATCACCGCGTTGGCGTCGTCCGCGGACGCGAGGCTCTGTATAACTGCCGCCGCGACCCCGACGGACACGATGCAAAAGTCTAACAGGTTCCACCCGAATTTGAAGTACCGCTTGCCGAGCGCGCACATTTTTAGTAATGCTTCGCACGCGAACACCAACACGAAGAGTAGGTCGAAAAAGTCGAGCCAGTACTTCATTTGGGAATTTTGCGCCACCTCCGCGGGGGCGTCTATTGCGAGCACCACGCTTGAAGCAACGATCATGGCCAAGATGAAGGCGTCGAACCGACGGTGCGTGACGAACCACTCGAGTTTCTTTCGATTTTTCGAAAACAAAAGTTTCCGAACCGCGCGGCGCGCGTCCGCCTCGTCGCTCCCGGCGGCGGCTTTCTCCAACCCCTCTTTTTTTTCCCTCGCCGCGTGTTGTACCCGTCGCGTCTCCCGCGCTTTCGTCTCGTTTTCAATGCGTTTCTCCTTCACCAAGCGTCTGTGTTTTTCCGAAGGCTTGCCATCCGTCTCGTCGCCGGCGCCGGCTTGCGCGAGGTTGGAAAAGTTATCAAGCAGAATCGCCAGGAAAAGATTCAGCACCACGTAGTTCCCGATCACCACGATGGCGATGAAATACACCGATGCCCACGGCCCCACGGTTCGCATGGCGTCGAACATCACCGCGTTCCAGTCCTCGCCCGTCAGGACCTGGAAAATCGTAATGAAGCTCCAGAAGAAATCGTCAAAGTGGTGTCGCGGTCGGTCCGCCGCGCCGAGCCGGGCGAGGTAGGTGACATTTTCTGCATCGTCCGCATTCGAAAACCCAACGCACTTCCCCGCCGCGCCCGTTTCCGCGTTGAACGTGACCCACTGGTTCGCCATTTCGGAGGTACACGTGGTGTAGCACTCGTTTCGTACCGGGCATTGTTCGGTGTAACCGGGCGGGCACGTAGGTGATGCGCCGGCCACGTCGTAGCTGTCGCAGAACAGGAATTTGTACCCGAACAGCTGCGATTGTGGAAACAAAGTGTCAGTCCATTTGTTGGGCGCGTGTTGGACATGTATCGGACGATGTGTGGACAACAGTCAGGGTAATCGGTATGTGTATTGGACGATGTATGGACAACAGTCACCGGCCATCGGTCTTAACCGTGACTAGCGTTAGAGGTAAAACGTAGGTGTGGCGGATTTGGGAAAGGCCCAAGGCCGTACCTGCATGCCGAGCAGGTCGAAGATGAAGATGAACAACAGCAACATCCCCGCGAGGCTTGACATTGACGGAATCGTGCTTAAAATGGTGGTGATGATGTTCCGCAACTGCGGCCACGACCGGGCGAGCTTGAACACTCGCAGCAGCCGGCCTGTGCGCAACGCGCTTAGCATCCCTCCGCCGTCGCCCGTGACACTCGTGATTAACAACTCAGCGAAGGACACCACCACGACCACGCCGTCGAACACGTTGAACTTATCCGCGACGTACCCTTGACACGACAAAATCCGAAAGTGTCAGTCAGTCGTGATGTGTATGAGTAAACAGTCAGGGTAATCGGGCCGAGCAGGGAGGCGGAACGTGGTGAGTGGGAAAGTTCCTTACCTTTCGGAGTCAGGCCAACTAGCTTAACACCCATCTCCACGCCGAAGTAAACCGTTATGGCCAGGTTTAAGGTTTCGTACGCCAGTTTCATAGTAGCCGGCATGCCGTGGAACTCGCTCGCCATCAAAGCGGTGTTGGCGACGATGAGGAACATGGTGAGGTTCGCGGCGCGTGTTGACGTGGCGAGCCGGCGACAGAAACGTTGCGCTTTGGTTTGCGCGCTCGGCGTGACCACCCGAATTTGCCCGTTGACCGGGTCCACGGAAATGTCCTCAACCTCCGCGCCTTTGGATTTGACCCAGGTTTGAATATCGCCAAAGCCCTCGTCCAGCCAGGGCTTCCGGCCGCCGGTAACCGCGGCCGCGGGGGAGGCGTCTTGACGCAAAGGCGTCTTCACCGGCGTTACCTTCGCCGACCGGAACTGCAAACTGCCCATGTTGGAAGGGCTCGTGACACTTGGCGTAGTTGGCGAGGTACTGTTGCCACCTGTCGCGGAAGCAACAGACTCCACAACCGCTTCAGCAACAGACTCGACAACCGCGGCCCGCCCCACCCTGGGCGTCCCCATTTCCCCCCCATCCGTGTGTGTCCCCGCCTGCTCCAGCCGCGCCCCCAGCTCCAACAGCTTCAGGGCCTGGTACTCCTCCTCGGTCTGGTCCTCGCCGTTTAACAGCGCGACGTCCGTACCACTGGGTTCATCAGGCCCACCGCCTTCAAGAAACGTTCTGTCCGCCGTCTCGACCTCCTCGTCCCGCGCCGCCCGCCCGCCGTCCACGAAGCTCACGAACAGCACCGCCAGCGCCAGGTTTACGGCGAAGAAACTCCCAAGAATGATCATCACGACGAAGTAAATCCACGCCCACGGCGACACCGCGTCTTTCGCCAGGTACATCACGTCCGTCCACCCTTCAAGGGAGATGCACTGGAAAATCGTGAGCCACGCGTTTAACACGTTGTCGAAGTTGGTGATGCCGTAGTTTGGGTTCGCGAACCCGGTGGCGCAAAAACTACCCTCCTCGAAAGACGGACACTTGTACCCAGCCGGCGTGTACGTGTCCACCACTGGCCATTTGCCAGTAGTCGGCCCCCCACACGTTACGTCATCTGTCGTGGCATGCCATGCCGGAATCCAGGTGTCGTTGTCTGTGTTCCAACTGGTGCACGCGCCGACGTCGCACCCCGTACTCGAATCAATCGCGCCCGCCACCCCGCACAACACGCAGTCGCTCGGCGCGTTGCTCACCGTGGCGCACCTGTGTGTGAACGCCCCTCCGAACAGCTGCACGCCGACTAACCCGAAAATGAAGAACAGGAAAGAAACCAGCACGGTGACGTCGAACAGCAGGGGCATGGATTTCAAAAGGGTCTGGGATTGTAAAAGAAAAGTGTCAGTCTGAGTCTTGTGTTGGGCGATTTATGCATAGTGGGAATACAGTCTTATACTCTGGTGCACTTATTGTAGTGGTAAGACTTGCGTAACTGCACTCCATGCAGGCATCAAGCAGTGTGCCTGGATTTGGGAAATACAAGACGTACCTCGATCAAACGCCGCATTCCCGCGAACCCCTGTATCGTGCGCAACGGTCTCAACACCCGCACCACGCGAATCGCGCTGAAGTTCCCCAAATCGAGGGCCGCCAGGACACCAAGAATAACCACGAAGAAGTCCAGCCTGTTCCATCCATCCGAAAGATACGCGTTTTCGTGTCCAAAGAAACCGCACGCCAGAATCTTCAAGCTCATCTCTAAACAGAAAAGCGCCAGGAAGATTGGTTCGGCCAACGCGATGAGTTCTCCGCGAGTCGTGTCTTCGAACCCTGGCGCTTTCGAGTCCATCGCGAGGAAAACACAATTCAAACCGATCAAACCCATGATGACCTTGTCGAAATGTCTGTGGTACACCACCCGAATCGCGAAATTCCGAAGCGGGTTGTGCACGGGTAAAACGTACAGGGACTTTTCAATCAAGATTGACTGCGAGGTTTTTTTTTTCGGGATGATTGATGATGGATTGTGGTCAGATTCGGGGATTCGCGGGATGGGGACGCGCGGGGATCGGTGAGGGCGGTTGGGGACGGTCGGTATCTCCTCCTGGGATGTGCGTGACCCAGGATCCGGGTTCGCAACGGCCAAACCTCGTCCCCGAAACGGTTCGCGGGTCGGGACCCGCGTGTCGAACGATTGTCGAATTTAACACTGGTCGCGTCACCGTGAGGAACGTGTTCGGTGCCGTGTGGATCGGTGGCTGGGGAAACCACGTCTCCGTTGGGCCACCAAACCGACCCAAGGTCATCACACATACCTTCATTTTACCAATCCCACCCTCTCGCATCAGCGACATGGCTACTTTCCGCGAACTCCTTTGGCCTCGCAGCGCCGACGCACCGCTCTCGGACGAGCGCCGCATGTCATGACTCACCCCATCTCCGAGGCTCTCCCGCGCCTCGTTCCCCGACCGTCGCGTCCCCACCCCCGCGCGCGCCGCCGACGACGCCCGCATACCGCCGTATCCCGCCTCGCGTCCCAGGCAACAACCCCGACCCTCCGGTCGCGGGGGGGTATGCCCGCGCCGACTCCCGCGGCCCGTGGTAAATCGAGAATGGTCAGAGCTTCCGTTGGAGACTCTGAAACGCGAGTTGACCGATTTGGGTCGATTGGGGGGTGACATAGCATTTAGTCGCGATTGTGGGGAAATGATGAAGGGTAAGAAACTCTTAATTGTCGGCCAAAAAATGCGATTCGTTTTGCGCGCTTTCATTCACAGAACAACTGGGTCCGGTGTCTACTCCTCTGCTCTCTGTTCTACTAAGTCACGCCAACGCCATCCCCCACACCGCCCATCTCCACCGCCCGGGGGTCGCAATCCTCCGACGCCACCGCGTGCCACCCTCCTCTGTTACTACTACTACCGTTCCCAGCGCTTCGGCCCAACAAACTTTTCAGCGAATGGCTTCGCCGCGCGAATCCATCCTTCATCTCCCTCCAACTCCCGACCCGTCTCAACCCCCTTCCTGACTTCCCGTTACTAATCAGCATTTGGTACGCCACACAACCCAACGCAAAGTTCAAGCACCCGATTCCCCCGAACAAACCGCCGCCCCCAAACGTGTGAAACACGGCGCCGCCCAGCACGGATCCCGAAAACGACCCAAACGCGTTGAGCCCGCCGAACACGCCTGCGAATGGAAAAGAAAAACAAAAGTGTCAGTCTTTCGTAATGCGTATGAGTAATTACTCTAGACAAGCGGCAAACAGTGTGTCGGGGTCAGTCGGAGAGTCGGCGAGTGTGGGCTCGTAACCGTTGCCAGCGCGCCAGTAAATGTTACGTAACGTAGTGCGTTCGTCCAGGGGCGGTAAACAGGGCACGTGTGATGTGTTCGTAACAGTCGCCAGTACTGGTAAATGTTACTAGTACTGGCGACGCTACGTACGTCACGAGTAGTGCGCTCAAAGACGGGCGGTAAACCGCGTGCCTGGATTTGGGAAAGCCCTGAGGCCGTACCCATGACCGAGCTCGTCTGTCCGTATGGCGCTATTTTCTGCACAAACGCGGTGCCCACTGACCAAAACAACCCGAAAGTGATGCCGTGCAGCAGCTGCGCTGGCAACACAACCCACGGCCCTGCTGGTGTCAAAGTAGATAACCACGGTAACAACGCGTAGAACCATTGCCTCAGGGCGTAGCAAAACAGAATCAGCACGATCGAGGCTTCCGTGCTGACGTGCTTTTTTATCCGCGCTTCGTTTTTAAACAGCACCACCTCGGAAACGCAGGTGAAACCAAGCGCGACGCCCATGCACAGCCGGGACGCGCCGATTGAGCTGTCCTCCATCCACAGGAAAAGGTACGTGTCCGTGACGGCCATGGAGGCGGACATCAGGGTGAAGGCGAAAAACGTCGCCGCGTTGGTGGGCGTGGAAACCACCGCCCAGGTTTTGGAACCGACGCCGCGACTGTTCGTACTGTTCGCCCGCGCCGACTCGGCGCTTTTCACCGGCTTGCTTTTCGACCCCGTGCCTGGTGCTGACGGGTCTGGTGCCACAGTCGCCGTGGTCAGCGCGCAGTCCTCGTCGTCGGATTCGTAAGACGTGATAGGAGAATCAACACCGGCGTCGCCTCCGTCCCCACCCAACCCGGCATCCCCAATATCCCCATCCCCGAATTCCTCCGAAAACGGCGTAAAGTCAAACCCCAGCGTGGTCGCGGCGGACGCCGCGAGGAATATCGGGTACACCACGAACGGCGCGTGGTTCGCTAGCGTTGTCGGCAAATACGTAAGCGCCGCGCCCATCGCAGGCCCGAAAAGAAACCCCCAGGAAACCGCGCCCCAAAGGCGAATCTCTCCGTAGGTATTTCCGCCCCACGGTTTTTCATTCTTCGAAGAAGCGCGTCTGCACATCGTTCCGGTCGCCGCGTCCGCCAACGTCATCGTCGCCGCGCAGGTTGTTTCCAGGAAGAAAATGTACACGAATACGTTTGTGAAGTGCTTCGGCACGAAAAAACCGAGTGCACAATACCCCAACCCTTGGCTCACCGTTTTCCAGAAGAACAGGGCGTTGTGTTTCCCGGTGTAATCCGCCACCCATCCCCACGCTGGGGTCGCCACGAAAGACACCAGCGGTTTTAGGGCGTTCACCGCGCCTATTTCCGTCCTCGTTAAACCCCACTTTTCGTAAAACAGCGGCAAGTACGGGGTCATGCACGCGTACCCCGCGAAGCTCACGAAGTACCAGGTTTTGGCGTAGTGTAGTGGGTGGATTTGCGTGGCGTACGCGGCTATGGAAAAACGCGTCATGTCGTGTTTATAGGAACACCGGGACGCGCCGCCGTCCCACACACCGCCACGACCCGGGCACCCACACGGCGTCTCCGGGGGAAACGCGGGACCGGCCACGCGCGGGACGGTGTTTCCGCGACCCGGCAAACACTCCCGACCCACTCCGGGACGCGACACACCCACTGACCTTTAACGTGGACTACGCTTCGGGAGTAACGAGAAAAAACTACAGCAATAAAAGCAGAGCCAAACGAAGAGTGGATTCGAGACCCACGAGTGAACCACACTTCGTGCCCCAGCGCTCTCGTGTCGTGCTCCTTCCGGACGCTTCCAGACCACCGACAAGCGTTGCGAACCGTCGCGACGATGCGATAGCCGCACGCGGACGCACGTGGGATCTCCGTGATACCGTGGTACACGAGACGCGATGGGAGAGACGATGCTCGCACGGGAAGGAAAAGGGAAGTTGTGTTGAGTGCAACCCTTGCCCCCACGGCAAGGTGAAACGCAAGTGCGCGGACTGCAACCCGTGCCCCCACGGCAGGCTGAAAAGCAACTGCGCGGTGTGCAACGGGTGCCCTCACGGCAAGCTGAAA